>Ga0190359_1000052_pt1 | contig 64608 bp, 87 predicted proteins | sample 48721823_MG_FD_161269 | JGI IMG/M metagenome (GOLD analysis project Ga0190359, IMG submission 161269) | Hydrothermal vent microbial mat bacterial communities from Southern Trench, Guaymas Basin, Mexico - 4872-18-2-3_MG | ecosystem: Environmental > Aquatic > Marine > Hydrothermal vents >...
TGTTCTTTGAGATACTTTTTAAAATGTTTCTTATCTTTATTAAAGTCTTCTATAATCATTATTAATGCGTTTATATCTGTAAAAATCTCTCTGATAGTTCCTTTATGTATTTCATCATAGTTAAATATTTGTCTTTCTATTTCTCTGAGCATTTCTTTTAGCCTAATCCAACTTTCTAATTCATACCTACTCATAACTTTAACCTTATGTTATCTCCCAAGCTGTAATTCTACACTTATTTAAGTTAAAATCATATTCTTTATCTATACATGTGTAGCGTTTTTTTAAAGGTTCAATGTATAAAATATCGACTAGAGCAATGTAATCAGATACAGACATCTCTACATCAAATGTTACAACTTCAAATGGGTTCATATACCTATTTAAATAGCTTTCACCTATTAAAACAGCCGTACTAGCGTTTGGAATAACAACGTTGGAAGAGGAAGAGCCGTCTATTGATATAGCATTTTCTCCGTAGGTATTACGACTTACCAATCCCACACCCCTATTATCATCTGTGACAGTGTTATTCAAGTAATATTTAATTTCATAATTATTTCTTATGTCATCATAGTTTTTGCTTATTTCTATGCTTAGAACTTGACTTGACTTAAGCAAAACCTTGTAACCTTGCCCTGACATATAGATAGGATAGCAATATACCTGTTCTCTGCAAATATAGATAAATAGTCCTAGTTTTTCACTTAGTTCTTTTAGTAGGTCAATAATAGTTATCGGATTATCACTACTAGCAATTATGGATAACAAAGCATTTTGAAGATATAAACTTGAATATTGCCATGAGAAGGAATTTATATTTACGTTATAGTTACTTCTCAAAATGGCTGAGATTTCAAATAGTGACGACCTGATGATACCTTTTTTAATTTCTTGTGTTAAAGTATCATGAATTGATTTTGTGACTATTTCTGCGTGTTTTTCAGCGAATTCATTTATCCATGTCACTGTACCTTTGTAGATGTTAGTATTGAATGCCGTATCTTTAATATTGATAGTATAATAGTTAATTGGAGTGCCTGCCATAATAGAGTTATCGTTTATTTTACCATCACTAACCCACTCATTCCTATTGTCAACTTTGAAATTAGCTTTATATTCTACATTATCACTTTCTCCAATAAGTGATTCCTTAATTAGTGGAAACTCTAACACTTTGTCAGTGATGTCATAATAGTCATTTAAATATACTTTGTATCTCATGATTACCTTCTATAAAGGGAAGTGGCTTCACAGACCACTTCCTTCGTAAAATTATTAACAGTTTTATTAGATGAAAAAAATCATTGAACTTTTTAACCCTCTCTGTGAAAGAGGTAACCAATAACCAGCAAAGCTCGTAATTATTAGTCCTTCTTGTTTCTTACCAATTTACGTAATTCACTCTTTCTAATTTTTAGCTTTCGTATTATATCTTTGGTGTATACATAGCTGTCTTGATAAGATAGAAAGTTAATTGCCCAATTTAAGGCGTCAACCGCACCTTCTATTCTTGTCGTACTAATTCTTTTCATAGTTTTACTCCCTTCTATAGATTAAAGTCAATCAGTTTCATGGAATTCAAGTGTTGTGACATTATATCCTAAGTAGTCATCAACCCTTTTATATCTATTATAAAACTGTTTGACTAATTCTAAGCTTGTAAATCCTAATATACAGTAAAAATACTGTATCTCATAGTCCCATGAACCAATACTGATTTCATTCTCATCATCTTGTATCCATATATTTGTACTGTCATTAAAGATTATACGTTTGTAATATGTATCGGCTCCGCTTGTAAGTTTGATGAAAAAGCCCTTAAAACAATTAATATCCCACTCTTTGTTGCTGTCAGTTAGGACAAATCGCTGTTCGTTTACATCTATGTATTGGCTGTTAAAGAAAACACGAGCACTTGCATTTGATTTTATCGTCTGTAAAGCTATTATGCCTGTACCTGCCGAATAATCGGTGTCTTGTATTAAGTCTTGGAAGTATACCTTTAGTTTATACTTGTTTAGGTCTGCTAGTAAGGCAAGTTCATAAAGCTCTTGTTCCTTCTGCTCACTTTCTGTATCCCAATTAAGCGTTATGATTGCGTTCTGTACTGGCCTTGCTAACACTTTCTTTCGTCCTTCTAAGTCTGAAACAATATTTTCGTCACTCTTTTCTACTTTATACGTTAGTGATCGTGGAGAATAGCTTAATGTAATTTCCTTAAGGCTGTTGTAATCTGTGTCTAAGGTGCGGATGGTATTCATCACTCCGATATCTCTTGTCCAATAGAAAGACGTAAAATCCATACTAGTAAAGGTTCCTGATACAAGAGTAAACTCTAATCTCATTTGGGAATAGCTATTTAAGGTATTAAGAAAGTATAAATTATATGTAGCATTGGCTGTGAAATGAACACTATCTATACCAACCCATGATAATCCGTCCCATTCTTGTAATTCACATTGTACATTCGGAGACGTGCCTGTCAAATTGGATATTGTAAAATAAACACCACCAAGAATGCCATTAGATATATCAAAAGTAGATGTTTGGTATGGCAAACTATTTATGGTACCTGAATCAATGCTTACGTAAGTAGCAGAACCTGTCATGACACAGGGCGAATCAAACTCTGCTCCAAGTATTTTCATTAGTAGGTGATAATCCTCTGTTCCACTAAGGATATTCTTTAGTAATGGAGCTTGATAAATGTTTGGATAGTTAGTTTCATTGATTTCTGTGAATGTTTCGTTTGTTCCACAGCGATAAAAACAATTAAGATAACTTTTTGTTGAGTCTTGTATTTCGCAGTAGATACCTGTATGAACAATATCAAGAAATATACAACCAAGCACTTCAAGTTTTGTAGTTTCGTCTCCCTGATTATATATCCCATACAAACAATTGTAGAACAAAGTATTCCGAATCTTTTCTACAAGATCACCTTTTAATGCTTCTTTTAACGTATTAGATATAACGCAATCGTACATTGACATTGTATATTCAGCATTGATTAATGTAATTCCAAATTCACAATTGTCAAACAAGCAATCGTGTGTTGTGATATTTCGGTTGTTAGTGTCATCACAAAACATTATACTAGATAAATCCTTTATTGTACACCATTTCAGGGTTAAAAAATATCCCGAAGTGTCTGTGAGCCAAAACCCCGAAAACTGTCTTCCTGATGGTTCAATTTCAAGGCCGTTTAACTCAAGGTCACCCGGTGACTTTATTGTTTCATGTAACCTAAAACAAAAGTAATCTGCGTTTCCACCGCCGACGTCTTGTACTTCCGTATACACAAATCCGCTTAAGTCACTTGTAGATTCCAAAAACTTTATTTCATATATCTTTCTTGGTGTGTTAGTACTCATCATAGTGACTTCACTTGTTATTAAATTAATCCTAAAAATAGTGTTAACATCACTACATGTTACAAATAAGCAATCAGAAAGACTTTTCAATCGTTTACGTTCCATTCCGATAATACTATGTCCGATATTGGCGAGAAATGACCATTTATTAGCAATTGGATCGTACTCGTAGATTTTACCATCTTTGTTCCCTACGTATAGTCGGTCATATTCTGTATTTGTAGCTCTTCTTGTCACAGGGTCAAACGACTGATCATCATAATACGGTGATATGCAAGTTACAACAGGACAGTCAATTGGTGCTTTTGTAAATCTTTCCGTAAGATTGAATTCCGTTGTTATATCTATGAGATTTTCTTCTGAATTGAAGTATAGTCCATCATCTGCTCCGATATATAGGCTGTCTCTAAAGAAATCGCATACATTTAAGTTTTCTACGTGTGAAAAATCTGATTGGCGATCTAGGTCTGGCTGCGTAGATGTTCCAGTAGCTAAAATATGTAACCTTGCCTTAGTTCTTATATCGCTTAGAATGAAGCAACCTGTATACTTATATGGTGTACCATGTAGCTGTTCGACTCTTGTCAAGGTAAAATCCCATATTCCGTCTGTAAATATGTCTATACCATAGTCTGAGAATAGTGTTACTGAGCCACCGCCTATATAATAAAGCAACCCAGACTCTTTATTCGTTCCCGCAGAAGTTCTAAGGCATACTACTACATCATGATGCGTATCATCATCAACTTTGTTAATTAATCTTGATTTTTTTATTTGTCTAGTAGCAATTGTAGGATTTATGTGATTAAGCGTTGTTCCGTCCCAAACGTAAATTCCGTTACCTTCATCAGACAATAACACTCTGTCATCAAACGTTACAAGATGATCACGTCTATCTAAATACGTTACACCCGTGCTCCCTGCAAACTCTTGATCAAACACTTTCAACACTAGCTTTGGCTTTTCACCAAGTTCAGATTGCATACTCAAACCAACAGGTGCATTAGCAAGTAAAAACTCATAGTCAGTATCATCATCAAGTATGTGAATGTACTTTTCAGGTTTCAACTTAAGCAAAGCATTTTCTATAGTCTTAACAGGCAATGCTTTAGTACCAGGGTTTATGTCATCACCAAGCATTCCCGATACATATATCGTCGTAGCGTCTTTATCCAAAAAGGATAATCGCCTCAAAGACGTATCTGTTGTCGCTCCTATAACGTTTTTATCAGTACTTGTATATTGTTTTAACTCATCTACTGTAATCTTTAAAAATGACATTATTAATGTTCCTTCCTTCTAAAAATGTAATACTTGTCTTCATATTGCTTAAACATTGAACAGGCAACGTCCCAAGCATTCTTAAAATCCTCTTCACTCATTCCATCAATGCTATTACAAGTTACAGTATCTAAAATAACACGCCTAATCTTATTTTCTGCAACCTTTTGATCTATTTTCTCAATCTGGGCTTTAAAAAATGCCATTTGTCTAATCTTTTTCTTAAGCTCATTCTTAGGTTTATTCTTTGCCTTTGTCGATTGTCTTTCTAGAATATCGGTTTGAAACTCAACAACGTTTTGTCTCTGTTCTAATCCTATGTACTTTTGAAGTAAAGCTATCTGTTGTGACTGTAACTCTATCATTTCCTGTTTTTGTTTTTCTTGTTCGGCTTTCATCTTGACATAGCTTATGGATAACTCTACTAAAGGGTCTTTCATAATGCTTTCGCTTTCCTCATAAGTTTCTTTAGCTTTAAGGAAACGTTTTTCGATGTCTATGAAGTAATTACGTATCTGCTCAGCTTTATCCGACTTAGACACCATACAAAGCTTTTTAGCAGTGCTTATTGTTAATTCATAATCTGTGATATCCTTTTCTACATTGCCAACTGTCCGTCTCGCCCTTAAAGGCGTTACGTCAACTCCCTTTTCTACATAGGGATTATCCACTATATGCTTCTTACACCATCTAGAAAAGTGAGAAGGCGATAACTCTAAAAACTTATATAGCTCACTCGCCAAGATGGTCTTCTTACTTTCATTTAAGCTTTCAAAACGAATTATATCTTTTCCCATTTTTTTTCTCCTAATAAAAATATTTGTTATAAAAGCTTTTTATCTGTTTCTATTTGTTCTTCTCGCTTCCACCCACGTATCAGGAACATCTATTATTATATTTATAGCTATGAGATGTTCATCTTGTTTTGTTCTATTGTTAAAGGCAGTTCCTATAAAGCTTAATGATGTACTTACAAGATGTTCCTTTGTAATCTTGTTTTTCTTTAGGTAATTATTGATATGCTTATCTACATTACTATTACGGTTTGTTAGGTTCCCCAAAAACGTTTTTGACAATATCATTGTATAGGCTCCTTATGTTTTTTCTGTATTCTATACATTATTTTTCACGTTTTCTTTTTATGCTATATGCATAACACCCACCACCAATCAAAGATATAAGTGTTGGGATTATCCAATACGCATTACTGCTAAACCAGTTCAAAACATCTTCCATCTCAAAACCCCCTTTAGCTATGTTTTATCCAATTCACGATACTTTCATCCTCTGGATCAATGTGTTTTCCATCAATCCAAATCTCTAAATGCAAATGTGAACCAGTAGAATGACCTGTATTTCCCTCTACACCAAGCGGATCACCGCCCAAAACTTCGTCATCAATCGTCAAATACGCTTTCTGTAAATGGAAATACTTAATCTCAATATAATTCTTAGTATACCACAAAGACTGTAACACAAGATATAAACCAGCACCACCTTCTTGATACCCTTTCCTAATAACCTTTGACCACCCTATAGCGAACAAATCTTTCTTCTTACCGACATAATCACAACCCCTATGAAATCCTTTTCCCCTCTTACCGTACGGTGAAGAAATCCTAAACCCACTTTTATAAGGTCGATAAAAGTTTAAATGGTTTTCCTTTTCACCTTTATAGTTTTCATACATGCTATTCTCCTTTTTTTCTTTCACAAGTCGTTTTACATACTTGTCTAAAAAACGCCCTGTAAAAGAGATAATCTTTTTTAGCAAAATATAAAGTATCGCAATTTTCATACCATCCTAACTTAATATAATAAAAAAGCTAAAAAAAACAATACCAAATTACAACTTTTTTTGTCCTTGCTTTAAGGCAAGTACACCACGAGGGCTTTTCAACACACTAAGTATTTTTTCACCAGCTTCTATACCATCTCTTGTAAACACTTTTATATCACCAATATTTACAACACTACTTCTACCATAGTCATACTGATTATTAACCGTTTTGGATATTTGATTTAAGCGTTCGATTCTCTTTTTCTCACTGTTATAGTAGCCTGACACCATGTCACTAAGGAAATCAGCAAGGCTCTCACGCATTTTCGGAGTTATAACATCTTCACCTTTGTGAAGTTGATAAACGCCTGTCTTTTCTACCTTTCCACCTTCTTGAAAGCCACCTATCGGAGTTAACACACCTGCACCCGTACCACCACCTGCCGTTACCACTTCTTCACCTTCTACACCAATAATCAAATCAGTTATGGCTTGGTATGCCTCTTGTATCTGCTCTCCACCAATACCCATCTGTTGCAATATCTTTATCATTTGGTTAATTAACATTGTCTTTCGCTTCAAAGCCTCTTCTGGACTAATAGCTTTTAGCTTTAACAATCTTTGAACTTCCATATATTCACGCTTCAAGGCGTCTATACGAGCATTCTTTATCCCTCGTAGAAACCCCAACTCATCGATTAATTCCTCATTATATTCTTTCTGCAAGTCTACTTTTCTTTGTAACAAGCTTACTATTGCTTCATCATAACCTGATTCCTTTAGCAGAGCTTCTATCATTTCATTTTCTGTTTTAAACATATCTCTAGATAGACCATATAGCTTCAAGTAAGCGTCAATTGCGTCTTCAATAAGCTTTTTTTCTTTTTCAAGTATTTCCGTTTGGTCTTCACCAAGCAATCCCAAACTTTTATGTATATCAAAACGTTGCAATTCCATTGCTATCATTGATTTCATCATTTCTACATACTGTTCATAGTCTTCAAATATATCTTTGAATATTTCCCCTGCCTCTTTTATCGCTTCCATATTGAATATCTGAACTTGTGTGTTTGCCAATGATATTATCTTTACTTCGAGCTGTTCAATGTATCCTAAGTCTTCATCACTTATAAATCCTCGTGATATAAGGTAACTGATGTGTTCCTGTACTTGAGCCCATGCGTCAAGCATATCTTTACCTTTTAGTGCACCGCTGACAACATTGTCAATGAAGTTATTAATAACTTCATCTGAGCCTTTATAAATTTGGATAAAGTCTTTAATATCTCTTTCAGTTGCAAGCAAGCTTTCATAACGTGCTTCATCAAATTGTCCTAAAATATCAGGTATTTCCTCAAAAAGATCATAAAAATCCTCAAACCATGCCATAGGGTCGCTTGGATCAAAACTCTCTATCTTATCAAGTATACTCATTAAGTCTTGCATTCCTGGTACATTGAAGAAATCCGCTGTCAACTCTGGTATTTCAGGAATATCACCTCTACGAACAACTTTCTCATAGAAATCGTACCATTTACTAATTGCAGCATCAATTTGGGACTTAATTTGGGAAGGTAATTGCTTTAAATTATCTATAGACCTATTGATTCTTTCTTCTAAAACGTCTTGTGATTTAACTAGTAAGTCGGAAACCTCTTTGTTTAATTGTCCTAATAAATCATATATATCAAGCCTTTGTTCTAGTATGGAGTTTATATATTCCTCTGCGTCTTTTTGTGCTTCTGTAGCAGCAAGTCTCCGATTCATTTGATAAACAATTTCCTTTTGTCGTTTTAATGAAGCTTCAAGTAGCCTTTGGTGCTCTTCTTCTTCGTCGCTAGTACCTGCAATCTTATCGTATAAGCTGCTTGCAACCATTCCTAAAGAGACAAGAGCCCCAACTGCGCCCATACTTGCACCAATGACAGCAACGGTTGTACTTTTCATTGCCATTCCTAACATCATGATATTCTCGCCCATCTGTCTGGTAAGCTTAACACCTTCTTCTAAACTAATATTGCCATCTTCAAGTGCATCGTCCCACTCTCTTAGATTATTTTCTATGCTCCCAGTATAACCATAAAGCTTATCCATTGCCTTACTCAGTGTTTGTAGGTTCTCGTACGTATCTCTAGCTATAACATCATTAGCTTTCGAAAATTCATCTTTTATTCTCTTTGCAAGTTCTGGATACTTCTTTTCGTACTTTTCCATAAGCCTTTCAATAAACTTCATCTGTTCTTCATCACCATTTCTACGTGCTATATTCCACTGTTCCTGTAAGTAAATCATGTATTCAGCGTCTTCTCTCATCTTTGGTGAATACATATATTCCGTTTTAATCTGACCTCTTAGCTTATCGGCAATACCAGCATTTATTTTTACAAAGAGTTTTTCAACTTGTAATCCCTGTTTCTCAATGTCATACATTGCTCTCTCAAACTCATTCCCTGTTATACTCGCTAGTTCTGCTTGTGCATCTTTGGTTTCTTTTTTTGCCTTTCTTATCAATCTTTCGAAGTGTTCATAGTCTAGTTTTTCTATTTCCTTTAACTCTTTTTTGGCAGCGCCTATCTTTACTTTCTTTAACTTCTCTAGCATTTCACCGAAAGCTGTCTTTACAGACTCAGCTGACTTTGGGTCAACCTTTGTCAAGCTCTCAAAAATCGTTCCAGACTTCTTTTTAAAATCCTCGATCATCTTACTAAAGTCAACTTCTTTACTGAGCAACTCATCAAGTCTTTTTTTATCTTTCTCTTCAAGTTCACCACCTTGCGCAATGGCCTTGTTATTCAAATACCTAATCTCGTTTTGTCTTTCAATAACCTTATTAAACTCTTGATTCATTTGAGACATATAAACAACAGCTTTAATTCTCTCTTTCATTGCCTGATTGCTTCTTTCAAGTGAACCAAACTCTTGTTCATAAAACTCTTCTGTTATTTTGCCTTGTTCGAGTTGTAACCTTCCGTACTCTAAGTTCTTTTCGTTCATTTCTATTCTTTTCTGTATTTCTTTGGCAATAGGACTTTCACCTGTGGCTTTCAGTTCCCCTCTTTCGAATAAAGCTCCTACATCAAACATTTTGCCAATTTCTTCAGCAGTGGCACCTTTTAGCTGACTTAAGGCTACAATTCCAACGTCACTAAGCTGATTGATTAGCTCTTGTTTTGTAGCTTTGGTTAAGTTTCGCATATGCTGAGACAAAACCATGAATTCGTGATGGATTTGCTTATTAAAAGCTTCTTCTGCTAACCTACTTCGAAGTTCCCAGTACTTTCTTTCTTCTTCTTCTCGTCTATCGTTTATCTCCCCCTGTAAAGCCATAACGTCTTCTTTATACTCATTCATGTAGTCTCTAAGCGATTTTGTCAAATCTCTTTGTTTTTTTATCTCTTCCACAGAGTATTTTTTACGAATATTTTTTAATCCTTCACGTAGAATCTTGTCTAAATCAACTGTCATACGATTGATAAACTTTTCAATGTCTGTAAATTGTCTTTGAGCTTGTACTTTAATCATTTCAAGCGTCATCTGTTGTGATATAGACTTCCATAAGTTTGCTACATAAGGTCCTAGCTCTTTCCTTAAGGTATTATATTCAACGCCAATTTGCTTTGATAGTATTCTTAGATAGTTGCTCCAATCACCTTTTTCTTTGTCACCGATACGTGTAACCTCTGCTATTTGCTTTACTAACGCTTCTATCTTTTTATTGCTATACCCTAACTTCTTAAAATAGTTTTTGATATTAGTTAGTGCGGTTTCTTGTACGTTTGAAGCCATTTTAATGTGTTGAACAAAGAGTTCAGCTAATTGTCTTGATTGTAAAGTAGCGGTTTGTACACCTGCTTGTGTTCCTTTTATCGCTACCTCAACTTGGTATCTCATCTTTTCGTTTTTGTCAATCATCATAGAAATCAATCCCACAACCTCATTCCAGTTTAACATTGTCCGATTAAACCGCTCCTTCATACCTGCAACATCTTGTGTTGTTAATCCTTCTTCTCCGGCAAGCTGTCCCTTAGCGACTGGACTTAAAGCCCTTAGCAGATTAGCGTATTTGCCTTTATTAATCGCAGCAGTTTTCATAACTTCCGTTACAGCTTTGTTAATGAAGTCTTGTAGTCTTCCGATAGTGTCTTCCAAATTCCACCTATCACGCTTAGATATCCGCCTTGCCTTTATGAGCTCATTTGTTGCATTAACCATGTTTGCAACATAAGCCCCCATAACGTCTTCATTCTTCTTTTGTGTTTCATTTAGTCTTTTATAGCTAAAAAATAGGTCTTTAACAAGGTCATCAAGCTCTGCAACGCTATTTCCAAGATTATCTGTTTCCATAGCGAACATAGCTAGTGCTTTGTATCTTTTCGGTGACATTGCTTCAACTAACGGCTTGACACCTTTTGATCCTACCTCAGCAAACTTTTTCTGATTCTTTAAGTAATCCTCAATAGCTCTTAAACCTAAATAATGTTGTCTTATTATCTTACCTTCTTGTGTCAATAGCTTATTCTGTAACTCAATATTCTTTTCATACAGTTTAGAAAGGCTGTCAACAAGGTTAATCTCTTCTTTTAACCTACTATTCTTTTGTGTCGCTAAGTCTATAACACGTAAACTATTATCCTTCAAAATACTAGAAGCTTCTATCAATTCAATCATTCGTTCTGTAAAGATATTAGATATCCTTTGTGCCATTCTTGAAAATGCAAGCTCTAATTCGAAAGGCGTCCTTGCCTTCTTTCTCTCTTCCGTGAATCGTTTTGTGGCTTCTTTCATCTGCATTGTCATTTTGGAAAAAACTCTATTATTAAACTTATTGCTTAAACTCTCCATCTCTTTGTAATGGCTTTCTATCATTTTTTCTTGTTCTTCTCTGTACTTCTTTTCTGCGTTATATCTATCTTCTATCTCTTTTTCTGCCATTTTCTCCATCTTTTCTTCGTGCTTCTTTTCTTCTTTGACACGCTTTAGTTCTTCTTTAAGTTTTTGTATTTCCAGTTTATCTTTGTCTTCCGCAACCTTTTCGGCTTTCCTTTTACCTGCTCCACGCTTTTTCCCCGTTGGTAACGTAGGTTCTTCACCTGTGGTAGGAACTGTTATTTTAGGCAAAACTACTTTTTTCAACTCTTCTTGTAATTTTTCTGTTTGGTTTAATTGTGCTTCTACATTCTTAATTGCATTAGTCATGGTCTCAGGAATTGCAGCCCCTACGAGTTGTAAAACTGATACCATACTCTTAAGCGTTTGTAGGTTTTGTTGTAAGACCTTTTGGTTTTTTATAAGTTCTTCTCTTTTCTTTATATGAGCGTTTATAATTGCATATATTTGTTTCTTTTGTTCTGCTGTAAGCTTATTCCAACCACCAGCTTGTTCAACAAGTTCTTCTACTATAGCATTAGCTTCTTCATAGCTTGCCTTTTGGTCTTCTAGTAATGCTAAAACTTCTTGTTCTACATCTGTTAACTCTGCTTCTTTCTCTCCATAGCTACTTATAGTACTATCAATTTCCTGTCTTTTTGCTATTTCTTCATCTAGTAATGCGATGCGGTCTTGTAGGTATGTGTTGGCTGTCTCATCAAGCATATATTCAGTTTCTGCCGTAATCTTTTGTACGACATCCTCTGGGGCAGTAACTTCTGGAACCTCAGGTGTTTCGATATTAAGCTTCAAATCAACTCCTATAGTCTCTAGATGTGTCTTTATCATTTCCACTATCTCAGGGACGTCTTTATACTTTTCGATTAACCCTTCTAGCTCTTCTTTTGATGATGTAAACGTTTCTTTAGTTATTTTCTGTAACTCACCTTCGTCTAATCCGAGTTCCTTAGCTTGTTTTGACAGTTGCTGATAGACAAGTCCAGTTTCACCTAATTTCTTCTTTGTCTCTGCTATAGTAAGATTTAATTCTTTTCTTTTTTCAGTTTCCTGTTTTATAATATTTTCTATGGTAAATCCACCTAAAGATGTCATGTACTCAGAAACCTCTGAAATACTCAAAGTCGTACTTATCAACTCTCTTAGCCTTTTTGTATCACCTTCAACCAATGCCCTCCTTGCCTCATTGATTAATTCAGTTCTCTTGTGATACTCTGATTGTGCTTGAGCAAGCTTTTCCATATTCTCAAGTAATACATTGTTATACTGTTGTGCTGTTTCAATAGCCTTAGCTCCTAAAACTTGTTTCTGTAACTCTATTTCGTTTTTTGTTACATTTATATGCCTATTCTTTGCATTTATCAGAGTGTCAATTGAACCTTTCATAGCATCATAAGTCAAAGCCACAGATGGATTTATCTTTTCTATTTCTTGTAATAACGCCTTCTCTTCTCTCTTAGCTTTTGCCAACTCTTCCGTTGATAGCTTTACGTTATTCATCTTAGCTCTTAAGCTTATAAACTCATTAGAAAGCTTTTCAAAAGACTGTAATTCGTCTTCTTTAACTCTAATATCTGCCATAGCCTTAGCTATTCCCTGAACACTATCTTCAAAATCCGCTGTCTTACTTTGAAATAAGTTAATTATTTGAGCCAGGCCACCAGCAACACTTTCGACTATTCCGTATATTTCCGCTTTCAAATTGGCAATAAATGGCAATACCTTCTTGAAAGCCTTTCCCATCTCTATAGCTCGTGCGTCTAATCTGTTCTGTGCTAGCTGTGCTCTCTTTTCAGTGGTGTCCATAGCAACATTAAACTCTTTTTCCAAGCTATCAGCTATGTTATACTGAGCTACACCTGTTTCGATATTCTTTCTCAAAGCGTCTATCGAGCCACCAAGTTTTAAAACTACTTTCTGAGCCTCGTCGCCAAAGATTTGTTGTATAAATCTTTGTCTTTTTGCAACGTCTCCAATTTTGTTTATACTTTCTAGTATCTTTATAATCATTTGTGACGGAGCTTTTATGAAGGCCTGGTCGAAGTCTTTGGCTGTCATCTTCATAAATGAGGCAAGCTTTTCTCTTTGTTTTCCAATCTGCCTAATGATAGCATTCATCCCTGTCGCTACTACCTCAGGTTCTAGACCACCTGCTATCGCCGTTGCCGCAAAAGCCATAGCTTCAAAGGACTTTATACCGACAGCACTTGCACTAGTCATACGTTTCACAGCTTCACTTATTACGTATTCGTTTGCAGCAGTAGTATTAGCAAGTTCGTTTAACACGGACATAGCTTTAGCAGAGAATTCACTCATGTCAGTACTTTCTTTCTTAAAACTATTTCCTATCTTAGCTATTGTTTCTGCTAATAATTCACTGTTGCCGTTGAATTTACTTAAAGCTATCGTGCCTTTTGCTATCTGTTCTAAGAAACCAGCTATTTGTTCTCTCGGAAGGCCTAACTGCCCTGCTACTTCACCAATATTTGCTAAACCCGCAGCACTAACAGGCAATTCCTTAGATAATCTTAAGATTACTTTCTCTAACTTTATAGCTTCCTTAGTTCCTCTTTCTATACCTGTAGTCTTAAAAACGCCTGCCATAGCAGTTTCAAACTCAACTGATTCGTCAACTGCATCACTTATTTTACCTGTCAAAAAGTTAAACGCTTTTTGTAAAGCCATTACACCAGCTGTTATTCCACCAACTGCCATTCCTAAACCACCTAATCCCATTCCACCTATCATCTCTTTAGCTTTACCTAAACCACCGCCAATTCTACCAAAGAAAGTCGGCTTTGCCGCCTTCTTTTCTGCAACTAATCGCTCTTCTCTCAGCTGTTTTAATAACTTACTTTCTCGTCTTTTTATTCTTATAAACTCTTTACTATCTTTTTCATAAAGACTTTTTGCCTCAGCAAAGTGTTTTCGTATTTCTTGTGTTTGTTGCTTGTAGTGTTTTCTTATTTCATAAAGCTTTTTCTTATTAGCGTCCTTAGAATATCTAACCTCAAGTTCTTTTATAGCTTCTAAAGACTGTTTAGCTTGTCTCTTAGCTTTTTTATAGCTTTCTTTAAACTGATTAGCTGTCTCTTTGCCGAATTTCTCATTTATACGTTTTATTGTTTGGTTTAAAGTAAGCTCACCTTTTTGAAACTTATCTACGATTGGCTTTAAGTTAGCGTCAACCTCGATTATAAAGTTTTGCTTTGCCATTTTATAGCTCCTATACAATAAATCCAAAGATTTTTATTATTTTGGTGTTTTTATATCTTTTCAAAAGTCTTTTATAATTTTCCACGAGAAACGCCAAAATACCCACAAATTGAAGACTTTTTCTTTTTTTGGTATAAAAGTTCAACAAAGATAATAAAACGTCCTTATTGTGAATATTTTCAATTTTCATATTTCTTTCTCTCTATCAATCCAAATATTCCCTCGAGAAACACGAAAAAAGCCACAATTTGAAGACTTTTTACAAAAATGGTATAAATAATCATATCTATCATTCCTTCTTTTCTGCGTGCATTTTTTCTAGTTTTTCTCTCTCTTTTTTCTTACGTTCGTGTTCTGCCATCTTTCTTAGACTAAACACTTCTTTTGGGTCTATTCCCTTCTCTTTTAGCTTTTCCTCATATGGCTTTGCATACTTCTTGTCGTATTCCAAAACCTTTCTGTATGGTTTTTCCAAATCACTCAAAGTTTTTGAAGCTTTCGAACGCTTGTCTGAGTTATTAATTGCAAGCATTGATACTAAGATGTTTATTAATTCAAGTGACTTCATGGCTTTATCACGCTCGATTTTACGAATATAATACTTTACCATTTGGAGATTAAGCACCTTCCAAAGCTCGTCTGGAATATCTAAATGACAGACTATATCAAATATAATGTCATAAATAAAAGTAGCGTTATTGTGTTCTTCCTCTTCCTCACCTAAAATCTCATCATAATAACTCCGTTTTCTGCTTCCTGTCTCATCAACTCCAAGAAATCTTTGTACATAATCGTCTCTCAAAAAGTGTTTATAATCAGCTATAATACTTTCTATCAAATGCTGATAGATTATAAGCAATTCTTCACATTTATATTCCTTTATCTGTTCAAGTTGTGCTTTATATAGGATTGGTTCAAATAACTCTAGAATGTTATTTTTAATGGTTTCGCTGTTTTCTTTTTGCTCTAGTAGAATGCTTTCCGTGATGAGATAGTATTCGTATACAAAGTTAAAGGGTTTAAAGACAAGTCGCCTTGCCTTATTTTCAAAGGTGTAAGCGACTTGCCTACGCAGAGAGGGAAAAAACATAACGTTATCATCTTCTTCTATAATCTTACAAAGCTTCTAGCAATGCGTGCATATCTTTAAAGAAGTCTTGGAAACCTCTACCCCAGATTACCTGCTTGTTATTGTAATCTGTAAAGGTAAATGCACATGCCGAGCCTTCTACATCAATTTCTCTTTGTGCGTCATTCGCAAAACTATACGTTTTAGCTGGGGCAAACTTCATATTCCAAAAGATTTCTGCGGTATTATGATCTTGTACTGTCTTTGCTGAGGCGGTATTATCGGTAGTATAAGTATTCCCTAACTCATCTTTAGGTAGTACTATAACGATTTTACCGTCTAAGCTTTCACCTGCACCAACTGAACCGATCTTTCTAGTGTAACTTGGATTGGTTGTATGTCCATCATTAACAATTCTATCGTTTGAAAAGAACATTCCCATACCATTAGGATGTGCTGACACATTATGTGGAGGTTTAAATCTCAACGTAACTTCTGCTGTGGAACTTGCTATTGTGTCGTATTTCTCTAAGTTATCTTGAGTCATAAAGGTATCTTGGGCCTCTTCATGTTCAATTCCTTCGTTCACTTCAATATAATCATCATCACCCGGAAAGGTAAAGTAAGCGTAAAAATCTATGCTATCGCCATTCGAAATTGCCTGTGCAAAAGTCGAAGAGCCTTTCTCTTTCCATGATGGGTGTCTAGCTAAACCTCTAATCAATCTTACAGATGTGGATGTGCTATCAAAGGCAATTACACCTTCACCTGTTTCTCTAACGATTCCAATAAGTGCTTGTCTTGTGCTATAGTTCACGTATCCAGAAATCGGAGCATTGGAACTTATGTCTATCTCTACATCGTCAGCTGTCTTGGTTGCTGATGACGTTACAGTAGCGTAAGATGATAACAATTTTGGAGCATCTGCTGTCGCTATTAAAGCAGCACCAGCTTTGATCGTTGGATCATATGTTCTAGCCATTTTTAAACTCCTTTGTTAAAATTAATTTATTGTTCTACTCAAACAAAGAAGTTCATTAGCTATGCTAATTACTTAATATATCATAACGTTCGGCTTTAAGCGTAATGAAAAAGCCAAAATACGGCATGTCATTTGCGTCCGCATAATAACCTATAGTGTCGTCTTCAATATCTAAACTTATATAATTCCTTTTATTATCAACACTTTTAAAGTCCATTTGTTTCGTAAAAGCTTTATAAATCTTACTTGTAAAGTCATATATATCCAATTCGTCTGTTAGAGTCTCGATTCTGCCCATCACAAATATACTATAAGTGTCTATGAAATTGCTTTCACCATAACTGATAGCGTCTAAATACAATCCTATTTTGTCTTCTTTACTATTCTGCAATGGTGGAAATGGGTCTTCAAAGATAATTTTAATGTTATTGAGTTCGTTACTCGTTAGTCTTACTTCCAATTCAGCTTTTAAATCTGTTAAAACTGTTGATGGAACGGTCATCCTTTCTTTATATGTTGTTCTATGTGCTTCTTTTAGCAATCCCATAGCTTATTCCTTTATAGCTTCAATTTGTGTAAAGTTTTGTTTTTGCTTTTCTAGTAATCTCTCTGCTTCCTTGAAAACAGGAATCCATTGTTCCCTAACGATTTTCTCCCAAGTAAAACTTTTCTTTATCCAACTAAAAGCTATCTCGGCTTTCTCTATATATTTATCTTTGTTATAGAAGCAATCATTAAGCTTATTAACAAAATCTTTCACATCTACTGCTTTTCTTGGTGGATCATCTTTCACAAATGCGTAACCAAAGACATATTCATTCGTATCAACTAGTGTAGCAAGCCTACCATTACGTGTTATCTCTGAATGTACTGTGTTATTTGGTACAAACACTGGTGTTTTCGTAGCATAGCATTCCGTTGTAAATAACCCCCAGCCTTCGCCTAAGGTGGTTGTGATACCTACATCTGCAATGTTATAAGCTTTATTAAGCTGTTCGACAGTGTTTCCACCTGCCTTATCATACGAGCCCATCAAAAACACGTTATTCTTTTCGTCTCTTGGACTTCCATGATGTAAGTTATCGAAATATTCTATCATATTGATAATATTCGTACCTATGTCGTTGTTTTTCATATGCATAAGCAGTTTTACACGTCTCTTATCCTCATCATTCTTTAATGACTTTATGAATTCGGAGAACACGTACAAAGTCCGTGTAGGGTCTTTTCTTGGCTGATTCCTGTTTAAATTAAGCAAAATAAATAAATCATCTCCGTATTTCTCTATGTAGTCCTTAAATATGCCTTTCCTCAATTCTTTAACTTGGCTTTCAGGCAATGGATAAAAGCTTTTTGTATTAATGCCATGATATATATATTGCAATGGAACGCCTAATCCATAACACCGATCTTCCTTAAGTATTTCTGGAAAGCACTCTGCTTGTTTATACCCGAACTTTGTGTATGTAATCGGCATATCAAAGTAATTAGCTATCTCAAACCTGTGTGGAAGGAAGTATTCAGTGTCAATTGGAAAATAGTATATTGTCACAAAGCGTTTACCTGAGTATCTCATCTCTTCTAATGGTTTAGTTAAGCTTTCTACAACAAGTGGATCGTTTAAAATAAATATCACATCGACTTCATGGTGTTTAACATAATCCAAAAACTTGTCTTGGCTGTGTTGTGTGTTCAACAACCCTTTTCGCCTATCCATTTCTGTGAAAAACAACCCTGGTATTACTTGAACATCACCCGGTAGTCTCCTATGGTTGCTCTCTTCTTTGATTAACCAACTATCGTCCGTTGGTTTTAATCCCCAGCTATTAATATTCAAGTGTTCATGTATCCCAAATACCTTTATATCGTAGTATCCACTAACCTTTCTAAGCTCCATAATAATGTTATAAAGCACTTGAGCAAACCCTGTCCATAGATTAGGGCTGTCACCATAGAATAACACTTTTAATTTTTGTTTTTTCTTTTTCATAACTTTAATTACCCTCTCTTAAAAAACTATTTTTTCTTTTTTGGCTTTTTAGATTTAGCTTTTTGCCTTTGTTGACTTAAAATTATAGCTGTGTGCATGGCTTGTGCTTTTTTTTTGCTATCAAAACACTTTATTACTGTACCTTTTGGTTTATCCGTTTTACTTCCTTTCTTTTTAGGATGTCCATGTACAACACACCATTTATCGCCTTTCTTTACTACCATAGCTTTTACCTACTTCTTTTTTTTCTTTTTTGGTTTCTTCCAAACTACTGTTGAGGCACAAACCGCTTCAGGATTTTTTACTCCACCTTTTTTCTTTACATCTGCTACACACTTTTCAAACCTTTTCTTTGTAGCAGCGTCTTTAGGCTTTTTCTTTTTTGCCACTTTATAACTCCTTAATATTTACTAATTTATTAATATCAATCATACCCACTAGGTCCGTCATAGTGGATTGGTATGATTTGAGTCATGTAATAATACTTACCAAAGTTCCATTTGTTTTTATCTGCTAACATTAATTTCTCTGCTTTGCTATTCACAGGATAATAACAACAATTAGGTTTTTTAAAAATCCATGCCAAAACTATAATTGCCGAATGCGTTGCGTGTATTCCTATACAACTGTCACTTTTCACAAGATGTACTAATTGTCTCACTGATAGCTTATCTATTAAATCCACAAGTCCACTTTCATCAGGGAAAGGATTGATTTCCTTTTTGTGATGTATTCGATCATAGTTTGCACCGATGAGATACACCTTTAATCCTTTCTCTTTGTTAATCTCAATAATCCTTTTGATAAGGTTCTCATTCATAACGTCTCTGTCATCTTGGCCTGCCTTAGGATGAATAATCACATACCTGTTTTGATAGAGTTCTTCAAGCTGTTCCTTTTCTTGTTCTGTAAGATAAACTTCCAGCTTCTCACAATGTCCGATTGAAAGCAAGTCTTCAAGTTTTATTTCTGTATATCCTTCGAACTCATGTAAATGCGGTTCAATCGTATGTGTGTATTCTACTTGCTTAACCTCATCTATCCAATCTTGACCTGTGAATAAATCCTTTGAGTTTGGATTATGTGACACTATCAGTAGTTTTAAGTACTTATCAATATAGCTTTCCGTATATTTCTTAACCCTTGCGAAAAAGTCATTCTGGAAAAACTCGAAATATATATCGCCTAATCCCCCTCCAGTACTGAATATAAACTTATTCATCTTCGTCTATCTCGTCTTCATCTTCATCAAATGGGACTATATCTATAACGTCTTTTAGTATGAAAGCCATTCCCGTCCAACTATCTGGTTGATGAATATACTTGACAGTACATTTATCGCTATTCTTTTTCTCGAAATTCTCTACCACAGCTCGAACGTCCTTATTTGCCAAATCGTCAACAATGACTCCGCCCTTCTTGCTACATCTTTTGAAAGCCCAATCTAACTGTTTCTCAACACTACTCTTAGAAATCTCATTATCAATCAAAATAAAATCATAAGTATCGGGATTATCCTTTATGAACTTTCGCCAATCCTCATCATATAACGTGAATACATAGTCTTGAAGCAAGTTTTGTTTAAGTATGTCATTCTGTCCTTTGTATTCAGAGCCATTATCGACAATCTCAATAGTTTTTACACTATCTCCAAGAGCTTCTACTATGCTTTTCGTGGAACATCCATATAAACCGCCAAGAATAAGTAAATTGAACTTTTTATTCTTTGCAAATCTGCTCTTGACGAACTTTGCAAAGCTATACATTAAGTTGTAATACTTGTCAGAGTAAATGTGACCGCTATTTTTGTAATACTCTGGAAATGTGAAATTACTAAATAGCTTCTTTAAGTCTATTTTTTCTATACTAAACATTTTTTTTCTTCCTTTCAGGACTGTATTATCACAATCCTAATATATATTTGTTTATATAACCATAAAAATGCTGACTATTGTACTTTGGAAATATGACCTCATAGCTCTTTTCGAAGTTTTTCTTTTTCATCCAACTACCTAACATCTTCTCTAGCTGTGGAAAATATAACATATATATAGGGACATCCATCATGTCAGCTAGTATATGCAAGCCTGATTGAAAGCCATACAAAAACCTACCGTGCTTTATAACCTCCACTATAAAGTCAAAGCTCTTTTTGAAAAAGATATAAAAGTCTTTATTAAGTTTCATTCCTTGCTGTTGAAGAAAGCTATTAGCTATATCCAAATTATCTTTATCCCATTCTGCTCCTATCAATACAGGAATTAACTCTTTCTTATACTCTAAACACACTTTAACATAATCAACAGCATTGATAAAGCCGTTATTTCCTTTGTTAGACATAAAGATAACATAGTAATCTTTGTCTAAACCCCTCTTGAACTTTTCAAATTGTTTCCTTGCTTCGTCAAATACGAGTAGTTCGTATTCTTCTACTAAGTCACTTTCTAAAAAGCACTTCTCAACTCGATGTCCAGCTTCTAACCACCCATTTACCATTATAGGATTGAGTTTATTTAACGTAATCTGTTCATTTATGCCTTTTTTCCAATCAAACCAGTTAGGATTATTTTGTCTTACATATTCTACGGAGTTTGTAATGGGTATTAAGTCAAGATAAGGTTTGCTACGCAACGGAGCATGGTCCTGAACCTTCCAATTCACCTTCAAGCCATATTTTAAAGCATAGGGGTAAACAAATTGTACACTCCAATGTATATCACCTATACCAGGAGGCACTAAAACGTCTATAGTATTCATTTTTTAACTCCTATCATTGTTAAAATATTATTCCGAATGTACTTTCGGACAGTATCTTCATCAAAGCCCCTATACAAAACTTTAAACCCTTTTTTATTCATAAGTCTTTCTAGCGTGCCCTCATTGAAGTAACACAAATGTTCATTCGGCTTGTAGTGTCTCCAATTTGGGTAAAAGCCAATCGACTTTGGAGCACTCGGTGTACTGATAACAATATACTTAGTGTTTAATCCAAACAAAACGTCTATCTCACTAAATGTCATGTGTTCTATACTGTCAAAAGCCGTTACTATATCAAACTTTAAGCTTGTTTTCTTTATATCAATCCACTTAACACCCACATCTACACCATGAACATCGTAACCATAACACGTAAGACCATGTTTCTCAAACCTTTTTAAGAACGTGCCTAATCCAAAACCTACATCTAATAACGTTTCACATGTCTTATCGTCTTTTATGATATAGCTATATATCATGTCCATACGTAAAAACGTAACCAATAAACTGTCTTTCTCATACAGATTCTTATAATAATCCAAATACTTTTCATTATATTCAAACTTATCTTTAATATCATACTGCCATGTAAAGCCACAATCAGTACACTGATACAGATTCGTATCATACGTAACGTATTCGTCACAGTCGCATACATAACATATATCTCTGTTTTCCATTTATCAAAGTACCTTTAAAACGTAATATCTTGCTTGTCGTGTCTGCTAACAAGTAATTCCGCACCTGTAAAAATTGCAGGGAACGGGATTATCTCTTCCACCTTATAATACATATCATCTTTCTTTATACGATACTCTTTCCTATTGTCAAAAGAGACACCTTTTACTATAACTTTCGCTTCTATAGATATTTCTTGTAAATGGTCACCACTAGAACCACCGCTCTTAGTGATGGAACGAGTATTTTTATTTAGCTTTATACTTTCATCCCAAAAACAATGACCAGTTTTAATGTTTTCTGCCTTTGGCTTGTAATTATCATCATATCCTATTTCTGCTATAGTTATGGTAGCATTGCGAAAGAAGGTACTAAAATCTGCCATTTAGCTTCTCTCCCACCTTTGCATATATGGTGTATTTCGCAAGTTTTGATTCTCGTCTACAAAAAGCTCAATCAAAGCTATCACATTCTCAGGTAACGTCTCACCCTTCAATTCCATAGAAAAGTCTAAAGAACCTACTGACACATCTTTTACATTTATCCGTTGTAACTTTTGTAACTCTCTGTTACCCGATTGGTCAATCCAATCAACTATTAACTCGCACTGAGCTCGTTTTATCTCGTCTGGTATCTTATATTCATAAGCTGACATTGAGGACAAATACGGATACTTTCTTGGAAATTCGAGTGGCTGTGTATCTACAACCTTCTCACCTTTCCAAATAAGCTGATTAAGGCGACGTTGGGCTGTTATGATGTAATTTATCTTTGTTTGAGTAGAAAGACTAGCCCAATCGTCACCAATGAAAGCATTTGTGGTAACGTATTCATCTATATATGTATAATCAGCAAATGAATTAATCCCAGCTTTCACATCGCTTTCTGTCATATCTTCCTCGTCTAACTCCAGGGTGGATCAGTCCATGTGTAACTATCAGTTAACTCCATGTCTTTTACAACCTTAATATTGGACGTTGCATAGTCCGCTGACATAGAATCAAACGCCGTTTGTGGCTGATCATAATCTATAGGAGTATATCTACTCGCTCTAACCTCTTGTTTGACTTTCCAAGTACCATCTGTATCGTAATATATAACAAAAAAATCTGCCATAGAAACCTCCTATCATTCTATAGTAGCCATTAATGGAGGACTTCTATAACCCATTCACTGCGTAGTACCTTAACTCCAAAGTATAGATCAAGGTTCATCTTCCATCCAACGTTATCTAAGTCATATTGCATTGTGTATCTTATACTCAGATTAGTTTCATCATCAGTATAAATGTTAGAAACCACTCCGTTAGCTTCAATTGCGTCTAATGGTGCTGACACAATAGCTACTGCTGGTTCTATCATTGCAAAACCTCGATAACCTGAACCAGATGCAGGTATCAACTGCGATTGATGGAAATTCAAACCTAAGTACGGACTTAAAGAACCCTTTTGCATTACATTGGCATTCCCATAAGTATTTGCATTACGATACTCTGTTATATTTAGTATGTCTTTCTTCCCTTCAGGGCCTATAACTACGTGTCTAGGATACTCTTCATCTGCAAGCTCAGTGTCGAATGTCTTAACTATATTTTCTATAACGGTTGTATCGATATCTGAACCTAAACTTCCTACAGTAGTGCCAGCATTAGCAAGTATTTCATCTATGATAATGTTTTCTACTTTCTTTTTTAAAGCTCTTCCACCCTGACTTCCGTATACCTCTTGGATATTTTGCTTTGATGTAACACTCAAAGTGTCTTCCAAAAGGATAGGTACGTTTACGTGTTTATTTAAGGTAACACTTACAACGGAAGTAGAAGCACCACCAAATGTTAAAGCCGTTCCTGGTGTCTTTTCCACCGCCGTAAAGTCGCCAAAATCTGGTACTTGAACCGTTCCGTGTTCGGGCATTTCTGATTCATATCGTCTAGTACACAGTTTAGCGATTACAAAGTTTTCTTTAAAATACTCTAAAACCTGTCTTGAAATTGTGGTACCAACTATATCAGCGTTGGTCGTTACATTAAAAGTTGCCATCTTATTTTACCTCGCTTTGATGTTTTATTTTAAGTATATGACAACCTAGTTCTCTAATCTTATCTTGTTTTTCCGAAACCCTTCCTAAGCAAATGCGGTATCTGTTTTTGGAATTCTTCTTTACTCATTTGTTTTATATCATCAGCAGTGATTTCAGTACCAAACTTCTTTCGTCTATTCACAGTAGAAATGCCTGTTCCTACTTTTTCTTTTTTAAAGCAATAGCTTAACTCTTTCTCATAGAGCTCTGCCAAAAGATCGTCTGGTGTATACAAGTCTCCCTTTGCTTTGTTAATCATTACTTCACCGTCTTTATCTACTATGACAAGGTTTCCATCGTCATCAAATTCCATAAACTGCATTAACCGATTAATTACGTGTTCCCTTGCTTCCGTATTGTGTGTTGAGTACTCAAAATCACCAATTGCTGTAATCGCAGAGTAACGCTTTCTTTCCTCAAGTCTCGCTAGTCTTTCCTCTTCCATCTTTTTCGCCAACTCTTCTTTTTCCTTCATGATAGCTTGTATCTCTTTCATCTTTTTCTCACTCAGTCTTCTACGCTCTTCTTCAAGCTTTTTCTCAAACTCAAGTTCTGGTGTCTTACCATCTTTCTGTTTTTCCAGCTCTTCAATATATTTTTGAAACTTATCATACTCTTCTACACTAAGAACACGCTGTCTTTCTGGATCGATTAATTTACCTTCTTCTTTTAACCTTTCGATTTCGGCTTTATGTTCTTTTGTCAATCTTTTAATCGCCTCACTAGCCCCGATTCTTCTCGCCTTGTCAAACAATTCCTTTGTAGTATCCTTCTCTTGCTTTGGTTTTTCATCTGTTTCGGATTTTTCTTCAACCTGTTCTTCCTGTTCTAAGTTGTCTTTTACTTTTTCTTCCATTTTTATACTCCTTTCGAGTCATGATTTTTATACTCAATCACGAGTCTTTGTATTTGTGAAAAAGCGTTTAAAGTATTTACGCTTTTTCTTGTATGTTTTGTCCCTGCCCTGGTACTTGTTTTTGTCCCTCTGGTATTGTCTCTATTATTTCCTGTTCTTCTTTCTTAGGTTCTTCTGTTACCTTTTCCTGTTTCAACTCTTCTTTATAGTGCTTTTCTATTTCCTTATATACTCTCTTCTCTAAGTCTGCTGATAACGATAATTGTTCTGATACTAGCTGCTTTACAGCCTCAGCCTTTGCTGTTGGAGAATATCCATGTATGTCAGCATGGTCTATAAACGTATATAGCTCTTCTATCTTCTTAGAAACGTCTATGATATTATAATTACGTGGATAAGTTATTTTTATTTCCTTTATGAACTCATCATAAGAAACATCAAGTGTGTTAGGATGTACTTTGTAAACATCATACCAAACCTTACATTCAAAGTTTTCCATCTGATTGGCTATTTGAATGATGGTTTCATACGTGTTGGTATAATCCATTATCATGCTTATCCCTGATTGGTAAGAAGAAGTAGCTGAACCTTTTGCCTTAAAACCTGCTATATCTGCCATTCTATCAAGTAAGAAGTTTATCATTTCCCTTTTATCTTTCATTGTAGATAGGTCAGGGGTTAAGAATGTCGGCTTGAAGGCGTTATCGTCCAATCCCTTCATTATTACTGCACGCTTTGTACTTAAGTCTATTGGTGTTTTTTCTCTTTCACCAGTTGTTGTGTTTATTCTAATTCCTGTATCAAGCTCTGGTAACATTAATAGATTAAACGCATTCTGAAAAACCTCTTCATCATGTAAACTCATATAATTCATAATCTGTATATCGCATTCTAGTAAGCTTTCCGAAAAGCTATCACCGACCATATCAAAGTCAACGTCTCTTAAACACAATGGCACAAGTGGGACAAGCCCGTAACCGTGATTTGCACCTTCGCCTGAAATAATTGAACCATCGCTTTCATACCACTGAAAAGACTTCTCATCATACAATAAATACCGTTTCTCCGATTTATGCTCTGTGAAAGGCGTATACTCATCAAAAATATCATACTTTATCACTACCCAATCATAATTTCCATACTTATCCTTATACCAATCTATGACATCTTCAAATGACACTGACTTTACGAATACTTCACCTGTATCATTATCAAGGTCAATAAAGGCATAAGCTACTTTCGTTATTAGACTTAACACTCCTAGCTGCTTAAAGAAGTTATCCGCTTGTGTCCCTTTACCATCTAGATTTTCCTCATAAGGTATTAATATGTTTTTGTATTTCCCAAAGTTCCTCTCTACATAGCCATCTGAACCGAACAATACCTTAAAATATAAGTCTATGTACATTTTGAAGAAGTTTAAATGTATAGTTCTTTTGCAACGCTCTTCAAAATCAAGTGATGTTTCTCGTTTATGCTTATACAAAGCCTTTTCGAGAAACCCTCGATTCATATAACAGCGTAATGCTAAGTCTACATAGCTAATGTTCTCTTTGTAAATGTCATGTTGCTGAATAATAAGCTTATTTTTGCTTGCCACTTTTCCACCAATAATATCATAATTTAATCAAATAGTTTTGTCCCTGTCATAGTGAAACAGGGACAAATATTTCTCAGGAGTAAGCTATGACAAGTATTTTTTACACTTTATCATTTATAATTCCACTCTATATATAAATAAACACTTTTTTTGTTAAAAGTCAAGGGCAATCCTAACTTTTTACTATATTTATATATATATCTATATGATATTTATATAATAAAACCTTAAGTTTTTTGTAATTTTTTTTCTACTTTTTAATAAAAAGCCAGCTGTAAATAAAAATAAAAAAAATGACACGGTTCTTACAAAAACGGTGTTAAGTGCCAAAAAATCTTAGGAGGTTCAAAATGGAAAAAATGGAAAAAATAAAAACTAATTTTAACGACTTAAAAAAAGGACTAGAAGCAAAAAAAGATGAATATTTTAACCTATGTTATGAAACTTGTAGGGTTATAGATGAGCTAATACATCAAAACAAGGGAATATTCTTCCCAAACCTTGATGACCTTATTTTGGACCATAAGTTCAGAATAACTAAGGTTGACAGCGTCCAATTTAACGTTAGGAATATGCATTACGACCTGTTGTTTTATTTATTTCAATACCAAAAGGATAAAAGGTGCTGTTACTACTATGACAGCTATACCTACGAACTGTTGAACAATGTTTTTTCCGACAATAAGAAAAAATATTACTGCAATTTGATAAAGGAATTAGAAAAAAATGAGTTTTACATATACAAAAATTTGGATCACATTGATTGTATAAAATGTAAATATAAAGACAAGTGGTATGTAATACAAGTTTTTTTGTCTGAAAACATCGACATATATGAAGATGAGGTCTTGTTTTCAGACAAGAAGTATGTTTTTTCAATTTGGAAAAACGATAATGAAGTTTTTCCAATTATTAAAGAAATAATGCTATGTCACTTAGAATCTGAGGAATTCTCAGATCACATAAAAGCATTTGGATAATCCGTTTCACCACATTCACACATCTTTGTATTTTTTTTTAATAGTTTATTTCTTTTTGTTTTTTAACTATTCCTATCTTTTACCTCTATGCTTAATCCTAACGTAGGGGCTTTTCCTACCCTCACTATCTTTATCCACAAGTAGCACACTCCTCTTTCGATTGTATCTTACACAAATTACCTGTTCTACAACCATCACGCCAATAGGTCATCCCCTTTATATGCTTACTTGTAACAGCATACTCAAATAATTCATACGTTTCATCCTTTGTGAAACCATTTGGAACGTTTACCGTTTTACTCACACTCATATCTACAAAGCCTTGTATTGCCTCTTGCATATATATGTGTCGTCTCCAAGTAAGATCACTTGCCTTTGGACGCTGTATTTCCTTTGCTACATCGAATAAATCCTTCTTTAAATATCTCTTATCTCCGTTTATGCCCTTTAGGTGTTTGATAAACTCAAGTGATGTAATTAATCTCTGTCTCATCTCCCCATCTATAGTAATATACTTATTATAATACCAATCAAACTGTGGTTCTATGCTAGTAGATAGCATACCATCGAAATCCCAGCTTGCTATAAAAGTCAAAGTTCCTGTCGGAGCGACCGATAACAATTTAAGATTATTCCTTTTATCTTTTCCTTTTTCTTTTGCAAGTTTCCATGACTCGTCATCTGCAATCCTATAGATAAACTCAAACAATTCCCTAGCTAAAAAATAGCTGTCATCACTACCATAATCCTTACCTAACAAGTTTAAAAATGTCCCAAACCCTGTTACACCTAGTCCTATACGCCGATCTCTTTTTGCTACTGCTTCCATTGGTTCTACTATATATTCAGACTTATCTATCACATTGTCCAAAAACCTTATGGCAAAACGAATATCCCTTTCCATATTACGCCAACTAATCACCTTGTTTTTGCTTACATACTTCGGAAGTACGATTGAACCGAGATTACAAATTCCCCATGCTGGTAAGCACGTTTCACCGCAAGGATTCGGGGCGATAACATCTTTATCTTCTTTCTGAGCGTTATATAAATTAAATATGCCAGGGTCTCCACACTCCCAGTTTGCATAAGCAATATCTCTCAATAACTCCCTTGCCTCTACTCTATCAATCACAGCACCATTCCACGTCAAGTCAAACTTAGTCCCTTGTTTTACTGCATCAATAAACTCTTTTGTTATTCCTACGCTGATATTAAAGTTACTCCAACCCATTTTAAGCGACTGTAAGTCTTTTTTGGCACTTATAAAATCCCTTATATCTGGGTGCCATATTGGGACTAAAGCTAATCCCGCTCCTCTTCTACCACCACCTTGTATAATCGTACCTATTGCTTTTCCATACAGTTCTATAAAAGACAATAAACCACTTGACTTTCCTCTACTTCGTTTTAACTCAAATCCTTTAGGTCTTAGGTTAAACTTAAATCCAATACCACCGCCTTTTTGGAATATCTTTATTGCCAAAGATAACTTGTCGGCAATGTCTTCAATATTATCGCTTACTTCTAACACGTAACAGTTAAACAAAACCTCGTCCGTATCTTCACCCAAAAGCCTTTTTACACCTAAGTTTGCTATTATACGACCTGCTGGTAGAAATCTCTTAGCATAAATCGGCTCTATGTCATATCCGATTCCTGCTTCCAATCGTTTACATGTGTCGTCCCAAGTAAACTCTCTGTCCAACACAGCATAACGGTTTAAGAAAATTTTTTCACATAATTCCTTGTGTGATCGTTTTAATCGTTCTATATCATACATACTTTCTTCCTTTCAATCCCATCTCTTCTTTAATTGTAATCCCAAAAAATAGTGCCTAGCCCCCAACACAAGACTAGGCACTTCCCATCTTCCTATCGTTTCGCCATACAAAAGAATTATAAAACAATGTACTATACCAGTAACCACGCTTCTGGAAAAGCTTCCAACTCATCACAAAACTTTTGCCATTCTTTGAGTTTGTGATGACGTCTTTGTTTATACATCCTTCGCAGCGTTTGATAACTAACGCTCACATCTCTAATCTGTAGGAATCCTTCAGGTAAATGTTTCTTGACATAGTCAAATTGATTTTCATTTATGTAAAAGTTTAAAAAGCCGATTATCTCTTCATTCATACCTTCTACAAAGTCTTCTTGTGATAAATTTCTTTTCATTATCGTATGCATTGTACTTTCACTGCCCTTTTCCACGCCTATTCTATATGTATCGAACTGTTGCCAAAAGTATCGAGGAGCTTTCATCTCAAACTGGGCTATGATAAACCTTAAGAACTTGCTTCTTTCGTCTGAATCTTTATCCAATAAACGTTTTAACAACTTCTTGTCCCTGTTTCCCATTTCTACTGTACCATCACCATATTCAAAACTATCCATCTTAATTATACTACCACTTCCACCAACACTCCAACTTCTACGAGCCGACTTAACAGCTCTTATCCAACCATATACTCTTAATTCTTTTATCTGTAACATTTTAAAATACCTTTACATCTTGAAAACTTACTTTACCTTTACTTTGCATTGTAAAGCCACCGTGTAAGCTATCAGGACCGTCTAACTTACTATCAGGAAAATAGTCCAATTGTTCTATCAGCTTCTTATAAGCTTTAAACATATCCCTACGGAACTTTATACGACCATTAACTATGAATGGTTCTATCGTCTTTATCCTTGCTATCTTGTTTTCATAGTTCTTTATCTTTTTAATCGACATATAGAAACGGTTTTCTTCAAACTTTCTTTCTATCTCACTTACAACGTATTTCTGAAACCCGTTTGACTCTATACCTAACTCGTGCCACTGCCACTCTATCCCCTTTGACACTACAAAGTCAGTTAACTTCTCTGGTCTAAGCTTTACCAGATTGCAGTCTAACACATAGAAAGTACCGTCGTCATCTTTGCCATACGTAATAAGACAAGAGTAATCACTATGTTTTTTCTCTTCTAGTGCTGGGTCTAAGTATGCCCATTTGTATAATCTATCTATATCTATAGCTTCCATGTCAAATAAATGAAACCTTTCGCTGTTGAAAACCCTTTCGTCCTCACTGTATGGCTCATTCATCCACTCACATTGGAAACCACGAAGATTATCTTCACGTATTTTCTCTAACTCTTCAATGGTATAGCGTTCTTTCCACAGAGGAGTCCCATCTTCCTTTATAGCTTTGTAAAAATGTATTCGATATAATGGGTTTTTCTTTCTACAAATGTTATGAAGCAAACTATCCCAGTGTAATATCGTACCTACAAGGATAATATTCGTATACTTTAAGTCCCCTAAAAACCTAATAGCACGATTGAACCAATTCATCTGTCTTTTTCTGTAAGCTTCACTTTCAACTTCTTCATCTTTTTCTAAGTCGTCAATCAGTATAAAATCAGGTCGCTTCTCTCTTTGCCTTATTCCACGCAGTGATTGACCAAACCCACGTGCTACAATCCTTACTCCATTGCTAAGGATAATATCACTATCCGACCACTTTACAAGCCTATTGCCTTTATCCATTGCCGGCTTTAATCCGAAAACCTCTATCAGCTTATCGTTATATTCTATTTCTTCTACAATATTACGTAAGATTGATTGAGAGCTAGCACCACTAGACGATATTATCACTATGAACTTACGTTTCATATAACATGTGAGCCATAAAACCGCACCTAAAGATAATAAAACAGACTTACCATGATTTCTCGGAGCTATGAAAGTTTCTATTTCAGTTTTGACATTTAAGTTTTCGATAGTATGGATAACGTCATCATGAAATGGACAAAAGCTATAGTTAAAGTAGGACGGCAAAAACTCCAACAAAAACCCCTTGAAGTTGTTCTCATACTTCTTTTTAATCTTTTCGTTTTTTTGCTGTACTAGTTTCCTATGCTTTTCGTACAACAAAAGTAGTTGTTGTTGTTTCAACCGCAGTAATGACATATACTAATATTCCTTTTTACTCTTTGATAGTGATTCTACAAAAACAAAATCGTCTAATTATTTTTAGCTCTTTTTTACAAACCCCATTACTCATCTAAACCAAACCCTTTGTAGAAACCAAACTTGTTTTCACAATTTTTCATACATAAAATTAATTTACACGATTTCACTTTTGTCATTCCTTTTCAATCCTTCGTTTAAGCAGTTATGCTTTCTAAAAGCTTAATGTCATCTTTGATTCTATCTATTTCTTTATCTATTTGTTCTATGTTCAGATTATCAATCCTAGTAAAGTTAACCATCACATTGTTTATTGTTTCCACTTTATCGTCTATATATAAAGCTTTTTCCATTTGTTGTACTTCTTTTGACGTCTTAATTGCTTTCATGAGCTTGCTTTCATATGCTTTTATATAAACTCTATCACGCAAAGCTAAACGCTTAGAAAGTTCAAAACCATCTGCTTTTGCTTTCCTTTTTACTTCTCGTAAAACTCTTTTTAACTCATTTCTACAAGCCGATACATACATATTATGATACTTAACATGTATATCTATAACCTCTTTTATCAATGCTTTTTGATCAATTCCTTGAATAGCGTTGTAATTCTGCATTTGCTTATTTGGTGCTAGTGTTTTTTGCTGTTCCTTTTTGTCTTTTTCTTGTTGTACCTTTTTTTGTTCCCTTTTTTGTACTTGTACTCCTTTTTGTACCTCTTTTTGTCTGTCGTACTTTTTCCCTTTTTCTCTGTAAAACTTTCTAAGCTTTTTCCACGTTACGCTCTCACCCGTATACCAGTTTCTTTTTGAAATTCTTTTTACGATTGTTTCCAGCTTAATGTTAAACTTTTCCGATATCTGTTTATATGTCATTGTATAATCAGACATAAATGTATCTTGCATTTTTCTTTTTAGTTCTACTGGTATATTTGTTCTCATTTGTTTTATCCTATTTTGTTAGTTCCTCTAGCTGATCACCTGGAACCTTTAATACACTTGTCGCAGAACCTTTTCCGTGATAGATATATGTAAAATCATAATTGCTTTCGTATCTAGCGTACAATATCATAGTCTTGTTTGAATAGTACTTATCGTCTTTCATAGATACTAAGTCAGCATTGAGTGAGCCTATGTCTTTAGCATGATCGTCTTCTATTTCTACCGTTGAGATTGTATTATCAATAATCGAAACTGCAATTGTTTTATCATTATCACTGTCATAATAACAATACATTACCTTGTCTGGGTCTATTGCTAATGTAGAAGCTACTTTTGTTAAAGCCATTTTTATAACTCCTTGATAAATTTATAATAAAGCCATATACTCTTCTCTTACTTTGTTATCTTTTATTTCTCTTTTGTATTTATTTATTTCCTCTATGTCATAGCCCAGTTTTAATATTTTATCTTTTGTAATTTCTTTCTTGTGTATCTTTATAGCTAGGAACCTTTGTATTTTCTCATTCTTTGTCATTTTGTACAGTTTTGTGTCATCTTTATACCTTTGGTGCACTCCATACAGATGGTTGTTATGTGTTAAAGCTATCCAGTTCCACTTTTCGTCCTTTCCTTTTCCACGCCCTGCGATATGGTGAATGTGATCTGCACTTTTTAGTCTCCCACAAAAGTAAAACTCATATTCGTCGAACTCATTTTCTATTATGTATTTTTGTTTGCTCATACTCTTATATTAACACCTCAAAACAGTAAAACATATATTTATATTTTATGAACTTTTCTCAGACTTGCAAAAAACTTAATGCATTTCAAACCAAGCTCTTTTATAATAATCTTTACAAGTAATCTTAAAATCTTTTTATCTCTTTTAGTCAACTTTACAAACAAGTCACCCTCATAAAACAGCTTAATTCTTATCTTTTTCTTACCGTCAAGTTTATAAACATAATATTTTACAAGACTTAAACCTTTTTTAATTTCATAATAGCCTTCAATAGCTAAAGAAACTTCATAATGTAAATCTTTTTCATCTTTAAATTTAACTTCCACGTGCTCTGGTATACGATTTCCAGATTCATCATACATATAAAAATTTTCGCCATTCTTTAAGTACTTTATACTAAAAATATTAAAATCCTCAATTTTTACCATAGCTTTACTCCAAAAATGCATATATTTTATGAATAGCTCTTTCTATACTTACTCTTTTAAAAATTCTTTTATATCGCCAACAAAAGCTTTTATTATGTCTTCTCTGCTCATCTTGTAGGTGCTTGCCAAATCACTAATCTTATAATATTCGCTCTCAAATGGGTCTCCACCAACCAAAGATGCCATTTGCTCTTTTTCTGGTGGGATTTTCCCTTTATTTTTCTTGTATTTTTCAAGCTCAAACTTCAATGCCTCCATTTCTCTTTTTTCTGTTTGCCCAATTGCAGTACTAAAAGCACTTTTACTTTTCTTTGCAAAGTCTTCTTTTAATTTCTTATAGTTTTTTAACATTGTTTCTATTTCTAAAGCCTCTTTAGGCGTTATAATTTTCTTTTCTTTTTCCACTTTTTCCTCTTCTACCTTTTTCTTTGGCTTTTCCTCTTTTTTTATTTCTTCTTGTTTGCTTTTTGGAAGTGGCTTTAGATACTTACTACAATTCGGATGATACGGTGGATATTTAGTTAAACGTTTATATTTCTTTGATTTCCCTGTTATACTGTATATTGCAGGTGGCTTGCTAAATGGGTCACATAGTGGATTGTCTGTTATACCACCACCGACTTGTATAAGGTCAAAGCCAGAATCAAGCGTTGCCGATACTACGGCTTTACTATCGTTTAATGTTGACATGTCCTTTACCCAAGCGTCTGTATAGTGCGTTAAATCCATATGCGTTGTTACCAATTTTTCTTTTCCAGTCTTCTTGTCGACAACTCGTCTAGGTATAGGGACTTTTCCAGTTGGATATACTTCTTCTAACGTCTTTGTAACTTCTTTTGATGCTTGATTATATGTCTGCTTACCTTCTCTCATCTTTTTTATTTCTTTTTTTATTTCTCTTGTAGTTTTAAGATACGTCTTTCTTATTGCGTTTTTCTCGCTTTCAGTCCAAAACTTGCCAACTTGAAAAAGTACAACTCTTGGTGAAAAGGCAGTTCCAAGATTCGTCGCCTTTATATATTTATCAAAGTACTCTACTTTCTGCTCTAAAGACTGTTCTGAAAGCTTTGAAGCTTCTAATATACTGTCAGTCATGTCTTCCTTAAGTCCCATAATCGCTTCTTTGTCATCATTACTGATTCTACGAATTTCTATGCTTGGATTAAGTTTTTCAGCTATATTATTGTACTTCTTCATATATTCCTTTTCCACTTCTTTGTCTTTTCTAGACCATAAATTAATTTGTTTTATTAAGTCATTTAAATACAGCCGTGCTTTTTGAATTATTTCGTTCTTTTTTCCCTTTTCTATCTTGTCAAACATGGTTTTTGTAAGCTTATTCATAAAGTAGTCATATCTTTCCACTGCTTCATCTGGCGTTTTCATTGGTCAAAGCTCCTCTAATCCCATGACTATAACCAACAACAAAAAAAACATCAAGCTTACGATCAAACCCCAAAAAAAAGCTTCGAAAACGTTATATCCTAAAGCACCTGCTATTCCTTGAGGAACTGTTCCTGAAATTCCTATACATACAGCTATAACTCTTTTGATAACACTTGCATGCTTTCTTAAAAAACTAAACATTCCTCATACCTTAATTTAACAATAGATTATTGCTTTTATTCTTTGACAAGCTTTTCTTGTAACAATTCCATTTTTTCTATCATTTCAGACATCTTTTCATCAACCTTTGTTTTCTCAAATGCTTTTCTTACGAAGTCTGTCTTGATTTTAACAAGATCGCCTCTTTCTTTTAGCTTTCTGTAAGCTACTTCATACTCATATTGGTGCTTACTTGTACGCATAAGTCTTTCTATGTATTGCTTTGTCTTTTCTTTTTTCTTTCCAGTCTCTTTTTCGTACCTTTTTCTTAATCTTGAAAGCTTATCTCTAAGTGTCAGCTTAAGTTCCTTCAATATCCTATGCCGTGAAATACTACCTTTAACGTCATGACTGTATTCGGGTAAATGCCTTAACACTTCTAAAGCTTGTTTTGCTGCGTATGGCGACTTAATTACTATTGTAGAACGTATAACATCGCCTTTTTCAACCACATTCGCTGGATTAATACTTCTCATCAAAGACTTTGTATCCTTTGGCACTTCCTCACGCAGATGTACATAAAACTCATAGTTAATCTGCTTTACCACAGGCATAAATGCTCGTTTTAGTTCTTTACCGTGTATGAATCTTAGTTGTCTTATTGCCATCAGTTAAACCCTACCCATATAAAATCAAAATCAGCGTCTATTTCTATCCTATCAACGTCTACTAATGCCTTTATATACATTTCCTGATCAATGTTTCGATATTTCTTTTTACTGAACTTGCTTTTGATTTTGCTTTTACGAATTATACTTCTAAACGCCATTTGTGTCATACCACCTATAAAAACTTTAATCTCATAGGTTTCTTTCTTACGCTTTTTTTTCATTAAATTAAGTCCTAATTACTAAACTTATGTCCACATTTTGGACATATTATGGTGTTTTCTTTGCTATCAAATGCAAAATTGTCCTCTTTTGTATTTATTATTTCGTCTAATTCGTTGTCTGAAAAAGGTAACTCTTCACGTATATCAACTTCATATTCTTTCTCAAGTTCAACTAACAAGTCCTTTAACACATCATTGTCAGCATAACCCTTTGTCTCATTAAGTCTTATGCTTAAGCGTTTTGCCTCTTTGTCACTTAGAGTCCCAAGATTGTTTATACTTATTTCCTTCATACCAAGTTCTATACAAGCCTTCCATCTATGCTCTCCGTCTATTATCTCATAGAAACCGTCTTTCTCTCTTACAACTATTGGTACAACAAATCCATCTTCACTTATGCTTTGTTTTTCCTTCTCAAACATAAAGCTATTTTGTATGTTATAATTCCAATCATTCGGCTTTACTTTATCAATGCTTATTTTCTGTTCATTAACCTTTATTTTCATATTTCTACTCTTTTAAACATCTCGTTTATCTATATAAATATAACATATTTCAACAAAAAAGTCAAGTTTTTTCTGAAATATTTTCTTCTACCGAGCTAAATTGGGACATAAAATCTGCACAAATCAACTCTAAGCACCTCTCATCGCTTTCCTTCGGATTGTCTGTTAACTTCCTCACCACTTTGATAGCACTAAGTATTATATTAAACTTATCTACTTCTATGAACCAATGTGGGTTTACCCAACACTTGTCCTTCCACATCTTATACTCATAACGCATTCTTACAGGTTTGCCGTTCTTTATCCTCATCCTACACTCATTTTATGAGATATTAAACAAAAAAAAAGACTTCCTATGTACCTATAGAAAGCCTTTCCGGGTTGCCTTATGGAAAAATCTGTTACTCCATACACTAAACTCAAGCTTAAACTTTGAAGATGGGCATTTAGGAGGATTTTCTGACCACTTAACATTTAAAAACTCTTTGTCAAAAAGCTATTAAGAAATAGTCCCTTCTAAAACGAAGGATCAAATAGATAAAGAATAATAATAACTAAATGGGAAAAACTGCGTATAAGAGTACACAGTTTTCCCATAATATTCCCTATTCTTTTAAAAAAACGAAAATACTGCCCCTTTGTAGCGTCAAAGAGGCAAGGTAAAGTGTCAAAATATGTTAATAAATAATTATATACAATTCCGAAAAACAGCTTGCCCCTTTAATCTTTCCTAAAGAGGCAAGTAGACTGTTGAGAATATCCAAACATCAAGTAAACCCTTCTTTCGACATCAAGAAGGGCTTAAATATAAATAATTCTTCCAATACCTATACCTAAAACACTCAAAAACCCAAATGTTCCATTTTTATTTTGCCACGTAGTAAGGACAATTCAGTATCACTACACTGCTATCTTGTTTACAGTCCTTTCTACAAGTCTTACAATGTGCGTTAACCTCCCTTTGAGTCTGTCTATCATCAACTTTTTTTTCTGTTTTTTCATACTTTTTTTTCATCTTTTTCACCTTTTTTTTCTCACATAAATCAAAAAAAATCACGTAATAAACTCCAAAATGAACACAAAATAAAGACTTTACATTTTTTTGGGACTTTTTTACACCTTTGTATTTTTTTTCACCTCGTTATACGAATATTCTAAAGATTTCTCATAATTTACTATTATACCTCTTCTTACACGTTTAAGGCGTTTTATAAAACCTTTCCTTTCTAATGCTTTAAGTATAAAGTGTGCCTGACTATCCCTCTTGAAGCCGAAATTCTCTTTTATCTCCATCAAAAGTGGAGCCTCACCGTATCTTTTCAAATATCCAACTATATAATCATAAACTCTTAGCTGATTTTTAGTCAATACTTTTCTCATTTTACCTTCTCGAAGCACAGAATAATATTTACAACGTACCGATCTAACCGTTCTACCAAGCATTAAAGACACACCCACAATTCCATCTTTAGGAATGTGTTCTAGCATATAACTAATCTCACTTTCACCCCACTTTTTATTCTTTTTCCTTTTCCTTTTCTCAGCAATCGTTTTAATAATACTATGCTTTGCTTTTATCAAGTACTTCTTATGTTTTCCATTTGCTATCTCCCAAGCTAACCTCTTACAGGCCTCTTCAACATATATTTTGTCCTTTAATAGCTTTCTATAGCGCCTTACATCTGACCAATCTAAAATTTTTCTTCTTTTCAAAATCACCTCCAAAAAATCTAGGTATGCCATTATTCTAATTTCGCTGAGAAATGCGAAATTGTACACAAGATTTAATTTTATTTTCATTTAGGTATATATAATCGTTTTTTCAAAAAAGCCTTCATTTTGTGCCGTTTTTCGAAATATTCTCAACTTTTCCTTTTTAACAGCGACTTTTGAAACAAATACAGCAAAAACGTTATCAAAAGCCAAAATAAAATGTATTCAATTTCTAAACACCTTATCATAAGCTTAACTCCAAGTTTTAATTTACAAATTTATTTATGACATAGTATTACATATACCTACACACTCAAACAATGGATACTCATCCTTATAGTAAAAGCCGCTCAACTCTCCTTTTTCAATCTTAATCCTAAAATCTTCTAAAGTTATATCTTTAAGAAAGTGTACATCCTTAGAAAACTTTTTCCTAAATCGCCTTTCTACTCTTTCTCTATCTGCATATACATCAGGTAGCTTATCATATAGTCTTTTCCATTGTCTTTTACCTTGCCTAACACAACCACCTGAACAATTGTTATGGCTAAATCCTAACTTATATAATATTGGCTCTTCAATCCCAGAATGCTTTATAAAATCATCTATTTCCATAGAATTAATACCATGCTCTATAAGAGGGAATCTTATTCGACACATTTTTTTCTTTTTAGCTGCTATTACTTGATATACAGATACAATTCTTTGTGCTCTATGCTCTTCATCTTTACTAATGCCAAAAATTATTGTATCACCATTCTTATAAAACTTTTGAAGTCTTTCTGCTTTAAGTATACGAGAGCAAAATGGCATACGATCGCAAGCAAGAGCCTTTTGATCAAAAAAAAGCTGTTCAGGACTTCTTCCATCTGTATCCTTTGTTACTTCCTTTTTTAAAAACCTACTCAGATCATCTAAAAAACGGTATAGGTCTGGATGTTCCCACTTGGTGTCATTAAAATATAACACAATATCGTCCTTATCAAAGTTTCTCATTGCCCAATTAGCACACCATGCACTAGCTTTTCCACCACTTAAAGCTACTATAATTCTTCCCATATAAAAAAACCTTAATACAACAACTAATTTTTGTTAAACATAAATCTGCTTTGATAATCCTGAACTACCTTCCAAGCCTTCATTATACCATCAGCTATTTCTGACCGTGCCTTTATCTGGTATTCAAGACTGTCAAGCTTTTTTCTAATTTCGTCTATATCAATATAACCCTTCCCTTTGCATTTATCACAAAGAAAAGGATAGTCCACAACGCCTATTCCTTTACATTTAGAACAGACAATCAAATTATTTTTCATTTTTTTCCTCCCTTCTCTTCAAAATATAGTATCTATTTTTTATTGCATCTATGGTTCTGTTAAGCTTTTTTGCTATATAGTCATCGTCAATCTTTCTGTAGTATTTCAATATACAACAATCGTCTTCTCTAGTCCACTTATGATAGTGTCCTTTTCCATTCTCATATCCTTCCAATTCAAGTTGACGCTTAGAACTCAAATTCCGATATTTATAATAAACTTCACTATAGCTTCTACCTGTAATATCGGCTACCTTCAACAGCGTTTCCCTAAGATTGCGCCTATCTACAGTTTTATTTAAAACACATATCTCAAGCTCAGTCCAATTTTTATACCTCTTACCATTTTTAGTATCACTTTGAATGATATCACTAAGGTCGTAAGACGGATGTCTATTATTTGCTATTTCCCATGCCAACAATCTAGTGGCTTTTTTTAAGTAATCCGCATCTCTTAACATCTTTCTGTACATAATTATCTCTTTTTTTGTTAACTTTCTTTCTTTTTCAAAGGCATTTTCATTCATTTTAAAGCCCCATTATCTTTTGTTGTATTAAATTAAATCAATTAAACATATCTAACTGCTTATTGTATTTAACATTACCATTTACAACTTCATACTTTTGAAAACAGAACAGGCAAATATATAAGTTATCTTTATTATCGAACTCGTACTTTTCCTGTCGTTCTTGTTTTCCACAATTTGGACACCTTATATTCGTTTCTTCAAAACAAGATGGACAAAGATATGAATTAACCTTCTCACAAAAAATAAGCTTTTCAGATGGAATCTTCCTTTCACATTTTGGACACCTTATAATCATTTATACCTCCTTTACAGTTATCATTAAATAGTTTTCCTTGTCTGGCAAACGCTTTACACTTATATAATCGACCTGACTATCGTCTACAAAGACAATTCCCTTCAAACCATCTATAGAAGCCTTTATAACATTATCTATATCTCTAAGCTTAACCATAAAAGACACTTCTATATTGATTCTTATGCGCTTACTTGACATCTTGGGTTTTTGTGAAAGGCATAAATATCCCAAAGCCCTCTTAAAATCCTTTACTGGACGCTTTAAATATATTCTACCATTTCTACTTATACCATAGGACTGATTTACAGACGGTATTAAACCTGTATACTCTATCTTACATATAGTTTTCATAATATCCTCCCATCAAAATAATTTACAAGCTTTTCTGTCATTTCATCTGTCAGTCTCAAATAATGCCGATTTAACTTCTCCCAAACCCTTCTCAATCTATCTTTTGCCTCACCTTCTTTTAACCTACTGCCCAACTGCCTTACTTTTTCCATCAACCTGTACGTCTCTTCTTTGTTCCAACCACCATTTATAAATGATACGTACTCTTCATATATAGTTCTAATCTCTTTTAACATCTCGAACATCCTTTAAAATTCCTTTCAACAAAGATAATAATTCTAATAAAGCTTTAGATTGCAATTCCAAAGCCAATTTTTTAATTTTAGGTTCCAACTTGCCATACTCTCTATGTAAAGAGCATCTGATATCATACGACTCATCTAGTACTTTACCCAAAACAAAAAGAAATTTATTTGATGGATTTTCTTTTCCAGATTCTATTCTTGATATATATCCTTTACTAAAACCCATGATGGAAGATAGTTTGCCAACACTTAAATTATGTCTTTCTCTTAAAGACGCTACAGAAATAATATTTTTAACCAAATCTCCACCTCCATTTACAAATTTACCATAATTTTACCCAAACGATTTTCTCTTTGAGCTTTGTAATGGTTTTTTACAATATTGTGAAATTCATTTAATGACTTTCTAGAAACATGTTCAGACAAGTAATATATATCACTCTTTTTCCTACCACTGCCATCATCGTAAAAAACTTCAATAGTCACTTCCACACGAAATCCTACCTCCATATCTACTTTTATAAAGTCCCTTTCAGCTTTGTATATAAAGCATGGACCAAAAGTCAAAAAGCCATAATCGTCCATAGTCCAATTAAACTTATAGGCGTGCCTTTTAATATACTCAAAAAGCTGAACAATGTTTCCACCTTGAACACTAGGCATATAGCTAATATTATAATTGCCTTCCATAACATCTTGGTATATTTCCTCTGCCCTATTTTTATCTATACCATAAAGTTCAACCGCTGCCTCTATCATAGCCTCTTTGTCATACTTATTTTCAGGCAACGTACCACTTCTTACCGCTTCCTCATCAACCATCTTAAAAAAAGCATCTTTATCTATCATACTTTACTCCTTGAATAATAATAATTTAAAAATATCTAAGTTTCCAACTTAACACATTGTCTATTTCTGGACAACCATAAGCTAAAAACTCTGGGTCAAAAAGCGTTGTGAAACGTACTTTATCCCATCCCACGACAGGTGAATACTTGTCGTAGTAACTAATATAAGGAATGCCGTTTTCTACTATGTAGCCCCACACATCAAGCCACGTCAAATCTCGGATAGGAAAAACTTCTTTCATTTCCGTTAAAGAACGACCTGAAGTTATTCTCAACCGTCTTTTTATGCTTTCTTCTTTTCTCAAACCGACAAAACAACAATCATATCCTTCTTTTATCAATCTAGGAATTAATCCCTTGATTAAATCCATTCCTATCACGTTTGTAGCTTTTCGTTTTAATTTATCGTACAACTCGGAAGTCTCTACACGTAAGTTTTCTACGCCTATCTTTTTTGCATTTTCCATTATTTCATTGAAATACACTCTCGGCATATAATACTTTCCGTAATCCCAATGTAAAACCATTATGTCTTTTTGCTGTTCTATAATCATGTGTAACATAACGGTTGAGTCCTTTCCTCCAGAGAAAGCGACGTAAGACTTGTTATATTTCTTTAAGCTCTTTTTCACAATATCTTTAGCATTATCTATTCTCTCTCTATACTCTTCTGTTGTACTATGTAAAGCAAAAGTTTCTCTTATTCTTTCTTCCATAACCATTAACTCACTTTAAATTTTGCACCTTCCTTATTAAGCTTACTAATAGCATGTGCTAAGCTATTTTTATTTATATCTACACCATAAAAACACTTACATTGATTATAACAAGCTAAAGCAGTTAACCCTCTTCCCATACACATGTCTACTATAGGTGATAATATTTCATATCCTATAGCATGATACGGCGTCATACTGTCATCCAAACCACTAAAATCCTTTTTACAAAGGTCATAGGCACCTCTGAGCAGATAAGCTTTTCTTTCTTTATAGTAAGTAATTTCCCAAACATCTACTATTGGAAAAAGCTTCCCCATTTCAAATTCAAAGACATCTACATATTGTTTTCCTATTTCCAAATAACAAACTTGAGCATTCGTTTCATTAATTCTTTCAAACAAAGACATATAAAAATCTGCATAATCTTTTATCTTATTTTCTTTACATGCCTTATTAATAAAATAGTTTGTCAAAGCTTTATTCCAGGGGGGATCACAATAAACCATCTCCGCTTTTTTACAGTAAGTCGGATAATCATGTCTTATATCACATACACTTATCATTGAATCTCCCTTTAAGTTGCTATCATAATAGTGCCATATCTCTCCCTCCTTGATTGGGAACTGATACCAAGCACTCATCTTTTTCTTTTTTTTCTTATTCTTTTTCTCTTCCATATCTTTACACTCCTTTCTTTTAGAAAATCTCTCTTTAATTTTTCTAAGTCAGTAACGCCAAAAGTCCTTGACTGTCTTTTAGAAGAACGTCTAGGATTGATTGAAGACCTTCCTACCCTATGATCTACCAAATTAGGTACAACAATCCAATATCTCATTTTCTTCTTACGCAAAACCCAAGCAACAAATAAATCTGTCCCCGTCGGATTCTTACCACTATCATATACTTTCCAGCTTTCATAATATTCTAACAGTTCTTTTGACAATCCCATAGGCAAATAAAAACACACGCTACACATAAAAGAACCGCCTGAACAATATCTACTGCCTATCAATATATCATCTTTCCTTCTTGAAAAGAATTGTATAACTTCATTTGGTCTTTTATCTATTTCTACACTAACTTTATCCAAAAAATTATCACACAATATAACATCGTCTTCCAAATGCAAGCATGGATATGACTTTGCAAGCTTCAACGCTTCTAAAAACGTGTCCATAGCATTCTTTGTTTTATCATAACAGTATATTGTGTCTTCTGGTAAATGATTCCGCAAATATTCTATGTACGGTTCTCTTTTCTTAACACATTTAACAATTATTTTATAATTCAATTTCTATCTCCTCTTTTGGAATGCAACAAATATCCACATTTTCAGGAGACCAGTACGGTGGCTTCCAAGCTACATTCACAACTCTTTTACATTTCTTTAAATATCGTCTCGGAATAGGTCTCATCGCCTTGCCATCTTTGATTAAACTATAATCTTTATCTGTACTCTTAATCTCAAAACCACTTACAGCACCATAACCAACACGACAATTATCTCCCAAACCCACAATCAAAGAACACAAATACTCCATCGCCTTTCTATCCGCATTAACATAAAAGCTTACTGTCCTAGTCGGTATATATATATGTCTCATCATATAATCCCTAAAGTGACCACTACCTTTACTTATTTTTCTATGTCCTTTTATCCATCTATCCTCAAACTTCTTGTACAACACTTCCATTTTTAAGCTATCAGTATCGAAAAAAGAAATCGAACTATGGTATAAATCACCATGAGAAAGCTTTATTGGACTTTCTGGTAAATCATTTTTATTTATCACTCGAAATAAATTAAACTTACGTGGAAGCAAATAATAATCTTTCCCTAAATACTTCAATAGAAGCAAATGTCCAATTAGTCCATCGAAGTTTAACCAAGCATGATTCAATGCTATTGGTGAGGACATATAAAAAATTATCTCCATAGGAGTATATTTCATAGGTTTTGCATTCCGATTAATCGCTTCTACATACTTTTTTGCAAAATATTTTATTTCATCAATTATCATTTTCCCTTTCCTAACTTTGCAATTAATTCAATTAATAAATCTTTGTTACTTTCTACAAAGCTAATATACGCCTTACTATCGCTAATCTGTGGTCTATAGTCAAAAGACACTTCGCCATCACCTGTTGAACTTTTTCCACCAACAAATGGTGACTTTCTGAATAGCTCAATCACTCTTCCAAAACACGACTTTTCTAATTCCGTTGCCCACTCGAGTGAGAACCAGTGATAAAACTTTGTTCCTATACCAAAGCACTCATAGTCAACTTTCATCTGTTGAGCCTGCTCATCCTTCTCTCTATCGGCTTTTAAGTCGTCCTTACGTGTATGAAAGCTTTCGTCAGTAAATTCTTTCACGTTTTTATTTACTCTTTCGTCTTGTTTATATTGTTCAGGTAGGTATATATAATATTCTTTGCAGATTGGAAAAGCATGTCCGACTTTCAAAATTCCTGGTATCATTTGATTTCCTATTGCACAGCCAAAAACGGCAAGTGGTATAATCAAATCTCTTATTTCAGTACGCATTTTCAGGTCTATGGTTGCGTAATTATCCTCTGTACTCTCTAATACACCACCTGTGAAGAATGTATGATATAGCTTTACTGGAAGTTTATCAACCTCAAATCCAAGCAGTTCTAGAAAGTCTTTCATAATAAGACGTCTTAGCTTCCCCCTTATAGCATTGCCATGCAAGTATGGAAATGGTATTTCACCCATTCCATCAACGTAAAGGTAGATTGTCCTTAACACTGGTGTTGAACCAGTCTTTTCATTACCACCGTGATGTATTGGAGACTTCGCTAGAAGCCATCCTTCGTACTTTTGAATTATTTTCATTCTTTTACCTCCTCTGTCTTTTTTTGTTCATACATATCTTGTATGTCTATATCAAATGTAGGTTTACTTTTCCTACTACTTTTAATCTCTTTTCCCTTTATGATAGCTCTTACACAAAAGGGAATGTGTTCAGAATAAAGCCTAGTAAGTACATAGACCTCATCCTTTCTTAAATCTTCGACTAATCCTATACTTTCACCTGGTAGGGTCTGCAAACCAAAGTAATTACATAACTTACTTGCAAAAGCATAGATAGTCCCTCGTCTAGAAGCCGATCTAACACGGTGATTAAATATATCGTGCGGATTCTTAGACGTTTTCATACTATGCCAATTTATCTTACTGTATACCACAGCGAGTAAATCGACAAGCGTATCTTCTAAAACCTTTTTCCTATTTGGAGACATAAGCTAACAACTCCCATAATGGATTTCTAATAAATGGTTTGGCACTTTCTATTAAGAAATACCAACCCTTTTCCATAGCTAGCCTTGAGTTTTTCATTGTTAATTCACCTCTAATTATTTCTGACTTTGAGACTTTATTCTCACGAAGCCTACATATTAGGTTGTGATAAGTCTTCACGTCACTTTGATTAACTAAAAAACTCCCGAGCCAGTCTGTGGAAACATAAAAATGAACGTTATCAAAGTTAATTCTTTGTAAGGAATCGAGCCACCCTTGTTTTTGGTAGCTCTTTGTAACATATAAAAAGAATGGAACAGGTTTTTCTCTCAATAAGGTCTCCAAAACCTCTTCTCTCTTTAAAAATACAACACTTTCCTCAGTAGCAAACCACGATTTCTTACGATAGTTCTGATTCCTAAAGAAATGATAACAATATTCACAAGTTACACCGCCATTTTTCAAGTATGAGTATCCTGTAAAACTGTTTGAGAATGGCAAATCAAAACCATTATTCGTCTCTTTACCACATACACAACAATAGCCAGATTTATCTCCTATTTCTGGACTTCTAATAACCAATTCTGTAACTATCATCTTGACAACCTCTTTCTATACTGATAAAACAACTTTTCGATATTTAAGTACCTAGTTCTAACTACTTCACCTTTATAGCTTCTACTAAGCATAATCAACTTCTTAGCAAAGTCAAGAGTCAGCTCATACTCTATCCTACGTGGAAAACCACGCCGATCATACTCGATAACATAGCGTTTATAATCCCTTCCTTCCTTTGCATACAAATTTTGTTCTATGTTTTTTCGCTTCCATTTAGCATAATTACCAACGTCAAGTCCCAAAAACCTGTATAGCTCTGAGCTCATGATGGTTTTCTTTAACTCAATTTTTTCTGTAAATCTAGGTAAGCTCGTTTTCATAAAGCTTTTTCCCTTTTCTGCGTCTTTATACTCTTTTCTAGATTCTTCTCTATCCTTTATATATCCCACTACAATTTCGTATCCTCTTTTGGTAAATACTCTTAGACGATTGACTTGTTCTACGTTATTATATAGGTCTTTGATTTGAGACCTGAATACTTTTACATTATCGCCTGAAAGCAAATATGTATCTTTGTTTTCCTTCAAGTTTCGTTTCAAGAGCTTATTTGCAACTTGTTGAATTCTCTTTTCTGTTACACCAAGCTCTTTTGCCATGTCTAAAACAGTAAATACTTGTTTACCATTAAAATATCTTTTTGTCATAGCTTTAAACCTCCATTTATTTAAGTTCAATAAAGTTTTTACTATCATTACACTTCTCACTTATCCTTCTAAACATTGAAGTAAGAACATCACTCCATGAATTGTTTATGTCATAAATCATTTTCTGTAAATCATAGATTGATTTGTTCGATGTAATAATGAACTGAAACCGCTCTCCACGTTTATAAATCGCATCAAACACAGCCAACATCTCTTTTAAGTTAAACTCTGTGAACTTCACTTTATCAAAGTCATCTATAAGAATATAGTAATATGATTCTGTCGGTGGAACAGTAATTTCCCATATTTTCAAATGTGTAAATGCTTTATAATCCCTTTCTAATCCATATTTTACAAACTCTTTTATCAGTTTATTACATGTGAAATTGTTAAAAGAGAATATTAAGTCTTGGTCTATGTAGTAGGAAAGTATCGCATACATGGAGTATGTTTTGCCAACGGCAGGTCTGCCATATAGATAAAAGGATTGTGGCTTTTCATAATTTTTAACCATATTAAAAAGCCTTTTCTGACAGCCATTCTTATGACTTTCAAAATTAGCATCTTTATAAATGCCAAACTTGTACTTCATCTTAGCTAACATATTTTTCCTGTAATCTTTGCTTTTCTCTTTGTATCGTCTATCTATCTCACACTGTCTGCAATAATCCCAAATCAGAACGTCGTTATCGAATTCTCTCGGCTTTCCGATTGTATCTTTTAAAGCATCTGCACTTATTTTAAAGAATGACGAAATCCACTCAATCTTACTAGCAAAGATTTTTGAACCGCAGACCTGACATAATTTAACGCTATCTCTAAGATTACCTTCAGTTACATATTTATTTATCGCTTCCATACGTTCTTTAACACTACTTGGAATTATATCTTTCTTTTCATTAGCTTTAATTTGTTCTAATGGTATCTCAAACTTTGTTTTGACAGCCTTTTTTATTGGTTTGTCAAATGGATTTTCTTTGCTATTCATAACTTACTCCTTTTGATTTTCTTCTTTGATAATCTCATGTGGATATATGGCATGTTCTCTTGTCTCTTTGGCAATGTCTTCAACATAAGCGTTTGCTAAATTATTCCAAATGTCTACACTGTTTGTACATATAATATTAAGTCTATAACCTTCACCGTCACTCTGAAAAAACAACACATCTTTATTCTTAATTTCGCTTTCATCAAGAGTTTTGCCATTCTTTAAACTATTAACAAGTTCTCCCAATACTTTATATAGCTTAAAGAGAGCCCTCTCATTAAGTACTATAAAGGAATCTGTATGCCAATATTGTTGTGAATAAATGTGACATGCGGCTATAGTTTTATAGTGCTTTTTAAGTATTTCTCTTACTTCCTTTTTATCCATCTTTTTCCCCCTCTCGGTTTTTTAAAACGTGCTCTAAGATAATATTAAACAATTTAGATTGTAGATTTAATTCGTTCAGTAATGTGCTTCCAAAGTCATCATGAAAACGCTCATTGAGAGATAGTTTACTGGTGATCATGATGAATAGCATGGTAATAGCTCCCTCATAAAAGCTTTTGTCTTTATCAAAACTGAACTTGCTTTTTAAAATACTACATCCATCTAAGCTTAAGTCACCGCTATCAAGATCACTACTAAAATCTTTTAAAGCTTTTGTAGGAATAATTACATCCCAAAATTTTAATTCTTTTTCTTTATTACTCATATTTTTCCTCCTTTCTGTTCTTCAAAACATATTCTGAGATAGATTTAAACAAATTCGTTTCTAAGTTTGATATATGTAAAAGTATACTTCCTAAATCATCTGTTTTTTCAGTATAGTACATGTGAGCCATCATAATCGTATATAAAACCGCTACTGCCCCCTCATAAAAACTATCACTTTCATCAAAGCTCAACCGCTTTTCTACAAAACTGATACTATTTGGGCCATCACTAATATCCACATCATAAAACTTTTTTATGATTTTTGTACTAACCGAGATGCCCTCAAGTAAAAATTCCAACTCACTTTCAGTAATACATCTATCCCAAAATAATTCCTTCTCTTTATTATTCATATTTTTACCTCTCTTTTTTTTCTAAAATATGCTTCAACAAAATGTTATATGGTTTATTATTTGTATGAAGCCTATATTGAAGCACTTTAATAATTCATCCTCATTTTCAAAACAAAGCTTGATACAATGTTAAAAATACTTGTAATAAATAAAATTAAACTTTCTAAAACTTCTTCTTTCTTCTCGTAGGCAAAATTAAAACGATTATAAGCATCAAGCACAGCCGTCAAGGACGAAACAAAGCCATCATAAAAGTTTTCACCCTTATCAAAATTAAAAAATTTTGCTAAATCTTTTTCATACATAGAAATATTTATATTAAAATGCTTAACACTTTTTCTAAAGCTTGGTATAATTTCTGATACAGTTATCAATTCACCATTACTAATAACCTTATCTATGTAATGTTCAGAATCATCTTTATTACAACCACTTTTATCATTTCTTGTTTTTAAAACATGCTTTAATACTGCATTATATAAACCAGACATAACCTCAAAAACCTGTGCAACAACAGTTTTATAGTCTTCAAATTTATTTAAAGCATTTGTCAAACATAAAAATACATGATGAACTGATGAAATAAAACCTTCATAGAAAATATCGTCCTTTTCGAAAAGCATAAATTCCCTAGAAATATGGTCTCTATTTACACTTATATCTGGAACGTATGGGACCTTCTCTTTTGCAAGCTTTAATTCACTATTCAGAAGCTTAAAATCAAGTTCGGATAGCATTCTATCACTATTAAAAGCTTTAATCTCTCTTCTATTACTCATTTTCTTTTACTCCTTCATCATTATACTTATGTGGATAGTAATCTCTAAGACATTTCTCTTCCCATTCTTCATCTGTCATCAGACTAGGATCGGTCTTTCTCTTTTCTATATACTCTGCCTTTAAGTTAGAATATTTCCTTAGTAGTATAGAAGGAATTAATTCGTATTTATACCAATCTTTCTTCAGTGCAAAATTGACAATCCTACGAAACAAATCTCTATCTTTTTCTATTCTAGCAATATAACGGAATTGTCCTATTTCAGATATTGTAAGAGAGCAATAGAAACCGTGCACTTCTTTCCACTCTTCAAAATATATTTTCCTTAAGTCTTCTGAAAGCTTTTTTTCTAAACTTTTCTTACCTTTTCCATTTCTAGAAGGTTTAAGTACTTTACTTGCTTCTTCAAAAAGATATTCTGTACTAGTATTAACATTATCTTTACTTTGACTTACTTTTTCTATACTACTAGTACTAGAATCTATGTTATGGGAACTAGTACCTAGAGTAGAGTCTATGTTAGAAGTACAAGTTGTACTAGATTCCTTAGTACTAGAGTCTTTGCTAGAAGAACTAGATTCTTTAGGTCTAGTTGTACTAGATTCTCTAGTAGATCTAGATCTACTAGAAGTACTAGAAGATTCATCAACTTTTTCTTTAGAAAAAGTTGATGGTTTTTCTTTATTTTTTTTTCTAGATCTTTCTTTATATTCTTTATTTCTAGTTTCTTTAGGATTCTCGAAATGCTTTTCAGAAAAGCTTTTTTGCGGTGTAACTTGTGTATTTTTTACACAAGTTATTAATCCTTTGTCAATCCCGTTTTCGAAGACATCGAGTTTGTTATCACTGTCTGGTTGCTGATTCCCAACTTGTGTATTTTTTACACAAGTTTTGTGTAAACTTTCCCCAAGTTGGCTTTTATCTTTGACACTGTCTTTAGAGTAATCTTGTTCCATTTTGTTGTTCTCTGATAAAGATTTTTCAGGTTGTGTATTTTTTACACAAGTTGTTTCCTTGCTTTCAATTTCTTTTTTCGGAGTTGCAACGTCTATTTTGTTGTTGGAGACTTTATCTTCAACTTGTGTAATATTTACACAAGTTTGATTTCCTCTTTTCTCACTTGTGTAATATTTACACAAGTTTATTATACGCCCCTGTCCCTGTCTTGTTTTCACTTCTATTATACCTTTTCTTTTTAATTCAGAAAGACATTTTGTAATCGTCTTATTATTCAATCCAGTTTCAGAAATGAGTTTACAATTTGTTAATTTTGTTCCTCTTCTTTGAAAGCCATTCGTATATCGAAATATTATGAAAAGTAGTTTCGTAGCATTTCCTGAAAGGTGAATTAAATCTTTTTTATCGATCAAATCATTATCAAACATAGTAAAGCCCATAATTAGTCCTCTGGATATACATTTACATCTTTAACTTTTTCTTTTTTAACTTTGAATTCATATTTTCGTATGTAATTGTCTAAGATTCGCCTTATGAACTCGGTTTCAGAAATTTCCAATTTCTTTGATATATCATTAACAAATGTTTTCTGTCTATCAGAAAGCCTTATAACCTTTTTGAACATAGAAAACTCCTTATAGTAATATATATAATTTTATATCAGTTAAAAATATATAAATATATCCAAAAAGTCAAGTAAAAATTGTATATTTTTTATACAATTTACGCTTATTTTTTGTAATAACATGAGGTTAAGCATACATTTTTCTCAAAAAAAAATAAGGCTTATTATTTTTAAAAACTCTTAAAAACATTTTGCTTTTCCAGAGAACATTTGAGTAAAGTAAGCTCCCATATATAACTTGCTGCATTATATATGGGAACAGAATTAAATGGTTTACTCAAGATAACTGCCTAGTTCATCTCTTTTTTTAGTAAAGCTATTCGTAACTCTAGATACTCTCTTATCATACACACTTCTTTTTCGTCATCAAGAAACTGACAGTCAAGTCTACAAAAATTTTTTATTAGTGGACAGATGCTCATATCATGTCTTCTCTTTTCCATGCTTTCTTTACTCCTTATAATTTTTTTAAATAGCGTCTCACAGCAACATAACATCGCCATGAAACGCATAAACAAAGAATATATATCTATTTAAAAAGTTTATTTTGATTAAAATGAAACTTGAAAAAGTCTGGAAACTCTTGATAGACTTTACCATCAATCAGATTACCACCCTTGAAACTTCCATCACTGCATTCTCCTTTTCTACCCCACTGTTTGAAGAAAAATGGTATCTTTAAGCTTTCACAATAGTTTTTTATATTAATAACCCAATCTTTTTTCATGGGGCGTGCACATTTGCCACCAGTTTCTCCCCCAACTATCACCCAACTGACGTATTGCAATTTACTGTATAAAGATGCATTCATTTTTTCTAGCAGAGGTTCAAAAGAAACAAAAATGTTGAATTTAAAAATATTGTAAACTGTGTATACTAAAGCTTTCAGACGATGTAACGCTCGATTATTTTCTACAGTCACGCCTATCATAACGTTTCTAGGTAAACCTTCAAAATTGATACCATGACTACGATAGAAGTCCATCTCGATAAAATGCGTGATTAATTTATCTATACGCTTTGTCAGTATCAAAAAAATATGTTGTTTAGATTTTTCGATAGTAGAAAAGACTTGTGCAATAAAATTATGACTAACTTCTTCATGAAACAAGTCTGACATTGAATTTACAAATATTAATTTAGGTTTTTTCCATTTTAACGGCGTATTTAATTCATTTTCATGACAAACAACTTTATTAAAACCATATTTATATTTTTTTAATCCCATAGCTTGTAGTCTTTTTGTCATTCTTTCTGCATAGCAATATCTACAACCGTCACTTACTTTAGTACACCCTGTCACAATATTCCAAGTTTCCTCTGCCCATTCAATTTTTGTCATAATATTTTACCTCCTTATGCTTACAGTAAACATTTTCCAGTAGTTGCATATCCTTAAAATACTTATCCATATAAGAACAATAAGAACCTTTATCCTTCTCAACAAGATTCACACAACCATTACAATTAGTTATCTTTATAATTTCATTTATTTCATCCATTTATATACCTCTTATAATATTAATTCTTTGATATAAAAGCATTTTGATGATCTATTTTTCTTCTATTAAGCTCACCAATAATTTTAATCAAGTCACTGCTTATTTGAATAAACTGATAGGACTTTTCATTATATAAATTAGTCAATTTTTCATTTGATAAACGATTTATATAAATATATTTCTTTTTTTTCCTTTTCATATTAACTCCTATAAACCAAACATATTTTTTTCCTAAAAGGAAACCTGCAAACCACAGCTTAAGACATCGAAAAAACACTGTGGTTGCAAGTTTCTAAAGTCACAATTAGGAGGAACTTTATGTAGGGTTATCTATGATACCTCATCATTCGTGTTTTTCCAATCTTGTAAGGTTTTTTGAAACCTTCCAGCTTCCAAGCTTTCCTTTAGCTTTTGTACAGCGTCCATTCCCAATTCATTTGTACTCTCTTTAATAAGACCAGCTTCAATACAATAAGATTTAAACTCTTCTTTGTCTATTCCATATTGATTTAACAAAGCATATAACATTTTTCTTGTTTTTTCATTGCCATTTTTTGTACTTGCATTTTTGTTAACGTTCTTTGGAACATTATTATTATCTACGTACTCTTCTATATCCTGTGTAAATAAACCACTAATACGTGTTGCAGAGATGACACCACTTACAAAGGCACGTTTATAGGCCATCTTAAGGATCGTATTAGACCATCTCAAAGGATTATACTTAAATCTTTCCTGTTCGGCACTCGAATAACTGCCTAGACCAAAGGATATAACTTTATCTTTCGTTTTAATGTTTAACTGAACAGTCCATTCTAATACGTTATTGTGGAAAAACCTTTCTTGTTTTACTATTTCAACCGATAATCCAAACAAAAAAGCCAATTTATCCGCACCACTTTTAAAAAGACAAGGTTTATCTCCGAAAGGTTTTTTCCCATACTTGTCAACAACAACACCATAATCCTCATTCTCTTTTAGAAATTGCATTATGGCTTTTTTATGTTCTTCAAAACGCTTTTTTAATTCTATGGCTCCCTGTTCCGACGCATAAGGTAAGTCGGAATGTATTTTGATTAAATCATTTGACATAGCTTACCTCCTTAATATGGTATTTCATCTTTATTTGCAAAACTCTTAGGTTCGTCTTTACCAAATTGTTCAGTCTTTTCGTTGTTTTGACTTTCTTTTTCCTCTATCATTTCTCTTTCTGCTCTCTCTTTTACCCCATCTATAACCTTAATAAGCGTAATAGCAGAACCATTTATTAGCCTTGCACTAGTACCGTCTAATTTGGTAAAGACAAAAAAGGTAGGTGTAAAGTCGGCAACTTGTTCTGTTCCCTTAAACAAACACTCAAATCCATCGTCGGGCATATTAGGAAAGTCCTCACGCCTAAGATATATCTTAACTTTATCACCTTCATTCAGATAGGGAACACTAGTTACAGCTTTCCTCATCTGAGCTGGATGTACACGTGCTTTACTCACGTCAAATCACCTCCCCACGACCTGTAATAGTATTGTATAGCTCTATTTCCTCTATCCAATGCCGTTTATCAAGTAGTTCATCTATTAGAAACCTAATGCCATCAACACGTTTCGTGTTTTTATCCACTCTTTTATTGTACTCATTCGTAAGATGGCTTTCATATGACAAGTGTAAGTAGTCCCAAGAGCTTTTTTCTGAGCTATCGTCCATAGAATCTGTTGCCCTCCCATACGGATCGACCTTTAAAATAACATCTAACAATTCTAGAAAATTATAATCACTAAGAAGAGAGGCGACTTCCTTTTTCTGCTCTTCACCAAGCTCATCAAAACCCTCGTCAAGCTGTTCTAGTACATAATCGTAAATCATAATAAACCTCCTATTTGTTTATAGTTACAATTTTAAGTAGGGTATAACCCTTTAATTCAGGTATCTGTTCTCCGTTTTCGGACATTCTAACTAGTCCTTCATATATCAAGTTTTCTGCTAAAACGGAGACCTGAACACCTTTTTTCTTAGAAATCTTTTTCAAAGCTGTATGTAGCTTCTTATCTAAAACGATTCTTTTCTTTTCCATTTATCACTCCTTTTTACAAAGTATAATCTGTTATGGTAAATTGTTCAGTAGCGTCATTGCTTACTATCCAAAGACCGTCATAACCTACTAAGAGGCGTCCTTCTTTCTTTGCATTCTTTAAACGGCTATGAGTAAGCTTAACGCCGTACTTATTTTTAACAGGACCGACCTGATCCCATATTTGACGTAATTGTTTATATGTTACCATCTTTTACTCCTTTAAACTAACTTCCACCCATCTTTTGCAACGACGGATATTACTTTACCATTAGGTAGCTCTATCTTTTCACGTTTATCATTATGAAAAACTACCATTGACTTTTTAATAGAACCACCCATTTTGTCTTGTTTCTTTTCTGCTACAAGTTTCATAAGTGCTGGTACCGGCGAAACAAACACTACATAGTTTTCATAGATTTCCTCTGCCAATTTTTCCATTTCCACAAGCTTTATACCAGTAGCAGGTATCTTTATATGTTCTATATAGCTTTCATAATCTCTAAGGCCTTTGTATTCGTCATCCAGTATATAATCAATGAATTCATAAATCTGATCTTTCTGTTCTACGGTTAATTTATGGGTTTCATTTATTATTATATATACTTTAAACATTGTTCTACTCCTTAAAAATAAATTTTATAAAAAAAAATGAATTACTTTAATTGTATTTTAGTCTTGTTCTTCAGCCAATGCTCTTTTTTCAGCTTCTCTTTCCTCTGCTTTTCTTACTATTTCAGCCGAGCTTAGATAAGGCGAAATAAGGTCTCTTTTCTCTTTAAGCAATTTAAAGTTTATAAATTTTTTATACAATTCGCCTGTTAAATAACTATACATACGAGAATCAGCAACGTCTAAAAGCCAGTTTTTGCAGTCCTCTTCTTTTTCACAAAGGTGTAAAATTGTTTCTTCATTTCTACCTGAATTATCATAACCATTTGTAATAACGACAGGCTTTTCTGGTTTGATATACAGAGACAATCTAAGATTTCTTCCACTATCTTGAGGTAACATAAAAGATATTTTTATTTTTTCTCCATTGTACCGAACACTTAAATATTCATGGTATGTTTTAAAATCTTGTGATAGGATTATATTTGAAGGCATGCCAGCTCCTGAATCTGAAAGTACAGGAAGTATACAGTAATATAAAAAGTCTTTTTTTTCCTTCAAGTGGGCTTGATAGCCAATAGAAGAGGCGTCACATATTTCTGAGAAAGTTATTCCATCAATTCCATGATAGCTCATAGTTATCTCCTAAGTGTTTTTTGGGATTTGCATACGATCAATTAGGCACCCATAAACCTTCTTGAAAGCCACACAATTGTGGATTATTACATCATAGGCATTTTTTACAAATAGAAAAACTCTACTTAGTAGTTACACCAATTCATCACAGCCATTTGGAAAAGCTTTGCCTTCCTACAACTCAGAGGACCAATTTCCACAGGAACGCCTTTCTTAAAGTAAACAGCAACAAAACATTCACTAAAACGTCCATTGAAAATGTGTTCTACATAAGACACATTCTTGATATTGAACCTGACAGTGTTTGTTTTTCCACCACCTATGCCTATATCTACTGTCACATAACCATTACTTAAATAATAGTTAAAGTGGCGGTCACACCTTTCTTCACATGAATAAATAGCTATAAAAAAGAATAACAGTATAAATATAAAATTTATTTTCATTTATTTACCTCCTATTAAGTAAAATAATTGAATCTAAAATATGACTTAAGCGATTGATACGACCTTCTATATTAAGTAAGTATATGGGGGATTGATCAGAAAGATCGATCAAGCTATCGTAAAGATGTGTAAAGTATCGTAAGATATTGTCAATGCAGTTTTCGGCGTATGATATGCCGTGTAATTTGCATTGGGTAAGGTAATATGATTTTATGTAGTTCATATTATTGCTCCTATAAAGACTTAATGGAACCACAAACACATTTCATTATCAGGCGTATCTTTTTCAAAAAACTTGTGTTTATATATTTTCGCTTCCATAATCTCCCATACTCTTTTTTCACATTTAACAGTGTCTTTGTATTTTATACATTCTTCTTTGTCACAGTTATGATTCCAATATCCATATGCTCTTCTGACCTCTGCACTTATTTTTTCAACTCCACCTTCCATTTTCTTTTCCCCAAAAAGATGTATATAGTTCAGATTATTTTTGAGCATATATTCTTTAACCTTTTCAGGAGTTCCTTCTGGAAATTCCAATCCTTTTTCGTCTTTTTCCATTTTGCAAGTATCCATTCGCAAAAAATCCACTTCTTCATTCAACAACGCTTTTCCAATTTCTTTTTTTTGGGCTTCTTCTTTTTCTTCTTCTTCTTTTTCTTTTCTTTCTTTTTCTTCTCTTTCTCTTTCTTTTGCTTCATCCCATACTTTGAAATAACTATTATCTTCTATAGTTCCAACTAATTTTCCGTTTATATAACATTTTTTACGAAACATTTGAAAACTTTTAATTTCCAAATCCTCTTCAACTTTAATAAAACGGGAGCCCTCTTCTTGAGCGATTCTTTTTATTTCACTTCCACCTTTACCTATCCATTTCCCTGCAGTGTGTTTTTGTACGTGTAATGTGTTTTTATTTTTATTAAGTAATCCAAAATCTTCTCTCAAATTTGTAACTACTTTTTTTAAAACTTTCATTTTTTTTCTCCTAATTCTATATCCTCTTGGGCTAAGTACTTTTTACAAAGCTTTTCTAACTCAATAGTTGCATTTACAACGTGTTCCCCTGTGTCATAGTTAACTTCGGCACAATGTATAACCTCACCCATAAGGGCAGATTCAAATTCTGCATTTTCAATATCTTCGGGACGTATACTTGAAATGGATTTTGACATAACACGTCTAGCCGCATCGTTTGCTGTAACATAGTAGGGGGGGACATCCCCTAATGATATAAATTCATCTTTAAGAATACTTTTTAGTAACGGATTTTCAATATATTTTATATAGTTTTTTCTTTCTATAATTGTTTTTGCAAACATAATTGAAGCTTGCCTTAATTCACCATAAGTAATAGGATCAGATTTTAAGGTTGATCCCCTGTGAGTTGTGCCAATAAATATCTCCCTATTGTTATTATAGTTCCAGTATGGTGCGGAAAGGGTCCAACAACCATCATATACATTTATAGATAAAATTTTAACATCTTTTTTGGAATTGCATTTTTGACAATATCTTTCAGTATCGTCAATATTTTTAAAGCATTTATCATTACACATTTTAAATCTCCTGATTATAAAAATTTTTTCCACAAAGCAATAAACATAATATACCTGTGGAAACATAGCATAATATGACATTTTGATTGAACTATTGGATTGAATTTGGTAGGTGAAGCCCCCTTTCGGGGGCGTACGTACGTATTTTGGGTTGTCCTACCTTCATTCAACCCCGTACAGGTAGGATAATGCGGGGTTTAACGAAGGAAAAGGTAAGTCTATTCTGGATTTGGTATTTCTGTTAAAATAGCCGGGACATGTGCTGTAAGACAATCTTCATAAGCAACTTGTTCCCCTTCTTCTTCATATGTATCATAAAAATACTGGTAGGCCGTAAGGCTGCCAGTATATTCCCCGTCCCTGTGTAGGTTTGGGGAAAGTAATATGTGATCAACTTCAGGTTCATCTGGATCAGGCTCGGGGGACGGCTCCCCGGCCTCCTTAGCCCAGGCGAGCTTTTCAAATAAGGGAAGGATGTCCTCTATCTTGACAATGAAAAGTGTAATTATTGTTTTTTTAACTATATATTTATCTGTAAAATAAATAAATTTTTCTCCCCTCTCCCAAAGGTCTTTTAGAAAAGGGAGTCCATATTTTCTTGTTATAATCATGTTACCCTCCTATAGGGTTTTCGGACTTAACTATGACCACAAAGGCGTCCGTAAACCTTCGTAGAAACTACCTTACGGTAGGTTAATCCCTCATAGGGACGATAGAAGCTTGCTACACCCCGCATAGGTAGGAATGCGGTGTGCAGCAAAGGGATTGGCTATTTTCACCACTTTACATACTCGAAACATACTCGAATTCCGATTGGAATTCGAGTGTTTTTATAATTCTATCGCAGTACCAACGAATTTCTTTTTTTTCTTTTAAATCTTTTAAAATTTCTACGATTTTTTTTGCTTGTCGAGGGGAGAGATCGTGGTCGTGGTGGGTGTAATCTTTCTTAATGTAGGCGCTAGCTATGTAATTTGGGTCGAAGGAGCCATCTTCTCCCAATCGTAGTACTACTACTATATCGGTGGGGGGTGTGATGTGGGGGTGTTTTTCGTCTATAAATCTGTGTTCAGATGGGAGGGTTCCCCCTTCTCCATCTGGCGAGGGACCTGACCAGCTTTGGTCAAACTCGCTGGCAACGGTAAGCGGGGAGGGGGAGTTGGGTGTGTAAACAAAAGAATAAGAAAAATTAATTCTGCCTTGCCCCTGATAGGCTGAATAATCTCTAACATGTACAGAAACTACTATTAGCCCCCCTTTTTTAATAAAGGTGGAAAATAGATTTTTATTTTTCATATTACCCTCCTAGGGTTTTCACCTTTGTTTACGACTACTCGGGCAGGTGTAAACCCAAGCAGAAGCCCTCATACGAAGGGTTTATCCCTCATAGGGACGATGTAAAACCCCTTTCCGCTTAGGTAGGACAGCGGGAAGAGGTTTTGGGTGACTAATAAACGAGGGCGTCTTTCTTTTCCGAATAGACGCACTCACAGGTTGGAATTTGGTGGTATGCAGTGTGGCTTTCGCCAGCATCTGCATACCACCAGTCAATTATAATGTCCTGGTCGTCTACGACAGGGTAGACGCCTAGGATAGGAAAATTTATGCTGGAAAGGGGCTTCCCCAAAAATTTTTCTAATTTCATATCTTATACCTCTTTTTTTTTAATTTTTTTGGTAGGGGCAAAGAGCCCCAAATCCCTCATAGGGACGATGTAAAACCCCTTTCCGCTTAGGTAGGATAGCGGGAAGAGGTTTTGGGCGGTATGAAAGGCTATATGATTATGTCCTCTGCAAAACTGTGGGCTTTATTTAGCCAGTAATATTTTTTGTGACTTCGATTGGAAGCCCAAAAATGGTATTGATTAAACAGTTGTTGGAGTTGGTCTAGTTTATTTTTTAATTCTAATTCTTCTGGAGGCAGTTCTGGTGGCGGGGATGATGTAGCGGCAATTTTGTCTCGACCTACCCATAGGGTAGTTTGAATATATTTTTCTTTATTTTCAATCTTTTTCATATCTTATACCTCTTTTTTTTTAAATATTTTGTGGGGACAAAGCCCCAAAGGATTGGAAACAAAAAAAACCCAGTCACCCGTTTCTTCTGTTTCGGTGCTGGGGTTTGGGGAAGAATTTTTTTTGTAATTTTTTTCTATCGTTTCCATGCCATATAATATTGCAATATATATACCACCACGCCATATTTTTTACCTATTTTTTACACAAATCGTACAAACAACATAAACATAACAATTTACATAAACACAAAAAATTAAAAAGCAAAATGCAAGTATGCCAACTTTACAAAAATTTGTCTAAATATTTTACATAATTCAACCACATTTTTTACACAATTTTAATCGAAATGCATTCATATATCGTTCCAAATAGCAAAAGCACCGTGTCTAAAATCTTTACATATACACAAAAAATATGTCTATTATTTTTACATAAAAATGCACAGCAAATTGTCGTTATTATCTTTTACACATTTTATAGAAGAATCTCCAAAATGCAATGTAGAAAAGGATAAGCAAAGTGTAAGTAATAGATACATATATGTAATCACCACTTACACTTTTGAAAAGAGTAGGAGTAGTATTATGTTTTAAAACTATGCAGTATCTTCAATCTTTAATGAAACAACATCTCCAATCTTTTCGCCAAATGTTTTCACTTTATCTGTATCAGGTAAGGGATATTGTATAACAGAACCACTATCTAAAGCAATTTCTACATAGTTTACTGATTCTGGAATACCTTCTATCTCATATCCTACAGTCATAATTGTTCCTGTAGTTTCATATAAAATAGCCATAGAAACACCTCATAATTTAATATCTTTCAAAAAAGCCAATGTGAGTCAATTTAACATTGGCATTTGCAGAGCAATACATAAACTTGAAAAGCAAATTGGAAGAAGCTATATACTCTGACTCGTTTCTACGTAGTGTTGATCCACCAGTAAGGGTAATCGGACATACTATTGCAGTAGTTCTAGTAGAATATAACAAGGCCTGATACATAGTAGAAGTAGGTGGCATATAACCATAAAATGGTATTGGCGTTATTCCAGCACTAAAAGGTGTACTATTGAACTGTATTTGCCCACTATGACATATAAACGAGCTTCCATAATCTATTTGTGTGTGTGTGAAACGATAAATTGTACCAACCCCGTCTACAAAGATAGCTCCAGACATGAGTTTATAGTAGTTGCTGTAAAGTGTCTGTCCGTCTCGTTTTGCAACCCAGGGTTTGAAATAGTCTCTTTGTACGATAACTCCACCAACTGAGGTTAAATTTGTACCGTAGAACGATATATTGTCAAGCTTAACCATCAACTGCGTGTCTGACAATATTTCTTGTACAACACCTGTGTTGTATTGTGAACTTGAACGCCAACATAAAACCTTTGCACCTACTGTGAATAAGTATGGAAGTGGAGATGTAAGAGTAAATGTAGCAGTACCGCCCTTATTCCCACCAGATACGGCACTGTAATTACCTTTAGGCTGTCTCATTAACCCAAAGCCAACTAGTGGTTTATTATCAATCGTTATTTCTGGTATATTTAAGCTATCTTGTTCCGTATTTCCAGCATTAGCAAAAGCCCATAAGAAGTAGTAGCTGTTATTTACTAATCCAAGCCCATCAACAATACCACAGGTTTTATTTTCGTTGTCAATCCCTTTTGTAGTAATATCAACTGTCCAGTCGTTAGGTTCTTCATACACCTTGCCATCAATCAACACACGAATTACTTTGTCATAGCTTAAATCATTTTGTTCGGTCGACACATTTTCGTTTTCACCAAAGCTCATTTCTGGTAACTTAGGCGATCTTCCCTCTACTGGTTTGGCAAAAAGCTTAAAGCTATTGCCATCTATGTACTCTAAACCGAATGTAGAGAAAACCTTCCCTTCATATACTCCACTAGAAAAGGCTTTATTGATTCTTTGATTTAAATAAACTTCCTTATTTGCCTCCACTATAATACCTCTTACGATCTAATACTTTATCTTTTATCTCTTCTACAGGTTTAAATACGTAATTAATATATTCAATTTGCTTTCCCAATTCAGTCGAATACATTATCAATTCTTGTATAATCTTTTGAGTTCTTAAAACATATAATCTTTGAATTTTCATATTGAACTTATGCCTGTTCAGTTCTTTCTTTACACTTGCCACTTCAAACATCATCCAAATCAGAAAAGCATAGTTAAGTAATATCAAGAATAATTTCATTTATTACATTCCTTTTTGCAATAGTTATCTGTGTAAATACTTTATAGAATAGTAAAAAATCAACCGAGAGGAGAAAAAACCTATTCTAATAAAGCATTACACAGATAGACACCTAAGAATATCTATTGCACTTTTATTTGTCTTCTGCGATCTTCTTAGTCTTAGTATCATTGTAAACTAGACCGACCGCAATAAGTATGTTTCCTACCATAGTAGCTATTTGCATAAAAGATGCTTCTTCTATTGGTACATCAGTAAATGTTTTTACAACACTTATTACTGCCCAAATTACTGCTACTATTGCTAGATATCTTGTATACTTCATCTTTTTTACCTCCTGTAAAAAGAATTGATGTAATATAGGATGAAAAATGTATTTTTTTAACATATCCCCTTCCTATTCGTCATCATCACCCTCTTCTTCATCATCTTCATCCTCATCATCCTCTAAGTCGTCTATTTTAGCTTTGTACTCTTTGTTTTGCTTTTTCAGTTCTTTGTTTTGTTCTTTTAAGTTTGTTAATTCGAGTTCTAGGTTAATAAGTAATTGGTTCATGTTCTTCAAAGCATTGTTTAGCTGTTCGTTTTCGAGTTTTGCAATCTCAAAGCTTTCTTGGTCTACTTCTTTTTTTAATTCTTCTTTTTTTGCTTTTAGTCTTTCGATTTCGTCTTGTAATGCTTTGACTTCTTTTTCTGATATTTCTTTTCGGTCTTGTAATGCCTTCGTAATTTCATTGTCAGCTTTCATTATGTCATCTTTTAGTACTTCAATTACTTTCTTGAAAGCTTTTTCATCAATTGTAACATATAATTCGTCTTTCTTTTCCTTCTTTGACACAGGAATTACAGAGAATTCTTTTTTTACTTTTTTGAGTTTATCTTTTGTGATTGGTGGAAAACCATATTTGATAATGTCTTCCATTTGTTGATACGGTTCAGGTTCCCACCCACCGTGTGTTTTCCAAAGCTCATAGAGTTCGTTCTGCTCTTCATACTTTTTTAAAACTTCTACATCAGCGTTTGGAATACTATCTATGCTACCTATAAAGCTCTCACCACCTACTTCACCCTCAATCTTAAGTATGCTGTCATCTACTTTTTTCTTATCTACCTTTATAGTTTTCTTTTTTCTTATTCGTTTTTTCTTTACTATAGGCTTTCTAGTAGCTTTTTTATTCTCTCTGTAAGGAAGAGGTTTATATTCCATCTCTTCAATCTTTTTGTTTATGTTCTCAATGTTTATTCTATTATCATTAACACTTGTTTGTAAGCCCTCAATGTCGTTTTGATTAATATCAACCCCACCTGAAAGCTTTTTTACAGTGTCATTGAGATTATTCAATTGCTCTTTTTCTTCACTGGAATTATTACAAGTGAAAATCAATAATGTTAAGAATAATGTAATTATTAGGTACTTCATAAGTTACCCCCTTGTTATTTACCTAAAATCTTTTCTATTAATAAATATAAGAATCCACCACTTGCTATTGCTCCGCCTAAAAGCTTAAACCATCCTGTTACCGTAAGCTTTTTTATTTCAAAGCTTTGCTTATATCTTTGTTTATCTAACTCGTTTCTTTCTTTGAGTAGCTGGTTGTGTATACTCATTTCGGCAGTTAGCTTTGTGAACTCGGCAATTATGACATTCTCTACTTTGTCCATCTTTTCTGTAAGCTTTTCAAAGAACTTCTCTATTCTGTCTGTTAGTTTAGCAAAAGCTCCGTTCTTAAGTACATCAATAATTTCCTTATTGGAACTACGTATTTCATCTGCAACTTTTATAGAATTCTCTTTAGAATGCTTAAGATTAAGGTTGTATTCTAGCATTTGGTTACTAAGCTTAATAAGTATTTCCCTTAACTGCGAACTTATTTCTTCCTCTTTGTATTTATCCATGTTATACCTTCCTTTCTTGTTCTTTGAGATACTTTTTAAAATGTTTCTTATCTTTATTAAAGTCTTCTATAATCATTATTAATGCGTTTATATCTGTAAAAATCTCTCTGATAGTTCCTTTATGTATTTCATCATAGTTAAATA
>Ga0190359_1000053_pt1 | contig 64084 bp, 64 predicted proteins | sample 48721823_MG_FD_161269 | JGI IMG/M metagenome (GOLD analysis project Ga0190359, IMG submission 161269) | Hydrothermal vent microbial mat bacterial communities from Southern Trench, Guaymas Basin, Mexico - 4872-18-2-3_MG | ecosystem: Environmental > Aquatic > Marine > Hydrothermal vents >...
CACCAGAGGATAACTATTTCCCTTTTTTATATTCTTTAATATAAACATCCATCTGTGGGAAGGGTATGCTAATCTTATTTCTATTTAGTGCATTATAAATCATACAATTTAATTTTTCTTTAGTGTGGAATCTATCTTTGTATGACTTCAGATAAACAAAAGCCTTAAAGTTGAGTGAGCTTTCTCCCATTTCCATAAACATAACCATTGGTTTATGGTTTTCATCAAGGTTGTCAAGCTTTTTTATCTCTTTCATGACTATTTTCTTTACCTTATCAATATCTGTGCCATAAGCTACTGAAAATGGAACAACAACCCTTGCCATAGGTGTAGGCAATACATAGTTCTTAATCTTCTCACCTGCAAGCTTACCATTCGGAATTACTATTACCTCATTATCCCATGTCCTAATCTTTGTACTTCTTAAACCAACATCTATAACAGTCCCTGAGGTATCTTCATCTATTTTTATGATATCACCTACCCTTATGCTCCTATCCACTATAAGGGATATGCCACCAAAGATATTGCCCAATGTATTCTGAAGCCCCAACGCTACTGCTATTCCTGCTATACCTAAACTAGCTAAAAAAGGTCCAACCTGTATACCCCAAGTATTTAGTATGAAAAGAAGACCTACAAGAATAACTGTAACTCTTGTAAATTTATGAGCAAGACTAACGAGATTGTCATCAAACCTTGATTTTGTTTTAGCTGCAAAATTTTTTGCCCAAGAATCAACTATTATATCAATAATAACAATAACAAGATAAACCAATACTCCTATTATCAGGGTTGATACTACATCGTTAGAAATCTTCTTAACCCCATCACTCAAGTCCAAGGGAATTAAGGCAAATCTGACACCAAGCAGAAAGATTAAAAAAGATACAGGCCTATTGCTCTTTTTTACTATTAAATCATCAAGTTCTGTCTTTGTTTTTTTAGTCAACCTTAGAATCCATCTCTCACTTAGGTGAACGATTATTTTTGCAGAAACAAAAAATAGTAAAAGTACAATTAAAGAATGAAAATATTTGTTCTTGATTATCCCCAAAGTCTTGTCTTCAATGAGGTTTATTGCATACAAATAGCCCATATTCTCTGGTGTATGTCTTTATTTTTAAATAATTTTTTAATTTTTATTGAGTAATTACTTAAGTTCTATTTGTTATTTGTTCTCTGTTAGTTGAATCGTATAAGAGCCAGGAAGCTTTTTCCTTGCTCTATTTAATGCCTCTTTTGCTAAACTTAGATTTTGTTTTTCTACAGAAACAGTAAAAAGCTTTTGTCCTTCTTTTATTTGTGCCGCAGAGCCAATTGGCTTTCCAAAGCTTTTCTGCATACCAGTTGAAAATCTATCTGCACCTGCACCTGATGCCAGTGGATTTTCCCTTAAGATATGAAATGGATAGGTTCTTAACTGCATACAATAAGCAGAGGTACCTAGATTCTTTTCCAATAACCTGTTACAAACCTGCCTCGCACTTTCTAAAGCATTATCCCTTATCTGCAATGATTGTTTGGAGATTAAGTGATATGAATAAGGAAATCTCTTTTTTAGATTACCAGTATTAAACCTAACTATCTTTATGTTTCTTGTTGTTTTAATGAAAGACTTTGTCTTGAATTTTGAGATTCTTGTATATGGTCTTTCTATGTTCCTATAAGCCACAAACTTCCTTAATCTTGCCATTTTCTTAGTGAGGATTGGAATATATTTTTAAAACTTTTGTTTTGTTTTTGTTTTGTCTTTTATTGTAGGGGTTGCGTGTAGTTGACAATTTATTTCACATCCAATTAAGGTTCTGAGGTTTTAAAAAGATTAGGATTCCATGTATTCTGGTTTTGATTAAACTTAAATTTTGTCGGATGGAGCGCGTCTAAAAATCGCAAAGTTTATATAATTTGATTTAGGAATACTAAAAAGTGAAGTAAGATGGGAGTAGGGGGAATGTTCCACAAAAAGGAAGTGAGTGTTCTTGGTGTATACTACATGATGGTATTTGATTGGAAGCATGTCTCAAAGAGTGCAAGACAGCTAGAAGCCAATCTTAAAAGAATAGCTGAAGATGTAAAAAGGCATAGAATAGAAAAAATCCAAGAAGACATGAATGCAATAGATTCAGATATAGACAGAACAGAAGGATATGCATACAAGTTAGCTTTCAGGGACCTGCTACTGCTAAGGAAGGCTTTGCTCCATCTGAGGGTTTTAGCAAGAGTTGTACATGAAAACATCAGAGGAACCGAGAAGCTAGAAAGAGCCATATTATCTGAGGTTAGGGGAACAAAACTAGAAAGAGACTTCTCTGAGTTGCTAAGAGAAGACAAACATGCTGATGATTTTGTGGCAGAGAAGATAAGAGAGGTAATAAAAGAAGTCCATGAGGAGTTACAGAACGAACAAAAAGCAGTGTTTGGGCTTATTGCTGAGTTGAGTGGTGGTAAAGCAGTAAGCCTTATGTTTAAAGGGGATGCAGAAGGATTCTGGAGAATGATGCAACTGAGGTGGGGTGCTATAAGGAGGCTAAGAAAAAATTTAGGTTTAGAAGCTAAGGTGGAGAATAAGATAAAAGAAGACTTTAGAGGAATCCTAGATGGACTGAAAAGACTCTATGATAGAACAAGGAAAAGCAGAGACGCGCTAGGAAAGCTAAAGGGAGAAGTAAAAAAAGAAAGGGAAGGAACAAGAAAGATAATTAAGGAGCTTAAAGAGTTGTTTAGAATCATGATTGATATCATAAAAGACTCCTATAAGATATTTTTATTTGATTTAATACTATTAAAGGTTGCTATAGAGAGCATTTTTACTCAAGAACAGCTTGCTGAAGCATGGGCAAGAAATTATGAGATTCCTAGGTCAATGGCAATAGAATATATCAGAAAGTTAGAGGAAGATAAAGAAAAGGCAGAAGAAGACCTCAAAAACTTGGAAAAATTCCTCTTACAGCTCTGGAACATCTAAAACATAAAAATGATGGAGGCAAAAGACTGGATAAGTGGTTTAGTAGGGCTTGTAATATTTTGCTTGGGTGCATTACCTTTGCTAAACAAATATGGTATAGGGCCAGAATGGTTTAATTTCAGTTTGCCTGTTAGGCTGCTAAGCTGGATTGTTGTTATAGGAGGATTCTACCTTGCAATAAACTCATTTATTGAGATTACAAACAGCAATGTTGTTGGTTGGGTATCATTTTTCATTGCTGCTGTTATTACTGTGTCTGGTATTCTACAGGTATTGGGAAAGGTAACCATAATAAGGGGAATAGTGTACAATATAATATTCATAATATTAGGATTATTCTTAATGATTGCAACAATCGCTATGGAGATGTAGAGTAGAAAGATTTATATAGAAAACAAATTAAGATTTAGATATGCTATTTTTCAGATATAGATGGGTGTTGACTTTTTCACATGGGTTGTGCGTAAAGATAATAAGGAACAGTGCAGCTATAAAAAGACTAGAGTTAGAGATAAAGCAATTAATGGGTTACCAAAAAAGCGAAAGAGTAATAAGATTGTTGCTAGATAAACTTTCAAGAACAATAGCTCTTCTTGATGACATCATTTTCTCTGCCAGTGCTTTATTATACAGAGAAGAAAAAAGCCTTGTTAGGTTTAGTAGAAGAGTAGAGGATGCTGCTAGGAGGATAATAGAAAGAGCAAGGAGAGAGAAAGGGAAATACGAAAGAGAAATAAAAAGACTAGAAGACAGCTTAAGAGGGCTAAAGGAAAAGAAGCAAACCCTAAGGAGTCAGAAAAGAATGAAAAAAGAGGAGGCAAGAGCTATAGAAGAAGAAAAAAGAAAAAATGAGATCTTGGCTTTATTGCATAAGATAACAACAATTATTGAAGACTTAGATAAAAGACTGCATGATATTTATCTTGAAGCTAAAGCACAAAGAAGAAGAATCTTTAACACATACATAATAAAAGAAAGTATAATTATAAGGTCTAATTTTAGATTAGGGGAATTGATAGGAAGGAAGGGCATAGAGGTAGGCAGCCTAATAAGAAGAATTGGAAATAAGCTAAAGTACTTTAGCAGGGTTGTAGGGAGAAAAAAAAAGCTAAACATTAGTGAGGTAAACCGATTAATGGAACATTGTATACTAGAAGCAAGAGACTTAGAAGATATATTCATGTTTGTTGTACAATGTGCAGAGAGGATAGAAGAAAGGCTAGATGAGATTGGAGCACTCCTAAAAAGAGACGCAAAATTAGGCAACCTATCAAGAGATTATGGTCTTGTGAGAGACAGACTTAATTCATTAAGAAGGGAAATAGAAGTACAATACATGAGACTTGACAATGAATTTAAGAAAGGCTTCATCAATAGAGGTGTAGCTAAAGAAATGAAAAAGAAAAAAGCTGCTTAAAAAAGAGGTGTTTCGGTATGAAAATAAAACTATGGAAGAAACCAAAAAATCCTATATTGATTGAAGGATTTCCTGGATTTGGACTTGTTGGGACAATAGCAACTGAATTTCTCATAGACCATCTTAAAACAGAGCAGATTGGGAAGATTCTTTTTGAGGACATGCCAGCAATGGTTGCAATACATGAGAATAAGCTAGTAGAACCCCTAGGGTTATTTTATAACAAAGAATATAACATAGTAATATTACATGCTATTACAGCATCCTCTGGCTTTGAGTGGAAACTAGCAAAAGCAATACTAGACCTAGGAAAACAGCTAGATGCAAAAATGATTATAAGCCTTGAAGGTGTTGGTTCAACTGGATTGAAGGTCTCACCAAAGACATTCTTTTATACAAATGATGAGAAGAAAAAAAGCATATTGGGAAATATAGCATCTCCATTAAAGGAAGGGATTATAATGGGGGTTACAGGAGCCTTATTGCTTGAGGCAGAGGATATTCCAATAGTATGCTTCTTTGCAGATGCTACATCAAACCTACCGGACAGCAAGGCAGCCGCAAGAATAATAGAAGCCCTAGATAAATATCTTGGGTTGAAGGTTGATTATAAACCCTTACTGCAACAGGCAAGCAAGTTTGAGAGCAAGCTAAGGAATATCTTAAGCCAGAGTGAGAAAGTAAAAGAAATAGGAGAAAGAAAAAGGCTAAGTTATGTAGGTTAAAGCTCTATTGCTTTTTTATTCTTTTTATCCCAGATTTTTCTTTTTTTATTGTCTATTTCATCCTTTACAACCATAGACCTTCCATCCTTAAGGGGAACAATGAACATGTGCCTTGTTGTGTCTTTGTTCTTTAAAAGAAGGCTATACTTTCCAGGTTTTATTTGTTTTCCTGTTTTTGAATCTACATATGTATATTTCACATAGCTCCCAGTTTCCTCAAGAATCCTAACCTCATTATTCTTTGTCATAACATCCTTTGGATAGTCCATACTACCATAAAAAGGAGAGGAAATATATAAAGTTTTATTATTTTTTAAGGGAGTTGCATTTTTAGCAATAAAGACTCACTTTTGCAATTGAAGATTAGAACCTAAAAATGTTCTTTCATAATCCACAAAAAACAAAAATTTTTGGTTTCTGTTTGATTTAAAGTAAAATCTCAAGATTAAATTAATGGTGCCTAAAAGCAGTTTTTTTCTATACCAGTAGAGGTTTGTTTAGACTTCTTGAGAATTAGACTCATTTAAAGGCAAAGTACACTCAGGACCTATACAGCTGCATGGCTAGTAGGAACTCTCACTTTTTTGGTTTTTTTAAATGTCAAAAATTTTTTTTCAATATAGATAATAATAGTGAATTATATATATCTAGTGAAATATTTTATAAACTATGTTTTTATAAATATACTATAATAAATAATAAATATAAAAGATATAAACGAAAGAAATCTTTTTAAAGTATATATTACAATAGAAAAATTTTTAAAAAGAAAATAATTCCTATTTTAAAGTGATTAATATGTTAAATTTCGTATGGAAAGTAAAAAGGTCTTTTAGAAGGGTTAAAGAAGATATGAACAAATTAAAGAACAACATCAATGATTGGATAATTTTTATAGACGGAAAAGAAAGAAAACTAGAGAAGGACATTGAAAGGCTAGAGATGAGAATTGAAAGGATAGAAGATGTACTATTCAAAATTATAAGCCTAAAGTGAGAAGAATATTAGAAAAAATTTTTAAATTTTTTCTTTTAATATTTCTTGTGGAAATACATGAAAACCACAGAATACATAACCGCCTACTGTGAAAGCCTATTGTCAACTTATAAGTTATTATAACTTATCCAAAGGGCTTTTTATGTGCCTTAAAAGCTCATCAGAAACAGCAGTGTATATCTGTGTTGTGGAAAGCCTTTTATGCCCTAATAGAACTTGTATTGCCCTAATATCAACACCAGAGTTTAAGAGATGAGTTGCAAAGCTAGACCTTAAAGCATGACAGAATACTCTTTTTCTTATGCCTGCCCTTATAGCCGCATTCTTTACTATCCTTTGGGCCTGTCTAGTGCTTATATGGCTGTCCCTATAATGAAAAAGATAGGGGTTATTGTCTCTCCTTCTTTTTAGATAGGATTTTAGCTTTCTTCTTAGCCTTAAGGGAAGTATAATCTGCCTATCCTTCTTGCCCTTTCCTCCACGGATTATGTTTAATGGCTCATCAAGGTTTAGGTCTTCAATCTTCAGGTTTACTGCCTCAGAAACCCTCAGACCAGTGCCATATAAGAGTTCTATTAGCAGCTTGTGTTTTTTGTTTTTTGTTTTTTCAATCATAAGCTTTATTTCGTCCTTTGACAAGACAACTGGAAGCTTCTTCTCGCTTTTTTGCCTCTTAATGTTAATATCCTTTTTCAGAACCTCAGAATAAAAGAACTTTAATGCAGAAATTACAAGGTTTATGCTGGCTGGCCTGAGTTTCTTATCTGAAACGAGGTAAGCAAGGTAGCTCCTGATATGTTTTTCAGATACATTCTCGGGGCTTATGTCAGTGCCCAAGAATTCAATGAACCTTCTATTTTCGTAAAGATAGCTTCTTATTGTTTGCTCTGTATAGCCCCTTAGCTTTAATTCTGTTTCAAGCTCCTTGAAGTGGTTTTCTGCCTCCATTTTTTGATTCTTAACCTTTGTTATTTTTACTTTTTATTTAAAACTAATAGCTATTTTATTTAAATTTTTCTAAAATGTCGTATAAGGCTAATTATACGACTTTTTTTAGTGGGGACATATCTTATTTGGCTTTGGAATATAAAATTTGTGCTTTAGGGGTGGGGCTTTTTGCCTTTTTTGAGCATTTTTATATGCGTTTAAAATCAAAGGAGCTTAGGTTTTATATCTTTCAATATTGAAATTAAATGATATAAAGTTTTAATTAATGATTAAAATATTTTATAATTTTTTTGAATAAAAGTTTTAAGCAAAGATTATAAGTTTTTTATTGGATTCTTTAAGATTTGCTTTAAGATTTGCTCTAAAGAAAAAGTGTTTTTTGTTCTAGTTGCAGGATATTCTCTTTTGCTTGGACAGCCTTAAACCTAGGATCTAAACTCAGGTGTACTTGGTTGTTTATATACTTCTTTATTATGGGTACTCCCTTTCTTATCATGTTGGATACATAACTTGCTACTAGGTCTTCTGTTAGGCCTGTGTATCTAGCAATGTCTAGATAGGTTACTGTGCCTTTTAGCTCTTCTTTTGTGTATATCACCAAGAATACTTCTTGCTCCCTTTTGCTTAGGTTTACTGGCTTAAAGGTCTGTTTTTCTTCAAGTGGTAGCCCAAATTTCTGAAGAAAAAGTTGTATTTTATCAATTCTCTCAGCTAGTTTATTTATTTTCTGTTCAAGAACGAGGATAAGCTCGTAATTTGATTGTATTTCATTTGTATTCTGGTTTATTGATGTTAAATGGTCATCAAATTCCTCTTTGATTTGTGAAAAGGCTTGATGAAGTTGTTTGTTTGTTTCTTTAAAAATTTCGGTATAGAGTTGTCTCTTACCAGTGTCCTTGAAGAACACCTGAATCACCCCCAAAAATATTAGTTAATGTTTGATTTAAATACATTATTGTTTTTGAAAATGTATGATAGATAATAATTTTCAATACTCAATAGTTCCTTTTCCTGATTTTTACTATATAGTGCTTTTCCTTTCCTTTTCTTATTACACCTATGTCGGGGTTATCTTCTATCTCTTCCAATAGACGATAAAATGATGATTTTGAGCATAATCCTTGTTCTTCTACCACCATCTCCTTTAACTGCAAGGCAGATATTTTACCATATTTCTCTATGTAGGAAATGATTATGCTTTTAATGTAATCCCTGGAGTTTTTAGTTATCTTCCTGATTATCCTCTCCCTCAATGAAGCCTTTCTTGCCTCTAGTTTCTCAATTCTTTTGGTTAACTCTGAGATAATAGGAGAGGTAGGCTGGGCTTTCTGCTTTGACAAGATTTGTTGTTTTAAGGCTGAGATCTTTAAGCCTAACTCATGGTATTTCTTTTGGAGGGCTATCATATCCTCACGCAGCCCATCAGTGCTCTTTTGGAGTTCATGAATAGAGTCCTGATGTAACTTTCTTAGTCCTTCTAGGTTGTTGTAATTATTTCTTTGAAGGTTGTCCATCCTTTTTTCTATATCCCTAATCCTTGCAAGGATGTTGTCGTAGGAGTAAAAATCATCCACTATCTTTCTTATTTCCTCTTTTGTGGTTGGATAAGAGTTAAGTTTCTTTTGTAACTCAATTATTAGTTTCTCCTGTTGTATGGTTTTTTGGTAGAGATAATTCAACCATTGAAATATGGTAGATGTGTCCTTCTGAACATTTCTGAAGGAATGGGTTAGCAGGTTATGAAGTTTAGATATTGCTGATTCAATTTTTTTTGTTTTGTTGAAGAGCCCCATGTTTTAAGGTAATGATAATGAAAGTATATAAATATATCGTTTTTTGGGAATGTTTTGGGAATATATTGGTACTAATTTGGGAATATTTTTTAGACGATAAAAGTTTGTTTTTTGGGAATGTTTTGGGATAATCTTGGGAATATATTAGGAATACCTTGGGAATAAGATAAAAGAGATAAAAAGGAGTTGAATCTGTTTTTTGTCTTTTTTTGGTGGGTTTTCAAAAGATTTAAATAAAAGTGTAAAGGAGGAAATGGAAGGGAGGATGCGGAGAAAAGGAAGAGAGAAATAAAGAAAGTGAGGTTTAAAGTGGGCTGGGTTGAAGAATATGGCCTTATGGCCTTTAAGGTTTAAGGTTTAGGATAGATAAAATTAAGGATGGATGAGAACAAAGGGAAGATAAGGCTATGATAGTTGGTGTTAACAAAAGAAGGCCAGAAAGAGTGTATAAAATGTGTGTATAAAAACCACATTATTATTGATTTTAATATAAAAAGTGAGAGTTATATTGTGGGTCACAGAGGGCTTTTGTTAAGGGCATTTGTCAAGTAGTTTGTGATTAATACCATACTATTGCGGTTTTTTGTTAAGAGGCTAAGAAGATGGATAATAGGGTAAATGATAAACAGGAAATTAGGGTAAAAAGGCTATCTAAGTCTGGGATTGCAATAGCTTTATCCGCCATAAAGTGGGTTTCCAAACCAAAAGTGAGTGCTGAACAGTACATTACAAATAGTGAGATAGCTGCTACGATGCTATGGAGTGCTTATATGAAGGGAGACATAAAAGGGAAAGTGATAGCTGATTTGGGATGTGGAAGTGGAATCCTAGGCATAGGGGCACTCATACTAAAAGCAAAGAAAGTGTTTTTTGTGGAAAAAGATAAAAAACTACTAGAAATAGTAAAAGAAAACCTTAGAAAGATAAAAAGTGAGAGTTCAGCTAGAGTAGAGTTTATTTGTTGTGATGTTGCAGATTTTAGTAGCAAAGTAGATACGGTAATTATGAACCCACCATTTGGAACTAAAGTGAGACATACAGATACGGTCTTTTTAAAAAAGGCATTTGAAATAAGCAATGTTGTTTATAGTTTCCATAAAAGTGAGACTAAGGAATTTATTATAGGATTTGCTAATAGAAATGGTTTTAGTGTTGCTGGCGTACTTGACTTTATGTTTCCTTTGAAGCCTACAATGGGTTTTCATAAAAAGAGAATCAAGTATGTTAATGTAAGTTGTTTTAGATTTGTTAAGTGATATTCCCAAATGGGAATAAAGTGGGAATGAGAAATTATAGACGAGAATTTCCTTGAGGATTTGGATTAAGAATATATGGAACAAGGTAATTTTCAAAAGATTTTTAAATATGCTATATTTCCTTTATTGACAATAACTTCAAGTATTTGTTTTAGATAAGGGCTTTTAAGATGGAGATAAATATTATAGAAGAAAGCAAAAAGAAACTTGTCTTTGAAATAGGGGAAAATGTGGGATTCATAAATGCCATAAAAAATGAATTGATAAAAAACCCAAATGTCAAGGTTGCTACTTATTTTGTTAAACATCCATTGGTTGGAAAACCAAAAATAATCGTTGAAACTAAGGGAGCAGACCCAAGAAAGGTTATAAGGGATGCTATCAAAAGATTAAAAAAGTTGAATGAGAAATTCAAGGAAGGCGTTAAAAAAGAAATAAGATGATAAGCCTTGATGGTGGTAAGAAGCTAATAAGACTTGCTAGGGAGTCTATTTCTTGTGTTTTTTCTAAAAAGGATATAAAGGTTGACAAAGAAACTAAGCAAAAGTTCTCTATGTACAGGGGTGTATTTGTTACATTGAATAGGGATGGGATGCTTAGAGGTTGTATTGGATTTCCAGAGCCAGTTTATCCATTATATGAAGGGGTTATTAAGGCTGCCAGGAGTGCTGCTTTTTCTGATCCAAGATTTCCACCAATTTCAATGGATGAGTTTGGGCTTATAACAATAGATGTAAGCGTTCTGACTAAGCCTCAAAGGATAGTAGTAAGAAATCCTGAGGATTATATGAAAGAAATCAAGGTTGGAAGGGACGGCTTGATTGTAAGGGGAACATTCCATAGTGGTCTGTTGCTACCTCAAGTAGCTGTTGAGTATAATTGGGATAGTAAGACATTCTTAGAGCAGACATGCAACAAGGCTGGTTTGCCGATAGATGCATGGAGGGATTTTGATGAGTGCAGGGTTTATAGATTTCAAAGTATTGTTTTTAGTGAAGTTAGTCCTGGGGGGGAAGTTAGGCGACTAATGTAGATATTAGTATATTAAAATATTAACTCTATAGCTTCTATAAAGCCAAAATTTTATGCAAACTTTTATAAATTTCATAGTGCCTAACTTCTTTTATGGCTTTCATTAGGGTAAAAAAAATAAAGGGAAAAAGCTATGCATATGTTGTTGAAAACAGATGGAGGAAGAGGGTAAAAGGGGGTAAGAAAGGTGCGAGACAGAAGGTTAGGGGATATCTAGGAAGAGTTTATTATTTCAATAGAACTAGAAATATAGACTTTACAAACTATCTTAGAATAAAAGACATAAACGGGTATTTAAAGAAGATTGGTTTTAGCAAGGCAATCATAGAGCTTGTAAGGCTTGAATTATTAAACCATGGTTTTAATGAAGAAGAAGACAATACATATTCTAAGGATGGCATAATAGTTCGCTTGGATAAAGATAAATTTTCTATAAAAGGCAGTGGAAAGGGCAAATCTGTAATTGCCATGAACGAAGGTTTCCTATGTAAAGAAACTTTTAACAGGCTTGTAAATTTCAGGAGCAGAGGCAATGAGAGAGAGGTTGGTATTAAACTAGCTAATGCGTTAGTTGAGGCTGGACTAAAGGTTCAGGATGATGTTTTTGTAGGACTTTTTGGATTGCTTTTTGAGGAGTAGTGTTTTAGAATCTAGATAGATATATAAATAAACAGCTATTTCTTCTTGTTATGAAAAATATACCAAAGCATGTGGCTATAATCCTTGATGGAAACAGAAGATATGCCAAGAAGTTAGGAATTCCAAAGTTTTCGGGCCATGAAAAAGGAATGGGGAAGATTAAAGAGTTATTAAGATGGTGTATTGAGCTTAAGATTAGAGAGGTCACACTATACTGCTTTTCTACTGAGAACTTCAAGAGAGAAAAGGAGGAAGTGGAATATTTGTTTGAGTTATTCAAAAGAAAGGTCAGGGACTTCAAAAAAGAAAAACTAATTCATGACAATAAGGTTAAGGTAACAGTAATTGGTAGGATAGAGATGTTTCCCAAGGAGATGCAAAATGAGATGAGAGAGATAATACAAATAACAAAGGACTATAAGAACTATAAGCTAAATCTTGCTATGGCTTATGGTGGTAGGGCGGAGATTGTGGATAGCTTCAAAAGAATTATAGCAAAAGGTATTAAGAAAATTGATGAAGAAACTATAAGGAATAACTTATATCTGCCTAGTGATGTTGACCTACTGATAAGGCCTGGTGGTGAAAAGAGACTTAGTAATTTTTTACTTTGGCAGATGGCATATGGGGAAATCATTTGGGTTGACAAGTTATGGCCAGAGTTTACAAAGGATGACTTTATAGCATGTATTAACGAATTTCAAAGAAGGGAGAGAAGGTTTGGGAAATAGAAAATAGTTTAAGGAAAGTAGTTACAAAAATTATTTAAATCAGCTCTTTCACAATTTCTTTGCTTGGTCTAAAAAAGGTTCAGATTAAACTAAGGTCTTAAAATGGACAGGTATGAACAATTTAAGGAATATATTAGTGTTTGCTTAGAAAAATTCAAGGAAATTGATAAGAGAGAAACAATAAGGCTGATATGCCATTTGGATGCTGATGGAATAAGTGCTTGTTCTATTATGGTAAAAGCACTAAATACCGATAACAGAAAATACTCTATTAGCATAGTACAGCAACTAACAAATGAACTAATTGATAGCCTGTCAAAGGAGCCATACAATTGTTTTGTCTTTGCTGATCTGGGTTCTGGAAAGCTGAGTGAGATAAAAAAGAGGTTTATTGGAAAACAGGTATTTATCCTAGACCACCACAAGCCTGAAAGGGTAAGGCTAAGTAGCAACATAGTCCATATTAACCCACATATATTTGGGATAGATGGGAGCAAAGAGGTATCAGGTGCTGGAATTGTTTATTTATTCTTTAGGTCCTTAAACAAAGAGGTTAATAACTTAGCCCATATAGCTATAATAGGTGCTATAGGTGATTTACAGGAGGGGCGGGATGGATTCCTAAAGTTAAACAAAGAAATATTAGACATAGCAATCAAGAAGAAAAAAATAAAGGTGATAAAGGGACTAAGGATTTTTGGGGCACAAACTAGGGCTTTACATAAGGTACTTGAGTATTGTACTGACCCATACATCCCAGGTGTTAGTGGAAGCGAGAGTGGGGCTATCCAGTTTTTACATCAGATAGGAATAAATCCAAAGAGGGGAAAAGACTGGAGAAAACTTGTACATCTTAGGGATGATGAGATTAGGAAACTTGTTACAGGTATAATTATGAGAAGGTTGAATGAAGAAAAACCAGAAGATGTTCTTGGCAATGTTTATATCCTTAATGAGGAAGAGAAGGAAAGTCCATTTAGAGACGCAAGAGAGTTTGCAACATTGTTAAATGCTTGTGGTAGAATGGACAAGGCCAGCCTAGGTATTGGTGCTTGTTTAGGCAATAGGAAAACAAAAGAGAGAGCAATAAGAAGTTTGAATGGTTACAGAAGGCACATCATAAATGCTATAAAATGGTATGAGAAAAACCAAGAAAGCGAGGATATCATAAAGGGAAATGGATTCGTAATAATAAATGCAAAGGACAATATTATAGCAAGTATTATAGGGACACTAGCTTCAATAATATCAAAATCAAATTATGTTGAGAAAGGAACATTTATTCTCTCAATGGCTGATATGCTAAATGGATATTATAAGGTTAGCCTAAGGATGAGTGGGAAAAAGAATGATGTTGATTTAAATATGCTCATAAGGAAGATAACAGAAAAGGTTGGTGGCGAGGCTGGAGGACATAAAAATGCGGCTGGGGCTGTGATAAGAGAAGAGAAAGTAGACATGTTTATTAAAGAAGCAAAGAATATTCTGGGCAAGTATAGCTTAGAGGAAGTTATTAGTTAATATAAAAATTTTAACAAAAAAATAAAAGGATTAATAGAGACTAGAACAAGGCATAGATAAATGGTGATAAAGCACTACTCTGCCCAAATATGATTAGGATCCCTACTAGAATAAGCATAACTATTATTGGCACAAGCCACCATGCTTTTCTTACCTTCAAAAAGTCCCAAAGTTCTATCAGCAATGCCTTATTCTTTGACATATTCTTCTGTTTGTAAGATGCTTTTATTTATTAATTTTTTGTAAATGACATCAGCAGCAAGTTTATGTCCCTTGCTGTTCCAATGCCCATCTAAAGGAAGGAACAAACCTCCTGGAGTAGGGTACTTACTAAACTCATCAAATATGTCTATTACAGTTATATTCCTAGCAGCAAAGTAATCTGATAAAAGGTCACTAACTTTAGTTATATTAATGGTTGTGTTAAGTCGATTGGCATACTCTTCAAGTGATTTTTTACTTGAATCCCAAAATTGATGTGAGCATGTTACAATGACAACAACTAACTCAAACTCATCATTATAAGAAGCATTTATGAACTTGTTTAAATATTTAAAAGAATTTTCAAATCCTTCTTTGGTAGCCTTAGTATCTACATTCAAAAAGAGATATCTATAATCGTACGCAAACCTTACGTCAATCTTCAACTTCTTTATTAATGGCAGATTTCTAAATCTCATATAAATAAAATCATAGAACTTTAGCTTTTTTCTTAAATAAGAATGGACTAGAAAAAACCTCATTAAAGCAGTCTCTTTTTTTTTATTGATGTATTTCTCACCCCATTGAATATTATCTAGAACATCATTAGGATGAAAAACTAGGAGTAGAACATCAGGCTTATACTTAGGGTAATATTTCCTAAAAAGAAACCATTCATTATCAGTACCATAACCAGGGACACCCATCTTAAAGATTTCTATATTCTTTAACCTTTTCTGTAATTTATTTTCAAGCAAATATAGAAAGGTTTCATTAAATTCAACTCCATTGCCGTAGGTTTGTGAGTCCCCTAAAGCCATTATTCTATAATTGCTTTTGCTTAGATTATGTTCATAGTCTCTGAAGCCATCCTTATTTATATCCACATGATACTTACAATCTATCTGCTTAACAATGCCATGAAAACCCGGATTCATATGATAATCTAGATAATCGTCAGGTACAAAAAGACCCCTAGGTGCACCATATTGGTTGTCATAGCCAACTAGATATAAGATAACCTCAAATATAAAGAGAAAAATGAGTATAGATGCTATAAGCAAACTAAAATTCAAAAGGAGTTCTCTTTTTTTAGTCTTTCGCATATTTTTCACTATCCCACATATCCTGAGGATTATCTTCTCTTTTTATTAGGAACCTCTCCAAGACAAGGTAATCTATTCCGGTACCCATCATGCACTTATAGGCGTCATAGGGGGTACAAACAATTGGTTCCCCCCTTATATTAAATGATGTATTTATCAGGATTGGTACTCCAGACAAGGTTCCAAACTCTTTTATCAAATCATAATACAAAGGATTTAAATCTCTCTTTATCGTCTGGAGCCTACCACTTCCATCAACATGGGTAACAGAGGGAATTTTGTTGTGCCACTTTTTTAGTATTGGATAAACCATCAGCATATAATCTGCTGGTTCTGGAATAGGATTATCACAATCAAAATACTTTTTTGCATCATCCCTACAAACCACTGGAGCAAATGGTCTGAATTTTTCCCTATGCTTTACTTTAGTGTTTAGTAACTCCTTTGCCTTGGGATTACAAGGATTTGCAAGAATGCTTCTTGCACCAAGGGCTCTTGGACCCCACTCCATTCCTTTATGAAACCATCCTACAACATTATTGTCATATATAAGTCTGGCTACTTTTTTTATCAGTTCTTTTTCGCTTTTGAATTTATAATATTTTATTTTGTTCTTGTTTAGGAAATTCCCTATATACTCCATAGAAAAAGATGGACCTAAGTAAGGACTTTCAAACTTGAAGTTTCTCTTATTACCTAGGATAGCATGATATATGTATGAAGCAACACCAATGCTTGTCCCACCATCTCCTGGATCGGGTTGCAACCAAATCTTCTTAAATGGTGTGTATCTTAGAATCTTTCCATTAGCAACGCTATTCAGACCACACCCGCCCCCAAGTACAAGGTTTTCACATTTTGTTTCATTATAAAGATAGTTCAACATCTTAAATAGTACTTCTTCATAAATCAATTGCAAAGCTGCTGCAATGTCTTTATGCCTTTGTTCAAGTTTTTCTTTAGGTTTTCTTACCGGACCTCCAAGGAGCTCACAAAGTTTTTCAGAAGGCATTCTATCAGCGTAATGAAAAATAAAGTATTTCATATTCAGTCTGTAACTTCCATCATCTTTTATATCAATCACCTTCCTTAGTTTTTTGTAATATTCATTGGTGTTCTTGTTCATATCTCCATAAGCGCTTAGGCCCATAACCTTATACTCAGAATTGTTAACACTAAAACCAAGATAGGCTGTTATGGTAGAATAGAGGAGGCCCAAAGAACTTGGAAACTTTATTTCTTTTATTAGATGAATAATATTATCTTTACCAGTACCATATGTAGTAGTAGTCCACTCTCCAACACCATCAACCGTTAAGATGGCTGCTTCTTTAAATGGACTAATAAAAAAAGAGCCTGCTGCATGTGCTAAGTGATGTTCAACAAAAAAAACCTCTTTCTTATATTTTAATTTTTTTCTTATTGTTTTTATTATTCTTAACTTTTCATTTATCCAAGATGGCATGGAACTAAGAAATGTCTTTAGGCTTAATGGAAACATTTGAAGATGTTGAAATAGAACTCTTTCAAACTTTAGCAATGGTTTCTCGTAGAAACCTATATAATCGATTGAATCAATAGAGATATTCTGTGATTGTAGGCAATATTTTATTGCATTTATTGGAAAAGATGTATCATGCTTTTTCCTTGTAAACCTTTCTTCTTGAGCAGCTGCCACTAAGACTCCATCTTTTAGCAATGCTGCTGATGCATCATGGTAATAACAGCTTATTCCAAGGATATACATTTTATAGTAACCTCAAAATTGCCTATAGTATTCATCTATTGGCTTCTTCTTTAAATCTAAATCTGACCAATAGGTCTTTCTGTTTTTGGATAAGTTAATGTCAAGAAAATTCTTCCCAATAAGCTTAGAAATAAGAGATGTCAATCCAACAGCAACAAAATAAACCAAGAGCAACAATGCTGAGTTTACTATTACTACAATTGTTTGACTAAAATTATGTATTCCTTTTTTTAGTCCTGCTATAAAAGGCTTTGCTTTAATCACTTCAATAACCTCTTGATTATCTCTCCAATAACCACAATAAAGAAGGTTATCCCCATAACATAAAAATAATTTCTGTTTGGTAGTTTATTAAGTAAAAGTAAAATTACAAATAAAATTGTGGTAAACAAGAAATAGGAAAACATAAACCCTATTTTTTCACCGAGATTTTCTATTTTTTTGTTTTGTTCAAATTGCATTTTAGAATTGATGAAATGAGGTTATTTATAAATGTTTTTTTTGTAATCTTTCTAAAGTCGATACATGAATTAAGCAACTAATCTTATTTTGATTATGAACAAAAACGAAAGTTTTTAAAACTAACAACCAACTTTAAACAAAGGTCAAAATGAATGTTAATGAAGATTATAATCGTAATAATGTTATGGTTTATTGGATAGAGGTAAGAATATCAGACAGTTTAAATGATGCTGTTCATGGGAAGGGAAGAAAAGAAAGTTTATTGTATGTTCCAGAAAAAGGTGTTTTTCATTATGATGGGGAAGGCGTTCGTTATGATGGAAGTAAAAGGGCTATAGGAGAAGCAGATAAATGTGTGAAAAAGTATTTAAACTCAATAATTGAGTTTGGAGAAAAACCAACCAGGGTTGGTGGGAGAACAATAGAACGCATGGGCTTTATTTGGGTATCAAAAGAAGACATCTCAACCCTTGTTTCTGCTGCAGAGGAGGCGGATCAAAGAAGAGATGATGTTCTTCGCATTATTAGGGAACTACAATCCCGTTTTGAGAAGCATGGTCACCTGGTTTTAACTGATTACAGTTCCTAAAAGTAAGAAAGTGCAAGAAGATGCAACAAATAATTTAAAGAACTTATAAGCAAATCCTCACATTATCAATATGTTCAGCTACTTCCTGACCTTTCTTTGTTAGAGAAAGAAGCTTTAACCTGCCTTGTTTTTGAAATGTTATAAGGCCTGCTTTTTCCATTTCTTGTAGAATCTTAACAACATGAGAATATGTGCAATCTATTTGTTTCGCAAGAGATGATGCATAGATATTTTCTTTCGCGTTCTTTAGGTTTATTAACATCATAGCCGGTTTTTCTCTAAAAAAGACATTGAAAATCTTGTTATTTTCCATTCAAACAACCCCCCTTTAATTGTTGTTGAATATATCCAATAAAAAGAGTATTTTTTGATAAATAGTATTTAGTATATAAATGTTTCGAAATTTGGTTTTTTTGTTTTATTTAGTGTTGGTAGTAATTTTCAGATTAGATGGTGAATAACAAAACTTATAAATTCATATAGGCTTTTATCGGATGGAGTGGGCAGTAAGATGCAAGAAAAGATTTTATTTCCACATTCAAAAATAAGAAGAATACAAGAGGACATGATTAAAGAAGTCATAACTGCCTTTGAAAATGGAGAGCATGCCATTATACATGCTCCAACCGGCTTAGGGAAAACTGCTGCAACATTAAGCGTTGCTCTGCCTTTTGCATTAAAGAAAAAGCTAACTGTGTTTTTTTTAACTTCAAGGCATACCCAACACCATATTGCAATAGACACCTTAAGATTGATTAAGAAAAAATTTAAGGTTGATTTTAATGTCACAGATATTATAGGAAAACAATGGATGTGTGCTTTAGGAGAGGTTGATAAGTTATATAGCAATGAGTTTACTGAATATTGCAAAAAATTAAGGGAGGAAGGAAACTGTGAATTCTATTTGAATACAAAAAAGAAATCTGGTAAGGTTAGTGTTAAGGCTCTTCAAATATTAGAAACGCTTAAGAGTTTAGGTCCTATGCATTGTGACAAACTAAAGGAGATTTGTATTAAGGAAGGGTTATGTCCTTATGAGATGGCAACCTTACTTGCAAAAGAAAGCGATATAGTAATTGCTGATTATTATTACATATTCAATCCAAAGATTAGAGATGTGTTTTTTAATAAGAGTGAAAAGGAGTTAGAGAAAAGCATTATTATTATTGATGAGGCACATAATTTGCCTAAGAGGTGCAGGGAATTGCTGAGTTTTAATCTTAGTAGCTTTATGTTGGAACGGGGCAAAAAGGAATCAACAAAATTTGGTTTTGATGAAACGCATAGGTATTTAATGATTATTGAGGAAGCCCTTGAGAAGCTTAGGCTTGGTACAAAAAAAGACAAAGATGAAAGGCTTGTAAAAAAAGAGGATTTCTTCAATGAAATTAATTCAAAGATAGATTATAATCTACTAGTTGATGATTTTAATTTTGTTGGAGGCGAAGTAAGAGAAAAACAAAAGCAAAGTTACATAGGAAGTATTGGAAATTTTCTTGAGGCATGGCTAGGCCAGGATAAAGGATTTGCTAGAATTTTAAGTGAAAGGGTAAGGGCTAAGAGAAGGGATTTGGTTTTAAGCTACAGATGTTTAGACCCAAGTTTTGTTAGCAAGGAGGTAATAGCAAGGGCATACTCTATTATCTGCATGTCTGGTACATTAACACCAACCAAGATGTATGCTGACTTATTGGGTTTCGAAAATGTAAGGCAGAGGGTTTTTGAGAGTCCATTCCCAAAAAAGAATAAACTTGCTCTTATTGTCCCAGGAGCCACAACAAGATTTAGAAAGAGAAAGGATGAAGAATTTGAAAAGATTGCAAAGATTGTGAGTGAGATTGTAAACTTAATTCCCGGTAATAGCCTTGTTTTTTTTCCTAGTTATGAATTAAGGGACAAGATTTACTTAAAACTTATCGGGCTATGTAAGAAGGATGTGCTTATTGAAAGGCCAAGATTAAAAAAAGAGGAAAAAAAGGAATTGCTTGAGATATTCAAAAGGTACAAAAACAAAGGGGCTTGTTTACTCTGTGTAACAGCTGGAAGTTTTGGTGAGGGAATAGACTTGCCCGGGGATTTCTTGAAAGGAGTTATTGTTGTTGGCCTGCCATTAGAGAAACCAGACCTAGAGGTAATGGAACTTATTGATTACTATGATGAGAAGTATGGCAAAGGATGGATGTATGGTTATATATTTCCTGCAATGATTAGGACGATGCAGAATGCAGGGAGATGCATAAGAAGTTCAAAAGACAGAGGGGTTGTTGTATTCTTAGATGAAAGGTACATAGATAGGAAGTACTATAGCTGTTTCCCTCCTGATTATGGAATCACTATTAGTAGAAATTACAAAGAAAGAATTAAGGAATTCTTTGATGAAACATTATAATCTAGGGTATTTAATATTTAATAATTTAATAAATAATTTGATAATTTGTACCGTTCAAGTTAAGGATGTTCAATAACGGATGTTCAGAACAGGCTGTTTTTAACGTATGCGATTTAACGAAGTCCTCGTTAGAGGATTTGGGTGTAGCGAGGTGCAACCGAACGAAACCCTTTAAGCCCTGTTAGTTTCTCCCGAATACTTGGAGGGATTGAATTTTAGTGCAACGTTCCGTAGCGAAGCGAAGGCAAAAAATCAAAGTTGTCGGCACTATATTTCTTTCTTAGGGGTTTGTCGTCGCTTTTTGTTTCTTTTTTCTAAGAAGAAGACTAAATTTTGGGGTGGAAAAAAACGATTTGATTATTTCTTTATTTATCCTGTTGGTAGTGCAGGTGGTTGCGGTATTGAGTTACCGCCAGAAATTATTGAGCTTCCATCTCCTGAAAACAAGAAATAAGCACCAACTCCAACAGCTACAATAATTAGAATTATTAAAATCCATATCCAAGCTGGACCTCTTTTATCTTTTATCATTTCAATTTGGTAACCCTGGGGGGGTCATACCTCCATTTCCAAGAGTACAATCTGAGGTAACTTTAACTACTATCCCTTTCCCTATAGAACTTTCATCTACATATTGATGTAATCCAATTCTTTCCCATTCCTGTTTTTCTGCATCCCAGATATATGCCTTTTCATTCTCAAGTTGACAATCTCCCAAAACATCAATCAAATCCAGATTCTTCATCTCACTTGTGATTCCTACAAAATTCCAGCCTTTAAATAAAATCCTCTGATTTAATGGAGGTTGATCCTGAGTAACGTACTTCAGTTTTCCGGGTTTATCAAAATAAACCCAATAAGCATGAGAATTCATCTGCCAGCCAAAATTAGGCTCTAAGTTAGGATATTCCCGCTTTAAATAATACACCTTCTCCTGACCATTTTCTGCTGTATAAAATAATTTATATTGATTTTCTTTATTAAAAAAGTAATATACTGCTACAATATCCTCTTGAAAAATCTCGGAATCCTCAATCCAATACAAAGAGTCAATATATGAAAAACCAGTTAATAAATTCCACCCTTTCACAACATCAATAGTATAAACTCCATGGTCCTCTATACCAACTATCTCGTTAAGTTCTGCATTTGAAATTATTCTGCCAGAAACACATACTGCCAAACTAAGCAAACTCAATATTGCTATTGCAAAAAATATTTTTTGTTTCATCTTAACATATATAATCAAGAGATAGTATAAAAAGATTTTTGTTTTCAAATCGTTTTTTGGGGTGGAAAAAAATTTAATTATAAATTTCAAAACTGAAAGTTTTGACTAATTGTCCGAAGGACAGCGAAGACAAACCCCATATCATAATTATGCCGACAATTGAAACTAACACCTATTAAACGAAATAATATTACGCTTAACATCCCATTTTAGGACAAAATGCACGGATTCTGCAACCCTGACTGCTCGTTTGACTGCTCGCTTTTCAAAACACCTCAAAATAGAAAGTCCGTTTATAAACATCCTTACCTGAACAGCCCCCTCTTAACATCCACAGGGTGAACGGTACGTTGATAATTTGTATCTGGTCAGATTAGTCAGATAATATACATATATGTATACTAGTTCCTAAAATAGAAACATTTATATACTAGTTGTTTCTATTATGTTATATGGTTATATTGTTTGATAGGTTTAATCTTCCGGAAGACATATATGAAATCATCTTTGCAACAAAGCAACAAGTTATAGTAGCCAAGTTGCTTATAGATATGATAAAAGAGAAAGGAGGTGAAATCACTAAAACTGAGATGAGCTTTTTTGCAACTAAGTTGCATGAAGGCAAGTTTGTTACTGATAGGATTGAGGAAGAGCCGTATATGGGAAAAAAGGTAAAGATAAGCTACAATAAAAGACAGTTTTATGATAGAATATTAACCCCCATGAAGAGCATGGGTTTAATTGATTATGATTTGTATAAGAAAACATACACCCTTAGTGATAAATTCAATAAAGAGATGATAAAAATTGGGTTGCTATGGCTAAAAGAGTTAAAAAGGTAATGTTTAAAATGAGGCTCCCTAATGGCTCTTTCTTTTAGCCACCCACCCCCCACCAAAAAACTAAGAAGGGAGCCTCATCATGCTCATTTATGCTATCCTTGCAAGGGAGAAAGAGGTGATGGCCAGCGAATTTGGGCCAGACTTTAGGCAGGCTTTTATTTTTTAAGCCTGCCTCCAATATTTTTTCTTTTTTCCTTTTTTTATTTTTTATTGCGGAATTCCTATTAAGTTCTTATTATGGAGTTACTGTTAAGCTATTAGAGTGAGTAATTCGTTCTTTTCCCTTGATTCTAAACTTTGCTATAGCTGGAGAAAGAGCAAACTCCCCCAGAATTGATAGATGGGACCTTATCTTATAGCTTATGACTCTCTCGTCGCCTGGCTCAATTTCATCAATAAGCCACTTTATTATTGTCCCTTTATGTTCATGTTTTAGTATTTTTGTAGGTTGGAGTGTGCCGATTGTAATCCCCTTTTCTATATCTGCTATGTTTGGGATTTTATCTACTATGCTTATATTTTTGATCATTGTCTTCCCTCTGTTCTTTACATTTAGGACGACTTTTAGCTCACTTACTCCACCCTCCTTGAGCATTATATTGGTTGCCTTCTTTTGTATGACTAATGGACTTCTAAGTATATAGTATAAGGAGGTTATTACTACTAATAGGAATATTATAATAAGCAAGGTTATATAATTATAGACAACTATTATTTCTGTGCTTTCCCCAGGTTCAATATCCAGAGTCCATGTTAGAAGCTTTAGATTGTTTTCTTTAATGAACTTGCCTCTTGGCCTGCTTGACATAAAAAGACTTTCAAAAAAGGAAGAGTTTATTTTTGCCGTTCCTTTGTAAGGAACATTACCTATGTTGGTATAAGTGAGGTATATTGTTTTCTTTAGAAAGCTTTTTTCTATTTTCTCTTTCTTTTTTACTTCTTTGTGAGGCACTATCTCAAACCTTTTTATTTTTGTGTCTAGGGTTGTGTTTCCTGTGAACACAGTTACTACGAGAATGTCTTCTTGCGGTTTTGTTAATGGGTCTAATGTTTTTCTGAAGGTAATAGTCTTCTTTTCCTTTGAGCCAAGGTTTATGCTTCTCTCTTCTTTTATAAACTTGCTATCTAGCTTTATTGTAATGTTTGGATACTTTATGATGTTTTGGTTATCTAGCTTGACTTTAGTTATGAGTTCTTTTGTTGGATCAACCTTATCATCCATCACTATAGTAGCTATAACAGTTTCAACATATTTTCCTGCTTTTGGAGATACTAAGTTAACTCTTAGTGGTAGAGTTATGCCTTCCTTCTTGCCTTGCTGCTTTATTTGGACATTCACATTGTAAACGCCAAGGTGTCTTATTGTAAGAGGCATAAGTGTTATCTCTATGCTTTTCTCTTTTAATGGAGGGATATCAAGCAAGATAGGATTCATAGGTGGCTTTGAGCTTATATCCCAAGTCGGATAATCCAATGTTCTTACCTTGAATGTCTCTTCTTCATTCAGATTGTTCTCGATTGTTATGTTAAAAGAAGCAGACTCGCCTAGAGTTATTACATTGTTTATTACTTTTGCTTCAACATTAAACGGAAATGCATATACAGACGAGGTTAATACTAAAACTACAAAGATGAGCAAAAATATTTTTCGGATACACATTTAATCCACCCAGGCTTTTATAGTCTTTGAATAGTGGATAGTTATATTTAAATGTTTTGAAAACAAGATAAATGCCAGTAACATCAAAATACCTAAATTTTTGTTTTCTTTGGCTTTGAGTTAATAGTACTTGGTTTTATTATCATGTGCATCATTAGCTAGCACACATAAAAAAATAGAAAAATTTAAATTTATCAAACATTTTCAAAAATAAATTGAACACTAATTAAAGAATTCCTTAAAAATCTGCATAAGGAAGAGGGAATATTGATGAAAAATTCGGTTAATATTGTTGTTTTCACTTTTTTATTGTTGTTGGTTTTATTATTGCTTGGCCTTTATGGCTGTACTGTTGGAAGGGCTCCCGGTTTGGCTCCAGGAGAAATATTTAATGTCACAAGGGAAGTTTCTGGAACGCAGGTTAAGTTAAGTGTTTCCAAGAATGATTTGCTTATGAGGAATGATGAGGTTGTTATAATCGCTGAGAAGGTTTCTGATGGAGTGGAAATCATTGATGGTTCATGGGGGGATAATGAGCCATTAATTTGGCATGATGGGACGATTATCTGGTTATTCGCATTAAACCCCCCACAGGTGATTGAGGAAAATATTAATGTAAACCAAAAAATTCCTGATGTAATAGAGTATAGTATCTCATCTCCAATAGACGCTACTAAAATTGAAGGTAAGTGGGGGCTAGTTAGGGAATTAAAGGAAAGCAAAATAATAAATATAGTGGAAGATATTTGTTCTGAGTATGACCTTGTGCCACCAGATGGAATTAATTCTCTAGATATAGTTGAAGCTATTGAAAGATGGGCTGATGGGATTGTTGATAGCCTATTTATTTTAAGAGTTATAGAAGCATGGGCTAACTGTTAAAAGGTGTTAAAATGAAAAGAAAGCTAAGTTATATTGGTTTTTGTTTGATTCTTTGTAGTATATTGGTTTTTTTATTTTCTGGTTGTAGGCCGACTGGTAAGGCCTGGTCTCCTGGAGAGGAAGATAATACTGTTTATGATTTTATTAGTGGGATTGCTACAGATCCTGCAGACTGGAAGATAGTTGTAGGAAGTAATGCCAAAGCAGAAGAAATACAAGAGATAGCTAAATTGGCTGGGGAGTTAGGTGTAACAGAAAGTAGGGTGGTTGAAGAAGACAATGTAAGCATAGATGAACCATATCTTATTATTGTAGGCTCTATAAATGATAAAGTATGGTCAAATAGCCTCTTGGAAGAAATCATAAATAGTGGTTTAGAGGGTGTACCCAACACAATAGTGGACAATTTAGAAGCCAAATATGGTGGATTAGTATATGTTGACAAGAAAATCCCAAGGATTATAGTAACTGTAGCAGGAGTAGTTTCTAAGGTTGCTTTGATGATGGGATACTTAAGGAATTATACATACTACCAAGATGAGTTATCAAGTAATGTTATCCTATTTGATAAGGATATGGGGATTATCAACAAATGTAAAAATGGTATTCGGGATTATGATGAAAGCGGAATAGATTGCGGTAATGGATGTGGTGCTTGTGGAGTGGATATAAAGGTGTATAGGAGCCTTCCAAGTGGAGTAGTTGTAAATTCGGATTTTAATGTTGGTTTAGAGCTTACAGGTATAGATGAATCAAAAAAACCAGATGGTATTAGTATAGAGGATGGTTATCCATCTGAATGTAGCTTTGTTTCTTGTGATGCTTTTGGGGGTTTATGCAACCCCCACAATAAAAGACCTGCTGTGGTGTTTGTGTTCTTTGAAGAGAGTCTTAAAAATAAATCATTCTCCTATACAATAAATTGCCCAACAGAAGGTATTAAAAAATTTGGTGGGAATTGGAGTGCTACAGAAAATAATGAAATTATTAGTGGAATTATTCTTGGGGATGATGAGGTGGAAGTAAAAGGTATTAGTGTATGCAGAGATGTTGATGGGGATATGTACAGCTTAGAAGGAGGCGGCAATTGTTGTGGTGCTACTGGTAATGAGCAATGTAATCCAGAACCAGATTGTGATGATAATAATCCCAATATAAATCCTGGGGCAGAAGAGATATGTGATGGAGAGAACAAAGACGAGGATTGTGATGGCAACAACAATGAAGAGGGTGCTACTGGATGTATTATTTATTATGCAGACAAAGATGGAGATGGTGCTGGAAATCCAACTGCTAGTAAATGCTTATGTTATGGTATAGAGCCATATGACACAACTGTTGATGGAGATTGTGATGATTCAGATGCTGAGAGGTTTCCGGGAAACAAAGAAATTTGTGATGGTAAAGATAATGATTGTAACAGCACAACTTTAGATAGGGATTTAATAAGACCTTGCCCAAAGCAAGCAGGTGTTTGTTCTGGTTCATATGAGAGATGTGATGGGGAAGCCTGGAGAGGGTGTGATGATTCGGACTATCATGAATTTAATCCTAACTATGAGGTAAATGAAACAAAGTGCGATGGCCTTGATAATGATTGTGATGGATTAACAGATCCACATTGTGAATGCAAAGAAGGGGAGGAACAAGATTGTGCATTGCAGTTGGGTGTGTGTGAGGGTTGCCAAGAAGAGTGTATTGATGGAAGTTGGAATGGTTGCAGTGCAGAAACCTATAAGAAATGTAATCCAAAGTATAGGATAGAGGAAAGCTACAAAGATTGTGATTTACTTGATAATGATTGTGACGGGGTTATTGATGAAGAATGTCTTAGCATCTATGATTTGATAAACAATATAAGGGGAAAGGCAAAAGGAAAGAAAGGATTCAAAATAGTTATAGGTTCAAGAGCGATGGCAAGTGATTCTGTAGGTGCTATTGATGTTGCTGGGATAACAGGAATTACTGATATAGTGCTTGACAACCAAATAGGGAATCCAGCTAATGAAAATATAATAACAATCGGTGGGCCTTGTGCAAATAAGGCAACGGGGGCTATTATGGATGCTCCTACAGAAGATTTTAATTGTGCTATAAATTTCAGTGATAAAAAGCCAGGGATTATAAAGGTATATAGAAAAAATGGAAAGACACAAATGGTTGTTGCAGGTCTTAATGCACTAGACACGAGAAGAGCCGCAAAAGCAATTGCATACTACAACAAATACGAAGGAAACATTGTAGGATATGAGATATGTGTTAGAGGTATAACATTATGGGATATAAACTTTGATTGTTAGAACTACGAACAAACAAAGATGAAAGAAATAAAAAAAAGAGGTTGGATTTCTTTAATATTATTTTTTATTGTTTTTACCAGTGCCTCTGCAAAACCATTGTCAATATATGATTTAATAAACGGGATAAAGAAAAACCCAGATAATTATATGTTTATTATTGGCGAGGGCATAGACAAAGAGGTTTCTAATGCTGTTGTTGCTCTCTCAAATGCATTAAGTGTAAAAAAAAGCAAAGGCGATTTTGAAACAAAGATAACGGAATCAAACATGATTGTTATTGGAAATTCTGAAAAAAACAAGATAACAAGAGGGCTTATAGGTCCTTGGGATTATGAAAATGGGGCTATTATATCATTAGATGGAAACAACCTAATAATTGGTGGAAAAGACAAGGATGGTCTAATAAAAGCGATTAATCTTCTAAGAGACTATAATAACAATAAGAATTTGCTTTCTTCTAATGAAGTATTCTTGAAGAATGGCAGATGGCAGAAGGCAGAGATTATTTCAATCAAGAGAGAAACAAAAAGAGGGGTTTACAGTAAAAAAGCCAAGGCAATAGAGATGATGTCAGAGAATAAGAAATCCATAGTAGTGGGCATTGTAGTTTTGATTGTGATAGTCGGAGGGTTGGCTATTGGTTTTTTTATAAAGAAATCCATGGGAGAAAAAAAAGAGGGATCAATCCAACAAGAATACACACAAGAGTATACTAGAGAGTTAGAAAATTATATTAGTGGAAACTTAAGGAGGGGTTATACAAAAGAACAGATTAAAGCTGCTCTTTTGAGAGAAGGATGGGAGGACAAGGTAATAGAAGAAACCTTTAGGAAGTTTGGCGTGTAAGGGGTTCTGAAAATAATAAGATGGTGCTTGAACAACTTTATCCTTTAAGGCTTATAGAAGAGAACCCAACCTATGCTTTATTGTTGGGCTTATGTTATTCTGTTATAGGTATTGGAGCTTCTGTTATCCTTTTCCCAGAAGATCCTGCCATTGTTGCTGTTGCATTTATTGCTATAATGATTTATCCAACATTAAACAAACTACTGAAACAAGAGGAGGAGATAGAATCAAAAAAAGAGGAGTTCCATCCTATCAGATTCCTAATGGAGCATAGGTATGTTATCTATGTGTATGGTTTATTCTTCTTGGGAAGCCTTCTGGCATTCTCACTTTTTGCTTTGATACTTCCAAACTTGGCTACAAACCACATATTTGAAAATCAAATTCAGGTTTTATATAGGAGTAGGACAGGCAATGCTATATTCTCCTTTGGACTGCTTAGAGATTTGATATCTAATAACATGGGTGTTTTCGTGTTATGCTTTTTGGCTGCGTTTGTGTTCGGTGACGGAGGAATATTCCTAATAATATGGAATGCAAGTGTATGGGGCACTATATTCGGGAATATAGCAAAGACGGCTGCAGAATCAACAGCACAAAATCCATTTTTTATTTTTTTAATAGTGATTGGGGTTGTAAGCCCACATATGATTCTTGAAGCTTTTTCCTATGTTTGCTCTGGTTCTGCTGGTGGAATAATCTCAAAGGGTTTGCTAAAAGAAAGTTTCATGAATCAAAGATTTAGGCAAATCACAAAAAATACAACGATATTTTTGATATTTGCATTTATAATCTTGTTGATTGCTGCTGTTATTGAGACATATGTTTTGGGCAATGTGAGGGTGTACCAGAATATTGTAAGGCAGAGCTTTTTGAGATGATAGAATGATAGACACCTCATTTTTAAATCAGCTGGACAAGTTTAATCTGATAGTCAGGAAAAGGGTTGTCTCAAAATACTCTGGCCCAAGAAAGAGTGTTGCAATCGGTAGAGGATTGTTGTTTAAGGAGCACAGGATTTATGCTCCTGGAGATGATATAAGAAGCATAGACTGGAAGGTCTATGCAAGGACAGATGACTTATATGTCAAGACTTACGAGGAAGAAAGGAATTTAGTGGTACATATAATTGTTGATCATTCTGCAAGTATGAACTTTGGAAATAAGATAAAGAAGTTTGATTATGCCTCAATGCTTGGTGTTGGATTTGCATACCTTGCGATGAAGGAGAATGAAAAATTTCAGTTCAGTACTTTTTCCGAGGGTATAGAGGTTTTTCAACCAAAAAAGGGTATGGGGCAGCTGATATCTATGATTGATCATTTAAACTCGTTGAAGGCAGAAGGGAACTCTAGACTTAAGGATGCTATACAGCAATACAAGAGGTTTATAGGTAGCAGGGCTTTAATTGTTTTAATATCAGATTTCTTGGTACCTATTGATGAAATAAGAGATTCTCTGTATGTTCTTGGCAAGCAGGAGGTTAAAGTAATACAAGTTTTAGATCCAGTAGAAAAAGAGTTAAAACTAAGAGGAGATTTCAGGTTGAAAGATAGTGAAACTGGAGAAAAATTAAGGACATATATAAGCCCAAGATTAAGGATGAAGTATATGGAAATGCTTGAAAACCATTCTAAGAGGATAGAAGAGACATGTAATAGGTTAGGGCATGAGTTTTATTTGATTACTACAGATATACCAATATTTGATGCGTTTTATTCTATATTGTACAACAATCAGGGTTAGTCCTTAGTGGTGAATGGGTGTATAAGGGTTCTTCTGATTCATAGGGTCTTAGCATTTCAGATAAGGCTTTTCTTAGTTCGGGGTTTTCTATGAACTGAACAGAGCTAAGTCTACCTTTTGGCAAAGTAGATATTTCGGTTTGGAAAGCCCAAAGAGGAATTCCTGGCCTCACGATTCTAGTGTTGTCCAATAAACCACTATCATATAACATAAATAGTCTCTCTTTGATTTCCCCATCCCTAACTCCTGAAAAGCGTGTTGCATAGATTGTTGTCTCAAATGGGTCTTGATAATATCCTTGTATAGGTATCCATTTTGTTCCATTTGGTGAGTGCTCTGCTGTTAAAAGAGCTCTTACAATTTGTCTTGCAAGGTCGTCTTCCTGCAATATTCTTTGTGGCTCCCCAGCTTTCAAGGCGGCCATTCTTTCTTGGTATATCTTTCTCGAATAAGGGTCACCGAGATTGGGAGGGATTCTTGAGATTATAGAATAAAGGTCCACTGGCTCTACCCTTGCTTCAAGTGACAGATTAATTGTTCCTTTTTCTTTTCTTGACATAAGGTAGTTGTAAAGAGAACTAATATTTAAATCTTTTGTTTTTTACTACTTAATAATGAATAAAAGACTTTATCTCAGATATTCTTTTTTTGATATCATCCTTTCGTTTATGATTTAAAAAAAGTGCTTTTTTATATGCCTCTAGAGCCTCGCTGTAGTTTCCTTGCTTATCAAGATTTACTGCCAGATTAAAAAAGCCAGTTGGTGTTTCTTTAATCCTTATTCCTTCTTTTATTATACTAATTGCCTTTTTATAGTCCCCTAATTTCTCATATACTGCTCCAAGATTGTTATAGGCAGAGACTAAGCTTTTGTTTAGCCTTATTGATTTTAGAAAGCAATCCTCTGCCTCTTTTAGCCTATTTTCTTTGAGCAAACATACGCCTAAACTAAAGTATGCGTGGCTGAAACCAGGACTGAGGGATAATGTCTTTCTATAAAATTTTTCTGCATTTTCATAGTCTTTTAGATTCTCATATACGACACCAAGGTTATAAAAAGCTAATGGGGTTGGCTTAAGTCTTATTGATTGTTTTAAAGAATCTATTGCATCCTCATAGTATCCAAGTTCCTTATATTGAATGCCTAGCTCGTAGTAGGCTATATGGTTTTTTTCTTTTTCTAGTTTCTTTTTTGCTAACTCAAGGTATAGAAGGTGCTTCTTTTCAGAGTCAATATGATAATGGTGTATAGGGATTTCTACATCAATTATCTTCAATCCCAGATTCTTTATTGAGTTTTCAACTAATTCGTGGATTGCTCCTTCAAAGAATATTTCTTTTTTGTTTGGAAATAACCTCACTTTTTTTGAGGGAAAATAGCCAAGGAACAATTTGCCTTCCCCATAGTTGTCTTTGTTTGGCTTAAAACCAGCTACTTTATCGTCATCAGTATAGTTCCTGGTTATAAATGAGTACGCTGTTTTGTTTTTTTCATCTCTATCAATTAGGCTTCTTAATTTGAACAAATCAGACCTTGCGATAAGTTCGTCAGGGTCTAATATAAGGATATAGTCTCCCTTGGCTTTTCTTATTGAGGTATTCCTTATTTTGCTGAAATCATTTTCCCAATTTGCTTCAATGACTAATGCTCCATAGCTCTTTGCTATTTCTTTGGTTTTATCTGTTGAACCAGTATCAACTATTATAATCTCATCAAGTATAGGCAAGACTCTCTTTAGGCATCTTGAAATATTGTTTTGTTCGTTCTTTGTTATCATACACAAACTTAGTGTATTTTTTGATAGCAATGTTTTAAACTCTTCAAGCGTTGTATTCTTGGTTACAATCCTTCTTGGTAGTTCAAGGATATTGTTTTTTATTAGTCTAGAGGTTGTTACTGCTATTTTGTAGTTTTTACTTACAAGGGCTTTTACAATTTCATTATAGTTACCATAAGGATATGCAAAGCTGATTGGCTCTTTTTTGACTCTTAATGTTATTTCTCTTTTAGATGAAATTAATTCATCTGCGAGCTCATCTTTTGTTAGGGTAGTAAGATTCCTATGCGTTTTGCTATGTGATGCAATTTCAAAGCCATTACTGGACAGCTCCTCTATTTGCTCCCAAGTTAAGAAGTTAGAGTAGGCTTCATCTGGGGGTATATTCTTTTTATTTATCCAATCCGAAACAACAAATAATACTGCATTTAGTTTGTGTTTTTTTATAATTGGATAAGCATATTTAAACACTCCGTCTCTTGCATCATCAAAGGTTATTATAACAGAATTTTTTGGAATGCCCTGTGGTTTTTTTATATAAGAATAATAATCTGCTAATGTTAGTGTCTTGATATTATTTTCTAAAATAAATGAAATTTGTTCTTTAAATTGGTCTCTAGTGATACACCAAAGATTATCTTCCGGTTTTTCAGATATATTATGGTAGGAGAGTATTGGTATTATAGGCATAATGAATGGAAACATATAAATATAGATAAAGCTTATTATTTTTAGAGGTAATAAACAAAAAATTATATTCTTGAAAATGTATTTTATAGTATATATAAATAGCGTAAACTTTAAATATTAATAATAGTGTTTTAGGCTATAAGAAGCTTAGCTAAATAGCTAGGCTTCTGAATGTAAAGATAGCCAAAAAACAAGGAGGTGTTTAGACCATGAAGCTGAGAAAGGCTATAAAGAAAATCGTAGCCTTAGGGGCAACTACATTGTTAGGGGCTACGATGATCGCTTCTGCGGCCGACCTGAGCGAATACCCCGAGCCATTTATAAAAGATGGCAAGTTCAGCGGGGCACTAGTAGTGGGAGATAAAGCGGCAGCAGAGGATGTTATAGGAGTAAGTGATATTGCAATGAGTTTGCAATATGCAGCAACAAAGAAAGTGGGAACAACCACAACCACAACTGTTACAACAGAAGGTGATGTATGGAGAGTTGGAACTTCAACAAGAAAACTAGAGATGGTACAAAGCACAGACACACTAAGTGGCGAAAGCATAAGAAATATTACTACAAGCATAGATGAGGATGAGCTAGAGGCTCTAGCAGATGGCTCAATAACAACTGAGAAGGGAACAGCAGGATATAACCAGTATATCTACTTTGATGATGCAGGAATCAACGGGGGATATGTAAAGTTTATGGAAAACGATGAGGATGTAACAGCTGATTTCCTATACTTCAAGGGAGGAGAACAGATTGCAAGATATGCCATAGAGTTTAAGACCTCATTAGAGAGCGATGTTGAAGACAGCACTGGCTCAAAGGACACAACTGGTACATATCTAGGTGACTTAGAAGATGAAAAGATAACAATACTAGGAAAAGACTTTGATATTGTAAAGGCAAGAAGAGTAAGTGCAACAGGAAACAGTGTAGAATTAACATTAATGGGTGGTGCCATAAGAGACACCCTAAGTGAGGGAGAAACAAAAACATACACGATTGAAGGAAAAGACTATGAGGTAACTGTAACTGCAATTACAGATACTGGAACAATATATGCTAAATTCAATGTTAATGGAGAATCAACAAGAAGCTTAAAAGATGGAGAGACTGCAACACTGGCAGATGGAACACAACTAGGCATAAGTGATATAATACCAAACGAGGCAGGAGATGTTACAGCAGACTTAGTAGAGTTCTATCTAGGAGCTTCAAAGGTATATCTAAAGGACACAGATATTTCAGATACATCAAGCAGCAATGACCTAGAATTTGGTAGTGAAAAGATAGATGACTGCCATGTGACAATAACAGGTTCTGATGACAACTCAACACTTAAGATTGACACAATAGAGCTAAACATAACAGCAGATGACGACTATTATGTTGAAGCAGGACATAGCCTAACAGAATACATGGATGAACCACAAGCATTCTTAGGCTTATGGGACATCAGATATGAAGGGCTAGATCCAAGTGTTGAAGTAGAAACATACAGGGTAAAGACTGCTGGCGCTGATCAATATAAGCTAGAGTTTGTTGATGGAGATGGAAATACAGCAACAATACCGATTGCATATACAAGTGGTAGCAGCAATCTAAGAATGGGGGATGACGATGATGACTTAATATTAAATGAGAGTCAGATAATAAACAAAAACGATTACTTTATAGTAACAGACGAAAGCCAAGATGACGGAAATAGGAAGACATATGCATTAAGATATAAGGGAGCAGACAAGGTTGCTAGTGGAGAAACAGCACTAGTTAAGTTTGACAACCTAGGAAATGGGCAAAGAATAGAACAAACATTTAAGGACAACTTAGGATCAACAGCAGATGCCACACTAAAGCTTGGAGGAGCAACATTTGGTGTTATAAACGTATCACCAGATACCAGTGATGATTTTTATATTCGGGTTGATCTAAACGGAGACGGAAGTTTTGGTAATAATGTAGTTGCTATTAATACAAATGCAGGGATGAAGATTGAAATAGACAATGAATCAATAAATTACAGTTCAATACTATTGACATTCAGCACACCAAACAGCAACCACTATGACAATGTTGCACCAGCAGATGTAAAATTAAACATCTCAGCAAGCAACGGTGAAGTACAGTTTGATGAGAGCAGCGGAGATGATATTGCTTGGGTTTCACCATCAGGAGAAACAAACACAAGATATGCATATACTAGCATGGGAGCAAAGTTCAAATGGGAAAACCCAACAAATGACCCAGATACACTAACCATAGAGTATCCAAAAGAACAGAGATTGCCATTAGTATATATAACAACAACTGGTTCAAAGATTACAACAACAGGAACTGCAGAGTCTGTTGAATCAGTAACAATTAACAAGATTGAGGTAGGTGCAACAAAACTAGCAAGTGAGATTGCAGATGTATCAGCACAGAACTTAATAGTGGTTGGTGGACCATGTGCTAATGCAGTAGCAGCTGAGGTAAAGGGCAATCCAGAAGATTGTACAGCTGGTTATGAGCCTGGAAAGGGCCTAATTGAGCTGTTTGACACTGGAGCTGGAAATGTTGCCCTAGTTGTAGCTGGTTATTCCGCAGCTGATACAAGAGCAGCAACAAGTGTCTTGGCTAATTACCAAGACTATGAATTGAAAGGGACAAAGATGGAGGTTATAACAGCTACAAGCACAGTGAAAGAAGTTACCGAAGCAGCTGAAGAATCTGCTGGAGAGGAAGGAGGAGCAACCGAAGAATAAAAAAGGCTTAAAAACCTTTTTTCTTTTTTTATTTGATTTGTGATTTCTTCTTGGTTTTATTGCTATTTTACTTTTAGGATTCCAACAGTATTGTCTTCATATAATAGTATAAAATCTTTTTTGTATCTTAAAATGTATTTGAATAAGCCAAGGTCTTGTTTTATTTTACCAACAAATACATAATCTGCATTATAATCATATTTTATTATATTATAGCCTGGATCTTTGCCTTGGAGTACAGCTATGTATTTTTTGAATTTTTCTTGGTCATGCAAATAAGAATAGGTTAAGTCAATGCCATGGGTGTATCTGAACTGGGGATTATAAAAGAAGAGATATGTGAAGGTATATGGGCTAATAAATATTGTAGAGTTAGCAGGGATATTATTGCCTAGCCACTCTGCTCCATTGTAGTACCATGGTAAGAAATGGTTGTTTTTTATTTCTGTATTTAATCTTATTAAGGTTGATGATGTAAGCAGAATGAGGAACACAAGGATTATGGATTTAATGCCTTTCCTTATTTTTATTTTATGGGCGTAGTCATTTAAAGAAAATGAAGCAAAAATTACTGTGAAGGGAGCAAAATATTCCTGGATTCTCCTTGATTTTATCATAAGCAGAAGGAACAAAACTGAAGAGATGAAGAGGAATAACAGTTCTTTACTGATTCTCTTTCTTTTTAGTAGTGTTATTAATAGTGTTATCGCAGAAACCACAAACAACGGAAAGAGAAGATAATTTTTTGTTATAAGCTCTAGTAAGCTCCAAGGCTTCCACTCCTGGTTATAGAGGTTGCCCAAAATGTTTACTTTAAAAATCTGGATGTAGGTAAGGTATATGTTTGTGGGAAAATATGGATTTGCTATAAGTGCTATTGCTGTTCCGATTACAGGGTAAAGGATAAGATTAATGTCAAATTTTTTGGTCACAAAATAGTTAATGGCCACATAGATTATAATAAGGGGGTACTCCAATATAAACCCATGATAAAGCCAAGTAAAGACAAGAGAAAGAAAAAGTATAGAATAATATTTTCTTTTTTTAAGGAGATAAACTAATAGGACAAGCAAGGAAATAGCTAGAGGGATTGCTCTTGGTAATAAAAAGCGATAGAGAACCTCTATTGATGAAACTGAGTAGAGGATTGTCCAGAACAGAGCATAATTTATTTTGCTTTTATTTAAGAACCAATAGAAAATGGTAAGGGCGAGGGAAGTAAAAACAACTGATGCGATTTTTGCTCCTAACATAAGGCCTAGATAGGTGAATGGAATAAGGAGTATTCTAAATAAAAGTTGAATATCTGCGTACTTATCTGAAAGAATTGACTCTTGAATATAGGGAAATCTCTTGATAAAGCCTTCTTTTCTTATAATCTCTGCCATCTTTATATGGAAATACCCATCATAGCCTATTATTTCCTTTACCCTGAATTGCATTAGGGACGAGAAGGTAAAAAAGAGCAGAAAAACAAGGAACAACTTTCTAAAGAAGGTTAGCCTAGGCATAAATAAACTACAGAGGGATTCCTATAAAAATATTATGCTTACTCCTTATAATCCTTACTCTTATCTTTCCCTCCTGCCTATTGCAGTTTATTACAGAGATTGTTCTGTCTTTTGCGATAGCAATCTTTTCGTTTGGTAGTCTTCCATGGAATGCTATGTTTGCTTCTATAATGTCTCCTTTTTTGAATGGTTTTGGCAGAGGCTTTGTCTTTACTATGTTAAAATCTCTTGTGGATTTTATTAGCTTTATATTGTATATTTTTTCTAGAGATTTTAATTTCTTGTAAAAGGTATCAAAAGAGATTTGTTTTACTGGATTCCTTCCAAGCTTATAGTTCAGAAAGTTCTGGATACCTACATCCGCCCCTATTTCTTTCGCAAATTCTATTATTTTAGGTATTTCTTCCTCATTTATTTTTGGTATTAAGACAGGAGTTAGTATTATCCCTGCTTTTTTTGCAATATATTTGCATGATTGCTTTACTTTCTCCAAAGGATAATCTTTCCCAGCTATTATTTTTGCTTTCTTTTGCTCCATAGCATTAACCGAAACATTGAATCTTGTTAGTCCTGCCTCAATAAGTTCGTCTATTTTCTTTTTTGTAAGTAGAATACCATTTGTATCAATAGAAATTGTTTTTACTTCAGGTATTGATGATAAATCCTTTATTAGATTTGCTAGTGGGGAATAAAGTAATGGTTCTCCTTGAGAGGCAATATGGGCCTCTATATTGTTTGTGCTCTTGAACTCAACAAGTTTTTTAAATTCACTCACTAGATAATCCTTTTCTATAACGATGTCATTTACTCTTTTGTCCTCATCTACGGAGCAATATATGCATTTTAGGTTACATCCTGTTATAGGCTTTATTTCTATGATATTTGTATTCCTATCTACTAATCCAAAAGCGATATTTCCTATTAAAGGCACTCCAGAATTACTATGTATGTAGATTGTAGGTTTATTAGTCATGGTATTTTTAAGCTCTTTAAACCCTTTTTGAAGGAGAAGATAGAACTTTCTCTCTGCTCTTTTTAGAGAAATAGTCGGAAATACAATCTTGTTTTTTTCTATCTTGAACTTTCCTATTTTTCCTATTTCATCTTCTCTCAGGTTGAAATAAAAGATTCCTAGGAATACTACTCTTACTATGCCTTCATCTTTTTTATATACAAACGAGAGGTCATTAAATCTAATTGATGCCATATTTTTTGGCTAAGATATGTTTTTTTATAAAGGTTGTTAAATTAACGGTGAGTGGGGAGAGCTATAAGAAATGGTTAAATATCTCCAGAGATATAAAAAAGCTTAAATATAAAACTATCTTTATCTGTAATTGGGGGGAAGATGGCAGAAGAAAAAGAAGATGTGGTTATCACTTACGAAACCCTTTTTGAATTACTCAGAATTGAAAAAGAAAGGAAGGAACTACAGAAGTTAGATGATAATTTTTTTATAAACCTTATTGATTACTTAAAAGACAAAAAAGCTATATTAGAAAAACAGACAGAAGATTTATTCTCAATAGAAGAAAGGGAAAAAACAGAGAAGCAACTAGAGAATCTTAAGAAGATAACAAAGGACTTGTTTGAAAGACGAGAGAAAAAAATAATAATGATGGCTCTAGATAAAAGCAGGGCGAAATCAAGTATAGTTGATGAGAGTAATTTGCTCAAAGAGGAGAAAGAGTTTTTTGAAAACCTAGTCAGACTACTTGACAAGAATAGAGAGGCTATACTATTCAACTTGCTTAATTTAAAAGAGCCAAAAGGAGTTGGCCTTCTCTTTGTGGAGGGTAAAGCTGAAAAAAAAGAAGATTTTAAAAAGAATGGGAAGAAAAGAGAAACCAAATTAATCAGGTTTTTACACGCAGTTCCAAAATTTGTTGGTAAGGAACTTGAAGAGTATGGGCCATTTGAAGAAGAGGATGTTGCATCCCTTCCGATAGAGATAGCTAATGTTTTAATCAAAAAAAAGAGGGCAGAGGAAATCAGTAGCGACTAATTTTTTCTAACAGACCAAGAATTCTTTTTTCGTTTTCTATCTCTTTATCTACATTTGAGTTTGGAAAAAGTTTTTTCTTCTCCATTAAAAGCCTAAGGTAGTACTCCTGCTTTTCTTTGCTTATCCTTGGATAATGTTCTATTGTGATTCCTGTTTTTCCAATCCTGCCGCCTAGTTCTCTTATTTGTTCTCTTACTGTTTCGTGGATAGGGTAAGTAAACCTTATTTTCTCGTTTCTTCTGAATAGCCTACATATCCCCCTCACAGAAACAACTTTTCCATTATATATTGTTTTTTGAATTAGCCTATAACCAAGAACATTTTTATTGGCTTTACCAATAAGAGACCTTATTTTTACCAAATCCTTTTTTTCAATCTCCTCATCTGGGTCAAGGACAAGAATCCATGGCATGGTTGCTTTAGAGATTGAAAAATTCCTTGCTTTGCTGAAATCATCATCCCATTTAAAATCGTAAATCTTTGCATTAAAATTTTTGGCAATATTTTTTGTATTGTCTCTTGAACCAGTATCTACGATTACTAGCTCATCTATAAAGGAAATAACTAAATTTAAGAATCGTTTAAGGTTTTTTTCTTCATCTTTCACAACCATACATAAGCTAAGACCATTATTCATCTCAATTAGAAATACCTATCTCTTAGCCATTCTTCTTTTTCTTTTTTCTTTCTTCATCCTCTTTCTTTGCCACTTCCATCTCATCTGTTTGCGTTTTTTCCATCTCCTTGAGCTTCTTTTCATTTTTTCCCTCTTTAATTTGCTTTTTAGCTTTTGGGAAAGAGTTATTATTTAAAAATTTTTAGATGGCTTAGTAGTAGAACTTAGTGTTACTTCATAGTAGGGAAAAAAGATAAAACTTAAAAATAAAGAAGAATTCTTAACTTAATATGGATGAAAACGGACTGTATAGCATTATTGAAACAGAATACCCAAGGCTTCTAAGAAGACTAAAGGGGTATAATCCAGAAATCGTAAGACCCATCCTCCATACACTTTCTCTTGCTCCTGCTCCTACTGGCTCCTTATGTGAACTTTACTATGCAGAGAGGGAAGTAATAGAAGAAATATTTCAATGGAATCCAGAGAGTTATAGAATTTCTATAAACAGAAGAGGAGATATTATAATAGAACTTGGTTCTATGGAGCGTACAGATATCCTTATTGATTTAGTGCCCCATGGTGATCAAGTTTCTTTTTATCCTGTGGCAAAGTTTAATGGGGTTAGATATGAGGGTGAAGGAAAAGAGCACTTAAGAGATGGATGGAATCATGTTCAGGTATTTCCCTCCCACAAATGTATGCTAGGACAAGAGGATGGCAATGAAAAAACAAGAGTAGGAAGAGAATTCTATGCTGTTTGTTATAAGTATGATCCCTATTCTAGAAATGGGTCGCCCGGGCTTAGGGAAATCACAAGGGGGGTTATAAAGTGTGTTAGAAAGATTGAAAGAAGAACAGAAGATGAGCCACTGAGAGACAGCGATAAGTCTCCCTATATATTTGAGTATGAGGGAAACATTAGAATACCAAACGAGGTATTGATAATATATGACAATGAAGCATACTATTGTGATGACGGAGACAGAAATGTTGAGGCTGCTAATGTTGATGACAGGGCTGGATTGACTGCTGCCCTTATTGCGGCAGATATGCTTATATCGGAATTAGAACAAAGAGGAAGGAAAATAAGGATAGTCACATCATCAGAAGAGGAGGGGCCTCCAGAAGAGGGACCATACGGTTGGGCAGAGGGTGCTTTTTATCCAATAATCAGAGATTTGGCCAAGGGTGATACTCCGCCTACTGACGCAATTGTGATTGATGGCCATAGAGCCTACATTGGAAGTGAAACATATCCTGGGAATGGAGCTTTGTATGGACTAAGGTCTGGTGGTGGCAGAGGAGCAAGATGTAGCCAAAACATTGCTGAGTTGTTAAGTTTGAACTCTAGGTTTTTGGGCAAGTTAGGCGTTGAGTTTAGATTAAACAAAGAAAGATTCAGTAGGTCAAGTGAGGTATGGATTAAATTCATGCAAAATCCACTTCTGTTCGGATTTCCAATTGAAGACATACATCTTCCACCAGAAAGATGCAACCTTGACGATATAGTTGCCTTAAGCAAGGCGATTGCCTTGTACTCTTCCGAAATGTTCATAAAGCAAATCCTCAAGGAGTATGTCCAGCCTTACGGTTAAAATGGAGCGAATATTAGAACTTGCAGAAAAGCTGGTAAGGATTAGGTCTGTATCTAGAGACAAGCGTGCATTATGTGAGGCAATAGATTTGTGCTTGGATTACCTAGATAAAACGGACACAAAAGTAAAAGTGTATAATGTAAACGGGAAGATGTCAATGGTTGCTACTTTAAGAGACACCGTTAATCCAAAAGTTTTCTTTATTGGGCATGTGGATGTTGTTGACCCATTTGATGTCTCTTGCTTTGAGCCAAGAAGAGAGAATGGAAACTTATATGGGACTGGAACATTAGATATGAAAGGGATGGTTGCTGTTCTTTTGAACCTAATGAGAGATTATTCAATAAAAGAGAATAAACCAGATATAGGACTGATTCTATCTTCGGATGAAGAAATTGGTGGAAAGGATGGCGTTGATTTTCTTGTTAATTCAAAGGGATACAGATGTGGGCTTGCTATTGCTGGTGAACCAACTGGATTAAGGATAACAACAAGAGAGAAAGGCGTATTATGGTTAGAGCTTGAATGCAGAGGAAGGTCTGCCCATGGTTCAACACCGTTTCTTGGGGACAATCCGATATATAAACTTGCACGGGGAATAGAGGAACTCGTAGGAGAATTTAATATAGCCACAGATTCTGAGTTTTGGCAAACATCTTTTTCTGTAGGATATCTCCATTCTGGTTCTCAAGATATACCAAACAGAATTCCAAGGGAGGCAACTGCTGTTATTGATGCTAGATATACGACACCAGAGGATAAGAAAAGGTTGTTAGATGCTATAAAAAAGAGGGGAATAGAGATAAAGAGAGTTATTTTAGACACAGGGGGGCCTGCAATAACAGAGCCTAAAGGGGAGCTCATAGATAAACTCTATCAAGCCGTGCAAGATGTGATTGGAAAAGCAGAGTATAGTGATGCGAGGTTTTTTTCAGATGCTGGTTTTTTTGCTAGAGCAGGTATTCCTGCTGTTTGTTTTGGACCTGTTGGTAAAGGACTACATTCAAATAAAGAGTATGTTAGTATAGAAAGCCTAAGAAAAGCAAGAGACACAATATATAGGTTTGTTGATTCTATAATGTAATCATTTATTAAGAAATTTTTTTCTTTTAAGGTGCGAGTATAATCTTCTAATTTTGGCATATCCTTTTTTTGATTTTAGGTTAAGGGCTATCTTGCATTCATTTAGAAAATGCTCTTCTGCCTTTTTTGCAATCTGACTAGATTTTATATACAAGCCACTTGTTATTATGTTATCCTTGTTTCTTATGTATAGAAATATGTGCTTCGGGTCATTATTTTTTACTGGAAGTAGGAAATCAAATCCAAATGGGTTGTCCAGATAATGCATAGAGAGAAGAGGGTGTGTCTTGAGCATGTTTATAAGGTTATCTACTATTATTTTACATTCCCTAAGTGAAGCATTTTTATCTTTGTATTTTTTATAGGCATGCGTGTATGGTATGACTAGATTCAGCTTTGTTAAATATTTTACTCTTAATGTTTTATCAAAGAAACACCTCTTATGTAGTATTTCATTATATTCTTTCCTTGAAGCACTTTCACTAACTATAGATGTAAATGTTATATTTGCGAATGGTGATACTATGTAGATGACATCTGCATCTATCAGATATCTGACTACTTCATCAAAATAATCTTTTGTTGTAGGAAGGTATTTTACCCGAGGGGTTTCTGATTCTGCCAATGACTTTAACCTTCCCATTAGGTTCATTTTGAACTCATTAAAATTTTGGATTTCTTTTTTAATCTGTTCTTCTTTTCTTGATAATAGCCTAGATATGCCCTCAAAATCAAGGATATATGCGAACTTCTCATTCTTGTGTATAAGGGACTCATTAACAAGAATTTTGAGTTGTCTGAAAAGGTTTGGCTTGTCTATTTTTTTCCCAAAAAGCTCTTTATACTTTTCATTTATTTTGTTTGGTGATGCATCAATGTTAAGATTATTCAATAGGCTTATTATCTTAATTATTCTAGTTTGCTGCTCTGTTAAGTCAAACCATTTCTTGAGGTCTGGTAATGTTTCCATAATGGATGGAAAACAATTTTAGTATTTATATATTACTATTATCATACTTCAATTTTTATGTAAATATATCATTATATATACACTAGTCTATGATAGTAATTTATAAAGAGTAAAGTATTTCTAGGTTTTTAGGGGGTAAGATGCTATCAGAAAAGGACTTAATAATTTTATGCAATCTAAGGAGAAATGCAAGGGAGACATTGACCAAAATAAGCAAAAAGACGAACATACCCGTATCAACTATATTTGAAAAACTAAAGGCTTATAGGAATGAAGGACTTGTAAGGTACACCACAATAATAAATTTTAACAAACTTGGATTTGACATTAAGGCTAATGTAATGATAAGGGTGCCTAAGGAAAAGAGAAAGGAAACAAAAGAATACCTTATTAAGCATCAGAATATCAATTCTGTATTGAAAATAAACAATGGCTTTGATTTCTTGTTTGAATGCATTTTCACAAGCATAAAAGAATTAGAAGACTTCCTAGAGATGCTTGAGGAGAGGTTTAATATAGAAGAAAAGCAGGTTTATTATGTGGTTGAAGAGATTAAGAAGGAAGAATTTATGAGTCATCCTGAGACATTGGGCTTACTAAAGAATTAGAAAGATTCTAAATTAAGGGATGATAGTTGGAGAATGTAGGATTTCTAATATGTTTGAAAATACATTTCAGTTTTCTCAAAAAGGCTTATAAATAATAAAATAAACTTTAATTACAAAAAAATGGACGAAGAAAGGATAATCCTTGATGAAAAGGAAAGCCTAATTCTACTGGAACTAATAAAAAACTCAAGACAAAGCTTAGCAGGGATATCCAAGAAGACTGGAGTACCTACAACCACAATACATAATATAATTAGAAGGCTAAAAAAGAAAGGAATTATAGAAAAGCATATAGCAATCATTAATTTTAGCAAAATAGGGTTTCCCCTGAGGATAAACTTTATAATCAGAGTTGAAAAAAAGAAAGAATTGCTGGATTTTTTAATTGGGGAAAAGTGTGTGAACTGGATAAAAAAAATAAATAACGGGTATGACTTTATAGTAGATTTGTTCTTCAGAAATCTCTCTGAGTATGAATCTTTCAAGGAGAAAATTGAGGCATATGGAATAGACGGAAAAAAAGAACATTATATAATTGAAGAGCTTAAAGAGGATTGTAGTGGACTACTAAGCAATGTAATAAAAAATAAAAGGTTGTAAGTTCTGAAGATGTTTTCATTCTATTATTTATAATAAAAAAATTTACAAGTAGCATGGAATATTTTATTGGAGCGTTGTAATTTATTCTATTCCTTCCAAGCAAAGCTTATTAAAAATGCTTTATTATGAGAGCAGACTAAAATAATGGTGAAAATAAAATGGAAGAAGGATTGGAAGAGCTTTGGGAAAGGGTGAAAGAAACTATAGAAGGCCTTTGTTATCTTGGTCTTATTTTTGGAATTGGTTTTCTTTCAGGTTATGGAATAAATGGTTGCAAAGCAAGAACAAGTGATTGCAAAGCAAGAACAAGATACAGTGTTAAAAAAGAACAAGGAGTAGAATATCTCGTTACAGGCAAGGAGTATAAACTACAGCTAAGAATTCACGATAGCGGGTCATTTATAAGTGTTGGCACTATTGAATACAGGCTTGGTGCATTAATGGAAGCTATTAGTGATTGTGAGCCTTACGAGAAGAACGAGTATATGAACCGAATAACTAGATATTGTCTGAAAAATATGGATAGGATGGAAAAGAAAACTAGTGATGATATTGCTGAGGCTGTTGAGAGAGCCATAGAGCAGAATATAGAGGCAACATTGGGTATGTTGGGCAGGTATATAAGATTTGAAAAAAAGCTAATGGAAAAATTAGGGCTAGATAAGGATAGAAATGAAGGAGATGAAAATCCAAAAATAAAAACTAATAGTCCCAGTCATGTAAGAGGAATTCCTAATCAGGTAAGAGGAATTTATTCAAGGGGTGAACAAAGATGGGTTTATTAAAGGATTTAGGCATTGTTGTCTTAGCTGGTGCTGTGTTCTACGGCGGTATAAGGTACGAAAGACACAGGGTAAGATCCAAAATTGAAGCCTTACAAAATAGGATAGAGCAGATGGACAGTATTGATTATAAGGTCTTGTCTCTTACAGTTGAGAATGCAAAAAATCCAGAGGAGGTCAGAGAAGTGTTTGAGAAGTATGATAGGATAGTAAAAAGCCCAGAGGAGCTTAAAAAGGCTATAGAGGAATATGGAATTGGGCTTGAGGGCAGGATAAAATAAAAAGTAGGTTATGAAAAAAAAAGAATCTGTGAAAGAAGAGGAAGAGGATAAATCTAAAAGAATAAGAAATCCTCTTGGTTTTCTTAGGAGGAGATTTATAGATGAGACTATTGGAGAATATAACAAGATAAGAGAGACTGCTATGAGAGTTATAGATGGATTCAGAGAGATAGACAGAAGGTATAATAGAATAAAAGAAAGAGCAGGCTTGTTTCTTGGTTTTGATTGTATTGATTTTTCTGAGCTTAGGGAGTGTTATGCTTACAGGGACCTTATATCATTAGAGAAGCAAGTAAGAAGGGAAACAGACAAGTATATGAATAGTGCAGTTGTGAGTAGGGTAGAGGATCCTGTAAGCAGTGTTCAGGTTGAGTATGATCTGAGGGATCTAGGTATAATAATAGCTATAAGAAATATAGACACATTAATAGTCGGTCCTTCCAGGAGCGGAAAAACTCTTTATGGCTATTCATTGCTGGCTGCTATTTATGGGTTAGGTAATTTTGCAGAAAAGACTGTTTCTCCAACCCTTGATGTGAAAGAGTTTACAGATAGGGATATGGGTGTGCTAAAAAGAGGTGGGCGTTTGAGTAAGAGTTTAAGGCCAAAACAGATTTTGGGAAAACCGGCCATTCTAATAAATGAACCAAACAGAGCTGTTCCTGAACTGCAGAATCTATTTATCAATATATTAGACAATCAGTTTGAAGATGAGGGTGTAAGGTTTCAGGTTGGTGTTAAGGATAGACTAGGCAGATGCTACCAGGTAAGAATATTTACTATGAACGAAGGTGCAGAATACATTGGAACTAGTGATGTTGATCAGGCTATAAGGGAAAGGCTTGGTTTTTGCTTTCCCATACAAGCATTTCCAAGCACATTAGGAGATATGCAAGCCCGTAGAAGAAGTGGTAAGATAGACCGAGAGAGTTTTAGGAATAGGAAAAGTTATTTCAACAGGGTTCTTAATCTGAATAAGGAATCTGAAGCATTAGAAATCAGTGATTTTGCCTATATATATTTCCAATATCTTGGAAATCTTGACAATTGTGTAAAAACAGAAGATGGTAGGAAGAGAGAGTGGGGGATATTATCTGGGATTTGTGAAAACGGTTGTCATCATAATAGGGAAGATAAGGAAATATGTGGGAACATAAGGGGGGTCTCAGTAGGTACATTAGAGAATATAGTAGATGCTGCTAGAGGGTTTGCACTTGTTAGGTCATATAAGGTTGCTTTAGCAGCATTAAGGGGTGATGTACCTAAGGATGTTATCAAAAGGTATGGTGGTAAAAAGAGGTTTGTAAAAGAATATGTAAAAAGACTAAAAGTAGAGGCTGTTGATTTGAGGGCTGCTGCCCCCTTTGTTTTGTACGGGAAACTAAGGATGAAGCCATCATGGGTTGAAACCCAATTTGAGGGCGATGTGTGGAGGGCAGTGAATTATGTTGTTGAGGTTTCATACAATAGGTTAATAAGATGGCATAAGGAGGATAAGGACTTAGTTGAAAGGGCTTATCTTAAAGGAAAACTAGACGAGGAAGACAGAAGAAGGCTAGAGAGGAGGGTTAATGAAGTTGATCCATGGGCGTTTAGATTAGATTACTTGAGAGCAAGATGATTAACTTAATTTCTCAAGATGGGATATACAATTGAAAACCTGCTAAAGGAAAAGGGATGGGATACAAGAAATAAATTTAGTGTTGAAAGAAGGCCAACTGAACATCTAATTGAAGCATTTATAACAAATGACTGGCATATATACGTTTTTCTTGATCCAGATATAGAAGAGAGAATCAAGGATGTTATAAATGCCTATAACAGTAGATACCACAAACACAGGAGATTTAGGCTTTCTAGACAAAAACCATATTTCAGTAATGAAAGAGACAATATTGACGAACTTATCTATTTTGTTGTTGACCATGAGATTGGGCATTGGGAAGAATGTCCATTTGATATTAAATATGAAAGGGACATTATAGGTGGTATTATTAGGGGATTACAAAAAGAAGGAATTCCAGAAGACACCATAGAAGCACAAGTAGGAAGGATTGCAAATATATTTATGGACATAATAGACAATACACTTAACTGCTTTAATGGATTTGATCCTGAGAAATATAGGTATGGTGAAGCCTTATTCTATATGAAAGAGGGGATGCTTTTCGGGAAATTTGATGATGTTTTTGGTGTCTTTGTAGATTCCCAGATGAGAATGTCTATGAATGACAAAGAAGAGAGAGAGGCAAATAGTCTTGCAGAAAGACTTAGCAGGGACTATAAGACTGTAAAAAAGCTTACCAGAAGAGTTGTAAGAATATTAAACAGAACATTAAACCCAATGAACTATGTTGATGTTGATGAATTATCTAAGATTCATAGAAGCAGAAAAAGAATAATAGCGAATCTTTCTGATAAGGAAAAGTGGGGTAAAAAGGCGTATAGGTTTGCTAGATTATTGGCACCATATATAGAAGAGATACCGATAACGAGTCCTATTTTTACTCTTGAAGAGTCTGCAACTTCTGATTCAGAAAATAGAGATAAGAATAAGAAAAAGGATAAAAGGGTTGGAAGCAAAAAAGGAAATGGATGTGGTATGGGGAAGAGGAGAGGAAAAGAAAGAAAGAGAGACTATATCACAAGGCTTGATGCTATTTATAGGGAACGGGTTGGACAGGTAAGAGATATTTCTTATGTGGGGGATTGGGTTAGAGGCTTTCCAATAAAGTTCCTAAGGTTTAGGAGAATAAAAGACTTAAGAAGAGCAAATCCAAGGGAGATTGAATTTTCAAGGACCCTTATTGATGGAAATACTCTTGAATTTTATGAAAGAGATGTTCCACTTACGGTTGGAAGAGGGAGTAGGGGGAATAACATAAGAGGGTATGGATTTATTGTTGATTCGAGCAGTAGTATGGATTGGGAGCCATTTAAGGGAGAGGGCAAGTATGATTTATGCATTAGAAGTGTGTATTCAATATTAAAATATCTTGAAGATTTTAGGATGATTAAGGATTCCTATTTTTGTGTTATAAACTTCTCAGATTCTACAAATTACTCAGGATGGGTTGGTGCTGAAGGATTGGATAATATTAAAGAAGGGTTATTTGAACATCAAAATGGAAATACAATTTTAGACCCAAATGCTATAAGAAGGATGAGAAATGATTCATTTTTTAGGTATCTTGCTGTTATGGTCTCTGATGGAGAGATATCAAATTGGGCAGAGGTTGTACCTGAAATAAAAGGGATTGTTGATTCTGGAAACTATTTTGTCCTTTTCCAGCTTGAGGAACCATCTGAGTTTAGTGAGGTATTAAAAAAGGAAGGGCTTGATGTTATTTATGTTGCTAGGCCAGAAGACCTGATTGGACTAAGCCTAAAAAGAGTGAGGAACATTCTAGCTTAGATTTCTTCTGGATCTTGAAAGCTCCTCTTTGATAATCTTTGTATAGAATGTCGGATTTTTTCTCCTAATGCGTGAGATACAGCTATAACCATATTTCCCTAACATATAATCTGCGAATTCTTCTCCATAATTCCTGGCCATTTCCCTAACCAATGCAGTTCTTGTTATTATTCCATGCCGAATTATTCCATGCCAAATAGTCCTAAGATTATGGCCTATTGCCAAAATAGGACTGGTGGATGTTCTTGTATGTCCGTGGTAATATGGTGCTTTATTATGTGAAAGATGATTATCTGCTTGCTTAAGTTTTCTTTGATATTCGTCCAGTTGTGTTCTAGATTCAGAAAATCCCTTAAGTAAGTTTGATGTGGTATTGTCCAAACCATGAAGATAGCTCAAAACTACCCCTACCCTAGCTTGCGTTGATGCTATATCCTGCACTCCCGTTCTATAAGTTTTATCCAAATAAATTAATTGTCTGCTTACTTCATCTAGACGCGATTTTATTTCTTGGTAATCATCTAAAAGCATTCTTTGCGTTCTGTTAAGTCTTACTATATCTTCTCTGTGTTCTTTTGCTTCTCTTATAAGCTCTTCTAAGGGATGGCTAGATAAACCTGCTAAAGTAGCGATTATGCTTTCTGCTCCTTTTTGTATCAGAGTTCTCTTCTCTTCTTCCTCTTTTTTTAGCCCAGGTATTCTAACAACTAAGCTATTATATTCTGCTCTAAACCTATCTTCTAAGGCTTCTCTAAGGCCTTCTAATCTTGTTTTATTCCTGTTAGCTTCTGAAATCTTCTTTCTTACTTCATCATGATGGGTTCTTAAATAGTTTATTAGTTCTTTGTATTTAGAAATAGAAGACAATAGTCTCCTTCTCTCGGACTTTTTCCTTGGAACATTCCTTCTTTTAAACAAATCTTTTAATTGTAAGGCTCTCTCTAATGCACTTTCATATTCAGGAAGAGAAAATCCACTCTCAAAGTAATCCTTAATATCATTTATTAGTGCAATACATGAATCAAGTGTTGCAGGTATAACCTCTAGGTGCCTCATTCTTTACCTCTACAAATTCTCCATATTTTTCTACAACAAAATCTATAAAGGCTTCACATGTTTTGTCCCTCACAAAACGCTTAGCCATTGTTCTATAAAGAGGAAAAACATCAACTAACCTTCCAAAGCCTGAAGAAAATGCGATTCCTTCACTCATTGCCCAATAACCAAGATGGGTTATCCTATTTGTTCTGGCAAGGTAATATACTGCAAATGGCACCTTAATAAATTCTTGGGCTATTCTTGAAACCCATGCAAGTCTCCTAGGCGACTCATATCCGGTTGCCATTAGTACTGCTTCTATTGGACCTAAAAACATGTCTATCTTATCTATTATTGATGCACCTACGATAAGGTCCTTATATTTTTCATATTGTTCCTTGTATAGTGAAAAAAGAAGCGGGGGGTTCTCAGATTTTGCATCCTCCTTTGTTCCAAGGAACGATGGATCTATCTCAACGCATGTGTAAGCAACATGGTTTTCAAGCAACATTTTATTCAGTTCTTCATAGGCAATATCTACTCCCTCATCACTTTCCATACTTATATAAGAATCGAGTAACCAATTCTTTATATGAGTAAGCGCTGTTCTAACTCGTTGAGCTAATGGTACAGAGGTCGTATCTTGGGTTTCTGGTTGTGCTTGTTCTGTTGTTGATTCAAGTGATAATAATTCGTCAATAGACGGATTCTCTATATCTGTTTCACTTGTTTTGCTAGTTACCATTTTCAACCACCTTGTTGCGGGAGTGAATCCTTTAGCATAGTAGCTACCAAATCATGTGAATCTAGTTCCAAGATTTTCCTGGTTACTACTCTCATGACACGAGCAGCATATTCTTGCTGCTCTTGGAGTTTTTTATGTGCTACATATTCCCTTAGTCGCTTTGTTATCTCCTCTAGACTGATTTTCCTATTAGAAAAGACTGATTTTAGCCAATCAGTTACTTTTTCAGAGCTACTAAAGAATGCCCTTCTAACTTCATCTGGCAGTATGTCTCCTTCATTCCCAGAAAGGACTCTTGTTTTCTCAAAAAGGATTTTTTCAGAAAGATTTCTTATGTCCCTTCCACTCCAAGTATATTCTCCCATAATTGTCCTCCCCACTAGTTTATAAGAACTAGATGTATCTTCAGAGTTCATCTCAGCTGCTATTCCTGTTAATGCCTCCAACGGTGGTACAGATATTATATCTTGGTAAGGACCTAGCCCTTTTTTTAGGGTAGTATGGAGAACGCCTGCCTTTTCTTCGTTTGTCCTTGGTCCCGGTGCATATACAAGAAGTCTAAACCTGTCCCTTAGTGCAGGATCTATATCATAGTCCCTGTTTGTTGTGGCTATTATGACACAATTTCTAGTATCTCTTGTCTGCACACCTTCAAGGAGATTTAGAAGTTGTTGGGTTATTCTTGTTTCTGCCGGACTTTCGTGTTCAGTTTCCCTGCTTGCAAAAAGAGCATCAATGTCTTCTATATAAACTACTGATATCCTTGAAGGATCTTTTGCATACTCTATTGCTTTCCTCAATCTTTCTTCTGATTCTCCTAGCCATTTTGATTTTATTCTGGCGTCTATTGGCGTGTAATGAATCTCTTTTCTCTCTTCTGGATTGTCTGGATTGGTAGCATTGTTTAGGAGAAAATTATAAAAAGCTTGAAGAGCCATTGTTTTACCTCCTCCTGGCTTTCCTAAGAGAAGCATTGTGGGTGGCAGGTATGGATGAGGATTTGCCTGTTCATGTGGATTATACATTAGTAACCTAACACCTATCTCCTTTAACATTGACACTAACTCTGCATTCCCATACACATCTGAAAATCTTTTATCAGGGATGATATCCCCTAATGCTGACTTGAGGCAGCCTTCAAGTCCCTGTAGGATAAGCCCATCTGTTTGTATGTTTAGGTTTCTAGCCTGAATATAGAACGAAGAGTATCTTTCCATCCGCATTCTTTCTAGGGCTGCTTCTCCTAGACAAGAATAGAATCTTTTTGTTGCTGATACAATTGTCCCGAGAGTAATGCCGTTATTTACAAGCGCTTTTATTTTTGATGTGTACCAGTTTAAAAGATACTTTGCTCCGCTAGGTAGCGTAGCTTCAAGGTTTAGGTCTTTTAGTCCCTCAGGGATACTTCTTCCTGAGATATTGCTGTGGAATCTCTCAAAATTGAAATTTTGTAGAACTACACTACCATCGATTGGTTGCTCTCCTTCTTCTGGGAATTCTTCATCTAGTCTTTTTTTTGCAACCATAGATGCAACATAAAGGGCATATAATTCGATAAAGCTATCTCTCAGTTGTTCTCTCTCTGGGGTATATTCATTAGTATGATTAAAGAACGATCGGTTGTGTGCTGTCTTTATTATTGCTTCATAAGTTGCCAAGCTCTCAATAATACAATCTCTTAACCTACTTTCTGGAGTAGAAAGGACTTTTGAGTCTCTATTTATGCTATTTAGTACATCAATCAGGCTACCTTTGGTTTCACTATATTCTCCAAAGTATCTTCTTTGTTCCTCAAGTTCTTTGGTGTCTATCCTATACATCCTTGGCATATTCCTTACCTCTGACTAGTTTTTTCATCCTGTCTAATGATGCTTGAAGTTCTTCTTGCATTGAAGCCATATAATCTTGAAAAGATTTATCTAATTTAGAGATCATATCATCAAAATTACCTTGAGGATTTTGTGAGGGGTTTGATTTATTAAATAATGTACTATACAGGAACCCATATACTTCACCAAGAACGTCCATTACGCCCCTTCTTTGAGAGTTTCTTCTTGTTAGTTCCTCATACAGCTGAGTAGCCATTTCAGATACATCAGGATTGATTCCACTAACATTTTCTAAACATGAATCTAGTATGGCTCCATAGCACTCAGACAGTTGGTTTAAGTTATTAGAACATTTTTTGGTTTCACCAGTTATTTTTTTCTGAGTTTTTTTTAGTATCCTTATTAAAGCCCCCCCAATCCTAGAAAGACCTTTGTAGCTATTAACAAGTGTGATAAACTGATTTATATATTCTATTGTTGAAGCTAGACTATTAATCGCTATCACAGAATAGCGCCTATAAGAAGACAAAAGCCTAGCCAAGGCTGGATTGTCTTGCGATGTTAAGAGGGCATCTACAATACCTAAGGAGGAGTTTAGATTATACATAGCTTGAGCTAAAGAACTAGAGTATTCTTCTAGAGTTCTCACATAATCGTCTAAGCAAGTTTTTTCCTCATTTTCTGCATGAGATTGAATAGCCCTTGTTAAACTATTGAAGGACTCCCCAATACTTACAAGTATATCATCAGATCTTTTTCTTTCAACTAATAAATCTGGGTCAAGAACTCTAACCCAAGCAGGGTATCCACTTCTTGTAATGTCCCCGATTGTTTCCATTTTTTACTTCTATGGTTGCTTATAAAAGTGAAATAAAAAAACAAAAATTTAGTGTCCATTGCCACCTGCTCTTTCAATTAGTTGGTACATGCTTTGGCTTGATTGTTTTCCTAGGTTTCTCATTTCTCTTTGTATTTCTAATGCTTTTTCTTCTATGTTTTCTATGTCAAGAGGATATTGCTCTCCTGCAGCTAAAGGTATCCCGGCAGTACCTCCTACCCTTATAAGATAGTTCACTAATGCATTTACATGTTTCATTCCTGTCTGGGTTTCTTTTAGCGATTTGTGTGTTAGCTCTGCTAGTGGTGTAATATCATTCGTAACCTCTATTGTCTCGCGTGTTGTTTTTGTCTGATTTCTAATGTATGTAACGAGGTTTCCAGCTGATTCCTCAAGAGCTGTCATTACTATATCATAGGCATGCATTAGCCTCCTTCTGCGTTCACTTGCTATTGCATTTTGCTCTGCCCTCATAACCTCATTCTGGTATCTCATTAATCGTACTGATAGCTCCATTTTTTTAGACTCTGCTTCTTGGTATTTTGGGTCATCCATCCTCATTCCACTTAGGTGTTCCTCCAGCTGAGATAGGAGTTCTTCTGCTTCCCTCATTTCTCTTTCTTTTTCTACAAATCTAGTAATGCTTTCGTTTCTTATCCTTGCTGCTTCCTCTTTGTATTGGGCAATCCTTTCCCTATTTTGCCCAATACTCTTTCTTATTTCTTCCAGCTCTATTGAATATCCATCAAGATTATCTGAACATCCAAGAATTCTTCTTTTGAGTTCAGGCATTACTGTTCTTACGTCTGGAGTTACTAACTCTGTTTTTGTTGCCCTTACTGTCCTTAGCTTGGGTGCAAGACCTAGATACTGTAGAACACCCCAAAGGTTCCTCCAGCTTCTCTGCACAGGAATTTGTGTTTCCACCTCTCTCTCTACTTGTTTTGGCTTAATGTGTTCCTGATAGTACTCTATAAGTTCCCTGTCTGCTTCTTCAAGTCTTCTTAAATATTCTTCTATATTATTTGCTCTCTCTATTATCTCTGGTGTTGGTTCTACTCTTGTTTCTTTTTCTGTAGGCGTTGTATATTGTGGCAAATCTGACTTAATTTCCCTAGATGTAACTTCTTCTGCTCTTCTTAGTATATCCTCAATATCAGGGCTGCTGCCTATTCTATCAGCAAACCTATTATCTGTTCTTTCAGCTTCTTCTTCCATTTTATCTTTCCTCCTGTTTTGTTTTATTTTTCGCTTTGTTTTTCTATAGCTAAAGCTAATTAAATTGGAACTAATAGACGTCTATTTTTATTATACCTATGAGCGTGATATAAAAGCCTTCATTTCCTTGCTTGACTCTTCTGCTCTATGCGACAGCTCTTTTCTGTACTTTGTAATTTTATCTGTTAGGGTTTCTATAGTATTGAGGTAATTGTCTGGCTGAATATTAGGTGGGCTGCCAAGGAGGTTGGCCATATTACCAAAATAGGAAAATAATTGGTTCATACCACCAACAAGCTCCCCCATCGATGTTGCGGTTTTTCTTATCAGTTCACTTGCTTGATTTAGTGGCAAGGCTAGTTCAACAAGACCTGCACAGGTTTCAATGAACTGGTTTATCTGGTCATACATTGTTGTTCCACTATCAACCATCGCTGTAAGTGCTACCTCATATGCCCATAAAAGTCTAGCGAGATTATCTTTTGCGTGTGCATCTCTACTTATCCGCCTAATATTATACCCCAGAGCTATTGTTCTTGTTTCTAAATCGGCTATTCTTTGGTGGGTTATTCCTATTTCGTTTATGTGGAGTTCCTTTCTTTCAATCTTTTCTTTGTATGATTCTAACTCCTGTTCTGTTTCTTCTAGCTCCTTCCTTAATCTTGAAAATTCCTCAAATGCCCTTTGCCTTTCTTCTAGATATTGATTCCTTCTTTTCCTGATGGTTGGAAGTCTATCATTAAGAGAAGTTACAAAAACTGCAAGCTGATTTCTATAATCCCCAAGTACTTTTGCGTAAGCTAAGAGCCTTTCTTGTAGTACATAGGGTTGTTCATTTTGTGGATTTCTTTTTATCTCAGCTAGGTATGTCCTAAACTCCCTCTGGGTTTCTAACAATCTTTGAAGAGCTTTTGAATAGGATTCAGGACTATAAGTTACTTTTTTTCTTCTTCCTTTTGTTTTTTTTGTTCTAGACCGGGTTCTTTCATCAGATTTATTTTGAGTTTGTCTCTCCCCTATAGGTACCTGTGGTTCTGAGGCAAGTATTTCTTCAAGTTGCCTTGTTATATCTGATTTACCTGATTTGGTCTTAGTTGTTGACATTGGAATCATCCGTTATTAAACCCAATTTTTTTATATGGATATTTTAATAAGTGTTTTGATACAATTTTTAGTAGTATTCCATGTATTCTGAAAATATGTTCTATTACTCTGAATAATTTGCGCTATTATAGAGCATTAATGTAAATCTTCCAGCTAGTTGAATAAAAAAATTTTATACTAGTTATCTGGTTTCTCTGGATTTATCCTTATCCTAAATTGGCATCTTTGGTCACTTTGATTTGGGGTTAATTTCTGGTCTGGATTCACTCCAAAGTGTGTTGACCACTCATCAAAGCTTAATCCATTCTCCTGCTCTTGGTCTTGTGGAATATAGCCTTCTAGTCTTTGGAGAGATGACCATTCATCAAAAACTGAGGGATAATACTTCCTCATTATTTCCATGCCTATATCAAGGCACTGTTGCCAGTCAACATCTTCTTGGAATCTTAGGACCGTGTCTTCCTCATATGCGTGTTCTCTGTCAAGATTAGAAAGACTTCTGCAAAAATGTGGCGGATAGTGGCTATGAATCAGTACTATGTCGTCTATATTAAGGAACAGTATAGGATTACCATTTATCTTTCTTAGTATCCTAAGTGGATAATGGAACTTTCCTGATGCTTCATTCAAATCAAAGTACTTATCAATGAAAGCAGCTACCATGGTATTTTCTCTTGGGATTATGCCTTCAATATAATCTGAAAAGACATTAACAACGCGAATTTGTGGCATATAAAGTAGTGAAGAAGCATGAACTTTTAGAGCGCGTAATTCTTGGGCTGAGATTTCATCTAAGTCGGCTTTTGGCAAATATCTTGCTCTTGCCTTTTCTCTTATTATCCTCTCTTGTACGTCTTCTCCCAACCTTGTGAAAAGCTGAAACATCCTTCTTGTGTATTCTATCCTTGGTTTGAAGTCGTTTTCCGTTGCCAGAGTTGTATAGAAGGTTATATCTCCTCTTATCCTGAACTCGTATGATTTTCCACCCGCTACTCCAGAGTATGTAAAGTCTTTTTCTGCACATAGGCATTTTAGAACTTCAACCAGTGTTTGGTATCTGCTGTTGAAAACATTTTGCATTTCAGGGACATAAAGAACTCTTGCTTTGTTTAGCCTTTCCGCATCTCTTATGAGTGATTTATCTGAAGATGCATCAAAAGAATAAACGCTCTTAGGTGGAAGAAGGTCCATTAGAGCATCTGCTATTTTTGTTTTTCCAGTCCCACTTCTTCCCTCTATGCAAAAGCTATTACCTGCGAGTAAGCCAATGGTGGCTAATATATAAACACTCTCTTCTCCTACTATGCCCTTGCTGCGGTAGTATTTAACAAGATCGTTCACATCAGGCCTATATTTACTAGAAGATTTGTTAGGATGTGCTTTTGTTTCCCCCCCTCCTTTTAGGATATGTAACATTTTTTATTGTGAGCGTCTATTAAAAGTCATGTTGTTTGAGTCGCTTGCTCACGGAAGAGGAAGCCTGTATTTTTTTCCAACAAAGAACAAGGATTCCTCAAGCTTTGATGGATCTTCTTGCCCCCTTAGGAGTAGTGCTTCAACCTGTTCCTGCAAAGTTCCTGTTGTATTATCTGGATTTATTATCCTCCTTTCATTTGTCCTATTATTCTTTAAATAATATTTTCCTTCAATAACTTCTACTTTGTATGGCCTCCTTGATAAAGAATAGCTATGCAGTTTGTAGCCTCCATAAAAAGATACAAAAAGCAAACCTGCTACTATTGCTTTTCTACCTAGCCCCATTTTCCTTACCCCTCTCCTTGGCTCTTGTGAAATATTCTTTTAATAGACCATAAGCCCTTTCGAGTTTTATCCTAGAGATTGGCTCTTCTCTTTTCTCTTCAGCAAGTGGTTTTCCTGAATAAACAATTGATCTCAAATCATCCAACATAGCATAAAGGTCTTTTTTAATCTGGTTTCCTCTCCTTCTTAACTCTTCTTCTATTGTGCCCCTAGTTAACTCCCATCTCTTCTTGAATGGAAGTTTCTTAAATACATCAGACATGAGATTATATTTCTCTTCATCCGGGATTCTTTGCCAGACCTCCCAGAGGTATCCCTGTTTAACCAAGTAGGATATCATTAAGTCTACTTCCTGTGTCTTTAATGCTCCACCCTCTGATTTGAGCCTCTTAAACTCCTCTCCAATAAGACGATACCGTTCAAGTGTTGGTGTGTTATGCCATACCTGTTGGGAATAACCATTATTAGCCAGATAGGACACTATCGACTCTATACATGCTTGACTTGGTTTCTCTTCTTTTTTTCTCTGAAGTCTTCTGAATTCTTCTGAAATCAGATTATATCTTTCCCCAGGTTTTAGTTTTTGCCAGAAATCCTGTGGATTTAACTTACTAGCTTGAGAATAACTACCGGTTCTGTTTTTTCTTTTTGTCTCCTCGTTTCTTTCTACTGCGGGTTTTGAATTATATCCAATGTCTGTTTTTTGAGTTGGTTGAGGCCTATTTGTCAAGAGAAAATAGCTTGCAACAGTAACTGCTGCTGTAAGGAATACGGCACTAAATATTTTGCGTTTCCTATAAGTTACTATGGTTTGTTTTTGTCCTTCTTGTATGGTTGTAGTTGTATTTACTTTTTCTTCCAGATTCTCATCATTGCTAGGCATTCCATCGTCAGGATTTTCATTTTGCATTTTAGTGCTAATAGTTCTATTTCTGTTTTAATAAAAGTTTCCAAGAAAAAAAGGTTGATTTTCCATTAGTAATGAAAATTTTTAGAGTTTCTTTGAAAGTACATTGTTTGTATTAGCGGATTTTGGAATTGATTTAAAAAGAACAAAAACAAAAAGAAAAGATTTATTAATTGGCATAATATTTGTGGGATTATGTCCTACAAGAGATATTTTTTAAAACCTGTCAGAATATTGGTTAAGAGTTTTAAGAGGAAGGAAGTTTTATTTATTCTCTTAATTGATATTTTTTATTACTTGTGTTTGTCTGCGGGTATTGTTGTTTTTTTATTTTTTGTAAAAAGGCTGTTGCTTAATCTTAGGAGCATAACTTATATCCTATCTTCGGGTTTGGGGAGCCTAGATATTAACAAGGCTAATGAGATTTTATCTAGTCTACATTCTTTTGTTTATTCTTTTATTGCTGCCTTTTTTTGTTTATTGGTTTTTATTATATTGGTCTTCACTATCTTAAAGGGCTACGAATGGAGCAAGATAGTAAAGAAAAGGATGAAGTTTTATGATTATGCCAAGCTATTGGTCTTAAATTCAGTTTGGTTTTTTATATTGGGGATAGCACTTACTATACCCCTCTTTATTGTTAAAAAAGAGATTTATCTAATGCATATATATTATACCTTTCCTGCAATAGTTTATTTATCTACTTTTTTGTACATGGAATATGCAGAAAGCAAGAGCTTAGGTAAGGCTCTCGCTTCTCCTATTATGGAGGGAATTCTAGAGATAAAAAGATATATTTTACCGTTTTTTCTTGTTTCTTTGATTTTTTTGGTGCCTTTTTATATTTTAAAAGCTTTAAGATTGACTAATAAGAAATTGCATCTCATTATATTCTTTTTTATAACCCTCATATTTCTTGGGGTTTACAAGTTATATTTTTATTTGATTAAGAAATCTAGGAAGGCTGTATAGATGATATCTTCTTCAATGAATTGCAAGATTGTCTTAGATATTTATTTACTAGTTTATCACAAACAGAGTAGTCCTCATTAACTACAAAGTCCATATAACATTGATCCCTTTTTGAGTCCTTTATTATTTTTTCACATACTGTTTTTTGTTTGTTTTTTGTTGCAAAATCCTTATAGCAGGTATCCTTGTAAGAATCGTCCTCTATCACAGAACATACTTCCTCATCCTTTGATGCAATAGCCACCTTTGTTAAGCACCTATATTTGAACACTAATTGTTCTATTTGGTTGCAGTAAGAAAGTGCCTTTTCTTTTTCTCTCTTTGCAATGTTCTCTATTAGGTCTAACTTTTCCCAGATTGGCTTTTCAGATACAAAGGATTGTTCCTTTTCCGGTGGTGGTGGACAATCTTGGATGCAGTCTTCATAGTTTTCCCCTTCTTCGCAGATGTTATTGCCGCAGCAGGGTTGTATAGGACTATGTCTGCATTCATAGTTTGTTGATTCACTACAATAATCGTTTGTACAGGGATTATTATCATCACAGCTCACTGGGCAGATTTTTTTGGTTTCTGATTGTTTAGGTTCTTCTTGCTTCGGTATTATGTTGAAACTTGCTGAAGCTCTTGCTATTTTTCCATCATATATTGCCTTTACCCTTATGTAATAGCTCCCTAGCTCTGTGCTCTCTGGAATCGGCATAGTTATTTCAAGAATTTTGGAATTTTCTATGGCTAATGTTTCCTCTTTTGTAATTATTAATTCACTCTTTTTGTTTAATACTTCATAACTTAATGTGACATCATATTTCTTTGCTTTTCCAAGATTAGACAGAATAAGAGTAAAGGTTAGGTCTTCGCCCTTAACAATTTGTGTTTTTTCTAGTTGTATGTTTATGTCTAAAAGTTTTGATGGCATTTTTTCTCTCGTAAGTAAAAAGAGGATTGCTCCAGATATAAGTAAGCCAGAACAGATTACTGCTATGACAAGAGCGGTAGTTGTTTTTGATAAATGGAGGGTATGCTTTATTTCTATCTGAGGTATGTATCTTAGGGCCTCATTAATCTGTTCCTGAGTATAGCCATAGTCTAACAGGTATCGTTCTATTGATTTTATACTGTAACCTTGGCTTAGCTGTTGCCTTATATAGTTTATTAGATTTTGCGATACCATCTTGCTTTTTTTAGTTCTTTTTTTATGTAGGATTCTATCTTAGCAGACATATTTATACAATTTCTCTTACAATAAGCCCTAAACCTATTAAAGAGCCTTTCATTTATTGTAAAATTGTATCTCTTCTTTGTTACTTTAGTTTTTGGCATACACACTTATAAGTATAAGTGTGTATATTTAAATCTTTTGTTTTAGAATTAAAATCAATATTTTGGAATTAAATCCCAAACTCTTTTTGTATCTCGTATGATGTTCTGAGGTTTGTTTCTAGAACAAGTTCAATGTTATAACCCTTGGCTTTTGATTCTGTTATAGCTGCTTTTAAAGTGTCTACTAATTCAACAAGAGACATGTCTGTTATTTTTTGTCTTAAAAACTCTCTTTGGCTTATCCTTGCACAGATACAATCTGCAACTGTAACCTTAGTAAAATCAACACCAGGTTTTGTGTTAGAGCCGTAATAAGATACAACATAACCAGAGCCAGCAAAATGAACGCTTATGTAGAACTGCCTTCTTGTGCTGTTTCTTGAAAGCATTTCTATCATTTTCGTTATGTGTTCTTTTTTTATAGGCATTTTATCTAAGGGGTGGATTTCTGCTTAAAAAATATTCTAAAACCTTTCTTGGGTGTGTGTTAAAATATTGTAATATTTTGTCATTATATATACTTTATTAAGTCTTATTTTAGTATATATTAGGTATATAAGGTCTTTAAATATGCTAAAAAAAGTATAAAAAAAGGCTAAATAAAATCAAAAAGTTTAAATAATAGTAGTACAAAGATGTAACAAGAGTTAATTAAGTTAATTGGAAGATGAGTAAACAAATAAGGATTACAGTAAGTGATGAAATAGATAGGCTCCTTTCTAAGGTTGCTAAGAAACTTGGTAAAAAGAAGTCTATGCTTGCTAGGGAATTAATGGAGCATAAAATGTATGACTTGGGGCTGATACAAAAAGGTTTTGAGGATATAAAATGAACAAAACAAAAAAGGCCCAAGTAACAATCTTTATTATTATTGGAATTATAATATTGGTAGGTGTAGGTCTTTATCTTGGTCTTAGTGGAGATGTAATGAAAGAGAGACTTAAGATAGGGACTAAGACTAAGGAGAAGGTGCCATTGGAATTTGTGCCTGTTAATGATTTTATTGAGGGTTGCTTAGAGGACATTAGCATAGAAGGGCTTGTGAAGATTGGAGAAAGGGGTGGTTTTATAGACCTAATTGAGAATAATATTATTGCCAAAGCTGATGCAACAAATTCTGATGCTGTTATATTTTCACCTAATTCCGAGTATAAGGTAGCGTATTGGTGGTACCTCAAATCAGACAATAAGTGTAGTGGTAATTGTAGGTTTGAGATAATACCAGACAATAGACTTTTTCTTTCTAAAAATGTTGGAAAGGCTTCAATAGAGGAACAATTAGAGAGATATATCAATGAAAATCTTGAAGAGTGTTTAGATGGGTTTAAGGCTTTGAAGAAAGAAGGATTTGAAATAAAAGAGAAATCTAGACCAGACGCAAGTGTCACTGTGGCTGAAAGTGATATTCTAGTTGTATTGGATTATATTATTGAAGCAAAAAAAGAGAGCAAAAAAGAGTTATCAAGATTTCTTGTTAGAATTCCCCTCAATATCAGAAAAATATATGAGTTAGCCAAGATGATAACGGAACTTGAAGCAGAATATAAATTTCTTGAACGAGATGTTCTTAATCTCATTGTTGGTTTTTCTGGTCTGGACAGCAATAAACTACCGCCTATGTCAGATGTAAGATTTAGAATAGGAAAGATGATCAGCTGGAGAAAGAGCAGGATTAAAGAGAAAATTATAAGGATGTTATCAGAGTATATAAAGATGCTCAGGGTATATGGGACCAAGAATTATAGGGAATTCAGCTTTGGGGGAGATGCCCTACTTGAGTCCTTATATAATAGAGGGATGCTAGTCCCTGGAAGTGAGGAATACAGCAATCTTGAGGTAAGGTTCAACTATAATCCATTCTGGCCTATATATTTTGATTTGGATTGTAATGGAGATGTGTGCAAGCCTGAGTCATTAGCCACTAAATGGTTTGCTATGTTTGGCATTCAGAATTATAATTTTGTTTATGATCTAAGCTTTCCGGTTGAGGTTGAAATTTATGACCCCTATGCGTTAGATAATAGAGGATACCATTTTAAGTTCTTTCTTGAAGGAAATATAAGAAACAATGAGCCGATGGAAAGCAATTTTGTTAGGACAAGTGCCATAAAGCTTTTTGAGAGGAGTATGCTTTGTGATTCTGATAAGAGAAATAGTGGAAATATAACAATAGAGGTGAAAGATGTGACAAGTGGGGAGGGAATTGATGATGTGAGCGTTATATTTACAAGTGGGAGCGAGAATTGTCTTATTGGAACTACTAAGAACGGAAGTTTGGTTGAGAGGTTTCCTGTATTATATGGAGGTATTGTGAACTTTGTGAAAAATGGGTATGTTGGTTATTCAAAGAGGTTTGATACAAGGCTTGATAAAAGTGATAATCTGAGTGTATATCTAACCCCAATTCTAAAAAAGAAGTTCGGGGTGAAAAAGAAGGTTATGTTAAAGAGAGGGGATAACTGGGTTTTTGGTGAAGAAAGAAATCTTAGCGTTAATGAGGAGGCAGAGGTTGTTTTGAGAAGGCTTGGAAGCAAGGGTGAAGAAGAAATCAGCTTTTATTCTGTTTATAAGGGAAACCAAAATAGTAGTGAGATAGAAATTGCACCAGGAAAGTATGAGATAAATATCGAGCTTGTTTACAATAAGAACTGGACGATACCATCTCATAAAATCAAGGCAGGTAGCAAGGAATATACTATCCCTGGTTCTACTATCGGTGAAGGATTCAGAATAGGAGGATTGCTTATTAATTATACATTCACAAACAAGATGCTTGAAAGTGATGAAATTATATTTTTGGTCTTAAACCCAGATATTATATCAATAAAAGAATCTGAAAGGAGGATTGAGGATTTAGGAATACTCTCAAATCTTGACTCATACTCACAGATGTATAGAGGAATTTTGGTGCCGAGGTTTAAATGAGAACAAGGTATCTAGAAGGAATTGCATTATTTATGATATGCCTAATTGTAGGTATTCCCATATACTCTGCCTCTGTTTTTGCTACCCTAAGCAATATAAGGATATATGGAGGTGATGGGATAAGAAAAATAGCTAGGGCTGGGGGTACAATCAATATTACAGTTAGTGCTAAGATAAAGAAAGGCAGTAATTACGAAATAATAAATCCCTCTGAGGTTTGCATTCCAGATAGATTGGGCGAGTGCTTTGACTCATGTTTTGAAAAAGGAGATGGTTTCTATGAATGTTCAAAAAGTTTAAGTGTAATCGGTTCTGGTGAGAAAGAATTAGAGATTACCCTATACAAAGATAACGGCAATACAGACAGTATAGTTAGGGAGAGATATTATGTTGACAGTCTTGGCCCAACGATTGAATATTTTAGCATATCACCTTCACCAGTTAGCAATAAGAATATAACAATCAGATATAGAATAAAAGACCATGCTTATGCTCCCGGAGATGATATTTGCTCTGGACTTGACAGAATTGAGCTTATAAGTGGGAATAAGATTGTATCAAGAGAATTAGATGTTAGTGGCTGTATAGCTGAAGGAAGCATTATTTTAAACGCAAGTGATTTAGCTGAGGAAGACGGGATTACTGAGGTTTCATTAGTTGCCTACGATAAACTTGGCAACTACAATGGAAAAACCACAAGCTTTGTGTATGATACAACAGGGCCA
>Ga0190359_1000054_pt1 | contig 64080 bp, 69 predicted proteins | sample 48721823_MG_FD_161269 | JGI IMG/M metagenome (GOLD analysis project Ga0190359, IMG submission 161269) | Hydrothermal vent microbial mat bacterial communities from Southern Trench, Guaymas Basin, Mexico - 4872-18-2-3_MG | ecosystem: Environmental > Aquatic > Marine > Hydrothermal vents >...
ATTTTTCTAATTTTAAAGATACTAAAATCTGGTTGATTTTCAATGTTCAGAAATCCATTAGTTCCTTTTGTGAGAATTCCGTTCAGCTCAGCCTTTTCCATTTCCCTCAAAACCTTTCTTTTTAGTTCCAGCATAATAACCTCCTTGTTTCAAGAATATAATAAATATTTTTTAAGAAAAATGGGATTTTATAAAGATAATTCGCTCAGGACCTTCATAAAGTACAAAAATGTTTCCCTGTAAAACCTCACAGGTTGATGTAGCGTCTGATTTCGTAGTCTGTTACCTGTATCCTGTATTCCTCCCATTCTGCGTATTTGTTCCTTATGTATTTCTCAAAGAATTCATCACCAAAGGCCTCCTTCACAAGTTCACTCCTCTCCATTTCCATGATTGCTGCATAGAGAGAATCTGGAAGTGCATCTATCTCAAGTTCCCTCTTCCTCTCGTATGTCATTATGAATATATCCTCCTCAACGGGTTCTGGAAGTGGATAACCCTCCTCAATCCCTTTCAGCCCTGCTGAAAGCATCACACTGAAACAGAGATAGGGATTGGTTGCAGGGTCTGGTGCCCTGTACTCTATCCTGCAGGATACAGGTTTATGCTTCTTGAATGCAGGTACCCTGACAAGGGCTGATCTGTTGTGTCTTCCCCAGGATATGTAAACAGGTGCCTCGTATCCAGCCACAAGCCTCTTGTAGGAGTTCACCCATTGATTTGTAACACAGGTTATCTCTTTTGAATGCTTCAGAAGCCCAGCAATAAATCCCTTTGCAACAGATGAGAGATGGTATGGGTCTTCATTCTCAAAAAAGGCATTCCTCCCATTCCTGAAAAGGGATTGATGAACATGCATACCAGAACCATTTATACCAAAGACGGGCTTTGGCATGAATGTGGCATAAAGCCCTCTCTTCCTCGCCATCTCTTTCACAACATACTTTGCAATCTGGAGATTATCAGCCATTCTCATTGCATCCTGATACCTGAAATCAAGTTCATGCTGATTTGGGGCAACCTCATGATGGCTCATCTCAACCCTGACACCCATAATGTTGAGCAGATTCCCTATGCCCTCTGTGAGTTCATCCAGCCTGTCATGGGGTATGATGTCAAAGTATCCCTTCCCATCTGAACCCTGCACCTCACCCTTTGAATTGAACACAAAGAATTCAAGTTCAACACCTGTGAAATATGAAAAGCCCTTTACCTCTGCCCTTTTCAGTGCATTCCTCAAAATATATCTTGGTGAGGATTCAACAGGCCTTCCATCTGGATAAAAGACATCGCAGAGTATCACCAGATTGTATCCGCCTTCTACATCAGGTATCCTGTACACAGCATCAAGGTCCGGAACTGCAGTAAGGTCTGATTCCTCAATTCTCACAAGCCCTTCTATGGAGGAACCATCAAAGTTTATCCCCTCACTGAGCGCCCTCTCAACCTCATCTTTGTATATGGTAAAGCCCTTAACTCTGCCAAGGATGTCGGTGAACCACAATTTTATGTCCTTCACCTCACCGGCCTTAATCAGTGCAAATATCTCCTTTGCCTCCATGCATCCCTCCTTCAATTATTTCCTGTAACAGACATATATATCTACCTCAATCATCTTCATATCCTCAGAATAAAAATGGTGGACAAAGTAAATATTGCCTTCTCTATCAAGGGTGGGTTCACCTGAAAAATTTGAGATAATCTCCTCAGGTTCACTCCAGCCAGAATCAGTGAGAACAGAACGAAAGATTGCAGGACCTGAATAACCCAGTCTGCTCTGACCTGTAAACCACAACTCATTCCCATCCTCAGTTATAAAAGGCTGGTCTTCACTATGGCCTGAATCAGAAACGCCTGAAACAAGTACTGGTTCTGACCATGAACCACCACTACTTGTGAGCATCCATATATCCCTCTCTTCAAGGGGTCTTCCACAATACATGGTATCACCACTTGCTGTTATATGAAGTTCTCCAACATCGTATACCTGATTCAACAAACTACCTGCATTCCACACATCTGTCCACACCCCGTTTTTCAGAACTGCCCTGTAAATGTCCACCTCCCCATAATTTCCAGACCTGATTGAGGCAAACCATAGTGTGTCTCCAAGCACAAAAGGAGCACCATCAAGTGCCACATCATCAGACAGAACTATCCTCTCAGGCTCCTGCCATTCTCCTCCAACCTTGTGAGTCCACCAAATTCCTGTTACACCATCAAGAAGTTGCTCATTGGCGGGCACATCAACATCAGGTGTGAAGAAGAAAAACAGGGTGTTTCCATCAGGAAGTATAAAGGGAGAATCCTCTGCACCTGCTGTATTCACAGGTCCTTTTAGTGGAACAGGGTCTTCCCATAAACTGGAATGGAGAACGGGTGGAAACTTATCATTCTCAGGAGTTACCTTCACAGCATCAGCCGGGATTTTATCATACCTATCAGGAATTGGGGTCTCTTGTGAACATCCCCATAAAAAAATAAAAAAGCCCAGAAAAAGAATCCTCACCAGACCTCCTTTTTTCGATTATACCTTAAAAATAAAAATTTATCAAGACAAAAATCCTGTTCCCTCAGAAGGCTTGACACACGTTTTTTTAGTGTTATAAACACAAAAAAACCATAACAAGGAGGAAGGATGGTTTTTTTATTTATATCCATAGTTGCAACAAGGGTTGAAAACCCACCTGTGATTGATGGACTTCTCAGTGATAAATGCTGGAAAGGGGCAGTATTTATAGACAGTTTTGTCCAGATTTCTCCAAATGATTCTGATAGGGCAACACTCAAAACAAGCTTCTCCATCCTCTACGATAATAATTCCCTGTACATTGGAGTGAAGGCATACCAGAATCCATCCACCATTGTAACCCGTATATCAAGAAGGGACAGGGTGCGCCATATTGACGACAAAGTATCCATTCAGATAGACCCAACAGGCAAGGCAAGGGGCGTGTATTTCTTTGTTGTTAATCCATCAGGTTCTATAAGGGATGGTTATTACTCTGATTATATGGACGATTCATGGAATGGGGTATGGGATGTGAAAACCCACACAGATTCCTCTGGATGGACAGCAGAGTTGAGGATTCCCTTCAACATAATGCGGTTTGAGGCAAAGGATACCATGAGTCTAAAAATAAAGGTAACAAGACACATAGCATACCTTGATGAAACTGACGAGTACCCTTACATTCCTTCAGACGTGAGTAATTCCTTTGTGTACTATGCCCCTGTTAAAGGTATCTATGGAATTCATACGGGTTTAAGAACAATTATCACACCCTATATCAGGGCAGGGTTTTTCCCTGATACAAGAAAACACAACTGGAGCGTTGGTGTTGACAATCAGTTCAGGACTGGGTCAGACTATATCATTGACATGAGTATAAACCCTGACTTCTGTCAGGTGGAAGCAGACCCACATCAGTTGAACCTGAGCACATACGAGATTTTCTATCCTGAACACAGACCATTCTTCATTGAGGGTAAGGAAATGTTCAGTTCGTATCCCAATATCTTTTACTCAAGGAGGATAGGTAAACTTGATTATTTTGAAAGCACAGATTCCATTGTATCCATACCTGATGCAGCAACCATTCTCTCCGCAATAAAATTTACATCAAAGAGGGGCAAACATCAAACAGGTCTGCTCTATGCTGTAACAGACTGGGAGTATGCAGAACTCATTGATACCAATGGAAATGTGTATCAGGAAATGATACAACCCTTGAAGCACTACATGGTTCTGATGAACAGGATTGATTTTTCCCCTGACGCATATGCAAGGATAATGAATGCAACAGAGATTGATAATAATCTCTATGGAGGTATGGCATGGCTCATTGATGGAGGTCTGCCCCTGAAAAAAAACCTCCTTTTGACGGGTTCTTACTCCCTCTCATACAACGACACTATTCTTAAAGTCAATCCTGGAAAGGCTGTTTATCTATCCAGTAATTATTCAGGTAAGTGGTATAATCTCTTCCTCACAGGAACCTATATGGATACACTTTATGATGTGAACAGGACGGGTTACAATTCCCGTAATGATTTGAGAGGTATCAACTCTGGTTTTGCAATGTGGAACAACAGGAGGTTTTCATTCATCAACAGTATCTATTCCCACTTCAATTTCACCTATTATGAAAATCTTGAGGGTGAGCCAACGGATAAATTCCTCTATTACAGTGTAAGCACGAGTTTCACGAACAAGCATTCCCTCTCCATATCAATGAACTACTCACCACCCTATTATGATGACCTTCTCACAAGGGGTGGACCTTCTGTATATCTGCCTTCACACTATGGTTATTTTATATTTTATGGAACTGATAGAACAAGGATGTTTGCATGCAGGTTTGTTTACGGAACAGGTATATCCGGTCAGTCAATCACAAGGCGAATTGAATTAATACTCATGGGTGCACCCTCAAAAATGGGGAGTTTCAGAATCACTTACGCCATTTCAACCACAAAGAATCCATATCAATGGATCACCAATGTTTTTGACACAACCACAAATTCTTATGTCTATGTGTTTGGTGACCTTGATAGGCTGGAAAACACCCTTGAAACAAGGATGAGTTTCAATCCCAGCACCAACCTTTCATTCCAGTTGTGGGCAAGGGCGTATATGGACAGGGGTATATATAGAAGGATAAAGAAACTTGAAGACCCTGATATTCCTTCTTTCAGCAACTACATCATTGATTACAATCCAGACTTCCTTATGAAATCCATACAGGTCCATTCTGTTTTAAGGTGGGAATTCAGAAAGGGGAGTGAATTTTACCTTGTCTATACAAAGGACCTTTATAGTAATATTTATGAAACAAGGGAGAGTATCCCTGTCTCTGAACTTCTGAAACTCTTCAAATGGCATGGGGGGAATAAGGTATCTGCAAAAATAACATATAGATTCAACATATGGTTCTCCTGATCCTCTTCTCACTCCGTTTTGTTGCTGTTGGAGACATTCTTCTGGACAGAGGCGTAAGAAGATACATCAATAAAAATGGAATAAAATCCCTTTTTTCAGATGTGGACTCAATCATTAAATCTGCTGATGTATCCATGTGCAATCTTGAATCTCCAATAACAAAAACAGGAATCCCTGTTAATAAGCCTTACTGCTTCAGGGGTGAACCTGAATATCTTGAAGGTGTTTACAGGACAGGTTTCAATGTGTTCAACATCGCAAACAACCACACGATTGATTGGGGAAAGAAGGGTTTTCTGAACACCATGAGAAACATTGAAAGAACAGGAGGATATTATACAGGTGGTGGAAGGTTCCAGAAAGAGGCGGAAGAGCCATTGATTATATCACATGGCGGGATTACCATTGCAATCTTTGGTGCTGTTGACCTGTTTGACCCAGAGGTTGTTAAGGCTTTGAAATACAGGCCAGGTCCATACTGCCTTGATGTAAAATCCCTTGAGAGGCACATAAAATTCATAAGGCCATTTGTTGACTACATCATACTCACCATACACTGGGGCAAAGAGTATGAACCATTCCCTGAACAGGAACAGGTTGAACTTGCCCACAGGCTTGTGGATGCAGGTGTGGACATAATCATTGGTCACCATCCTCATGTGTTGCAGGGTGTTGAAATATACAAAAATAAAATAATACTATACAGTCTTGGAAACTTTGTATTTGACCAGAAGAAGGACTATCAGCGAGAAACTGTAATGTTCAGGTGTACATTGACAAAAACAGGGATAAAAGATATTGAATTTGTGCCCATTTTTATAACCGATTGCCAGCCAGAGATTCCTGACAGAAAAATGTCAAATATCATAAAAAACAGGATTATTGCATTATCTTCTATTTTTGGAACAGGGTTCATGGAATCAGGTGAGAGGCTTTTTTTATGCAAAAGGGCAGGTGAGCCTCTTATTATTCAAAACTCACACATTGAGCACATTCTAATCTTAACCAACCTTTCTGGAAAAGTAAAAATTATACAATCCCCTAAAAAGTGAATTTACACAACTCAATATTACAACTTTGTATAATATTATAATTTTGTATAACATATTACCGCTTATAATCCTTTAGAAATCAACAGTTTTTTTCTGGAACATTCCTTGCATAATTAATAAAAAAACAGGGAGGTGAATTATGAAACGTTTAATGGTTTTAATGTTTTTACCTCTTCTGATGGTTGCGGGAACAAGGGAATTTGTTTTTATTGGTGGTGTGGAGAATGAACAGGCAGACATGCTTCAGCAGGGAGAATTCAGGCTATACCTTGACTTCTCACCTGAACTCAAATTCAACACATTCATATCTGGATTCAGGGACGGGTCAGATATTACTGCCACTATTGGATGGGGTCTGGAATACAGAATCCGGTTCTTCATTGCTCCATACTTTGGCATAGGTGCTTGCATCCACTACATAAAGAAGGATGGTTATTTTGACCTTGTTAATTATGACACCCGCTCATTCCTTGAGGGTGGAGACATAACCTATGGTGGATATGCAAATGCAGGAATCAGGGTGAATTTCTCCAGAAACTTTGCTGTTCTTGTTGAAGAAAAAGGTGGTGTGAAACCATCCCTTATGGATTACAACGTTCTCAAGATTGTAGGGCTCTCTATCTCATACACCTGGTGATATTAAATTTTTTTGATGAGGCTTGCGGAAAACCCCATGGGGTCAGTTACATTGGGGTTTAAATAACAGGGACACCCCGTCTGCTCATCTAAAACCCAACCATATTCACTACAATACCTTAATAGGGCACACCCTTTTCTATCACATTCCTGGCAAGTTCCTCTATGTACGGTGGGATAAGCCCCTTTTCATTGAGAATTTCTCTAACCCTTTCAGTAATCTTTGGTGTGTCAATCTCCATGGGGCAGTACTTAACACATCTTCCACACATGGTGCATGTGAAGGCCATTGGGGCTGCCTTTTCAAAACCACCTGTAATATAGGCTGTCCATGGAATTCCTATCCCACCCATATATTTATAACCCCAGTATCCTGTTGTGAGAGGATAAACAGGGCATTCATACATGCATGCGCCACACCTGAGGCATCTCAGGGCCTGCTTCACCACAGGGTCTTTTGCCGCCTCTTTCCTGCCGTTGTTGAGGAGTATAACATGAAGTTCCTTAGGTCCATGTGCACCATAAACAACAACCTTTTCAATATCACCTGTTTTGCTTGGACCTGAGATAAGACTCACATAACTCATCGCAAGGTATCCTGCATACCTTGAAACCACCTCAAGTAGCCTCATTCCATCCTTAAGTGTAGGAAGTATCTTCTCTATCCCGATGACAGCAATGTGAACAGGTGGAGCAGATGTTGCAAGCCTGATATTACCCTCATTCTCTATAAGAAAAATGGTTCCTGTATCCGCTGTGATGGCATTGCCGCCTGATATGCCTATATCCGCATTGAAAAACTTCTCTCTCAAAAATTCCCTTGCAAACCGGGCAAGCCTTGGGGGATCTGGAGGAAGTTCCTCCCCTGAAAACCGGGAGAATATCTCTGCAACCTTCTCCCTTGGAATATTCACTGCTGGTGCAAGTATGTGCATGGGTCTTGATTTTAAGAGTTGCACAATGAATTCCCCAAGGTCTGTTTCAAAAACCTCGTTCCCCCATTCCTCAAGTTTCTCATTCATAAAGAGTTCTTCAGATGTTATTGATTTTGCCTTAACAATTGTCTTACCTGTCCCGACAATCTTCTTCATTATATCAAGTGCCTCATCAGCATCCTCAGCATAGTAAGGAATTGCATGCATGTTTTCAACAACCTTCATGGTCTTTTCAATGTAGTAATCAAAGTTATCAATGACCTGATTCTTTGTTTCAATCAGTTTCTTTGCCTCTTCCTTAACATAAGGGAAGGCCTCAAGTGCCCTATCCCTGTTTTTCCTGAAGGATTCCACGGCCCTTCTAAGTGCGGTCCTTGTGAATGGGTCTTTCAACACTCTGTATATGGTCTTTTTGTATTGTGTATGTATATTTGCCATTTTTTACTCCATTCCTTTTAGAACAATAGAAACAAGGTCTTCAACCTCTATCTTCCCCTCGCTTCCATCGTTCAGGTTTAGATAGCAGAACGGACAGGCAGATGTTAGCACCTCTGCACCTGTGGGTAAAACCTGTAGTTCAATCTTTTCCTTTGCTACCTCTGCTGACAATCTCGGCAGATACGCCCTGACAAATCCACCACCACCACAACAGGTGGCATCCTCCTTTTCAAGTGGGAGCGGCACAAGTTCCAGGCCTGGTATTGATTTCAGAACCTCCCTTGGCTCATCATAAATACCATCGCTCTCCCTTCCAATATAGCATGGGTCGTGATAAACAACCCTCTTCCTGAAACCTGATTTAAACTTTATTTTACCTTCATCAATCAACTTCTTGAGGAACTGGGTGATATGAAGCACCTCAAAGTCATTATCCTTCCCTGTAATCTCCCTGTACTCATGCTTTATAATTGTGTAGCAGTGGGGACATGGTGTGACCACAACATCAACACCCTCAAGGGACCTTCTCACCTTTTCTGCCTGAACCTTTGCCTCTTCAATCTTACCTGCAAGAAGAAGGGGTGCACCACAGCAGAGGTCCAGACCATGTGAAGAATACTCCACACCTGCCCTATCCATTAACTCCTTGAGTCTATCAAAAAGAACAGGTGTTGAACGAGTTGTGCATCCAAAGAAAATTCCTATCTTCATGGTCTCTCCTTTTTTTGTTTATAATGGAATAAAATAAAAAAAAAGTCAATAGAAATCAAACCCAACCATGGTAATCACCTGGCATGAATGGGCTTGCCATTTATTAATGAAATTCCCTGTTTCAAGTCCATATATGAAGAATCTGCTCTGTCCAAAATTTTATACAGAATCCCTTCACAAATGTCAGCAATGAGTGAATCAGGCGTATCCTCCCTTAACTTTATCTCAAAATACACTGAATCCACATAAACCCTCACTGTTTTCATGGTATCCACATCAGAAGACAATGAATCAATGAAATCCTCCTCATGATACTGATAAACAGAATCCTTATCAGGAAAGATGAAGAGCAGCCTCGCTGTGGCAGAGGCAGAGGAATTGCCAGTATTTACAACCCAGAATAACATCAATAAAACACCCATTTTTCACCTCCACCACCCTTTATAAAATTTTTATTCCAGATTTATTATATTGGGAATCAGTCTTCTATGATAAAATATATGTTAAAAGTTGGGTACATGTAAAAAATTTAGGACATTAGAATTTCTTTATCCTTATGGGTCTTTCCTTTTTTGCAAGGCCTATGTCTATTATCTGATGTGCCCTTGGCCTCAATGCAGCATACAAAATCAGGTTTTTTATGGAGAGGTCAAAATCAGGTGGAAGGTTTTTCAATCTTATCCTGAACATACCAGGAGGGATATTCTCTATCCTGTAATTACCATCCCTGTCACTCATTGTGAACAGGTCTGTTCCTGAAAGTATTATAACAACATTGGGGATTCCCTCCTCTCCTTCATCAAGAATACCATTCCTGTTTCTATCATGGAACACCTTTCCTGAAACCCTTCCAAGACCAACAATGGGGATATCTATCCTTTTAATGTTGAAGTTCTTTATTTCAAAGAGAATTCTCTTCTTCTTCGTCCCCATATAGGCAGGAAGGTTTCCAAAGGATATGCTCAGGATGTGTTTACCTGGCTTAACAAACCCAATCCTGTAAATACCATCCCTCCCAACTGCGACCTTCTTTTCACCATCAAGCACTATCTGAACATCCTTTATAACAGGCTCTCCCTCCTCAAACACCCCATTACCATTGTTGTCTGAATAAACCGAACCATAAACAAAACAGAATCCCATTTTTTCCATATCCATACGGGTGTTTATATTAAACCCACCGCTCAGTCCCCTGTATGGGAAATCACCATGGACACGGAAAAGAAGCATAAGCCACTGGTATGGTTTGTAGGTTAGCCTTGTCCCAACATTCAGACCATTGTTTGAGATAAAGTTTATATTCATTCTCAAATCTGGCCTGAGTGGTAAGTTTGCTCCCCCAAACATTACAAGCCCACTTGAAAGGTATGACCTTCTACCCAATGTAAAATAAAGAAAAGAACCAGTAAACGGGAAAAACTTTCCTGTGATGTCAAAACTTTCCCCTCTAATTCCCCTGTAATATGAGAGATACCTGATGCCAATTCCCCATTTATTCCTTAAATATGTTGCTTCACCCCCCCTCTCCCACCAGAAACTGTCAAAACTTCCAGAGGCAATGAGGCCATAGGTACTTACATTCAGTGACCTCCTGTATGTATAACTCATGGATGTATAGAACTTCTTTGTGAGTGGGCTTCCATATGTTTCACCGCTGATTGTAAGACCATATCTCATACCAAGCCCAAAGGGAAACCTGTAACCAGTGTTTGCATAAATATCTATTCTTCCCCTCTCAAAGAACCTGTTTGAACCATCAACATACCTGTTTGATATATATCTTCCCCTGAGAAAGAAAATGAACTTCTCCCTTTTGTATTCAAGTGAGTATTGGGCTTTAAATCCTGGTGTGCCATAATATCCCAGACCAAATTTGTACTGGTATATAAGGTTTCCCCTGACGAATTTGTTCCACGTTGAAAGTATCAGATTATTCCGTGAAGGTGAATAGATTGTGGTGTCCATACGAAAAAGAATGGAAATCGGTATGTAGGGTGTTTTACCCTCCATGTAAAGGTAAAAACGATTTTCACTATAGGTAGGAATAAAATGATAGACCCTGTCTCTTTCCCTTCCAATTGTTATTGAAGGGCTTAGAGGCATGGTTATGTTAAAAAGTCCCAATCCCCTAACCGACCCAATATCCCCAAAAGTTACTCTTCCTGCAAATTCTGTTGAATCCACAGAAAAGTAAAACTTTTTCACACCCTTTAATCCATTGTAAGAACCTATATAAATCATTGACCTGATATCCTTCTCAACCACCAAAAATCGGGCGTTATTAACATATGTTCTGATGTTTGATTGTGGAAATGTGAAAAAAGAATATTCTGAATCAATGGTCAGTGCTGCCAGTAAAAAAATCATCTAACCTTTATTGTCTTCTCTGCCCTGAGTATTTCACTTCCTCCGTAATCCACATCCACCTGGAGCGTGTATTCGCCCTTTTTCAGGGAAAATGGGATTTTTAGAATCCTCTGGTAACCAGGAAGTACCAGTACAGGTTTTGTGCTATCAACGATTGTTGAGCCATCCGGTTTTATTGCCCTGAGAATAAGTTTTGGTTTCAACCAGATGTCTCCATTGTTAAGAAACCCCATCTCAACTGTACCATCTGAATAATTTAGAGAGGTTATTTCACCCCCCATGTATGAGACATTCCCTGGTGAGACATAAACAGTGAGCCCAATCCTTCCTGCAATCCTTATGGTGGGAACCCATGCACCAGGAATGGGGACTGATTCAAAAAACACAACCCCCCAGTGGCCCTTCTTTATTGAATCTGGCACCGAGACCGTTATTCTAACATCAACCTTCCCATCGGGTGGAACATCAAACTCAGCAGGATTGATGGTTATCCAGGGAGAACAGGAAAGGGAGAGTTTACCAGACTTTTCGTACATAATCTTACCATCCCTTGAAAGAAACCAATCACCTGTATATGCCTTAATCCTCAATGGATGCGTTTTATTAAGGTTGTAAACAGAAACAACCTCTGTAATGTCTCCACCTGGAGAAGCAATCTCCAGTTTTGGAGGGGTTACAAGAAATTTTGAAACAGAGAAGAAGAGGAGTAACATAAAGAACAATTGGGGAGGCAGTGCCTCCCCTTACCAGTTACAGTGTCTGCATTGTAATTGTTACGGTGCAGGTGTAGGTACCAGCCTCCTCATCACCGTCAATATAAACCCTCCAATCCTGATCTGCAGATGCAAATCCAGACGTTCTTCCTGTACCTGATGCAAGTGTTGCTGCAGTTGTGGAGAGGGAAGTCCATGAACCTGCCCCAGCATCACTGTATTCAATGTCACCTATGAGTATTCCACCACCAGGGTCTCCACTTCCCACTATTGTCAGCTGCCATGAGGTTCCTGATGCTGCATTTGTCCAGTACCTGATTCTCATGTAGGGTGAAGCATTCGGGTTTGTTGGGTAGTAGTACTGGGGGAAGTCCTGACCCGAAGATATATCGGGGGGGTAAGAGGGGTTATTGGGGTTTGATGTGATGTTTGAGAAATCCCAGGTTACATCATCAGGAACCCAAACAGCGACCCAGGTGGGAAACTGAAACTGGAGGGTTGCATCAACAGACTGTGGAGGAGGACCAAAAGTAAAACCTGCTGCAAAAAGTATGGCTGGAACAACGGTCATCAACAGGAGCTTCTTCATAAGCACCTCCTTGTTTATTATAGCCTCATAAGTGTAAATGTAAGGGTTGTTGAGTATGAACCAGCAACATCATCCCATGTGAGTTTTAATTTAAGGTCTATGTTTACTGGCACACCCTCCTCTGGTGTTGTTCCTCCTTTCAACAGTGGAACACCATCCCTTTCCATCTTCACATAATCTTCACCATTCACCCTGAGGCTCAGCCTGTTTATGGGAATAACATCACCATTCTGAGATATGAAATCGTCTGAGGGCTTAACAACAAGTTCCCAGTCTGTATTGGCAAAAACCGTCAACATTATGGCAGACCTTCTTTCCATCTCCTTGCTTATAGGGTCAATCATTCCAAGGTCAACAACAGGTGTTTCAATCTGCAAAACCAGTGATTCATCAACCCTGAACCTGACATCCACATTGGATACCTGCATTATCAAAAGAAGTAGCATGTAATTATTTTAACAAAAATTTCTTCAACGTCAAGGGGTTCAATGTGTTGCAAAATTTTTAATCACCCATTGTTATTCTGAACCCCAGCATGGTTGAACTTAAATTGAAATCAGGAAAAGAAATCTCCACATTGTATCTACCTGTTTTCAGACCAATACCAGCAGACCTTATTGGGGAATCAAAGGCAAAGTCAAGGAACATGTATAAGACCGTATTATTACTTCTGATGATGTAGAACTCTGCACCTGCTCCATACAACCTTCCATAGTACCCTGGAAAGTAACCCCTGACAGGTGATATGTAATTCTCCTTCAGTTTAACACTATCTGGTTCTGTAATGACAAACCTGTAATAGGGCGAAATTCTCCAGAACACAGGCCTAATCTTCCCCTTGATCAACCTTCCCCTTTCAGGAACATACACAAATGAAAGACCCAATGGGGATGAAACCATGGAGAGTATAATATCTGTACTGTTTTCAATGATTTCAGAAACAAATGTATTCTTCCTCACACCTGTCTTAAAGAGAACCGAGGGGTAAAAGGAATGAAATTTAAGATACAAAGAGAAGGACTGAATGAGAAGTGTATCAGAATATGTTCTCACATAATAATCAAGCAAAAAACCACCCCCTTTTAAGGAGAAAATAGGAATGTCAAGTGAACCCTCTATAAATGTATATCCCTCTGATTCTCTATCAACATTAACAGAAATTATACTTCCATATCCAAAGGGATTAAAAAATCCACCATTCAGATGGAGTGAATAACCCTTATCAGCCCTGTAACCTGCTCCAAAGAGAAGTCTGCTTTCAGATTTTGTTCTGATGAATACCTCAATATCCAAACTATCTTTCATATCAACAAGTCTGAATGAGTCCACCTGAAAAATCTTACCCCTGTTTATAAGACCAATTACCTCTTTCAATCCTCTTTCACAAAAGACCCTGCCTTCAATGGGTGATGACAATCGTCTTAAAAGGGACAAATTACCTCGCCCCCTGAATATCAATCTGTGAATGTATTTCAAACCTCCACTTGAAATACCAATCTTTATATCAATGAGAGAATCTTTTACAGAATAAAAGGGAACAAGTTTTACAAAGGGAAATCCATTGTCTAAATAAACAGCCTGAACCCTGTGTAATAATGAGTCTATCTCTGTCGCGTTAAGGGGTTTACCAACAAAATCCTTTGTAATATCCTTCAGAGTGTCTGCAAAAAAATACTCCCCCTCAAACTCAACCGAGTTTATCAAAACATTAGAGGGAAGACCCCTGCCTTCCCTCATTCCAAGTCCTGTTAATAAGAGCAATAACAACACTATTTCACATCTTCTGTGTCAGCCAATTCAAACTCAAAGTAGAATGTCTTTTTGGGAATGACAAGGCTGTCGTAAAGTGTAACCTGTATTATGGTATACTGTGGGGTCCTCTGGACGATTATCTCATCCTCTGGTGCATCAAGGTCTTTCTTCTCTATATATCCAGTAATCTCACGCCATACCTTTTCCCTTGTATATGTGCCAGATGCATAGAACTGGTTGAGTTCCTCAATCTTCTTCAAAAGGTCAGACTTCCTTATCTGAATTCCCAGCCAGTTTATAAAAACAGTAGCACCAAAAATGATGACAGCCAGAAGAATACCCCAACCTATGAGTTTCTTTATAAAACCCATATTACCACCTCAAATCCAAAGCCTGTTTTTTATACTTCTTTGCCTGTGCTATCCCCTTTCTTGCATAGTTCTTCCATTCATTGTTAGAACAAAGGCTTATTGATTTACTGTATGCAGCAATGGCCTTGTCAAAAAGTGCAATAGCAGGATTCCAGTTTTCCTTCTTCATTTCTGCAAGGCCTTTCCTGAAATACACATCCCCCTTGAGTGCCCAGAGAATAGCATCCTTTGGTGCCTTCTTCAGTGCCTCATTCACAGTGTTCATTGCCTTTGTGTAAAACTTCCGTGTAATATACAGGTCTATAAGGCTGTAATAGGCAGAAAGGTTGTCAGGTTCATGTTTAAGTGCCTCTTTGTACATGTTTTCAGCAAGGGTGTACTTTTTCAGCCCTTTGTATGCCTTACCCAGTTTTATCATGACACTCACATAATTGGGTATCTTTGATAGAACAAACTTGTACTCCTCTATGGCCTTTGCATACTGCTTTGTATCGTTGTATGCATCACCCAATTTCACCCTTATCTCAATGTCATCTGGATTTACATCCTTGACCTCTTCAAGAAGTTTTATCGCCTTTGAACTCTCACCTGTTCTCACATAAACGCTCCCAAGCCTGAAGGCGATACCCTTATTTTTGGGGTCAAGTTTATAAGCCTTTTCATAATACTCCTTTGCCTTTTCAAGATGCCCCAAATCCTCCTCAAGATTCCCAAGCCCATCCCAGCAGTAGGCTAAGGATGAGTCCTTTTTAAGGGCATCAAAGTATACCTTCTCTGCAAGGTCATACTTTTTCAATTTCCTGTAAAGATTTGCCAGTGCAACCTGAACCTTCACACTCTTGGGATTCTTTGCGAGAAAGTCCTTGTAGGCCTGTTCAGCAAGAGCAAACTCCTTCTTTCCCTGATAGGCCTTTCCCAAACCAATGGCTGCTGATTCAAAACCAGTGCTTTCCTTCAATGCCCTCTGGAAATTCATTATGGCATCGTCATAGTTCCTCTTCATAAGATAGTCAGCACCAAAGGAATAGTACAACTTGGCCTGGCTCACCTTATTGCTATTGCTTTCTGTCTGGGTCTCTTCTGTCTGGGGTTTGACCTCTGGCTGGGAGCATGAAACAAGAAACACTACAATCAGAAGTGGGATTATTCTCCTCATTTTTTCGCCTCCTTCTCTTTCTTAACCTGTATAAATTCTGGCCTCGTTGTCACAAGCGTCTTGAAAGAGTCATTTGCCCTTGCCTTAACAAAGAAGGTCTTTGTAGAATCTATTGTATGATATACAGGTCCCCAGGAGAAGGATTCCTTCAACATTTCATCAAGTTTGTTAATGAATCTCACATGGAAAACAACCTCCGTACCTTCAGTATCCTTTGCTTTTGCCTTAATCACATAACCATCGTCAGTCAGTTCAAGTATGGGGTCTGAGGAAAGATTCTTCATAACAAGGTCAAACTCATCTTCCTTTTCCGGGTCCTCAAAGAGTTGTCTCAGGTTTCCAGTTGGCAATTCACCCTTTTCACTTTTATAAAGATTGATAAAAACCCTGCACTTATCCAGTGCATCGTATGCGTTCATTATTATATTCGCATGGATTGTCTGGTCTCTCAACTTCTCCCTGTACCGTGTTGCAAGTTGCTTTGTTATAGGTATCTTCCTCTGAAACTGCTTGGAGTAATCAAGAAACTCAATATTCAAAAGGTATCTTTTGTAATTTGTAATCTCATCCCTGAGGGTATCTATATTTTCCATCTCCTTTTTATTCTTCTTTTTGTCCAGCCTTGAAACAATCCCATCAATAAGGTTGTCTGTATTGGGGATATCTTCGTACTTCAATGTTTTATCCTCTCCCTTAGCAAGGGTATAAAACTGGTCAACTGCCTTATTTAGGTCATTGAAATATCCCTGGAGTGTTTCATCTATGATTCCAAGGGAATCAATCAAATGTCTTACTTCCTCTATCCTGCTGTGCAGGTGATCTTTTTCTGCCTCCATTGCTGTAAGATACTCGTCCTTTTTCTCCTCAACATCTATCTTCCCCAGCAGTGTATCCAGTTTTGAGAGGTAAAGAGCAAGGTCTGGATACTCCTGTGACTTCCCCTTACCTACCTCAAGCCTCATCTTGTTCAGTATGCTGTCAATAGGCACAAGTATCTGGAAAATATCAGAGGCAAGGCTTGAATCAGCAAAGAGTGCCTTCCTCCTCAACTCGCCAAGAACACCGCTTATCTGGGTTACAATGTTCTCTGATTCAAGAAGGAGCAGTTTTATACTCGTAATCTGTTCGGGCTCAACAGGGTTTTCCTTTGTAAAATAAGGAGAAATGAGTTTGAGCCAGTCTGAATTGGGTCCAGGGTATGCACCCTTGTCAATTCTGTATTCCTCAAGGGCATTCCTGAGTTTAATCATTGTGGACTGTGCCTTAACAATCTTTGCCTGGTCTGCAAATCCACCCTTTTCAGAACATCCTGCAAAAATCAAAAACAAAGGGATAATTAAAAGAATCTTTCTCATATCTTCTCCTTGTTTAGTATTTATAATGGAGCCGACGGGATTCGAACCCGTGACCTCCTGACTGCCAGTCAGACGCGCTTCCAGCTGCGCCACGGCCCCGCATAGTTTATTTATACAGAATCAATGGATTTTGTCAATAATGTTTATACAGTTTGTAGAAATATAGCAAACTTAACAATACCCATATTTATTAGAAATCTGGTTCAAGTAAAGAACGAAAGTTTTTCTGATAAAAATCAAAATACAACCCAAATTATCTTGCCTAAGGAGCAAAAAGGTATAAAATACATAAAGTGAACAAGAGAGGTGTTGGTAAAGAGTACATAGATGATTTGACGACTCTTTACAACAGACGTTATTTTTGTCAGCAGATCCGGGAGAAACTCAGGGAGGCTGGGAAGAGTGACATTCCATTGTCAATAGTTTTTATTGACCTGGACCACTTCAAGAATGTGAATGACACATACGGTCACACTCGGGGGGATGCGGTACTAAAGAGGTTTGCTCTTTTCCTTAAAAACCAGTTAAGGCAGGATGATACTTTATTCCGATATGGCGGTGATGAATTCATCTGTATATTACCAAACACCAATTATAAGCAGGCAATGGGGATTTCCCAACGTATAATAGAACAGTGCAGAAGGATGGAGTTTTCACAGATAAGATTAACTGTAAGTATAGGTATAGCCTCATTCCCGAAGGATGCAACAGATTGGAAAGCACTGCTTGAGGTTGCCGATAAAAATATGTACAATGCAAAAAGGTCAGGAAGAGACAGAATAGGTTTTTTTGATAAGGAGAGGAGGGAATTAATCATACCCACCAAAGAAATTGTTGGGAGGGGTGCCGAATTAGAGAAAATAAAGGAAATAAGCAAATCAATATTTAGTGGAAAAGGTGGTGTAGTATGCATCAGTGGTGAGATTGGTGTGGGCAAGACAAGATTAGTACAGGAGGTGGCAAAAGATACCTATTTTCAAGATGCCCTAATGTTGAGCAGCAACCTTTCTGCAACCACAAAGTCCATTCCATACTTTCCTTTCAGGGAGATTATACGGGCATTGGTTTATAAAGAGTGCAAAGAGTGTATTGAACAGATACCCAGGGTTTATCAAATGGAGATAATGAAAATAGTTCCTGAACTCACTAACAGGGCAAGAGAAATGGGGGAAGACATTTTTATGGTTGACAAGTACAGACTTTTTGAAGGCATAAGGAGATTTTTATCCATTGGAGCATCAAAAAGACCTATATTTATAGTCCTTGATAATATTCACTGGGCAGATGAGGGTTCCCTTGATCTTCTTTACTACCTGATCAGGTCTCTAAGGGAAAACCCCGTATTTTTCTTTTTGACATTCCGCATAGAGGAGTCAAAGGAAGGTTATTTCCAGAATATACTTCAATTGATGAGCAGGGAAGGTTTATACAAAGAAATAAAACTTCTCCCTTTTAAATTTCAAGATGTTGCACTGATGCTTTCATTGATTCTTGATGCAAAACCACCCACCAGATTGGTTGAATATATATTCAAAAAGACGGGTGGTAATCCATTTTTCATAGAGGAATTGGTCAAATCCTTAGAAGAGAATAATGCCCTTGTCTGGAACAAAGAGGAATGGGTATTTGATGAAAACAGGAAGGTTATTATTCCTTATTCTCTTGAGGGAGTGGTTGAGAGAAAGTTGAGTATGATTGATAGAGATGCGCACAGGGTAATAGAGTATGCATCGGTGATTGGTAGGGAGTTCAATTTTTCCCTTCTTCGGGAAATAACCGGGATAAAAGAGGGACTCCTTTTTGATTTAATGGATGAGATATTGGAGATAAGGCTGTTGAAAGAGAGGGGTATTGAGCAGTACTGTTTTTCAGAGGATTTAATCAGGGAAATAGTCTATCAGAAGATAAGCAAGGGCAAATTAAGACGTTACCATCAAACTGTGGGGGAAAAGTTGTTGAGTCTGTATAAGGGACATACCAATGAGGTTGTTGAAGAATTAGCCAACCACTTTTACTTGAGTGGGGACTGGGGAAAGGCAGTTAAATACAGCATTATCGCAGGGGACAGGGCAAGGGATGCCTATGCAAATAAGGATGCAATAAGGTTTTACACCTGGGCAATTGAAAGTCTGGATAAGACAACAAAAAACAGAACAGCAAAGGGAATAGAATGCCTGAAAAAAAGAGCAGAGGTATTAAATCTGATGGGAGAAAATGAAAAGGCAATTTTAGACTTAAAACATGCTATTAAAAAGGCAAAACTAATGAGTGATAAAAAAGCAGAAGCTGACTGCCTTATTGTCCTTTCTAATATTTATCAAGATAGAGGACAGTACGATAAAGCTTCTCAAGTAATCTCAAAAGCCGATGAGATATACGAAAAATTAGGGGATAAATGTGGTAAGGCAGAAACCTATAAACTTATTGGTAACATTCACTTCTACCTTGGTGAATATCAAGAAGCATTGAAGTGTTACAAACGCTCATTAAAAATAAAAGAAGCACTAAAAGACCTACTGGGACAGGCAGAGAATCTAAATAATATCGGAGTAGTCTATCAAACCCTTGGCAAGTTTAATCAGGCTCTTGAATTTTTTCAGCAATCTTTAGAAATATCCAGGGCAATAGGTAATCCTGAGATTGAGGGAAAAAATCTAAATAATATTGGTATTGTTTATTACAACATCGGTGAATACACCAGGGCACTGAGGTATTATGAAGATTCCTTAAAAATATTTGAAGAGATAGGCTGTCGTAACGCCGTGGCAAAAGGTCTCAGTAATATTGGAAGTATCTATCATATTCTTGGAGAATATGAGAAGGCTTTGGAGTTTTATAAAAATGGGCGAAAAATATTGAACGAAATAGGGAATGTTCAGGGAGAAGCAACAAACCTATTCAATACTGGCTCTATCTATGAAAACCTTTGCAATTTTGATGAGGCTCTGGATCTTTACCAGCGTTCCTTAAAAATAGTTGAAGAGATAGGGGATAGACAAATGGAGGTTGCATGTCTCTCAAACCTTGGTAATATACATAGAAGGAAAGGTAATTATTCTTTAGCTGAAATGTACCTGGGAAAGGCGTATGCTTTGGCCCAGGCAATCAATTCCGATCCTCTTATAGTCTATGTTCTTCTGAAAATTATTGAATATAATTTAGCGAAAGATGATTTGAATAAGGCCAAAAAAAGATTAAAAGAAGTTTCATCTTTTATTGATAAACTCCGTTCCAGTGAATATAAAGCACATTTACTCAGTCTACTCGGAATATTTTACACAAAAAAGAAAAAGTGGGAAAAGGCAAAGTCTTCTTTTAAGAATTCCGTATCAATCCTTAAGGAAATGAAAAATGAATTCGAACTTGCCCAGGTTTACTATTATCAAGGTCTAATGTTTAAAGAAATGGGAGATAAAACAAATGCCAGAAAGACTCTTAAAAAAGCAAAGAAGTTATTTGAAAAGTTTGGCGCCAGTAAATGGATAGCAAAGATCGGTTTTTAGTTTTAAATTGATGCATGACTTTTGTGACTCCTTTAAATAACAATTCAACTTGTATTTGGGATTTCTCATTGAATATTTTACATAATTGTGTAATATTGTCTTATAAAGGAGGTGATTATGGGTCTTGAAGCAGGCTTTAAAGAGATGGTGAAAAACATAGCAGAGAAGATACCTGGTTTCAACGGGTATTACAGAAAGGAAACGAGGAGAGAAGAGGAAAGGATGCTCAGGGACTACATTGCCAGCAGGATATCTGAAAGCGTGAGGAAGATTAACGAGACTGTGAGGGAGATAACAAAATCTGGAGACATATCAGTACTTGACATATATGGAAGGGTTCAGAAAAATCTTGAGAAACTGGAGGATAAAATCAGATATGGTAACTATGGTTACTCTGGATTCTTTGACCTGAAACAGGTTGATGAGAAGACCCTTGAAAACGTATTAAAGAAAGACCTTGATATCCTGAAAATGGTGGCAGGCCTTGGTGAAATGGCTGAACAGGGTAAGATTAAAGAGATAGAAAAGGCAATAAAGGAGATTGAAATGCTTTTCAATGAGAGAAAGGATATAATAGAAAACATCAAATAACAGGAGGACAAAATGGCTTTGTTCCTTGAAGTAATAGAGTTTTTTGACGAGAAGGGAACCGATATAGTTCACAGGATACCAGAAAAAGGGTCTGCTGACATTGCTGTTGGTAGTCAGTTGATTGTTAGAGAAAATCAGACCGCTGTATTTTTCAGGGACGGAAAGGCACTTGACACTTTTGGCCCGGGAAGACACACCATCACAACCCTTAACATCCCTCTATTGAAAAACCTTCTCGGACTTGCTTTTGATGGCAAGAGCCCATTCAGGGCAGAGGTTTACTTTGTGAATATGAAGGTTTTCCCCAATGCAAAATGGGGAACATCTGAGCCAATCCCATTCAGAGACAGAGACCTTGACATTATAAGGATAAGGGCTCACGGGATATACAGTTACAGGGTTAAGGACCCTCAACTCTTTGTGAATAAGATTGTTGGTACACAGAACATATACATGAGGGATGAGATTGAGGACTTCTTTAAGAATGTGATTATATCAAGGCTTACAGATTTCCTCGGTGAGACATACACATCCATTTTTGACCTTCCAAGAAACTATGACGAACTGTCAACAGGTGCAAAATCAAGGGTGTTTGAAGATTTTGACAAGTATGGGGTTGAACTAATTGACTTTTATATAAAATCCATAACACCACCACCTGAAGTGGAGAAGATGATTGATGAGAGGGCTGGAATGAAGGCGGTTGGCAACCTTGACGACTTCACAAAATTTCAGGCTGCAAAGGCAATGAGGGATGCAGCAAAACAGGAGGGTGGTGCTGCTGGTGCTGGTGTTGGCATGGGTGCAGGCATTGGAATGGGGATGATGATTCCAGAAATACTCAAAGAAAGCATGGATAAAGGAGGAGAAAAGGGAAAAGAGGGAGGAACTGCCACAGGTGAGACATGCCCTAAATGTGGTTCTCCTCTTCCACCAGGTGCAAACTTCTGCCCCAATTGTGGAGAGAAGATAGAAAAAAGGGCAAGGTTCTGCCCGAACTGTGGCAAGCCCGTGCCCCCAGATGCAAAATTCTGTCCTGAATGTGGTCATAAACTTTCATGAAAATAAGATGTCCTTCCTGTGATGCAGAGATAGCCATTGAGGCAGACCAGAGGGTTCTCACTTGCCCCTACTGTGGAACCCCAATCATCGCAGAGAAGTCTGGCACACTGATACTTGAACGGATAATCCCCGACCTCTCCCGTGAAGCAGCACTTGATATTTACAGGGGGTTCTTTCCTGATGGAAAAATTGGAGACCTGAGACTTGAATACATACCTTATTACAGGCTTGAAAACAACTCAGATGTTGTTTTTATTCCGGGTAAAATGGGATTACCACCCTCCTTCAAATACCACAAGCCACAGGGTGATAGGGTTACACTCACGGAAAACTTCCCTGCCCCTGAAATCAGTCTTACAAAGGCTCTTGAACTTGCAAAACTTGAGAAGGCTGAAAATGCCTCGGTTATCTACACCCCATTTTACACAGACAGTAGGAAAAGGATATACATTGATGGTATAACAGGGAGGGTGGTGAAAGAACCTGTCGTGGAAGAAAAGTCTCCCAATAGTTCTCATATTCTTATCATCTATCTTGTTGCAGGTATACTCGCACTCGCCATTCCTGTAACCTGGTTGAGGATTGTCCTCCCTCTGGGTGTATCCTTCATTCCACTCCTGAGGAGGAAACTTGGGTAATGTTATAGGACTATCCTGTCCATCCTGTGGTGGAACATTAAAGGTACTGGAAGGGGTAAAAAATGTAGATTGCCCTTTCTGTGGTTCAGGATTCATTCTCTCCTCAAAGATCGGGGCAGAGCGATACTATGTTGAACCTGAATTGAGGGATTACAAAAAGAGGATAAGTATTGTTTCTGGAAAAACGGATTTTTCAGACCTTGACTTATTCTTTGTTCCCATAATCAAGGTACGCGCAGAGATATTTGGCTGGTTCTATGCCTTCAAAGAGGGAAAGAGAAAAACAGTTTACGAGGAAACCTATACAGCAACAGGAAGGAGGGTTAGAAAGGCAAGAACAATCATTGAGGGAAGGGAAAGGATTAAAAAGAGTGTGAATGTGCTGAGAGAAACAATCATCTATCCCATTGAGAACATGCCAATGGGATTATCAAGGATTGAACTGAACGGTCTGAAACTGCTCCCCTATGATGATGAAAAGATACACAGGTTCGGGAGTGTTCTTGACCTTCCATCCTCCATTGAATATTATATGAAAATGGGGCTGGACAAACTCAAAAAAGACATAACGGATAAATACAAAGAATTTGATGAGTTCTATTCACACCTTGAACCTGTTTCTCCACATATGACCATAATCTATCATCCCGTTGCCTTTGCCCGTTTCCCCGATGGATTCCTTTCCTATGATACAGTGAACGACAGGGTTCTCATAAAAAAATTCCAGGAAAAGAAGAAAAGAAAAAATCTGCCACTCACAAAAATCCTTCCACCAGCAGTGCTCACCCTATCAGTGGTATCCATATTCAGCAGACTGGCTGCATTCATTCTTTTCCTTGCCATGATTCCACTGTTCCTTGGAGGTGAAAGTGGAGATTGAACTCCTTCCCCTTGTGTGTCCTGATTGTGGAAGCCCTATTAAATCAACAAAGAACGATAATGTTCACTTCTGTTCAGGGTGTGGTAAGGCATATGTTGTAAAAAAGGGCGAGTGGAAACCGATTAAAACCATTTATGCAAAACCAATCCTCCCATCTCCAGATAATAATTATATTTACCTTCCCTTCTGGGGCATAAGAACCATACTCAGTTTTGAGGAGAAGCCAAAACCTGAGGCTGTGATTGTGGAGACAGAGGTGGACAATCCCTACTCAGCCTTCCTTCAGAAAAAAATCTCTGTAATTCTAAAAGAGCCTGATGCAAAAACGACCATGGACTTCTTCATACCCGGATTCGGCACAACAAACAGGTATCTTCTCATGGACAACATAGGGCTTGAATACACAAGAGAACCCCCTGATATACACATAACAGGCCCCAAGGAGATGTGTGGTGGAAAATACTCACTTGAGGATATTATTGTGATTGCCAAGGCATTACTCCTCACAATGCAGGAAGATTCAAGATTTTTCATAAAATACAGATTCAACTTGACACCTGTTAAATTTTTTGTTATAGGTGTACCGTTCTATAAAGAAAATGAATTTTTTATTGATGCATTGAAGGGTAAAAGGATGTTCTATGATGCTGTTGAAAACATAGATGAGATAATGAAAAAGATAGGAGGTGGTGATGGCAAGGATTAAACCATTCAGGGCATTAAGACCAAAAAAGGAACTTGTTAAGGATATAGCCTGCCCTCCATACGATGTTCTTGATAGGGACGAGGCACTCAAACTTGCAGAAAACAATCCTTACTCATTTCTGCATGTGATAAAGCCTGAGATTGACCTTCCACCCGATATTGATTTGTATGATGAAAGAGTGTATAAAAAGGGTCGTGAAAACCTTGATAAATTCATTGAAAACAATTACATGTTCCAGGATGAAAAACCTCAATTCTACATATACAGACAGATCTGGAAGGACCACACACAGATTGGGCTCGTTGCCTGTGCCTCTGTTGAAGATTACGAGAAGGATATTATAAAGAAACACGAGCAAACAAGGGAAGAAAAGGAGATTGACAGAACAAAACACATCCTCACCTTAAATGCGCAAACTGGCCCTGTTTTCCTTACATACATCGCAAGGGATGAGATTGACAGGCTTGTTGCTGAAATCATGAAAGGTGAACCAGAATACGATTTTACCTCTGAGGATGGTGTTGCACATACAGTTTGGGTTGTTGAAAATGAAGAACACATAAGGGGTTTTGTTGATTTGTTTTCTGATATAAACCCTCTTTATGTTGCTGATGGTCACCACAGGTCTGCAGCAGCAACAAGGGTTAAGAAGATAAAGCAGGAGGAAAACCCAGATCATACTGGTGAGGAGGAATACAACTTCTTCCTCACTGTGATATTCCCACACAACCAGATGAAGATTCTCCCATACAACAGGGTGGTGAAGGACCTTAACGGAAGAACAACAGAGAAATTCATTGAAGAAATCAAGGAAAAATTCTTCTGTGAACCCATGGATATTCCTGTAAAACCAGAGAAGAAGCATACCTTTGGTATGTACATACATGGGAAGTGGTATCTACTTGAGGCAAAAAAAGGCACTTATCCTGAGGACGACCCTGTTGAATCACTTGACGTTGCAATCCTCCAGAATAATCTCCTGAGGCCAATTTTAGGGATTGAGAATCCCAGAAAGGATAAAAGGATAAGTTTTGTTGGAGGAATAAAGGGAACAGAGGAACTTGAAAGGCTTGTGAACTCAGGAAAGTTCAGGGTTGCCTTTTCCATGTTCCCAACAAGTATTGAAGACCTTATAAGGGTTGCTGATGCAGGAAGGTTTATGCCCCCGAAATCAACATGGTTTGAACCGAAGTTGAAGAGCGGGCTATTCGTGCACCTGCTTGATTAGGTGCTGATAAACTACTTCCGCCTGAGTATTTACATTCAGCCGGAACCTGTTAATATACTTCTATGAAAATCTTAAGGATATTAATCATTGTCCTTGTTCTTATTCTCATCTTTGCCCCTGAATTTACACTGAATCTCAGGGTGAAGACCTATGGAGTGTTTTTGATTGATGGCTCCCGTTCCATGGAAAGGAACAGGCTTTCCCCACCTGATATAAAATCACCCTATCCATTAAAAAAATTTGTATTTGATTATAAGAGGGAACGAACAGGTATCGGGGATGCAATATTGAAGGCAAAAGAAAGATACCCTGATGCTGGTTTTATTCTTCTATACTCTGATGGAATGAACAACACAGGGGAGGATCCCATACTTGCCATAGAGAAGACCGGGCTACCTGTTTTTGTCATTATTCCAGAACAAAAGGAAACCGGAATCTCCATTATAAAATCCACCCATTTTATAACAGAAGGGGACACTACTTTGTACTACATAAAGGCCAACAAGGGTAAATTGTTGGTATTTGTGGAAAAAAAGAAGATTTATGAGAAACAGGTGAAGGATGCAGAAGAAATCTCCATCCCTGTATTTATGGGAAAAAGGGGAAAGAGAAAAATCCTATTTATTTTAAAAGGTGAAAGCCTTTCAGATACACTTGAAACTTATACATCTGTGCTTCCCAGACCATCATTCAAAATCATTTCAGGAAGACCGGACTGGAATATGGGATTTATAAGAAGAGAATTAATGGAAAAGGGCTATGTGGAATCAGAAAAACCCGACCTATACATATTCATAAATCCACTGAAAGAACAGGAAGATAAAATAAAATCCCTCCTTCCGAAAAAGAAAAGGATATTTGTGCTTGGGGAAAACATAACCAACCTTTCTGTTCTTCCATTAAGAGGATACTCTCGAAAGGAGATAACATTCCTGGAGAGAATCCCCATGACAGTACTTTCTCCAAAGGTTGTCCTACCTGAAGCAACTATTTTCTATTTTTACAACTTAGAGGCAGGTGTTGTTTACAGGCATGGGGGAGTACTTTTCCAATCCCTCATGCCCCAACTGTGGAAACTCCACTTATCCTCAGAGGGACTCCTCAACAAAAATCTTCTCTCAGCATACATGGACTCTGTTCTTGTGTATCTGGGCGTATTGAACCCACACATTGAACTCCCCGTGAAGGTTCCTGAATTTTCCACTCAGCCAATAATCTTCAAAGGAACACTACCAGAAAAGGTGTTCATTGATACATCCCAGATTCCTGTTCAGGGAGATACTCTTTACCTGCCCCCACTTCCACCAGGTACATACAAAATCTCCTTTGTATTCCAGGGTGATACACTCAACGACTCATTGAATGTCTTCTCACCTGTGGAAGGAAGGGGTATAAACATAGAGGAACTTGAAGTTATGGCAAGGGCTTCTAAAGGGGGGATTGTTAGAAATACCCTTCCATCAGATATCGTGCCAGGAAGGAGAACCATTAAAATAAATATGAGGCATAATCCCCTTATATATCTCCTGATTATCCTGTTTCTAATAGCAGAATGGGTAATATGGATGAGAAGGGTCTAAATCACTATATCAAATGGGAGTCTGGTGGAAAGACTGTTCCAGAAACCCTTATCCAGCGTCAGGGAAATGGGGACTGGTTCAACCTCCGTCCTTCCTCTCACCTTTATCCAGTCCTTCTCTGTTGTAACAATCCTGTCCACACCAAGTTTAAGTGCAATTGATTTTATCCTTTCAATGTCTCGTTCTGAATAAATATGGTGGTCTCTGAACACAATAAATCTCACTGGATTATACCCAGATGCAACAAGGAGTTTTTTAAATGAATCAGGTCTTCCTATACCGCAGAAGGCAACCACCCTCTCCCCTGCTCCCCTTTTCTGTGAAATAATTCTTCCCCTCCACAGGGGTATCTTTATTCTATTTATCAGGATAGACTCCTTTCCCCTATCAACGACAATACCCATGTCTGCAAACCGGTGGTATCCAGGCAAATCCCTTGGTGGGAAGAATGGGAAGTCTGAATTGAAGAGGAGTATATTCAGGTCTTTTTTAAGATGCCTGTACTGGAAGGCATCATCAAGTATGAAAATCTCTATGCCAAACTCATCTTTACCTACCTGGATGGCCTCCTCCCTTCTTACAGAAGTTATCACAACTGCCCCTGTTTTCTCAGCAATAAGGCATGGCTCATCACCCACATCCTCGGGTGAATAAAAAATCTCCTTCCCATCAGATACAATGGACAACCTACCTTCCCTCTTACCCCTGTATCCCCTTGAAACTACACATACCCTATCCTTCATCCTGTTTGCCAGTTCAATCACAAAAGGGGTTTTCCCTGTTCCACCAAATGTTATATTCCCAACTCCTACAACGAACATAATCCTTCCCTTTTCAATATGAATTCAGCAATCCTTCTTGCTCCACCCTCCTCTCCCATCCGCTGCTTACCAGCCTCACCCATTCTTTTGAGACGTTCAGGTTCATTTAGAACCCTGACAACTTCCCTTGCAATTTTTTCAGGGTCATATCTGAACAAAAGAACTGCATCACCAAGGAGTCTCTTCTGGGCAAACATCCTCTTCCATGTAGAGGATGCACCTGTTCCATTGAAAACAACAACAGGTTTTCCCATACCTGCAGCCTGTTCAGTGGCTGTTCCTGCAAGGCTAATAATTATGTCAGAAGCAAGCACAACATCAACAAAGGCATTCCTGACAGGCACTGCAAATTCATACCCTGAACAGATACTCTTCACCCTGTTCCAGTCAAGCGTTGGGGATACAGCGATGGGGAACATTACATCTTTTTTGTATGACTTTATTCTTTCTCCAACCCTCAATATCCTTTCAAGATTTCCATATGCCTCCTCCCTTGAACCAGGAAGCACTCCTATAACAATTTTATTATCAGGGGGACTGAATACATTCTCTTTTTCCAATCCATCCATCATGGGATTGCCCAGAAAAACAGCCTTAACCCCTTTATTCTTCAGGGATTCTGCGGTTGGTTCATCATGGGTAAAAACAGCCTTTGAAATTCTCCTCATAATGGAAACCTCTATCCCAAGGTGGGGTGCAATGTAATCAGACTTACACGGTGCAAGAAAATAAGCCTTCATTTTGAATGCAATCCAGCCAAGAAAAAGCAGGGGCACATCCCCCACAACAAGAAGAATATCCGGCTTACCATTACCCCTGAGTTTTCCTACATATTCAAAGGGTATGTGAAAGGAGGTTAGAATATCCTCCATAAAACCTTTGAATGACTTCAAAAGGAATCCTCCTGAGGGTGGAGGAGAAAACCCCTGAACAAATGGAATACCTCTTTTCATGTATTCCTCACCAAGGGAAATAAGGGGGAAACCAGTAATGTGAACATCAGGGCAGAGTCTGAGCATCTCTCTGCCAATCAATGCACCTGACCTGTCCTCTCCATATGAGTTTGAAAGAATATACATCTTTTTCATCAATGTATTTTATAAAATTCCCCACTTTTTACAACCCCCAACCCCCAGCCCGGACCTTGACATTATGACATTTTTAAAACCCTCTCAATCCACCTTACAAAGACCATCATATAATATTCTGATTATAAAGAAGATATCAAAGAATAAAATTGCCTTCATAATATACGCCCTGTAAATTTTCGTTATGTAAAATCTTCTAATCCTCTGATTATCAACCAAGACCCGTAGCCCGGACCTTGACATTATGACATTTTTCTTTATGAGAAATTTCTTACTTAAAAGCTCTCTATATTGTACTTCAAATAAATGAGAGAATTATATCCATATCTCTTTTTACGTTGAAAATCAATTGCTTAATTAGTACAAAAGGTTCGGAATTATGACGTTTGATATCCAAGAAAACAACAAAAAGGCAAATGTAGAATGCATTTAAATTGTCACATTGTCAAGACCCGGGCTGGAATTTTTTGTATTGACAGGGGAAGGGAATAGGTGTATAAAATAAAAAAGAAAAGAAAAGGAGGTGCATCATGAAGAGATTTCTCATTGTGCTTGCTGTAGTTGTTGCTCTATCCCCCCTGGGTTTGCTTGCTCAACTGCCAGTGGCAACTGATGCCTGCATGCAGGCACAGATGGATGCCCAGGCAGATGTTAATGGAACCCTGTGGTTCTTTGATGGTTGTATATCTGGTTTTTTAATTTCTTCTCTTTATGGGGTTCTCTTAGGCGCTTTAGGTATTGGAGCTGCATACGTGGTTGAGCCCTCACCACCTGCCACGAGGCTTTTGGGCCAACCACCTGACTATGTGGCAATATACACTGATTGCTACAAGGAGAAAGGGAAATCAATTCAAACTTCCGCAGCTCTAAAGGGCTGTGTAGTTGGTGGCTTGACGGGCGTAGGACTCTGGTTAGTTTATTTAACGGCCTTATCTTCGACAGCATACTATTATTAAAAAAGGGGGCTTAAAAGCCCCTTTTTTATTAAAACACAACCTGTTTGAACGTTCTACCAGAGTCTCTCTGCCTTACAAAGTAAACCCCCGGTCTCAATCTAATATCCCAGATGCTCTTTTCAGGCTGAACACTCTTAAGCATTCTGCCTGTAATATCAAAAATCCTGAATTCCCTGTCCTTTCCCCCTGTTATCCTGATTCCATGTAGAATGGCTGAAACCTTAATAACCTCATCATAAAAGGTCTCTGCAACCACCCTCTCTTCAAAACCATCCTTATATGTAACAAGTGCTGTGTATTTGTTGAACCCCTTTTCTGGTTTATAGTCCTTAATCCTCAGTTCGTCAAAAATTGCGCCTGAATATATTATTCTACTACCCTTTTTTATGACAACATCTGCTTCAACACCTGTAAATAAATTCAATCCTATCCACCCATCTCCAGGGTAGCATGTGAAAACAGGCAGTTCATGTATACCAAGGGGACTGGAACTCCTGAAGTCAGCATACACAGGAAGATGGTCAGAAAAACCATAAAGGGCGTCAGCAATACTATCAGGGACAGCATTGTTCACTCCATCATTCACAGATAGATTTAAGTGATTCCCATCATTCCCAAAGGTTGTGTATGAGTTTGATACATAATCCACGCCAATATTATTGTCCAGCTCATACTTGGCAAATATAAAGTCAAACCTATCATCAAGCCCTCCATTGGAAGACCTTGTTGATTGGGTATGATAAGGTGCAAAAGTAGCGTTATCGTGCCAGTCACCTGGCAGTCCGAGTATATCCTTTGAACGACCAAGGTTTGTATCGGGTAATGCATGTGCCCTGATAAACTCGGTATAACCACTGTCACTTTCAGAGTTGTAGAAGTTCATATCTCCCACAATCAACCACTCAAAGTCACCTTTTGAACCCTGAAGGTTCTCTATATGCTGCCTTAAAAACTGAACCTCTTCAAACCTCTGGCTTTCGTACCCTGTGGAGGCCTTAAGATGACAGGAGTATATGTACAGTTGACTCCCATTAACCTCAACAACATATTCGGATATTGCCCTCAAACCATCAGGCGGTATGATGGTATCCTGGGAAACAAGGGAAACAATGGAATTTTTGTAAAAGAGCATATTGTCAGTGTCTGGCCCATCCCAGAATGCAGCCCTGCTCCATGTCCCGATACCTGCCTGATTCAATCTGTTTAAGAGGGTATCAGCACCTGCCTCATTTATAAGTTCCTGGATAACCACTATGTCTGGATTTATATACCTCATCACTATTTCAAAGTCATCCGCTCTTGCAGAGGCAGAAGTTCCACTAAAATCAAGCACGTTATATGTAAGAACCCTGAACTGGATAAAACCAGTATCCCCTACAATGTAATAAAAATCAGAAGTTGTTGAAACACCTGAAGAGTCGTCCTCTGCCCATAGATAATAATGAACAGTATCCCCTTTGTTGTACTTGGGAATGGTGAAGTAGAAGGTATCAAGCCTTGTGCTGTCATGGTAAATAGAGGTATAAACACCAGAATTAACTTTGTAGTAAAGGCTGTCGTACAAAACCTGTGAATTATCAATTATCCTTGCCTTTATCAGAACATTCTGAAGAAAATTGGGGTTTAAGGGATTCCTTGAAATATCCCTGAACATGGGATGGAAATTCACATCAGCAGAATCTCTGGGCTCTATTTTTGCAGTATCATTGTAAACATCAACACATCCAATTAAGTCCAATACATCATCTGGATAGGGGTGGAGAGTGACGCCCCAGTTATCAACCCTGCATATGCCCGTGCCGTCGTCTATTGTGAACTCTGCACCTGCAAGCCCTGTATCCTGAACAGTGGCATCCATTACCTTAACGAGAAGCCCCTCATATGCCTCAAGATTCACACTATCCGTCTTTGTAAGATAAGGTGGAACATGTTTGCCTGTTGCAACAACACTGTCCTTGAACAGGCTTATCTCTGTAAATCCCCTGTATTCTGAAACAGTACCTTTAACAATAACACTATCCCCCCTTGATACACCCGGTGCAGAGTTTGTATATACATAAATACCATGCCAGGGTGTAAAAGGGCTCTCCTCAATAAAATAACCTGAATTGAACACACCTGTCACAACACCAGTGGTAACAACATTGCTGTCAACATATGGGGAAACAGTGGTCTGTCCCTGAATTTCATATATGGTATGGAAGGTAAAATGAATGGGTCCTGAAATATCATTGGCATCCCGGGGTTCTATCTTAAATCTGCTGTAAGTATATGTCAAAGGACCTGTTATAGTATAAGTATCTCCAACAGTGGGAGTAAATGATACCCCCATGTCGTCCACCATCAAGTTCCCTGTTCCATCATCAACAATCCATTCTCCATAAGCATTTGGCAGGGACTCACAAACTGCATCAACAACCCTGATAAGAACACCTTCCCATTGTTCATCATTGGCAGGCCCGGTCTGAACATCAACTGGTGGTGGAGGGGTAGAGGACCCCAGAATATTTACTGTTGGGTTCCCTTTTAATTCTGTCAGACTGTAATATTCATCAACTGTACCTGTAACCTCAACACTGTCCCCAACAGAAACCGAAGGTGCAGAACCCAGATAAACATAAATCCCTCTCCATGCTCCACCTGGCTTCATCTCCATAAAAAATCCACTTGAGAAAACTCCAGTGACAACACCGTATGTTTTAACAACCTGCCCATCATAGGGTGAGGATGCCGCATGTCCCTGGATTTCCTCAATGGTTACAACAGTCTGCCCAAACAAAACAAAACCTATAAAAAAGAACAATAAAATTATGCGTTTCATCATCACCTCCATTTATTCTGGCTACATATACAAGTTTTATACCTGAAAAACTTTTATTGATTTTCAACAAACTATGGAATATTAATTAAGAAAATTTTTCATGCAAGTGAAAACTCTTCCATCAATATCTGAAGCTACTACCACCAATGAACTCCCTTAATATTGAAGTGGGTGGTATCTCCTCCTCAGTGATTGGCAGGAAGTGGTTGAGAAAGTTTAAAAGCCTCAGTGCCTCACAGTAGTATGGGTCATCAGCAGTAATGGACCTTAAAGGAGTTTCAACAAAGTTCTTCAACACGGCAAGTTCATACACAAGGGAGGAGTTGAACATCACATCCGCATTCTCCTGGAATGGAAATATGTTCTCCTCTTCCCCTCTCACAACACTCCCCCATCTTTCAAGTGTCACGGAGGGTGGATTGCCCCTAAAAAGGGTATCCCTGAATATTCTCCTCAAAAGCCTCACGTCCCTTGTTGGTATTCTATTCAATCTGTTGATATTCAACTGGGTTAATGCACTCACATAAATCTTGTACTTGTATGCATCGTCCACACTCTCAGTAAGCCTTGGATTCAGAGCATGGAGTCCTTCAATAATAAGGATTTCATCAGGCTTTAACCGCATCTTCCTTCCAACCCATTCCCTCTTACCCTTCTTAAAATTAAACCTGGGTATCTCCACCTCCTCACCTGATAAAAGTTTACTCAAGTGTTCATTGAAGAGCTTGAGGTCTATGGCATCTATAGAGTCAAAATATGGATTTCCTTCCTCATCAAGAGGTGTCTTATCCCTGTCAACAAAATAATCATCAAGGCCGAATGCCTTTGGTTTAAGACCATTCACCTTCATATGAACACTCAGCCTCTTTGAAAAGGTAGTCTTGCCAGAGGAACTCGGCCCTGCAATCAGGACAATCCTCACGGTTCCCTTCCTGTGCAGAATTTCATCTGAGATATATGCTATCTTCTTTTCATGGAAGGATTCAGCAACCTTCACAATCTCACTTATCTTCCCTGAGACAACAGACTCATTCAGGTGGCCTATACTCCATATATCAAGTATTTCAGCCCAATTCTTTGATTCGTTGTAGGTTCTCAAGAGTTTCTGCCTTTCCTCTATCCTCCCCAGTTGTGATGGATTTTTTCTATCAGGCAGAATAATCAGGAAACCATCACCCATGCGCACTATATCAAAGAGTTTAAGAAAACCTGTGTTTGGAAGCAGAGGACCTGCGAAATAACAAATATAATCTTTAATCCTGTAAAGGGGGATAAAGTCCCGTGATAGATACTGGATTATCCTCAGGTCATCCTCTTTGTTCTCTTTCTGGAGATAGTAGATTGCTTCATGCTTTGTTAACATCTTCTTCTCTATTTCAATATTCTGCTTCACAAGTTCTTCTATTTCCCTTTTTGCCTGAACAAGATTAAACTCACCACTCTCAATCTCTCCATACAGGGCATCCCCATATGAATGCTCAATCTTGATAGCAACACCTTTCTTGTAAGCAATGTAGGAAAGAAGAAATGTTATGGTTCTTTCATAGGTACGTCTTCCTTCCGGGTGGGTCAGGTCAAGAAGTTTTATGTCCGCCCATTCAGGGACAATATCGTTCAGCCCTGTGTATTGATTGTCCACAAGGGCAAGTGTAACAGGATAATCCACCTTTCCTACTATTTCAGATACGGTCTTTCCAATCGTTGACAAGTTTTATCCTCCTCTCTTTGTCAAAGTATGCTGTGTTGTTTCTCCCCAGTTCCTTCACCTTATACATGGCAATATCTGCAGTCCTTATAAGTTCCTCAACACTTCCTGCCACTTCAGGCATAGAAGAAACCCCAAAACTTGCAGATATTCTGTATCTTGTATTTTTTGAAATCTTAAACCTTCTACCATTCAACTTCTTCCTCAAAAACTCGGCAAACTCAACTGCCTCTTTAAGATTCATCCCGGGAAGTATAATCATATACTCGTCGCCACCATACCTGATACCAATACCAACATCTTTAATATAACGCTTCAACCTGTTTGCCACAAGTCTGAGTGTATAACTTCCCACAAGGTGGTCAAAACTATCATTCACCCACTTAAAATGGTCAAGGTCAAGGAATATGAGGGAGACTGGATGACCTTCTTTAACAGCCTCATTCACAAGGTCTTTCAAAGGCCCTTCTGTGTATCTGGAATTATAAAAACCTGTAAGGTCATCCTTCAATGTGGACTCTTTTATCTTCTCATAAAGTTTTGCATTCTCTATTGCAACTGCAAGTTGATGAGAAACCTGGGTTATTACTTCTATTTCTTCACTTTTGAATGAATCACTATAATTATTACCTATATCAATTATACCAAGCAACTGACCCTTTTTCTTTATAGGTATAACCATCTCTGAAAGTGTTCCCTCAATCCCTGGGAGATACCTTGTTTCCTTTGAGACATCCTTAACAACAACGGGTTTCTTCAGTCTTATCGCCTCACCAACAATACCTTCACCCTCATAAATCACGGTCCTTCTTGGTGGAAGGCCTTCAGCAGTGGAAAATCCCTGGAGAATTACCTTTTTCCCCCTTTTAAGACCGATGCAAACATAGTGATAGCCAAATGTTTTTCTTATAATCTCGGCACTTCTATTAAGAAGCAGTTTGAAATCAAGTATTGAAGTTATGTTTCTATTTATCCTTGAAAGCAGGGTCAAATAGTCAATCTTCTGTTTCAAATTCTTTAAAAGATTTGCATTCTCAAGGGCAAGTGCTGCCTGTTCAACATAGGTCTTTATTATTTCAAGGTCTCCCTTTGTGAAAGGCTTTCCATCCTTCTTATTTATAACCTCAACAACCCCAACAAGTTTACCCCTGCTTATCATAGGAACAGCAAGGATGGATTTTGTTTTGAATCTTGATTTTTTATCAACCTCCTTGAAGAACCTTTTGTCTTTATATACATCGTCCACAATCACAGGCTTTTTGTTTGTGGCAACCCAACCTACTATCCCTTTATCCATGGGTATTCTCATACCTTTCAATTTCTCAGCCTTCTCTCCGAACACCTCATGGAAAACAAGTTCTCTTTTCTCTTCATCAAGGATAAAGAGTGACCAGGCCTCTGCCTGGATTAATTCTGAGATATTGACCATTATTATGTGCAGAACCTCGTCAATCCCTTTACTCGGGGAGTTTATTGCTTTTATTATACGCGAGAATATCTTGAATTCAGGTCTCATTCTTCTTCGGGTATAACCTGGTAGAGAATCTTTACTCTACCTCTATCAGAAACAAATTCTCCATCCTCCTTAATTTCAAACTCAATCTCTGCTGGCTCAAGCAAAAGTTGTTTTGACTTATCTTCTTCATCCATGTAATAAATACCAGCCCTCTTTATCCTGTACCTTTCCATGAAGTAGGTCCTTTCACCCTCTCTCATCCTGAGGATGCTGAGCAGTTTCTCTATCACCTCTTCATTCTCCAATCTTTCACCGTATCTCCCTGTAAGGTAGAACCTTTCACTATTGAGAATTATATTCATGAGGGTTGGGTGGTCAATCAATATAACAGACCTCTCTGGCGATCTGCCTGTTGAAAACACTGTTGCCTCATTAACAAGAAGCCCTGTAAGATCCGGGTCCCCAAATGAGTTGGGTGTGAACACAACATCCTTGCCGGGTTTACCACTTGCTATACCAATCCCGAGTCTGAAAAGTGCCTTGAACTCTGGAGGTAGTAGTGCATATGTAATCCCCTCATGGAGAACCTCTTTTTCTGCCAGTTCACCAAACCACTCTCTGTAATGCATGTAATTTGCCTTAACAAACTCCTCAGCAGCATTAACAATCCCCACAGCAGAACCCACTGCCTTTAATCCAGAAGAAGGGTCTTTGAGAAGATTGAACTCCTCCTCCACAGCAGTTGAAAAACGTATCTGGTATTCCTTTTCAGACCAGAAGGTTTTGTAGATCTCCCTGAAAAGTTCCTGTGAATTCCCACCATACCAGATAATCCCTCCATCCCCTGTTTCCTTCAAAAGAAATCCACCACCCTTCCTTGCAGTATCAAAAACAACGTAGTGGAATTTATTAAGAATACTCCTCTGTTTTTCAGCATCATGGAGTTTATGGGACATGAATGTTGAGCCCCTCACATCATATACGAGTACTGTAACAAGTGAGGCAAAGTTTCTTGTAAGAATTCCACCTATCTCCTTTTGCCTTTCAAGCACAGAAACATTCACATTGGGTGCAACCTTCCCCTTTCTGGAAAATCTGTAAAACTTTCCATTGGGAAGGAGTTCTATTCCCGTTATGTGTATGGCATCTGTGGCATCAACATAGGATTTTGGATTCTGTGGGTCAACCTTTGGTGGCCATACATACACAATATCCCCTAAAATTTTGTAAATGTAAATGGGTTCAAGTATGCTTCTCATAATCAAATGATAGTTTCCCACAGCCATCTCAGGGTCAACATAAACCCCCTTTCTGCTTTCATCAAGTATTGGTTCAAAAATATCCGGGTCTCTCTTTGCATCCCTTGTCAAATTTTTCTGCACGATTTTTAAAACTTTGGGCTCAATAACATCAAAATACTTCTCAGCGCGCCAGTATTCCCTCACAATCTTCTCAATCTCCCATTCTGGCTGTGGTGGAAGGAATTCCATCAACTTTTCAGGGTTCATTGATTGCAATCCCCTGTTCTCCTCAATCCTCTTTCCAAGTTCCTCCATCTTCTCAAGATAGTCTTTGAATATCCTCATATGGAATTTAATCCTCTTCAAAAGGTCAATGATTGCTATCTGTGAACCCTCTATTGCCTTACTCAAATCACCCCTTGCATTGACGTCAAGGATATTCTGGAGTTCCTTCATTGTTTTTTCAAGAATCTTCTGGGTTTCATCCCTCACCTTCTTGGAAAGCAAATCAAGTTCTTTGTCCTGCTGCTTCAGGATTTTCTCCTTTGAAGCGGCCTTGGTGGATACCATTTTTGCAAACTTGTTAAGTGCCTTTTCAGACGGGTAAAGGAAGTCCTTGAAGGGGAAATTCCTCAAATCAGCATAATCAGTTATCTCTGTTGATTCAAGCAGTTTAAGGAGGTGCTCCTCCTCCCTTGCCCTGAAACTCTCCATAAGTGTGTCGTTCATTTCTTTGAGTGCATCCGTTGTGAAACCATATCTATGATAAAACTGTTCAAGGTCTCCAAGATTGAGACTTCTCAGGTTAATCCCCAGGAGATATGGTCCCTTATGTAAATGGTCAAGAAACTTTCTTTCATTCTCAGGAATGGATTTTGATAGGTCATCAAAAACCTTTTTTATCCTTCTACCAAATCCTTCTGATTCCCTTGCAGTGCTGAAAATCGTTGGAAATATTTTGATTATCAATGCCTCAAATATTGGGAGAAAAACAGGGGAAGAATTCTTGATGTTGGAATATACCTCACCAAGGAAAAGGGATACCTCTTCTGGATTTGTTATATCCCTTCCAATCCTGTATCTTTCCTCCTCATTGAAATCAGTAAAGATTATAACCTCATGCTGATTCAAGAATTCAAGAAAATCTGAAGGGAATACCCTGTTCTGGAAAAATTTCTGGAGGTTTGTTCTTACTTCCTCAAGAACCTCACTCCTGCCTATAGTTCTTTTTATTGATATTATATACTTGCTGAAAAGTTCTGACGATGATTCAATCTCTGCAAGTTTAACCTTCATTCCGTTCTCCCTGTAAAATTAAACCCCTCAATCTTAATTCCTGGAACAACCATGTGATGGGGAATTGTATATGAATAGGTATCCGTTGGACCAATTATCTCTCTTTTATTTGTTACTGATACAACATTGTTGAATGCCTCAACAACACTCTGGGTAAACCTCAAGTTTCTAACAGGTTTGGTTATGTTTCCATCTTCAATAAGATAGGTACCAAAACGGGTCATACCTGTAAGGGTCAGGTCTTTGGGGTTTATAACATTTATGTAATGAAAGTTAGAAATAAACAATCCCTTCTCCGTTTCCTTCACCATCTCATCAATGCTTGTATCCCCAGCGTCAAAAACCATATGCATGGGGAATGAAAAACCAGGATTGAGAAACCCAAGTGAATGGCCTGTGGATTCTTTATTCATTCTCTTCCCCATGAGCCTGTCAGTAACAATATTTCTGCACACACCTTTATCAATCATTACAACCCTCTTCCTTGGCATACCCTCAAAATCAAAGGGAAGGGAGAAACCATCAGGGAATCCATGGTCATCCACTATTGTTATGGCATCGCTAAACACTTTCTTCCCATGTTCAAAGAAGGAACGACCCTCTATAACTGCCCTGGCATTTAAACTTACATATCCCATCATCTCGGCAAGGTCTGCAAGGGCAGATGGCTCAAGTATCACAGTGTATCTTCCAGGGTCTATCAAGACCTCCTCATCACCCGCCTCAATTCTCCACTTCAGGTCATCAATCACCTTTTCAGGTTCAATATCTGTATCAAAATAATCCTTTCTTACAAGCCTGTCACCCTTTTCATATATCACCTTCATGTACTTCACAGGGGAAACATGCGAAAGGTGTAATCCCCTTCCATTGGTGTACAGAATTACTGAATATCCCCTTTTCAATATTCCATGAACATGGACATTCTCTGCCGCCTCAATGATTTTTTTCACCTTCTCAAATTCAACCTCTAACTTTATTTCCTCAATTTTTGCTTCCACTGGTTCAAAAGGATACGGCTCTACTATTGGAGGTAGGCCTTTAATTGAAGGCATCAATTCCAGCAAACCTTTAAGTTTTTCAATCTCCTGATTGAGTTTATCGATATCTGGTGATGTAAAAACCGTTGAAGCAAGTTTTTCACCCCTTCTCATCCCAAGGTTTATCACAGTATCATCAAATAGTGCATTCTGGTGAATCACAGACCTTGCATACCTGATAAACAAACTCCTTTCTGCAAACATCAACAGTTCTAAACCTTCATTTCCCTTGATTGTTTTTTCAAAAACATCAATCATCTGTTCAATATTAACCATCTATCCTCCTTAATCTCCTTCTTTGTACACAACCTTTCCCTCCACAATAGTATAGACAACCCTGCCATACACATCCCAGCCAAGAAACGGAGAATTCCTGGAGAGGGAGTGGAATCTATCCTCTGTTATTTTCCATTTCTTTTTAAGGTCAATGAGAACAAAATCTGCAGGGGCTCCGTCCCTCACCATACCTGTTTTCAGGTCAAAGATTCCGGCAGGTTTAACCGACATATACTCAATCAACTCATTAAGGCCTATAACACCCTTTCTAACAAATTCTGTGTACAGTGTGGAGAAAGCGGTTTCAAGCCCTATCACCCCGAATGGAGCAAGTGAAAACTCAAGTTCCTTTTTATAGAGTGGATGTGGTGCATGATCAGTGGCAATTGCATTCACAAAACCTTTTTTAAGCGCCTTTATCAGTGCCTTCCTGTCCCTCTTGCTTCTCAATGGAGGATTCATCTTAAAATTGGAATCTGTGATTTTGACATTATCCTCATCAAGCAAAAGATGATGGGGAGTGACTTCAAAGGTTATCTTTACACCCCTTTTCCTTCCAAACTGAATAAGGTCCAGAGATGCCTCTGTTGATATATGGGCAAAGTGTATGGGTGAAGACAAATATTCAGCAATCAGTATATCCCTTATAACAACAGAAGCCTCTGATACCCATGGTATACCTGGAACACCAAGTTTATTTGAAAGGGAGCCCTCATTCATGCTTCCATCAGAGGAGAGTTCAGGATCTTCAGGATGCTCTATGAACTTTATCCCTGTACCTTTGAGATACTCAAGAATCCTTCTTAAAATCCTTGGGTTTTTTACAGGGCTTCCATCATCTGAAAATCCAATACAACCACACTGAATCATCGCCCTCATGTCAGTGAGTCTCTCTCCCCTCCTCCCAATGGTTGCTGCGCCAACAGGGTAAATCTTAACAAGCCCAACATCCCTTGCCCTCTTCACAACAAACCTTACCATCCCATCATTGTCAATAGGAGGTTCTGTATTGGGCATCATAAAAATCGTTGAATAACCCCCAGCAACTGCAGCCTTTGAGGCAGATTCAAAATTCTCAACATCCTCACCACCTGGTTCCCTTATATGTGTATGAATATCTATGAACGCTGGGAACAGGTAGAGTCCTTTACCCTCAATAATGTTTCTGGTCTCCTCCTTCTTTTTTGAGACAATGCCATTTTTTATAAAAACATCTCCCTCTTCGTCAATTCCTGACGCAGGGTCAAAAATCCTCACGTTCTTTATCAATATCTTCATTCCACCCCTCCAGAGGAGCCAATTCCACTCAAAAGATAGAGAATTGCCATCCTCACTGCAATGCCATTGGTTACCTGATGGAGTATGAGCGACCACGGCCCATCAGCAACATCTGGAGCAAGTTCAACACCCCTGTTCACAGGCCCTGGATGCATTATTATCACATCTTTTCTTGCATATCTATTCAAAACATCCCTGTTAACTGAGTAATACCTGATGTATTCCCTTAAAGATGGCAAAAATGCTGTATCCTGCCTCTCTCTCTGTATCCTGAGAACATAAATTACATCCCTGTCCACAATTGCATCCTTGAGATTATACGTGATTTTTACACCGTAATCCTCAAACCATTCAGGAAGGAATGTTGGTGGACCACAGAGAATAACATCTGCACCTTTCTTCAAAAGGCCAATTGTCAATGAACGTGCTACCCTTGAATGAAGAATATCTCCTATAATGGATACCTTTAAACCTTCTATATTCCCAAACTTCTCCCTCAACGTGAGCATGTCAAGCAATGCCTGTGTTGGATGTTCATGGGCACCGTCCCCTGCATTAATAACAGATGCACTTATCCGTTCTGCAAGATAATGAGGAGAACAGGGGACTGAATGTCTTATTACTACCATATCAACCCTCATGGCCTCAAGGTTCCTTGCAGTATCAAGCAATGTCTCCCCTTTCAAAACACTTGAAAAACTCTTTGATACATTGATTGTGTCAGCAGAAAGCCTTCTCTCTGCTATGAGGAATGAATTAAGGGTTCTTGTGCTTGGCTCAAAGAACAGGTTGGCAACAGTTATACCCCTCAATGTGGGTACCTTCTTTATCCTCCTCTCAAGGACAGACTTCATTATTATGGCTGTGTCCAGTATGGAATCTATTTCATCCCTTGAAAGCTCCTCTATCCCAAGAAGGTGTTTCTGTTTAAACCTTTCCATACTCCTCCTTTTTCACTATCACCCCTTCCTCACCATCAAGTTCTTCAAGATAAACAGCAACATTGAGACTTTTATCAACATCCTCCTTTATACCAACATAATCTGGACATATCGGGAGTTCCCTGCCACCCCTGTCCACCAGAACAGCAAGTTCTATCCTCAATGGTCTTCCAAAATCTACGAGTTCGTCCAGTGCAGCCCTCACTGTCCTGCCGGTGTAAAGCACATCATCCACAAGTATTACTATCCTGTTGTCAATAGAACAGGGAATCTCAGAAGGTCCAATCAATGGTCTTGGACCGATGGTAGTAAGGTCATCCCTGTAAAGGGTTATATCTATGGCACCAACAGGTGGTTTTATTCCTGTTTCCTTATAAATGTACTTTGCCAGCCTCTCTGCAAGGATATCCCCCCTGTTCCTTATACCAATGATACAGATATTTTTTATGTTCTTCCTGTTCCTGTTGACTATATCAGAAGCCAGGGAGCCTATAAGCTCCCTGACTCCATCTCTGTCAAGCAGTTTTTTATTACCCATCACTCCTCTGGTGGTGGGAACCTGAATGGAATTGTTGTCTCCATTTCAACAGGTTCTCCATTTATCGTTCCCGGTACAAAAGTCCATTTCTTTGCAGCATCAAGGGCAGCCTTATCACATGCAGCATTTCCAAAACTTCTGAGTATTTTTGCCTTCTTCACCTTTCCATCCTTTCCAACAAGCACCGTGACAAACACCATTCCTGTGGCACCAACCCTCTTTGCAACATCAGGATACACAGGAATTATTCCGTTTTTCACCTGTGGCAGAGTCTTTATAACAGGCTGGGTGGGCTTCTCTTCAGCAGGCTTGGTTTCCTCTGGTGGTTTCTTTTCCCCTTCTGGTTTCTTTGTTTCAACTTCTGATGGCTTTCCTGTTTTCTGCTCGGTCTTTTGTGCCTCTGCCTGCTGTTGTGCAAGAAGGCTCTGCTGGAGTATGCTCTCTGCAGTGGCTGTGGGTGTTCTTCTGGGTGCAGGTGCAGCGGGCCGTGCTGCCTTCTTCTGGGATTCTCTGTATCTCTTACCAAGGTCAGCCACTGTAACCTTAACCCTTGTTGTTGCGGGTATCCATAGCTCGTCAAGTTTCTCTGTGAGAAGCCTTGCATCCTTAACATCAACATTCTTTATCCCTGACCTGACAAGTTCTATAACAGAAGGGACATAGAGGAATGTGTATGGTGCATCTTCAACAATCCTCTTCTGAAACTCTGACCATATCTTCTTACTCTCTCTTCTGTCAAGGGTGAGGATTCCCCTTTCAATCAACATATCAATATCTGTATTTTTGTAACCAACAAAGTTATAAACCCCCCTTGAATTCCATATCGGAGAGGGGCTGAATTCCTTTTCCACATTCCATCCCAGAATGAATGCATCAAAGTCCTTCTTCAAAAGCCTTGATATGAAGGCAGGTGTATCAAGTTTTCTCACAACAGCCCTGACACCAGCCTTTCTCAATTGTTTTGCAACAAGGTCAGCAGTTGCGGATTTAACAGGGTCGTTCTTATCCGCAATAATCTCAACCCTCAAACCATCAAAAAACCTATCCCTGTTTCTGTCCCTGTATCCCTGGGAGGCAATTAAATCCTTTGCCTTCTTGGGACTGTACGCATAGGCAATGTTCTTTACCTCTGGTTCATATGCCCAGTGCCCTGGTGTGATTGGGCCATAAGCCTCCTGCCCATACCCCTTCAATACATCCTTAATAATTGACTTTTTATCTATGGCCATGGAGAATGCCTGTCTCAATGCCTTTTTGAATTTCTTGTTATTCCATCCCACGAACACATAACTCTGCCCTGGCTCAACCTTCACATTATATCCATCAAGTTTCTCAACCCTGTCTGGTGGAACATCAAGTACTATATCCACGTGCTTCTGCTTCAACTCATCAAGGAGTTCATCATAAGAGGCAGGAAACCAGAAAACTATTCTGTCTATTGGAGGTCTTCCATAGATGTAATTTTCATTTGCAATCAGTTCTATGTACTTTCCAGGATTCCATTCGTTCAAAATATATGGGCCTGAGGTAATATCAGGCTTCCTTGTGTAATTCATAAATTTAAGATTCTTTATCCCCTTTATCTTACCTGCTGGCAGTGGATAGAGGTTTGAATTCAAAAGTTCGTCCGCATAAATCCTTCTGAATTCAAACTGGACAGCGTGTTCACCCACAACCTTGGCACTCTTGATAAATCTTAACCTACCTATGAGTGGATACTGGTTTGCAGGGTCTTTGAGTGCCTCAAATGTTGCAACCACATCCTTTGCGGTCAGAGGTGTTCCATCTGACCATTTTGCATTCCTGTCAAGATAGTACGTGATGGTCTTCATATCCTCTGAGTACTCCCAGGAATTGGCAAGGCATGGCATCACCTTGCCGTCAGGACCTGTCTTGTGAAGTGGTGCAAAAAGAAGTTTTACAACTGGGGAAAGACCTGTGAATGAGGGATAAACAGGGCTCAAATTGGAGGGCTCATCAAAGGTTGCTATTATTAGAGTCCCTCCCTTTTCTCCCTGATATGTGAATTTCTGCTGCTGGGCACAACCAGAGAGTATCAGAATAATAAGGAGACCTATAAAAAACCTTGACATATACACCTCCTTTTTAAACTATCATAAACCTGTTAATTCCATTGTCAAGGATTTAACCCAGATGCCTGAGCATTTCATTGATTTTCTCTGCCTTTTCCCTGAAGTATTCCAGCTTTTCCTTTGCACTGTTCACAACCTTCTCAGGTGCCTTCTTAAGAAATTCTTCATTTGAGAGTCTGCCTTCCAGTTTTTTTATCTCCTTTACAAGTTTATCATATTCCTTCCTTAGCCTCTCCCTCTCTTTATCCACATCTATAAGACCTTCAAGGGGCACATAGACATCAAGGCCTTTAAGACCAAAAAATGCAGATTCAGTCCTTCTTGTCCCCTTTTCAAGTTTCCTGACCCTGGTCAGATGCACAATCCATGGCATTTCCTCCTCAAGGAGTTTCATCTTTCCTTCATCACCGTCAAGGAACACGGTTAAATCCACTGATGGATGTATCTTGAACTCACCCCTCACATTCCTGACATTCTCTACAAACTCCATAACGAATGAAACCTCATCCTCAACATCTTCGTCCTCAAGTGTTTTTTCATATACAGGCCACTCCTCTTCAGACAAACTCCTCTCTGTCTCAAAGAGTATGTGGTAAATCTCTTCAGCAATGCAGGGTATAAACGGGTTCAGCATCTTTAGGAACTGGGACATCACCCACAGGGCAACCTTCATGCTCCTCTCCCTCTCCTCCTCACCCTTCCCTATGGAGGGCTTAATCATCTCAAGGTACCAGTCGCAGAACTCAAACCAGAACCTATCATATATAAGCCTCACAGCATCATTAACACGGAAATTATTAAGGTGGTTTTCAACCTCCCGCATGGTTTTCATTGTCCTTGAAATAATCCATCTATCTATGCGGGTAAGGTATATATCCTCTATTGAAGGTTCTACATCTGTACGGTTCATATCAATAAACCTGAATGCATTCCAGAGTTTGTTCAGAAAATTCCTGCCTATCTCTATGCTCTTCTCTGTATAGATAACATCCTGTCCTTCAGGGGTGATAAGCATCATCCCGAGCCTGAGTGCATCAGAACCATACTTTTTGATTAACTCCATTGGGTCAGGTGAATTTCCAAGGGACTTGGACAGTTTTCTCCTCTTCTCATCCCTCACCATACCATTGAAATAAACATCCCTGAAGGGTATATCATTGGTGAACTCAAGGGATGCCATTATCATTCTTGCAACCCAGAGGAATATTATATCCCATCCAGTGACAAGGGTATCAGTGGGGAAGAATGCCTCAAGGTCTTCTGTTTCCTCAGGCCATCCAAGTGTTGCAAATGGCCAGAGCCATGAGGAGAACCATGTATCCAGAACATCCTCTTCCTGGGTTATGTTTTCAGAACCACACTTTGTGCACTTTTTGACCTCATCCCTGCTCACCATAACCTCTCCACAATCATTGCAATAATAAACAGGTATTCTGTGCCCCCACCATAGTTGCCTTGAAATAACCCAGTCAACTATATTATCAAGCCAGTGGTAATAAACCTTCTTCCATCTTGGCAGATAAAAATTGACCTTCCCTTCCTCCACAACCTTCCTTGCCCTCCTGGCCATATCCTCCATCTTCACAAACCACTGCATTGAAACATATGGTTCAATGGTTGTTCCGCATCTGCTACAATGCCCCACAGAATGGGTGTGTCTCTCTATCCTCTCAATCAAATCAAGGGACTTTAGGTCTTCTACAACCCTCTTCCTTGCCTCATACCGTTCAAGTCCTGCATACTTTCCACCATTCTCATTGATATATCCCTTATCATCAATAACAACAACCAGCGGAAGTCCATGTTTCTTACCGATCCTGAAATCATCAGGGTCATGGGCTGGTGTTATCTTCACAACACCCGTTCCAAACTCCATATCCACATGAGGGTCTGCTATAACAGGGATTTCCCTGTTAACAAGGGGAAGTATCACTGTTTTCCCTACAAATTCCCTGTATCTCTCATCATTTGGATTAACAGCAACACCTGTGTCTCCAAGCATTGTTTCTGGTCTTGTTGTGGCTACAACAAGGTATCCACCATCCTTCAGAGGGTATCTTATATACCAGAGATTACCTTCTTCCTCTCTGTACTCAACCTCTTCATTTGATATAACAGTTCCACATCTTGGGCAATAATTTACAATATACTCACCCCTGTATATATATCCCTTCTCATAGAGCCTGACAAAGGCCTCCTTTACTGCCTTTGAATATGCCTCATCCATGGTAAATCTTTCCCTTGTCCAGTCCACAGAGAGTCCCAACCTCTTCATCTGGGATGTTATCCTCTTATGATACTCCTCCTTCCACTTCCATGCCTCCTCAAGGAATTTCTCTCTACCAATATCAAACCTTGTCTTACCCTCTTTCCTGAGTTTCTCCTCAACCTTATTGCTGGTTGCAATACCTGCATGGTCTGTTCCAGGTAGCCACAAAACCTCGTATCCCTGCATCTTCTTAAACCTTATCAATACATCCTGTATGGTCATGTTGAGGACATGCCCCAGCGTAAGGATACCCGTAACATTTGGTGGTGGAAGGACTATTGTGTATTTCGGCTTTTTACTATTTGCCTTTGCAACAAAAGTCTTCTTTTCATCCCAGAATCTTATCCATTTTTCTTCAACATCTGATGGTTCATAACGAGAAGGTATCTTCAACATCAACCTCCTTTCGGTATAATTTTGTAAAGGGCAAACAATCTGCCACTCTTTATATCCTTGAATGCCTTTTCAGGCCTTATCAATCCTTCAAAGCCTTCCTCCTTCACCTCCACATCCTCATGTCTGTCTATCTTCCTGTACAATCGTTCAACAACCTTCATTATACCTATCCCATACTTCTCAACATGATATTTTCCATGGAACCCATGAAACCATCTCTCCATCTCTGTCAAAAGAAGAGAGACATTGCTCTGGAATCCCACATCATCAATCTTTGTGTCAACATCAAACTCCTCAAATTTTTCAAGGGATAGGAGAAAACTTAAGGTGGTTCTTGCATCAATCATAATAACCGAGCCTTCCTTCTCCTTTGCCTTGGAATAGGTATTCGCATACCTTACAAGATTTCCTGTTATATCAGGCTCTCCAAATGCATTGATATTGAATGACAGGTCTGTTTCAGGGTCACCACTTGCGACCCCAACCCCTATCTGGAATATCTTCCTGAAAGATGGGGGAAGTTTTTCATAGGTTATGCCCCTGAACTGGAGTTCAACACCTTCAACAGACTTAAACCATTCCTTGTAGTTTTCAAGATTCTCTTTAACGAAGTTTTCTGCTTCCTTCACCATATCCCTTGCACAGAAAACTGCCTGACGTGCAGCATACCTTGAAGGATACAATTTAACAGAATAATCAGGGGTTTCACCAAGCCTTATCTCCTGGAATTTTTCAAAGAGTTCATGGCTATTACCTGAAAAGAATATTATACCCCCGTCTCCCGTATCCTTCAATGGGAATCCACCGTAGTGTTCTGCAACCCTTATCAACCTCTCCTGGAACTTTCTTCTTATCTCCTCCTCCTTGCGGGCATTCCTCAGTTTCTCACCCATAAATGTGGAACCACGTATATCATAGATAAGAACAGATACAACATTTCCAAGTCTGTACAATTCAAGGTCAACCCTCTTTTTTTCAACCCCTATGTTCCTGGGAGGCACAAAAATTACATCCCCTGTTCTTGCCTTCAACCCAACCCATCTTGCCTCCTCTATTGTGGTCTTCTTCACAGATGGCACTGGCCAGAGTTCTATCATCTCTTCTATTATTTTATGATAAATTGTGGGTTCTAATACATTCAGGTAAAATTTCTGGAACTCACGCCATATCCTGTCAAAATCATAAACCTTCTTGAATATCCTCTTCTGACTGTACTCTTCAGGAAGTTCATACTTACCCTTCTCAATATCCTTTGCAATCTTATCCTTTACCTGGGAAGGGATAAAAGAATTTGCATCAAACCCTATATATCCCAGTATCCTGGGAACATGAAAATCCTGTGAAACAAAGTCCTCCTTTGCCTCCTCCTGTGCATACAGCAATCCCCTTGCGGCGCCCATATGGACACGGAGTGTTGACTCAAGCCTTGATAGCCTATCAACTACATAAACAGGGGGTATCTTTTCCTCCAGTTCATTCTTCATTGTGGTTAAGAAATCAAGAAGTCTTTTCCTCAACCTATCTGTTTCATTCCCTGTCAGGTCAAGGTTGAGCTTTTTCCTTCTTTCAACATTGACAGGTTCCCATTTCAGGTCATTTGAATAATCAATAAGAATATCCACAATCCACTGTTTATCCTTTCCCACCCTTTTTGCAAAACTCTTAAAATTTATTCCTTCAAGTGGAATCTTCAGGAAAATACCCCTTGATATAAAACTTGACACAAAACTTTCCAGTTCCACCTTGCTCTTTCTCAAACTCTCCTTAACACTGGATAGTACACTGTTAAACGCACCTATTATGCTTCCCAGTATCTCCTCATCAGGTGAAGAATGTATGAGAAACTTTCTAATAGCCACTTCAAGGAGGTAAGTATCCCTTCTGTGTTTTGCATATGAAGAGATTATACCATAGAATTCATCCTCCATTTTCTTCACATAATCCTCGTAGTAGTGTCCCCTCCCCTTTGCAAAATTTATATACTCCTTTACGAACCCCTCAAGGAGCAAAAGGGTATCTCTATCAACAACAAAATAAAGGGCATCCTCTACCTGTCCAAACTCCCTGAGTCTCTGTTCACCAAATTTCTTTACAAGAAAATCCTTCAGCAGAAGAAAATAATCCCTTCTGGAAAATTGAGACCTCAATTTTCTCACATAGAGTGAGTACCACTCTGCTTCTCTTTCCACCACCTCTAAAGATTCAGCCATCTTTTATAAATCTCCTCAGGGAAATCCTTTTCCTGATACAAGCCTTTCTCCTCCCTCTGTCTCACCACCTCATAAAGAACAACCCCACAGGCAACAGAGACATTGAGGCTTTGAACCATACCATACATAGGGATTTTAACAACTCTGTCAGAAAGTTCAAGGATTTCCTTTGAAACACCTGAGACCTCATTCCCCATAACAAGGACAAATGGTTCTGTCCAGTCAACCTTTCTGTAATCCTCAGATTTTTCAAGCAGTGCAGTTGAGTAAATTCTGTAACCTTTTTTCTTAAACCCCTTTATTGCCTCAACAGGTTCCTCCACTCTTTCAACATCAACCCATTTTTCAGAGCCCCTTGATATTTCCCTTAAAAAAGAAAAGACTCCCCCATCTGAAGTATAGAGGAGTCTCTGGATACCTGCTGCATCGCAGGTTCGCATTATTGCGGCTATGTTATGAGGATTTTTAATATTATCAAGGAAGACAACAGCGTCATATTGCCGTCGGGACAGAACAGACAGTATCCTCTGTTTCCTTCTCTCACTCCTTTCCATCTATTATTGAACCAGTTCAACAATTGCTGTTGGACTACCATCACCCTTGCGAAATCCTAACTTTACAATGCGGGTGTATCCGCCCTTCCTGTCTCCATAGCGTGGAGCAATTTCATTGACCAGTTTATTGTATGCATCCCTTGTTTTCAAAATCTTCAGGAGTCTTCTCTTTGTGGCAAGGTCAGGATTTTTTGCCATATGTATTACCCTGTCAGCATAAGATTTAAGTGCCTTTGCCTTTGTCTCAGTGGTTGTTATCGTCTCATGCTGGATAAGGGATGTGAGCATGTTTTTGAGCATTGCCTCTCTATGTGAATATGTCCGTCCCAGTTTTACGGTTTTCTTCCTGTGCCTCATTTCTTACCTCCGATGTACTTTTTCACATCCATACCAAGTTCAAGCCCATAACCCTCAAGTATCTCCTTGAGTTCTTTAAGGGAAGTTTTTCCAAATCCCTTTAATTTTATCATCTCCTCTTCTGTCATTGAAACGAGGTCTGCAACTGTTTCAATCTTGTTTGGTTTAAGCACATTCATTATCCTGTTGTTCAGGCCAAGTTCCTCAACCTTTTTCTGGAGAAGAATCTTCTTTTCTTCTATATTCTCAAGACTCTCTTGCTTCTCTTCACCTGTCTCTTCAAACCCTTCAACAAAACTTATCAAGTCCATATGCTCTTTGATTATTCTTGAGACAAGTGAAACTGCCTCTTCAGGATAAACGCTCCCATCTGTCCAGACCTCAAGGATTAGCCTCTCGTAGTCTGTTCTGAAACCAACCCTTTCATCCTCAACCCTGTACTTTACTCGGACAACAGGTGAAAAGTTGGTGTCAAGGAAGAGTGTCCCTTCACCAAGTGAGTTCCCCTTCAGCATCTCCTGAGGAACATACCCCTTTCCTATATCAACAAGCATGGTAATATCAAGGGCACCATCCTCCCCAAGTGTGGCTATATGCTGGTCAGGATTTACAATCTCAAGGTTGTGTGGTGCTTCAATATCACCTGCCTTCACAATTCCCTCCCCCTCCTTTTTCAATGTCATCTGCTTGGGAACATCTCCACCAAGAACCCTGACCCTCACCTTTTTCAGATTGAGGAGAATCTGGGGAACATCTTCATATACTCCCGGGACTGTTGCAAACTCATGGTATATCCCCTCAATCTTCACAGCGGTGATTGCCGCACCCTGAACAGATGAGAGAAGCATACGCCTGAGTGCATGCCCTATTGTGATACCATATCCCCTCTCAAGGGGCGCGAGAACAAAACGACCATATTTTTCGTTCTTTTCTTCAACAATTATACCTGAAGGCTTGGTTATAGGCCTTATCTTCATCTATTTTATCCTCCTTTACTTGGAATACAATTCAACTATAAGGTGCTCTTCAATCGGATAGTTAATATGGGTCCTCTTTGGCAACTCAACAACCTCGGCTCTCATCTTTTCCCTGTCAAAGGAAAGCCAATCAGGAACCTCAATCTCTCTTTCAAGGTTTGACTTTATCACGGTGAGGCTCTTACTCTTTTCCCTGACCTCAATTACATCCCCTTTATCCACAATGAAGGAAGGAATATCTGTTTTCCTTCCATTAACCATGAAATGGCCATGGACCACAAGTTGTCTTGCCTGTGCACGAGAAGAAGCAATACCAAGCCTGAAAATCACATTATCCAGTCTCCTCTCAAGAAGTGTGAGGAGGTTCTCACCTGTTACTCCACCCATCCTCTCTGCCCTTTTGAAGAGGTTTTTGAACTGGCCTTCAAGAACACCATATATCCTTTTAACCTTCTGCTTCTCCCTCAACTGGAGACCATACTGGGTCATCCTTGAATGGAACTTCTTTGGGGGTTCACCTGGAGCAGATGTTCTTCTCTTCCTTCTCCTCTCCTCAGGGAATTCAAAGGGACACTTGGGGGTATAACACCTCTCCCCCTTCAGGAAAAGTTTCATCCCCTCTCTTCTACACAACCTGCATCTTGGACCGGTGTATCTCGCCATTATACCCTCCTCTTCTTGGGTGGCCTGCAACCATTATGAGGGATGGGTGTTACATCCTTTATTGCAGTAACCTTTAATCCTGCTGCCTGCACAGACCTTATTGCTGCTTCCCTTCCGCTTCCAGGCCCCTTAATCCAGATTTCTGCTGCCTTGAGCCCAAGGTTCATAGCATCCTTCACCGCCTTCTCAGTTGCAAGAGACGCTGCAAATGGTGTGCTTTTCTTTGTTCCCTTATATCCTATTGTGCCAGCACTTGCCCATGTGATTGTGTTTCCCTTTTTATCAGTGACAGTGACAATGGTATTATTGAAGGTGGAATGTATGTGAACTATTCCCTCAGGGTCCACCTTTTTTATCTTCTTCCTTGTCCTTCTTCTTGCCATCTATCTTCCTCCTTTAACCTTTCTTCCCTGCTTTCTTACGCTTGAGTGCAATTGCACCCCTTCTCGGGCCCTTCCTTGTCCTTGCATTTGTCCTTGTTCTCTGTCCCCTGACAGGAAGTCCCTGTACATGCCTGATTCCTCTATAACACTTCATTGCGATAAGTCTTTTTATGTTCTGCTTTATCTCTGCCTTGAGTGCACCTTCCACCCTGTATTCACTTTCAATAATCTTCCTTATCTTCTCTATCTCATCATCCGTGAGGTCCTTCACCTTCTTCATTCTATCAACACCTGCCTTCTCAATGATTTTTTCCGCAGTTGACCTGCCTATACCATAGATATATGTAAGACCAATGAAGAGCCTCTTGTTAGGTGGAAGGTCAACACCTGCTATCCTTGCCATCTTCCCTCCTATCCCTGTCTCTGTTTATGTTTTGGATTTTTACATATAACCCTTACAACACCCTTTCTCTTGATTATTTTACAATGGGGGCACATCTTTTTCACGCTTGCCCTTACCTTCATTATTACCTCCTATTTTTCTCTGTAAACGATTCTACCCTTTGTCAGGTCATAAGGGGACAGTTCAACCTCCACCCTGTCACCAATCTCTATCTTTATGTAATTCATCCTCATCTTCCCTGAAACATACGCAAGAACCACAGGTTCCCCTTTAAGGTCCAGTTTAACCTTGAACCTTGAATCAGGGAGTTTCTCCACGATTGTCCCCTTGACCCTTATACCTTTACTTCCCATCAAGCACCTTCTTTATGCGTTCAAAAACCTCATGTATATCCCCTGCTCCATCCACATTGAACAGAAGACCTTTCCTCTGATAAAAGTCAACCACAGGTTTCATTTCCCTGTGATAGACCTTTATCCTCTGTCTTATCACATCATCCTCATCATCAATCCGTCTCTCAAGAGGCACACCACAATCATCACATAACTTATCCTCACGGGGAGGAGAATAATAAATATTATAGACCCTCCCACATTGAGGGCAAACAAGCCTTCCAGTGAGCCTCTTCACTATTTCATCCTCATCAAGTAGTATATTCACAACTCCAGTTAACGCAAGCCCTTTACCCTCAAGAAAATCATCAAGGAGTTCTGCCTGCCTTAAATTTCTTGGATAACCATCAAGTATAAAACTATCCTTATTATCAACAAACTCTTTCACAATTTCAAAAACAACCTCGTCTGGAACCAGTTCTCCCTTCTCAACATAGGAACGAACCCTTTCAGCAAGTTTATCCTCTCTCTTCATCATTGCTCTGAATGCATCACCTGTAGAAAGCACAGAAACCCCGTACTCCCTTGAGACCAAATCCACCTGTGTCCCCTTCCCTGCACCAGGGGGACCCAAAAAGGCTATCCTCACCTCCTTCTCCCCCTTATCCTTCCCCTCTTCACAAATCCCTCATAGTGTCTCATCAAAAGCTGACTTTCAAGTTGATTCACTGTATCAAGTGCAACACCAACCACAATCAGAAGGGAAGTTCCACCAAAGTAGAAGGGAAGGTGGTATTTATTGATAAGGATTGTTGGCAGCACTGCAATGAATGCAAAAAACAATGAACCAGGAAGGGTAATCCTGGTCATGACCTTATCTATATAATCTGCAGTGGGTTTACCCGGCCTGATACCTGGTATAAAGCCACCGTATTTCTTCATATTATCAGCCAGTTCCTGTGGGTTAATAACAATGGATGTATAGATATAAGCAAAGGCAACAATCAGAATTACATAGAGTGTGTTGTAGACCCATCCACCTGGACTGAAGAATGTGACTATTGACTGTGCCCACATCTGGTTCTTAAAGAAACTTGCAAATGTGGGAAGAAGCATGAGTGCAGACTGTGCAAAGATTATCGGGATAACACCAGCAGCATTAACATTCAAGGGAAGATGGGTGCTCTGACCACCATATACCCTTCTTCCAATGACCCTCTTTGCATACTGGACAGGTATCCTCCTCTGGGACTGGGTAACAAGCACAACAGCAGCAACGATGAGAACTGCGAACACTGCAAAAACAAAGGTGAATGTCCATGACCTTGCACCTGAGAAAAGCTCCCTTGCATAACTGAGCATCTGGTTTGGAAACCTTGCAAGGATACCTATCATGATTATGAGGGATATTCCATTACCAATTCCCTTTTCTGTTATAAGTTCCCCTAACCACATGACAAATATTGTTCCTGCTGTTAGTGTAACTATGGTTGAAAATCTGAAAAAGAATCCAGGTGCAGCGACCACAGGTGTCCCACCTGCATTCAAACTCTCAAGGAATATGGATATACCTGTTGCCTGAATAAAGGCTATAAGGACTGTGAGATACCTGGTATGCTGGTTTATCTTCCTCCTTCCCTCCTCCCCCTCCTTCATCAACCTCTGGTAGTAGGGAATGGTCGCACCAAGTATCTGGAGGATAATTGAGGCACTGATGTATGGCATTATACCGAGTGCAAAGATGGTGGCCCTTCTAAGGTTTCCACCAACAAATATATCATACAGACCAAGAACCGAGCCCCTCATTGCCTGGAATGCAGCAGCAAGTGCTGATGTATCAACACCAGGGACAGGAATATGGCTACCGAATCTGTAAACAATAAACATCCCGAGGGTGAAGAGTATCTTCTTCCTCAGGTCTGGTATTCTCCATACATCTCCAAATGCCTTCATCATAATACTTTCACCTTCCCGCCTTTTTCAGTTATCTTCTTTTCAGCACTCTTTGAGAACTTGTGTGCATGAACCTCAAGTGACTTCTCCAGTTCACCATTCCCAAGTATCTTCACAGGATACTTACCACTCACCAGTTTTGATTTCTTCAACACCTCTGGTGTAATCACATCACCATCATTAAACCTGTTTAATTTAGACACATTAACCACATCATAGACCTTTTTGAAAGGATTGGAGAAACCCTTTTTGGGAAGCCTCCTGATAATGGGCATCTGTCCACCTTCAAACCCTGGCCCCTTTGCACCACCACTCCTTGACTTCTGCCCCTTTGTTCCCTTACCAGCGGTCTTGCCCCTTCCTGAACCAGGTCCTCTTCCAACCCTTCTCTTCTTCTTTACTGCTCCCTTTGGTGGCTTTAAATCCCAGAGTTCAATTCCCATCTATCTCCTCCACTTTTACAAGGTGTTTAACCTTCTCAATCATTCCTCTAACCTGAGGATTATCAGGAAGAATTACAACCCTGTGAAGTTTCCTCAGGCCAAGTGCATGAAGGGTTCTTTTCTGTTTGTACGGTCTATCAATACCGCTTCTTATCAATTCAACCTTCAACATTTTCACTTGCTCTATACCTCCTTCTTCCTTTTAATATCTCCTTAATATCCTTACCACGCAGTTTTGCATATTCCTCAGGGGTTCTTATGTTCATAAGCCCGAAGAACGTTGCCTTCACAAGGTTCACAGTGTTGTTTGAACCCAGAGACTTTGTGAGGATATCCCTTATTCCTCCAAGTTCTATAACTGCACGCACCGGGTCACAGGCAATGATACCTGTTCCAGGGGAGGCAGGTTTCAGCATAACCTTGCTTGCACCAAACTTATAGGTAATACCATGCGGAATCGTGTTTCCATACATGGGTATCTTTATGATGTTCTTCCTTGCATTCTCCTTTGCCTTTCTAACAGCCTCAGGAACCTCCTGTGCCTTACCGTGTCCAATACCAACGTGGCCGTGCCTGTCACCCACAACAACCCATGCCGTGAACTTGAACCTTTTACCACCCTTAACAACCTTTGAAACCCTGCCTATATATACAGTTCTTTCCTCTAAATCAAGGTCCCTTGGGTCTATCCTGTATTTCCTGTTTTTAAGAAGCATTCCTCCTCCTAAAATTTAAGCCCGGCTTTTCTTGCACCATCTGCAAAGGCCTTCACCCTTCCGTGATAGAGAAATCCGCCTCTGTCAAAAACAACCTCTGTAATTCCCTTTTCCAGCGCCTTTTTCCCGAGATACTCTCCCACAATCATTGCCTGCTCTGTCTTCTTCTTGCCCTTCAACTGTTCTCTTAAATCCTTTGTGAGGGATGAGACCGCAAGAAGGGTTACGCCCCTTGTATCATCTATAAGCTGCCCGTATATGTGCTTCAAAGACCTGTAAACAGAAAGCCTTGGTTTCTGGGCAGTTCCAAAAACCTTCTTTCTAACCCTCAAGTGTCTTCTTATTCTCTTAAAGCGCTTTTCCTTTATCCTGTCCAAATCAGACCCCCTTCTTCCCTACCTTTTTCCTTACGTATTCACCCTGGTATCTGATACCAGCACCCTTGTACGGTTCTGGCTTCCTCAACGCCCTTATCTCGGCTGCCTGCTGTCCAACGACCTCTTTATCAATACCTTTAACAATAACCTTATTTGTTCCCTGAACCTCAAAAGTGATGCCTGGCTTTGGTTTTATAACAACTGGATGGGAGAATCCCAGTTGAAGATTCAAATCCTGGCCCTGGAGTTGTGCCCTGTATCCCATACCGTGTATCTCAAGAACCTTCTGGAATCCCTGTGTTACACCTATTACCATGTTGTTTATAAGAGCCCTGGTAAGACCATGGAGTGCCCTGTATTTCTTGGCATCACTATGTCTTTTAACATATATAGTATTATCCTTCACCTCAACGGTTATCTCAGGATGGAACTCCCTCTTGAGTTCTCCTTTTGGTCCTTTAACCACAACAAGGTTCCCTTTAACCTCTACACTCACTCCCTGAGGTATTGGTATAGGCTTCTTCCCTATCCTTGACATATCAACCTCCTACCAGACGTAAATAAGTATCTCTCCACCAACCTTCATCTGCCTTGCCTGTGCATCGGTGAGGATACCCTTTGAGGTGGAAAGTATTGCTATTCCATATCCACTCATAACCCTGGGGATATTCTTGCTGTCTGTATAAACCCTTCTTGAAGGTTTTGAAATCCTCTCCATTCCCTTTATAGGTGACTCTCCATCCACATATTTCAGGGTTATAACTATCTCTCCCTGCTTATTATCCTCAATGAACTCATAGTTTCCAATAAACCCCTCTTCAAAGAGAATCCTTGCTATCTCCTTCTTCATCTTTGAAGCAGGTATCCTCACGTGCTTCTTCTTTCTCTCTATGGCATTCCTTATCCTTGTTATCATATCGGCTATAGGGTCTGTCATCATACTTGATACCTCCTTACCAGCTTGCCTTTTTCAGCCCAGGGATTTCACCCTTCAAGGCAAGTTCCCTGAGACAAATCCTGCAGAGGCCAAAGTCCCTGTAATACCCACGAGGTCTTCCACATCTCTTACACCTGTTCCTCTTTCTCACCTTGAACTTTGGTTCCCTCTGGGATTTGATTATCAAAGCCTTCCTTGCCATTATCTTCCCTCCGTCCTCTTAAAGGGCATCCCAAGAAGTTTAAGAAGTTCCCTTCCTTCCTCATCAGTCTTTGCTGTGGTTACCAGTGTTATATCCATACCAAAAACACTCTGCACCTTGTCGTATTCAATCTCTGGGAATATCAACTGTTCTGTAACACCAAAGGTATAGTTGCCTCTTCCATCAAAGGAATCAGGGGAAAGCCCTCTGAAGTCCCTTATCCTTGGAATGGCAACACTTATAAGCCTCTCAAGGAATTCATACATCCTGTCACCACGGAGTGTGACTCTCAACCCCACAGGCATACCCTTCCTTATCTTAAAGTTGGAAACAGATTTTTTCGCCCTTCTTATCTGGGGCTTCTGGCCAGTGATAATTGCAAGGTCATTCATTATAATGTCCATGAGTTTGCTATCCCTTGCTATCTCACCAGCACCGCAGTTCACTACAATCTTCTCCAGTCTTGGTGCCTGCATGGGGTTTTTATATTTAAATTTCTTCATGAGTTCAGGTATAACCTCTTCTTTGTATTTCTTTTTAAGGTTTGGTACGTATCCCATATTCACCCCTAATCAATCACTTCTTTGCATTTTTTACAGTATCTTACAGACTTTCCACCCTCAAGTTTCATCCTGCCTGTCCTTGTTGGCTGACCACATCTGGGGCAGATGAGGAGTACCTTTGAAACAGGTATCTCTGCCTCTTTCTCAACGATTCCACCAACTTCACCCATCCTGGTCGGTTTGGTATGTTTTCTCACCATTGCAACACCTTCCACAATCACCCTCTGCCTCTCACGGTTAACATACCTCACCTTCCCCTTCTTCCCCTTATCATCACCACTTATTACAATTACTGTATCACCTTTTTTTATCCTCATACCACCTCCGCTGCAAGGGAGATAATCTTCATAAATCTCTTCTCCCTCAATTCTCTACCCACAGGGCCAAAAATCCTTGTTCCCTTTGGCTCATTGTTCTGGTCTATAAGGACACATGCATTCTCATCAAACCTCACATAACTACCATCTTTCCTTCTCACCTCTTTCTTTGTTCTCACAATCACTGCCCTGTGTACAGTCCCCTTTTTAACATTACTCGCAGGAACTGCGTCCTTTATGGTCACAACTATGGTGTCACCAATAGAACCATATTTTCTCCTGGAGCCGCCAAGAACCTTTATACACATGGCGGTCTTTGCACCAGTATTATCAGCAACATTGAGCCTTGAGTATTCCTGTATCATTCCTCCCCCTTTGCCCTTTCAATGATTCTTAAAAGCCTCCACCTCTTATGGCGTGAAAGGGGTCTGGTCTCAACTATCTCCACCACATCACCCACTCTCGCTTCATTCTTCTCATCATGGGCCATAAACTTCCTTCTCCTCTTGATATACTTCTTGTAGAGCGGATGTTTAACCATCCTCTCAACCTCTACAAGTATTGTCTTGTCGGGTTTATCACTTACAACCCTGCCTATCCTTTTCTTTCTCATACCTTCTTCCCCTTCTCTCTTAAAATGGTGAGTATCCTTGCTATATCCCTTTTCACCTTCTTGAATTCAGCAGGACTCTGGAGACTACCCAGTGTTTTCTGGAACCTCAGTGAAAACAGGGTCTCCCTCAACTCATGGAGTTTGGAAAAGAGTTCCTCATCTGTCATTTCTCTCAATTCTCTGGCCTTCACTATATCACCCCTTCCCTCTTAACAAATCTTGTTTTTATCGGGAGTTTGGAAGCACCAAGCCTCAATGCCTCCCTTGCAGTATCCTCAGGAACACCTGTAAGTTCAAAGAGTATCCTTCCCCTCTTCACGACTGCAACCCAGTACTCTGGATTACCCTTACCCTTACCCATTCTTGTTTCTGCCGGTTTCTTGGTAACAGGCTTATCAGGAAACATCCTTATCCAGAGTTTCCCACTCCTCTTCAAAAACCTTGTTATGGCAACCCTTGCTGCCTCAATCTGATTTGCAGTTATCCAGGCAGATTCAAGGGCCTGTATCCCATATTCACCAAAATCAAGTTTTGTTGCACCCTTTGAAAGACCCTTTCTCCTACCTCTGTGTTGCTTTCTGTATTTTACACGTGATGGCATTAACATTTCAGGCCTCCCCTTTGAATATCCATACCTTCACACCAACGGTTCCTGCTGTTGTAACCGCTGTATCTGTTGCATAGTCAATATCTGCCCTGAGTGTATGCAGAGGAACCCTACCCTCTCTATACCATTCTTTCCTTGCAATTTCTGCTCCACCAAGCCTTCCAGAACATTGAACCCTTATACCACCAGCACCAAGCCTCATGGCGTTCTGCACAGCCCTCTTCATTGCCCTTCTGTATGATATCCTTCTCTCTATCTGCCTTGCAATGTTAAAGGCCACTAATTGCGCATCCAGTTCAGGAAATTTTACCTCTCTCACATCAATCTGTGGCTGTCTTCCAACAAGTGCAGTTATCTCTGCCTTGAGGGAGTCAGCCTGTTCACCGCCCTTACCAATAACTATTCCTGGCCTTGCAGTATAAATAATCACCCTTAATTTTTTTGAAGTCCTTTCAATCTCTATCCTTGAAATCCATCCATCACGAAGCCTTGTTTTAAGATAATCTTTTATAGTAATATCTTCGTGCAACTTATCTGCCATCCTTTTATCGTCAAACCATCGGGAAAACCAATCCTTTGTTATACCAAGCCTGAACCCTATAGGATGCGTCTTCTGGCCCAAATTTTCACCTCCTCTCTTCTACAATTACAGTTATATGTGAGGTCCTCTTCCTTATAAGGCCTGCCCTGCCAAGAGACATAGGCCTTATCCTCTTAAAGAAGGGACCTTCGTCTATAACCACACTCTTAACATACAGGTCTTCTTCCTTAACCCTTATCTCACCCGCCTTGTTTATAAGATTCATACTGGCAGAATGGATTGCCTTCCAGAGATGATGGGAAGCCTTACCAGGTGTAAAATCAAGCACAGCAAGTGCCTCAAGCACTGGCTTACCCTTAACAAGTGGGATAAGCCTTCTTGCCTTGAATGGTGATACCCTTACGAATCTCTGTATTGCTTTACCTTCCATTTATCACCTCTTCTCCTTCTTCTTATCCCCTGCATGCCCCCTGAAATATCTTGTGGGAGCAAACTCTCCAAGCCTGTGCCCGACCATGTTCTCAGTTATATATACAGGTATAAACTTCTTTCCGTTGTGAACCTCTATGGTGAATCCAACAAACTCAGGTGGTATCATGGACGCCCTCTTATAGGTCCTTACAGGCCTCTTCTCGCCTGTTTCAATCATCTTTTTTATCCTCTTCATCAACTTTTCGTCCACATAAGGTGGCTTTTTCAGTGACCTTCCCATTACTTTCTCCTTTTTACGATGAACTTATTGGAATATTTCTTCTTCTTCCTTGTCTTGTATCCCTTTGCAAGAACACCTGTTGGGGAACATGGGTGTTTATTGGACTTTGACCTGCCTTCTCCTCCACCCATTGGATGGTCAACCGGATTCATTGCCATTCCACGCACCCTTGGCCTTCTACCCAGATATCTCTTCCTTCCAGCCTTACCAAGGGTTATACTGTTGTGCTCCACATTACCAACCCTTCCAATCGTGGCAAGGCAGTTTAGCCTTATGAGCCTTACCTCTCCAGAGGGGAGCCTTATATGGGCATAATCACCCTCTTTTGCAAGAACCTGTGCAGCATCACCAGCAGACCTTACCAGTTTACCACCCTGTCCTGGCTTCAACTCTATATTGTGTACCTCTGTTCCCAGAGGAATCTTCTCTATGGGCAGTGCATTACCTGGTTTTATTGGTGCATCAGGTCCGCTCATGAGTATTTCTCCAACCTCCAATCCCTCAGGTGCTATAATGTATCTCTTTTCACCATCCCTGTAATGGAGAAGAGCAATCCTTGCAGACCTGTTGGGGTCATACTCAATTGCCGCAACCTTTGCCTCTATACCAAACTTATCCCTCTTGAAGTCTATTATCCTGTACTTTCTCCTGTGTCCACCACCCCTGTGCCTTACTGTTATCCTTCCCAGGTTATTCCTGCCACCTGTCCTCTTCTTTGAAACAACAAGTGACTTTTCGGGTTCAGTCTTTGTTATATCCTCAAAGGTTGGAGCCTTTCTCCATCTCTGTCCTGGTGTGACTGGTTTTATCTCCTTAACGCCCATGTTTATACTCCTTCAAATAGAGGAATTGTATCCCCTGGTTTCAATGTAACTATCGCCTTCTTCCAGTCCTTCCTCTTTCCCCTTGTCCATCCAATTCTTCTCATTTTCCCCTTCACCACCATGGTCTTCACATCAGTCACCTTCACCTTGAAAAGTTCCTCAACCGCCTTCTTGATTTCTATCTTATTTGCGTCCATTGCCACTTCAAATGCATACTTATTACCCTTCTCCCTATCAAGGGTCATCTTCTCTGTTATATGGGGTCTTATTATTATCTTTCTGGGTTCTCTCATTGGAACACCTCCTGAAGTTGCTCAAGTCCATCCCTGGTAATGAGTATGTATTTATGCCTCAAAACATCATATGGATTTGACTTATATGCTTCAAGCACCGAGAGGTTCTTTATGTTCCTGCATGACTTATAGAAATTCTTATCCTTACCATCGTGAAGAATCAGAACCTTTTCTCCATAAAGGCCAAGCCCCTTTAAGAAATCTGCAATCACACGGGTCTTTGGCTCTTCAAGTTCTGGTTTCTCAATAACAAACACATTACCCTGGGATGCCCTGTGCGAAAATGCAGAATAGAGGGCAAGTCTCTTTAACTTTGTAGGTATACTGTAGGAATAATCCCTTGGTTTTGGACCAAAGGTAACACCACCACCCTTCCAGAGGGGTGACCTTATACTTCCATGCCTTGCCCTTCCAGTGCCCTTCTGCCTCCAGGGCTTCCTTCCACCACCTCTAACCTCTCCACGTGTCTTTGTTGAGGCGGTTCCCTGCCTCCTGTTCGCAAGGATATTCTTAACACTGTAATAAACAGCAGAATCGCTTGGCTTTACACCAAAAATCTTCTCTGGTAACTCCAAACTTCCCTTTTCATTACCCAGTGAATCATATACCTTTGCCTTCATCATGACACCTTCCCCTTTATAAGCACCCAGCCATTCACAGGACCTGGGACAGGACCCTTAACAGCAATAATGTTGTTCTCAGGGTCAACCTTCACAACCTTCAGATTCTTCACAGTCTTTCTCCTGTTCCCCATCCTTCCTGGCATCTTTTTACCCTTTGGAACCCTTCCAGGGTCTGTATGCATACCCACTGCACCTGGAATCCTGTGAAATCTTGAACCATGGGATGATGGACCACCATGGAATCCCCATCTCTTCACAACACCCTGGAATCCTCTCCCCTTTGTCCATCCTGTAACATCCACAACATCGCCCGGCTTGAAAATGTCAACCTTAACCTCATCCCCCACATTGTACCTGTCAACATCATCAACACGGAACTCAACCATCTTCTCAGCTGGGGGCAGGTTTATCTTATCAAAAAATCCCTTGTATGGCTTTGTAACCCTCTTCTTCTTCTCACCAAACCCAACAATGATTGCAGAGTAACCATCCTTCTCAACCGTCCTCTTACCCACAACCTTCAGGGGTCCCGCCTTCACAACGGTTACAGGAACCACGTTTCCATTTTCATCAAACAGTTGTGTCATCCCCAGTTTCTTCCCTAAAAGCATTGTTTCCTCCTTAAGACTTTATCTCTACCTCAACACCTGCGGGGAGGTCAAGTTTTGTAAGTGCCTCAACTGTCTCTGGTGTAGCCCTCTTTATATCAATCAATCTCTTGTGTATCCTTATTTCAAACTGTTCCCTTGACTTCTTATCTATGTGTGGAGACCTTAACACAGTATAAACCTTCCTCTTTGTGGGAAGAGGAATGGGGCCTGAAATCTCAGCCCCTGTCTTTTTTGCCACCTCTACAATCTCCCTGCAGGATTTGTCAAGTATCCTGTGGTCATATGATTTTAATTTTATTCTTATGCTTTTTGGCATTTCTTCACTCCAGTATCTCAGTTACAACGCCTGCACCAACAGTCCTTCCACCCTCTCTTATTGCAAAACGCAATTCCTTCTCCATGGCTATGGGATACATTAACTCAACCTCTAACTCAACATGGTCACCAGG
>Ga0190359_1000056_pt1 | contig 63512 bp, 53 predicted proteins | sample 48721823_MG_FD_161269 | JGI IMG/M metagenome (GOLD analysis project Ga0190359, IMG submission 161269) | Hydrothermal vent microbial mat bacterial communities from Southern Trench, Guaymas Basin, Mexico - 4872-18-2-3_MG | ecosystem: Environmental > Aquatic > Marine > Hydrothermal vents >...
TGTACATGGACAGGACAATTCTATCACTGAAGAAGTAGGCAAAGAAGTTCATTAAACCTGCAAATATAAAGGCAAAGATAGCCCCTTCCCTTCCAAATAAACTTCCCAGGAAAACGAGAAGAACCGTGAGGATTATGAGAAGAAGGCCTGTCTTCACCTGATTACCCACCCATTACCTCCTTCCAGTCGTTCAAAAACCTTTCAATACCAATATCTGTGAGTGGATGCTTTGATATCTTTTCAAGCACCTTATATGGTGCAGTCACAATGTCAGCACCAATCCTTGCTGCCTCCACAATGTGCATAGGATGCCTCACAGAAGCAACAATCACCTCTGTTTCAAATGCATAATTCTCATATATCTCCATGATTTCTTCAACAAGGAGCATGCCCTCATGCCCAACATCGTCAAGCCTTCCAATAAATGGACTGACAAAGGTTGTCCCTGCCTTTGCAGCAAGAAGTGCCTGATTGGGAGAGAAAACAAGGGTCATGTTTGTCATTATACCCTCAGAGCGAAGGATTTTTGTGGCCTTCAATCCATCAATGGTCATGGGCACCTTTATTGTGATGTATTCACTCAACCTTGCCAGTTCCTTTCCTTCTCTGACTATCCCTTCCCAGTCAAGGGCAGTAACCTCTGCACTCACAGGGCCTTTTACAATCTCACAGATTTCTTTCAGGATGTCCTCTGGTTTTCTTCCTGTTCTCTTAATCTCCCTTGCAAGGAGTGTAGGGTTTGTTGTCACACCGTCAAGTATTCCCCATGATGCGACCTCTTTTATCTCTTCAACATTCGCAGTGTCTATAAAGATTTTCATTGAGACCTCCTTTTTGCTTAAAATATATCCCAATAAGCATAAAATTCAACAGGTAAAAAAGATGTTGTCTTTTTTTAAATAATTGAATATAATCCTCCAAATCTGAAGGAGGTGAAATGTGATATTCTTAATCATTGCCAGTTTGATTTCAGGAAGGGTATTTGATAGTAAGGGAGAGCCAATCCCTGGAGCGAATGTTTTTATCCAGGGAACAGAACTTGGTGCTGCAACAGACCAGGATGGTTGGTTTGTGATAAAGGATGTTTCACCTGGTGTTTACACGGTTGTGGTCAGTTTTATAGGTTACAGGAGAAAGGTTATAACAGATGTGGTGGTAACAGGAAAGAGGCCAGCAGTTCTTGAGGTTCACCTTGAAGAGGAGGCATTGAACCTTGGAGGGGCTACAATAATAGATGACTACTTTGTGAGGGAGATAGATAATCCTGCAGGAAGTTTTGTTCTTTCCTACGAAGAGATAAGGAGAACAACAGGTGCAACAGAGGATATATCAAGGATAACCCATCTGTTCCCGGGTGTAACTGCTCCATCAGATGACAGGAATGACCTTGTTGTCAGGGGAGGGTCTCCACTGGAGAATGGATTTTATGTGGATGGAATAAGGATACCAAACCCAAACCATTTTTCATCACCTGGAAGTGGAGGGGGTCCCATAGGTTTTCTTCAGACATACTTTGTTAAGGAACTGGATGTTCTTACAGGTGGATTCCCTGCAAAGTTCGGAGATGCCCTTTCTTCAGTAATTGATGTAAAATGGAGGAATGGAATTTCAGGTGCCAGAATTTACACCCTTGACCTCTCTATGGCAGGGGCGGGAGTGATACTTGACGGCACAATTGGTGATGCTGGATATATGTTTTCTGGAAGAAGGAGTTATCTTTTACTTCTGGAGAAGATAGGTGTTTTTGACCTTGAGGGTGTTCCTGAGTACTGGGATATTCAGGGTAAACTAACCCTGCCATTCTCCAATGGAAGGATTGACCTTGTGGGGATTGATTCAGACAGCTGGATAAACATAACAGGTTTTGGTTCAGGGGAGGGTGCCTTTGATATATGGAATAGGTCTTATCAATATGCAGGTGGAGTGTCTTGCAGATGGGGGATTGGAAATGGTGTAATCTCTATTTATCTTTACAGAACACGGAATAATTATCAGGTTGATACAGAAGTAAGGGACACCCTTGTTTACTTTAACAGGTCTTATGAGGTTAGAAATACAATGCATGCAGAATGGGAGAACAGTTTTGATAAGGTTAAACTTACTGTGGGATTTGAGCCATCAATACTCAATTTCAGGCACAGGGTATATGTCAGAAATGAAGTGGACATAGATAGTGATACCACAACCTGGTCAGGTTCATTATTTCTTCAGTCAAACATAAAAAAGGGCAGGTGGGCATTGAATACAGGGATCAGGTTTGACTACCTTGATATTACAGAGAAGTACTCCATATCACCAAGGTGCTCCTTCTCATGGGAGATGAACCCTGTAACATACCTGAACCTTTCAGCAGGGCTTTACAGCCAGCATCCTCAGCCTGTATGGCTCACATCAAATATAGGGGGTGAGAAACTTGAGGACATCAAGTGTATCCAGTTTGTTGGAGGGATTGAACATTTAATAAAAGAGGATATGAAGTTAAAGATAGAGGCTTACACAAAACACTACAGGAACTATCCTGTTGACACTGTTGACTCAACAAGGATTCTTGCAAATGAGGGTGCATCATATGAGGGATTTATAAACTTTCATCCCCTTTCCTCTCAGGGGAAGGGCTCTGCCCATGGTATAGACCTGGTTATCCAGAAGAAATTCACACATGGAAACCATTTTATTCTCTCATACTCATACATAAAAACAGGGTTTATGCCCCTTGATGGGAAAACATATCCATCTGTTTATGAAGTGCCACATACCCTTGATTTTGAAGCAGGTTTCACACCTCTCAAGAATTTTGAGATTGGCATAAGGTTCGGATTTGGATATGGAAGAAAATACTTCCCGATTGATTCGCTTGCCTCTGCTACACAGGGGTATACTGTACGCGATTACTCCCGTATGAAGACCTATCCACCATACCACAGGCTTGATATTAGGATTGAGAGAAGGGAGTTTAAAAAACACTATTCAGTTGTATGGTATTTTGAGATAGACAACATATACGGAAGGAAGAATATAAGGGACTATTACTGGGATGATACTGATAAAACAATAAAAACAGCGTACCAGTGGGGCTTCATGCCCGTGGGTGGATGCAAGATAGAGTTTTAGAGTGTTTTCCAGGGACGTTAGGTTGAAAATTTGACATTTTGTTTATCTGTTTTGATAAATTGAGCCTCCGTTCCCAGAAGGAAAATCTTCCAGGAACAAGGTTAAGGGTTATTCCTGCAGCAAGGCTTGTTCTCACATAATCAGGGCTTTCCATAGCATCCTCCGTGGTTGTTTTCTGTGAATACTATCAGAAAACTGGAGAAAAATCAAGCGATGAATTGTTGACTTTTCGGGAAGATAATATTAAACTATGAAAAAGAAAGGAGGAGGTCATGGTGTTTTTATTTATGCTTTTTTCAGTTACAGTTGAGAAATTGCCATTTGATTCAGGAAAGAGTATCTATGTCTGGACATTTTCCTATGAGAAGAATTGTCATCTATTCCCGGAGATTGAAGGTTTCAAAAAAGCAGAAATTTTAAGGAGGGAGGGGACAATTGTTTTAAGGATTGAGGGGGTGAGGAATGGTCAACCTTTTGAGGATGAAAGAAACCTCACAGAGGAAGAATACAGCGATATTGTGTCAAGGGTTGATTTATACCTTTCAACCCATAAAAAACTCAACAGGGAGGGATGGGGGCTTTACCTGCTGGCCACCCTTGAGGTTGGACTTGTTGAATGGTCACCAATGGGTGCTATTGTTACAGAGAAGGCAGAACTATACCCCATTTTTGCAGCAGCGAGTTTCTTTGCCCCCTTGTTTCTCACCAGGAATGTTGATATTACCAATGGACAGGCGTGGTTTTCATGGATAATGGCACACCATGCATATATATTTGGTGTTTCTACGAGTATGCTCTTGTTGGATTCCACAAACAGTAAATTCATAGCAGGTTACATGCTTGGGACTGGAATACTTGGAGAGATAGCAGGGTTCAAACTTGCAAGGAAATGGAACCTATCCATGGGTAGTGCAGAGATGTACAATCATATACTATTATCCTCCGAGTTTTATGGAGGACTTCTTGCCAATGCACTCTTTTCGGGCAAACAGGATCTCTGGGATTATCTGTGGACAGGTGCATTGATTGGTGAGATTGCAGGGTTTACAGGATGGTACATGTGGGGAAAGGACGAGTACACATTTGGTGATGCCCTTGCGTATGATTCATACGGTTTCCTTGCCCTGCTCACTTCCTATGCAACCATCTCCTCCATTTTAAACTCTGTGGATGATAAGTGGAAGAGTTTGATAGTGTTGGGAATGCATGCTCCAATGAACCTTTACGGACTGAAGATATTCAGAAACAATCAGATACCCTTTACAGGAGGACTGGCAATCATTGGTGGAACAGCTGCTGGTCTTCTTTTAGGGATTGGAACAGCTGCACTTCTGGGTCTTGACGAAAGTAACGAATGGTGGTGGGCTCTTGCAGGAGGTGGGTGGATAGGATTCATCCCCTCCTATCTTATGGCAAAGGGAATGAGTGGTGGAAATGCAATGCTTGAGATTCACCCGGAGATAAGGTTTGCTGATTCAAAACCCATTTATGGGCTGGGAATCTCAGCAAGGTTTTAATAGGGTTTACGAGTTCAGGGTTTTGTATATATTATATGTATGAGAAACTTGTTTGTTCTCCTGCTCCTTGCAGGATGTGTTTTACATAAAAGTCCCATTGAGAATGTTGATACATCTCCGCCAGAAAGGGTAGTGAAACTTGTCTTCATACACCACAGTTGTGGAAGAAACTGGCTTGAAACAGGTAACGGAAATCTTGGTGATTCCCTCAATGCAAATAACTATTTTGTGAGTGAATGCTACTATGGGTGGGATGAACATCCTGATACTGCCCATTATTCTGTAATGGGAGACCATACTGATACAGAGGATTGGCCGTACTGGTTCAATGATGTTGTGATGCCCTCTGTATATAAGTCAAATTCACATCCATCCTATGATAACAAAATCCCTGACCCCGGTGGAGAGAATGAGATAATCATGTTCAAGTCCTGTTTCCCGTGCAGTTATGTTGGTGAGTCCATTGGGGATGAGAAGGCAATATATAATGCCCTTCTTGACTATTTCAGGCAACATCCTGAAAAGATGTTTGTTCTTGTAACCCCACCACCAATGATAACAATTGAGAATAGCCATCTAACAAGAGAACTCACAAACTGGCTCTGTGATTATGAAAATGGGTGGCTCAAGGACTATCCATTGAATAATGTTTTTGTTTTTGATTTTTATAATGTGCTTACAGGCCCAAACAATCATCATCGTATAGAGGATGGAGAGATTCAACATATTGTGAGCGACAACCCTGTTGACCCGGAGCATCCGGATGAACTTTACTATTACAGTGGGAGTGATAATCACCCCACACCAGAAGGCAACAGGAAGTCCACAGAGGAGTTTGTCCCCCTTTTGAATGCATACTACCATATATGGAAACAGAAGGAATGAGGCAGCGTTCTTTGATTGAAGAGTATTTAAAGGGGATAAGAAGGCTTGAAAGGGCCGTTAAAAGAATAAACCAGATTAAGACCCCCGAAGCAATCATTAAGAATGTTCTCAAGGAGTGTAATAACATCCTGAAATCTTCTTCCTGTGCTTTGGTACTTAAAAAGGAAAAAAATCTATGGGATGCATTCGTATATAAAAAGGGTAGAAAAACCCTGAAAAATGATACGATTGTGTCCATTGAAAAACCAGATATTGTTCCCCTTTTCCCTGGAAGGGGTTTATTTATCAGGGAGATTTCAATAAACATTGATGATAAAGATACAGGATATTTTTATGGAGCGTTTGATAACAGGGAAACACTTGAACACGCAGAAAAGTTTATCTTCTCCATTATAGAAACCATTCTGATAAGTGCACTCTCCAGGATTGAACTGCTGAAGGAGGTTAACTTTGCCCACAGGCATTTGAAGATTGTCTATGATATGAGCCAGTCCATCATATCCACAACAGGATTTGATAAACTGATAGATAAACTCTTTAAGGAGATTCAACAGCATTTTGGTTATGAGAATATGGTGCTCTTTGTAAGGGAGGATGATGAAACCATGATCCTGAGATATTCAACCCGTCCGCTCCTTGGGCATATTGGTCTGAGATTTAGAATTGGGAAGGACGGCATCGTTGGGCATGTGGCAAAAACAGGCAAACCCTATTATGCACCGGATGTATGGGAAGATCCATATTACAGGATTGGAAAATTCCCGGCACGGTCAGAATTCTCCATACCCCTTGTTCTTGAAGGAAAAGTTATAGGGGTGATTGATATAGAAAGCACAAAACCAAATGGGTTTCCCTCAGAAACAAGGGAGATTCTCAGTGCACTTGCAGCAAATATTGCAGTTGCCATGGAGAGGGCAAGACTATATGAGGAGACAGAGAGGCTTTCAATAATGGACCCATTAACAGGGGTTTCCAACAGAAGATTGCTGGAAAAGATGCTCCAGAATGCAATAGACCGTTCAGCACGATACAATCGGAAGTTTGCTGTCCTCTTCATTGATTTTGATAATTTTAAGCCATTCAATGATAAGTACGGTCATGCAGAAGGTGACAAGGTGTTAATTTCACATGCACAGGTGATAAGTGAACATTTGAGAAAGAGTGATACAATAGGAAGGTACGGTGGGGATGAATTTATTGTTATACTTTATAATGCATCAAGGAAGTATGCAGAAAAGGTGGCAAACCGCATATTGAACAGTATTGCAAAGAGCAGATACAGAGAAGTCACTGTGTCCATAGGAATATCTGTTTACCCTGAGGACGGAGAAAATATTGAAGACCTTATCAGGTCGGCTGATGCTGCTTGCTACAAGGCAAAGAAGTTCGGTGGTCAGAGGGTTGATTTCGCCTGATTGTTTCATTATAAGACACAGCGTTTCAAGTTAAATCATCCAGTAAAATAAACCCCTTTGATTATCAAGGGCTTATAACTGGCACAGAATATGTATAATATCTGCAAAAAGGAGGTGTGTTATGTTTGGATATGGATGGTATGGTCCTGGTTTTGGATTTGGTTGGGGTAGAGGCTGGGGTAGAGGTTGGGGTAGAGGATGGGGTTTTGGAGCAAGGCTTGGTTATTGTCCCTGGACAGGTCTTCCACGGGGATGGAGGTGGGCCTATGGTGGATTTTATCCCTACTGGGGTGCATATAATCCCTACTTTTATACAAATCCATATGTAAATCCATATGGATACTGGGGGTATCCACCAGAGCCCTACAACCCACAGCAACCTGAAACTTCAGGGAATAAGTGAGGTGGAGAAATGAAGATACTTGTTACATCCACAGGGCCCACCCTTGATTCCCCTGTGGATATGAGGTTTGGAAGGTGTGCCTACTTCATACTTGTTGACCCTGAAACAATGGAGTATGAGGCAATCAGTAATCCCTATGCACAGGCACCGGGTGGTGCAGGTATTCAGACTGCACAGATGGCACTCCAGACAGGTGCTTCTGCGATTATCACTGGTTCTGTTGGTCCGAATGCATCTGGTGTACTTGGAACAACAGGGATAAGGGTCTTTGAAAGCCCGAATGTAAGTGTTGAAGAGGCAGTGAGGATGTACAAGGAAAATAAATTACAACCTTTAAGTGTGGGAGGTGGTTTTATGCCAGGAGGATTTGGAATGGGAGCAGGATTTGGTGGTGGCTACGGTAGGGGTGGTGGTTTTGGAAGAGGTTATGGTAGAGGAGGAGGCTTTGGTAGAGGTGGAGGTTATGGTGGTTATGGTGCCTATGGTGGCTTTGGTCCAGGATACAATCAATGGACACCACCCCAGATGAACCCTGCTGAAGAACTTCAGATATTGAGAACCCAGGCGGAAATGCTTAAAAGGCAACTTGATGCAATAGAAAGGAGAATAAGGGAACTTGAAAATTCAGGCTGATGATGTATGATTGTGAAAAAGGAGGTGAAGAATGAGAATAGCAGTGAGTGCTACAGAGGCAGATTATAATGTTGCTGGTGTTGACCCGAGATTCGGAAGGTGTTCATTTTTCGTAATATACGATACAGAAACAGGTGAATGGAGTTCCTTCCCCAATCCAGCAAAGGATGCGGTGGGTGGTGCTGCGATAAAGGCTGTGGAATTTCTTAAAAGTAAGAATGTTGATGTTGTTGTTACAGGTAACCTTGGTCCCAATGCAACATCTTCTCTTACAGCAGCAGGGATAAGGGCAATAACAGGAGTAACTGGAAAAGTGCTGAATGCGGTGAAGAGGGCGGGTGAATGAAGGTAGCCATTGGAAGTGGAAAGGGGGGGACGGGAAAGACACTGCTTTCAACCTCCCTTGCCCTTTCTCTTGAATATGTGAGATACCTTGACCTTGATGTAGAGGAGCCCAATGGTCATATTTTCATAAAACCCGACATCAGGGAAAAAATACCATTCTCAATCCCTGTGCCTGAAATAGACTTCAATCGCTGTACATATTGTGGTGAGTGTGCAAAGGCATGTGAGTTCGGGGCAATATTTGTAGGGACAAACACGGTGAATGTCTTTGAAAAACTCTGCCATGGGTGTGCCTCATGTAAACTTGCATGTCCTGAAAATGCAATAAGTGAAAGGCCATATGTTGTTGGTGAAATATCCATTGGAAGGCGTGACAAGATTGAATACATAATGGGATACCTGAAGTTGACAGAGGCATTATCAACCCCACTTATCAGACACATAAAAAAAGAGTATGGAATGGTCTCGGGTGACATTATTATGGACGCACCACCAGGGACTTCATGTCCATTTGTTCAGTCTATTTCTGACACTGATTTTGTTATTCTGATCACTGAACCCACCCCCTTTGGGCTCTCAGACCTTGAGATATCTGTTGAAATTGTCAGGGACATGAAATTGAAAGCGGGAATTGTGATAAACAGGGCAGACCTTGGTTCAGAAGAAGTGAAGGAGAAGATAAAGGGGCTCGGGCTTCCTGTACTTCTTGAAATTCCATTCAGTAAGGATATTGCAGTGGGATATTCAAAGGGTATTCCGCTTGTTGATGTACTGCCAGAATACAGGGAGAAGATGAAAAAACTGTGGGAGAGAATAAGGGAGATGGTATGATAAGGGAAGTTGCCATTGTCAGTGGAAAGGGTGGAACAGGAAAGTCAACAATTACGCTTGGACTTGCTTCTTTACTGAAAGACAAAGCAGTGTTTGTTGATGCAGATGTTGATGCCCCTGATATGTACATTGTTATGGAGCCAGAACTTCTTAAAAAAGAGGATTTTGAAGGACCAAGATTCCCTGTTTATATACCTGATAAGTGTACAGGATGTGGATTGTGTGAGCAAAATTGCAGGTTTGATGCCATCAAAATAGTGGATATGAAACCTATTTTCAATGAATTTAAGTGCGATGCCTGTGGTGTATGCTGGAGGGTCTGTCCATTTGATGCTATTGAGGTGAGGAGGGATATTTCAGGTGAAATATATATTTCCCGTTCAAGATTTGGCCCATTCGTCCATGCAAGACTGTTCCCTGGAAGAGAGAATTCTGGAAAACTTGTAAGCAGGTTGAGGGTTGTGGCAAAGGCCGTGGCTGACGATGCAAAGAAAGATCTTATAATACTTGATGGTCCTCCTGGTGTTGGATGCCCTGTTATTTCAACCATCACAGGGGTGTCACTCACTGTGGGTATTGTGGAACCTACCCTTTCAGGAATACACGACATTATCAGGGTTTATGAACTATCAACATTCTTTAATATTCCCTTTACAATTGTGATAAACAAGAGTAATATAAACCCTGATATGGTTCAACGGATAAAGGAGTTTGCCAGTGAAAATGGCATAAAGATACTTGGAGAGATACCATTTTCAAGGAGGATTGTAGAGGCACTTCTTCAGAGGAAAACCATAATTGAGGGTGATGTTGAGGATGGAATTAAGGAGGAATTAAAAAGGATATGGAATGGAATCCAGTCAATGCTCTCGCTGACGGGATTATAATTACAGATGAACATCTAAAGATCATCAATTTTAATCAGGCTATACTAAGAATTACAGGTTTTTCTCCTGATGAATTGATGGGGAAAAATATAAAAGAGATATTACCTTACTTTAAGAAGGTTGAGAATAAGGTTATTCCTGCTGTTGAGACAGAGATGAAGACCTGGGAAGGAATGACAATCAAGGTTCTTGTTTCTGTGAATCCTGTTAAATCACCAGAAGGGAAAACAAATCAACACCTTTTTGTTATCAGGAATATTTTTGAGTACCTTTTTCTCCTGAAGCAACTCATACAGGAAAGAAATTTCAAGGAGGCAATCCTTGAATCCATACTTGATGGTGTATTCACTGTTGATAGTCAGTTCAGGATAACTTCTTTTAACAAAGCAGCGGAAAATATCACAGGGTATAAAAAAGAAGAGGTTCTTGGCAAAAACTGCAGTGAGGTGATGAAGTCACCGGATGCAGATGCCTGCCCACTGAAAAAAACACTTGAGACAGGGGAGAATGTTTCAAATTACGAGATGGAAATTATAACAAAGAATGGGAAAAGAATCCCTGTATCTGTGAATACTGCAATTCTCTACGATGAAAAGGGTGAGGTGATAGGTGGTGTGGAAACATTCAGGGATATGTCCGAGATTGTGAGACTGAGGAACGAAGTAAGGCACAGATTTTCCTTCGGAAACATTATAGGGAAGTCTGATTGTATGCAGATTATCTATGACAAACTTGAGGTTATTTCTGTAACAGACTCAAATGTACTTATTGAAGGGGAAACAGGAACTGGTAAGGATTTGATTGCAAGAACAATCCACTACAATTCAATGAGAAAGGATAAGCCCTTTGTGAAGATAAACTGTGCTGCAATCCCTGAGAATCTCCTTGAGAGTGAACTCTTTGGTTATAAGAAGGGCGCATTTACAGGTGCTGTGATGGATAAGATGGGGAAGTTTGAGGCTGCAGATGGTGGAACCATCTTCCTTGATGAGATAGGGGATATGCCACTCTCACTCCAGGCAAAAATATTGAGGGTGATAGAGGAAAGGGAGTTTGAAAGGCTTGGAGAGGTTGAGACAAGGAAGGTGGATGTGAGGGTGATTGCTGCTACAAACAGACCCCTTAAAGAACTTGTGGAACAGGGGAAATTCCGAATGGACCTTTATTACAGGTTGAATGTTGTGAGGATAAGACTTCCTGCTTTGAGGGAAAGGGCAGAGGATATACCACTTCTCCTTGACCACTTTATTGAGGTTTTTAATAAAAAATTCAACAAAAAGGTCAAAGGTGTTGAACAGAAGGTTATGGATTTTCTCCTTGACTACTCATGGCCAGGGAATGTAAGGGAACTTGAGAATGTGATTGAACATGCCATGATACATGCCAGGGGAGATTTGATAAGGTTTGATAATCTGCCTGATTACCTGTTTGAAGAAGGGGAATCTGGTGCAGTCAGTCTGGTGGATGTTGAAAGGGAGCACATATTCAGGGTATTGAAAAGTGTAAACAATAACAAGACCAGGGCAAGCAAGATACTTGGTATATCCCGCTCCACACTCTGGAGAAAACTCAAAGAACTGAACATAGAATAAGCGTGTCAGAAAGAAGGGGCATCAGAAGCGACATCATACTTCTCACTGCCTCAATCATATGGGGGTTTGCCTTTGCCTTCCAGAAAAAGGGAATGGATTTTATTGGTCCATTTCTCTTCACAGGTTTACGATTCATTCTTGGAAGTCTGGTTGTTTTACCTTTTCTTTTCAGAAAAGGAGAACAGGGTGGTTTTAAAGAGTCAATAATCCTGGGTTTTCTACTCTTTGCAGGTGTTTCTCTCCAGCAGGTGGGCATTGTTTATACAACCGCTGGAAAGGCAGGGTTTATAACAGGGCTCTATGTTGTTTTTGTCCCAGTAGTAGGGTATTTAATGGGTATAAGAACCAGAAGGCTTACCTGGATTGGTGCCGGGCTTGCAATTGTAGGTCTATACCTCTTGAGTATCAGGGGAAGATTTTATCCTGAAAAGGGTGACCTTCTTGTACTCCTTGGTGCAGTTTTCTGGACCTTTCACGTAATCTACATATCAAAGTTTACAAAAGGGAAAGACCCCTTGAAACTCGCATTCGGTCAATTCCTTGTTTGTGGTATTCTTGGAATGGGTGTGGCATTTGTCCTTGAGGATATCTCAATGAGTGGAGTGTTTAACGCAGGCATCCCTTTACTCTATGCAGGTGTTTTGTCATCAGGTATTGCATACACATTACAGGTTGTTGGACAGAAAAGGGCACATCCATCCCATGCTGCTGTGATTTTGAGCCTTGAATCCCTGTTTGCTGCTATTGGTGGCTTTTTACTCCTCCACGAAGTCATGACCCCCAAAGAAATTCTGGGTGCAGCACTGATGCTCACAGGTATGATGATCTCCCATTTTTCATAACCTTATATTTCTCCTTGCATATGATTGGATTGAATGTAAAATATGGTTGGTATGGGTAAACTCCTTATTGTGTCCAACAGGCTTCCCCTTAGTGTTGAGAAGAAAAGGGGAAAGTTATACTTCCATCCGAGTATAGGTGGTCTTGCCACAGGGCTTTCATCCTTCTACAGGGAAAAGAAGGCACTATGGATTGGATGGCCTGGTGTCTCAACAGATAAGATTTCTGTTGAGGAAAAGGTGGAGATTGAAGAGAGGCTTTTCACTGATAATTGCCTCCCTGTCTTTCTTACATCCAAGGAGGTGGAAAGGTACTATGCAGGATTTTCAAACAGGACCATCTGGCCATTGTTCCATTATTTTTATCAGTATGCCCAGTTCAGGAAGGAGTATTTTGAGGCATACAGATTGGTGAATGAAAAATTCTGTGATGTTATCACAGGGGTTGCAAAACCTGATGATACAATCTGGATTCACGATTACCAGTTGATGCTTCTTCCTGGTCTTCTCAGAAAGAAGATACCTTCAGCAACCATAGGGTTTTTCCTCCACATCCCATTCCCCTCCTTTGAGGTTTTCAGACTCCTTCCCTGGAGAAGGGAGATACTTGAGGGGTTGCTGGGTGCTGACCTTGTGGGATTCCACACATTTGGATATGCAAGGCACTTTCTATCCAGTGTTTTAAGGATTATGGGATACGACAATACCCTTGGAAGAATAAATCTGAAAAACAGGGTGGTTCTTGTTGATGTTTTCCCCATGGGAATTGATTTTGACAGATTCAACAAAGTCGGTGAGAATAAAGAGGTACAATCAGAGGTTGAAAAGATAAAAAGCAATCTGAAGGCGGAAAAAATCATTATCTCAATAGATAGGCTGGACTATACAAAGGGAATTATAGAGCGACTTGAGGCATTTGACGATTTTCTGAAGAGGTTCAAGGAATACAGGGAAAGGGTCTCCATGATTTTGATAACTGCACCATCAAGGTCAGGGCTTGAGCATTACCAGTATCTTGAAAAGAGGGTGAATGAACTTGTTGGTAGCATCAATGGAAGGCATGGAAGGGTTGGATGGATGCCTGTGTGGTATATACACAGGTCAATCCCGTTTGAATCAATTGTTGCACTCTACCTTGTTGCAGATGTTGCACTTGTGACACCATTAAGGGATGGTATGAACCTTATTGCCAAGGAATTTGTTGCATCAAAAAAGGATAAAAGGGGTGTGCTCGTCCTGAGTGAGATGGCAGGTGCTGCCATGGAACTTGGGGAGTCCATAATCGTGAATCCTAATAGCAGAGAGGAGATGGTATCTGCAATCAAGCAGGCACTTGAGATGTCATTGGATGAACAGGTTGAAAGAATGGCAAGGATGCAGGAGAGATTGAAGAGATACAACATTATCCACTGGGCAGAGGACTTTACAAAGAAACTCGAAGAGGCAAGGAACATAAACACAGAACTCCGCTCGCGCAGATTAACAAAGGATATTGAAAAGAAACTTATTGAGGATTTCACTTCAGGGGAAAAGAGGCTTCTTCTCCTTGATTATGATGGAACACTTGTTCCCTTCAATGTGAGGCCTGAGAGGGCAGGTCCTGACAGGGAACTCCTCTCAATTATTGATTCACTGACATCAATCAATGGGGTATGCCTTGTGATTTCAAGTGGAAGGGACAGACAGACCCTTGATAGATGGTTTGGCAGGTTCAACATTGGTATAATTGCTGAACATGGGGTATGGATAAAAAAATCAAGGGATACCTGGAAGGAGTTTATACCCTTGAGCCAGGATTGGAAAAAGGAGATAATACCTGTACTTGAGATGTTCACAGATAGAACACCTGGCTCATTCATTGAAGAGAAGGAGTTCTCCCTTGTATGGCACTACAGGGGTGCTGAACCTGGACTTGCTGATGTGAGGGCGAATGAACTCAAGGAGGAACTTATAACACTTATATCAAATCTTGAACTTGAGGTTCTGGAGGGAAATAAGGTTATAGAAATAAAGAGTGCAGGTATTGACAAGGGAAAGGCTTCCCTTCTATGGGTGGAGGAGGGATGGGATTTTATACTTGCAGCAGGGGATGATAATACTGACGAGGATATATTTGCTGTTCTGCCAGAAACAGCATATACAATCAAGGTGGGGCATGGACTTTCAAAGGCGAAATACAGAGTGAATTCGTATCTTGAGATGAGGGGAATATTGAGAAGGTTGATTGGCAAATAAAAAAAAGGGGGTATACCCCCCCAAAAACTCTAAATCATTTTTATTAATTTTATAGTTTTTTCCCGGGTTGAGGTGGTAGCTTTTATAAAGTATATACCATTCTTTACCGTGCTGCCATTGTTGTCTTTCCAATCCCAGTAAAGTTTGTTTTCAACATCATTAAACCGCTTAACTTCTCTGCCTGTAATATCAAAGATGCTAATATGCACAGGTTCTGATACGTTGAGATACACGCCCTTTGATGAGACGTATACCAGTTCCACAGGGGAATTGCCAAGAGAGAATGAGGGGACAACCACCTTTACAGGTTTACCACCACGGATGACTCCTCCACCTGTCAGGACAAGCCTGTAATAGTAAGTTTTGCCGGGCTGAACCTCTCTGTCTATATAGGTATAGATTTCCCCGGCATGGGAACAATTCACTGTATATATCGATTCAAATGAACCGCTTCCAGCTTTTTCCAGGACTATTTCTTTACCATCTGCTGTTTCATTGGTTTTCCATACAAGGAGGACCTCATTATGATCAGTGAACTGTACCTGTAGAGGTGTTGTATAAATTCCCAGTGGAGCAGAAGGGTTTTCGCTGGCAACACCTATCTGCATGGGGATAATAGCAACAGTTGTATCGTTGTCAGAAGTTATAGTAAAGGAGAAAGATACCCATTGCCCAACAGGTGCAGTAGATGAGACTGTGAAAGTGAAGTAATTGGTTGACCATGCCTGAGAGATAGCCTTACTGGAAGAGCCAGGAATATCAGGGAATCCTGATGTTGAAGAGGTTACAGTTGCAAAATCCTTAGAGTTGTCAAAAACGGATAATTCACCCGAGACATTTGTTGCAGTGGCTCCACCAGTGTTTCTTACCATAATTTTAATCTGGCAGGTTTCACCCGGGTCAGGGATTCCATCATAGTCTCCTGTTGGGTCGTATACTTCAAATGTGGCATAACCACTACCATAACACTCATAAGCAATATTAACTATCCCCGATAGGTCAGTTGCTGTATAACCTTTCAGGAATTCATCCCAGAGTGTATTGTCTGGTAGTCTAAAATTGATACCATTTCCCCCATCAGGTGCATAGTATGAACTGATGGAGGTTGTGTTTGGATAATAAATGTATACCCCATGGGAGCCCTCATATGTGGAAAGATGGCTTTCTGCAATAAGGAATTTTTCGCCAATCTGGGAAGAGGAGGTAGGATACCCGAATTGTGCCATAAGGCTTTCTGCTGCTTCACGCAGACTTAATGGAAGGGAGGCGTCACTGTATATATTCTCAGCAAAGTCATAAAGGTCCTTGTTCTGGTCGTCAGAGTAAATAGAGGAGTAATACATTGCATTATCCCTTGCTGTTTCAATGTCTGTATTTCCTCTCCCTCCTGCAAGAATTAGTTCCCTTGCAAAGATATCCAGCCATTTGATTACATTTTGTAACTGTGTGTTCAGGTCGAGGGCAGCCATTGTAGGATAGCCAGGGCCCTGCTGTGTATAGGCATAAACCTGTTCAGCAGCAAGCTGGTCGGGGCTCATTGTGGGATTTGATTTAAGACCGTCAAGCCAGCCTGTGTAATCCCATCCATCCCAGCCTTCTGTTTCTTCAGAGGCTATCATTATATTTACATAAGGGGATAACTGGTAAGCCCATTCCAGATTTCCACTGAGACAGGCATCTATCCCAAAGATATCAAGTTTTTTCCCTATATAGGTTGTAAGTGTGTCCATTCCTGCATCCAGTTCACCATCCACAAGAAGAATGGAACTTCTACTGGTATCATCCCATAGAAGTTCCTTGAAACTTCCGCTTTTCATCCAGGAACCACCATGGTTCCATATAACAATACAGGTGTGGTCAGCAGGGTAACTCCCGAATGCCCAGGTTCCAAAATCCCTGAAAACAACATTTCCATCGCCAGAATCAAGTTCACCCAGGTCAGTAATAACAGGAGAATCTATGATGCTGTTTCCTGAGGTTGTTTCGAGCACCCTGTATCTTCTGCATGTTGACCAGGAACCATCAGCATCACTGTAATAATAGCGTCTATTCCTTCCACCGTCGCACTGAACCACTATGTCTATGTTTCCGTCAGATCCTACAGCCTCCATTTCATCAACATCAGGTGAGACTGCTCCACCAAGGGTATTGTCTCCATTCAGATAGACACCTATTGTCCAGTTACCAGCCGTGATACTCAATGTGATTAAAAGCATCAACATTAAAAGAAAGCGCACCTTCATTTTGGATACCTCCCTTTTGTGTGTTTCTAAATATTTTGCAAAATTTGTTCCAAATATAACATATTCATTATTAAAATGTTGCGATAATTGTATAAGTGAAATATTTGCATTTCTTATGCAAAATTTTCAATATGTTAAGAATAATAAAATTTAATATAATCTCTTTTTTTATTGACATTTGAATTTATTCCGTTTATAATAATTCTACAAAACCCAAAAGGAGGTGTTTATGAAGAAGTTTCTTGTCCTTATTCTGCTTGTTCTTCCACTTCTGGCATTCTCCCAGATTGAAGCAGGGAAACTGAATGTTGGTGTAGCAGGAAGTATAATGATTAAACCAGACTTTCATATGAGTCTTGGTGGCCACTTTGGTAAGATGTTCACCGATAATGTTGAATTTGGTATCAGTGGTTCCTTTAGCCATTACGAAGGAAGCACTGGCTTTGATGCAGGTGTCCTTGCCTATTACCATATGATGCTTGCAGAAGGGATTTATGGTTTTGCAGGGCTTGAGTTGATGTTCCCGATACAGCCTACATTCTCCAATAATGAGAGTTTTAACCTTGGATTTGACTACTTTGTTGGAGATAATGTTGCTCTGAGGCTCTACAATCAACTTTACATATCTGAATTTGACTTTGGAAACTTCTACGACTATATAATTATTGGAACAGTTGCCTATTTCTAAACCATAAACCATTTATGAAGGGGGGCTTGTCCCCCCTTTCTTAATTAAGACAAAACCCTTCTTCCAGTAACCCCATTGGTTCAAACATTGACAACCCCACGGGTAAAAGTTATTATTAGTGCAGGCGAGAGTGGCGGAACTGGTATACGCGCTGGATTTAGGATCCAGTGCCCATAGGGCTTGGGGGTTCGAATCCCCCCTCTCGCAGAGAATACAGGAAGGAAGGATGGTTATGGCTGAATACACACTTGAGGTAAAGAAAGAAGAACTTGACAAGAAGATTAAAGAACTTGCAGAAAAGTATAGAAAGGATGTCATGATTCCTGGTTTCAGGAAGGGCAGGGCACCTGTTGAACTGATTAAGGTCAGATTCAGCAGAGAACTTGAGGCAGAGGGCTTCCAGGAGATTGCAGGTGCAAAACTTGAAGAAATCCTTGAGAAGCATAGACCATTCATTTATGCAGGACCTGATGTGCTTGATGTAAAAAAGGATGAAGAAAAGGGAAACATAACCCTGAAGGTTGGGCTTGAAGTGCCTCCGGAGATTGGCAAGATTGATTATAAGAAACTATCCAGGGAACTTCCCGGTGGTGAAGTTACAGAGAAGGATATTGAAAAGGAACTTGAGAAACTCAGGGAGATAAATGCCGAACTTAAACCGGTGAAGAGAAAGATTAAGAAGGGTGATAGTGTTCTTGTAGATATTGAGATGGGTGATGTGAAGATGACCAATTATTCACTTGACATAGGGAATGACACACTCTCCAGGTTTATAAAGGGAATGAAGGCAGGTGAGGAGAAGAAGGAAGAGATAGAGTTCCCCGAGAAATTCTCAATACCCGAACTTGCAGGTAAGAAAGGCGAAATCAAGGTTAAGGTGCTTGATGTGAAGGAGAAGGTATTACCAGAGATAGATGATGAGTTCGCAAAAAATATGGGGTTTGAAAACCTTGATGACATGAAGAAGGAAATCAGGGCACAACTGGAAGAGGACTTAAAGGAGAATCTTGAGAAGAAGATAAGGGAGAAGATTCTGGATAATCTAATTGAACAGTTTGACATTGAACCACCAGAAAGTCTGGTGAGGTCTCTATCTGTGAATATGACAAGGGCAGATGCAGAGAAGGAGGCAAAGAGGATTGCAATCCTTGATGCCATCGCATTGAAGGAGAAGATTGAAATCACAGATGAGGATATTGACAAGAAACTTAATGAGGTGGCTGAAGGAAAGATTGATGAAGAAAAACTTCCCGGGTACAGGGACAATTTAAGGCCGGTGTTAATCAGAGAGAAGACCATTGAATTTCTTATAAAAAAAGTGAGGGGTGAAGATGGAGATAATTGAACAGATACCGTTTGTGATTGAGAAGACTGCCCATGGAGAAAGGGCATACGACATATATTCAAGGCTTCTTAAGGACAGAATAATATTTCTGGGTTCACTTTTGAATGAGCAGGTTGCCAATGTGATTATAGCACAACTTCTCTTCCTTGAGGCACAGGACCCTGACAGGGACATTTACCTTTACATAAACAGTCCTGGTGGTCTGGTGAGTGCAGGACTTGCCATATATGATACAATCCAGTACATAAAACCCGATGTTTCAACCATATGTATGGGTGTTGCAGCAAGCATGGCAGCAGTTCTACTTGCAGCAGGTGCACCTGGCAAGAGGTATGCCCTTCCCCATTCAAGGGTTCTGCTCCATCAACCAATGGGAGGTGCACAGGGAACTGCAGAGGATATAAAGATACATGCAGAGGAGATTTTAAAGATAAGAAAGATAATCAATGAGATACTATCACACCATACAAACCAGCCCCTGAAGAGGATTGAGAAGGATACTGACAGGGATTTCTGGATGTCAGCACCTGAAGCAAAGGAATATGGAATTGTTGATGAGGTGATTGCAAAGAGAGGGGAGATGAATGCCAAAGCAGATTAGATGTTCCTTCTGTGGTAAATCATACAGAGAAACAGGAAGGATGTTCCATGGTATTGGGGATGCATATATATGCCCTGATTGTGTGGAGTTGCTCCATGAGATTCTGGTGATTGAACCTGGTGCAAGGAAAAAGGGGAAGATAAAACTTCAAACTCCACAGGAGATAAAGAAAGAACTTGACAAATACATTATAGGTCAGGAGCATGCAAAGAAGGTTCTCTCTGTTGCAGTTTACAACCACTATAAGAGGATACTTAACAAGACTAAAAGCGATGTGGATATAGAGAAGAGCAACATACTTTTGATTGGCCCAACAGGGGTTGGGAAAACATACCTTGTCCAGACACTTTCAAAGATACTGAATGTTCCACTTGCAATAGGTGATGCAACCGCCCTTACAGAGGCAGGTTATGTGGGTGAGGATGTTGAGAATCTCCTTGTGAGGCTGCTGCAGGCATGCAACTATGATCTGGGTATGGCAGAGATGGGAATTGTTTATATAGACGAGATTGACAAGATTTCAAGAAAATCAGAGAATCCTTCCATTACAAGGGATGTTTCAGGTGAAGGTGTTCAGCAGGCACTCCTTAAAATTGTTGAAGGTGATAAGGTGAATGTACCTCCAAAGGGTGGAAGGAAACATCCTGAACAGGACTTCATACAGGTTAACACAAGGAATATCCTCTTCATTGGTGGAGGAACATTTGATGGTATAGAGAGTGTTGTGAAACACAGGCTTGGAGAGACTGCTGTGGGTTTCAATGCACCAATTAAAGCACAGGAAGAAATGAGGAAGTATGAACTTTTGAAGTTGGTTGAACCTGAAGATCTGGTAAAGTATGGAATGATACCAGAACTTGTTGGAAGATTTCCTGTTATCACCCCACTCCATGACCTGACTGAGGACGACCTTGTAAAAATACTCACAGAACCAAAGAATGCACTTGTGAAGCAGTATCAGGAACTTATAAAAATGGATGGGGTGAAACTCTATTTTGAGGATGATGCACTCTATGCAATAGCAAAGAAGGCAATGAAATTGAAAACAGGTGCAAGGGGTTTGAGGGGTGCAATGGAGGATATTATGCTTGATATTATGTACAGGATACCCGGACTTAAAGGGGTTAAGGAATGTATTATAACAAAGTCTGTTGTTGAAAACAATGAAGAACCCATTTTTGTTTACAGAAAAACAAAAAGAAAGGCAGAATGAACAGGTTTCCAGTCTTATATATTGAGGAAGAGGTTCTTTTCCCATTAAGTTCCATTCCCTATATTGTGAGCAATGGGCATGAGCTTATCACCATTGAGAGGGCAATGGATAAGTTTAAGGGAAAGGTGGTTGTTCTTCCATCAGGTATTTCAAATCTGGAAAGGAAGTTCTGTACAATAGCAGAGGTTGTTTCACTGAATGAGACTGCAAGGGGCATAAGGGTTGTTCTCCAGGGAGAGGATAGGTGCAGGATTAAATCATTAAGGGATACTGGTGGAATACCCATGGCAGATGTTGAGATTGTTTTTGAGGAACCTGAGGATTACAGGAAGGCACACGCACTCATAAGGGCAATAAAGAGGCTTCTTGTGGAGTTTACAGACCTATCAGATGGGGAAAGTGCACCAGGTATTGAGTCACTTATTCAGGAGAATGACCCTGTAATCTTTTTGTACAGAACCCTTTCAGCAATCCCCCTGAACAGCAACGTTAAATGGCATATATATCAACTGGAAGGTATTGAGACAAAACTGGATAAGATACTTGAGGCAATATCAACAGACCTTGAGGTCGCAAGGCTTGAGAAGGAGATACTTGACAAGGTTAAGGATAGACTGTCAAAGAATCAGAAGCAGTACCTGCTCCATGAACAATTGAAGGTAATACAGAAGGAACTGGGAAGGGAGGAGGATGAGGATATCCAGAAGTTGAAGGAGACGATTGAAAAATCTAACATGCCAGAGGAGGCAAGGGAGAAGGCGCTCTCTGAACTGGAAAGGCTCAAAAAAATTCCGCCCATGTCTCCTGAGAGTGTTGTTATCAGGAATTACCTTGACTGGCTCCTTAAACTACCATGGAACAATGGAAAACAGGAAGAGATGGATATAAAGAAGGTTCAGGAGGTGCTTGAGAAGAACCACTACGGTCTGGAGAAGGTGAAGGAGACCATCATTGAGTACCTGAGTGTTTTGAAACTCACAGGTTCTTCAAAAGGTCACATCCTTTGTTTTGTGGGACCACCAGGTGTTGGTAAGACATCCCTTGGAAGGTCTATTGCAGAGGCACTTGGGAGGAAGTTTGTCAGGGCATCACTTGGGGGTGTGAAGGACGAGGCTGAGATAAGGGGGCATAGAAGGACCTATGTTGGGTCTATGCCTGGAAAGATTATACAGGAGATTGCAAGGGCAGGTGTGAACAACCCCGTCTTCCTTCTTGATGAGGTGGATAAGATAGGTGTTGATTACAGGGGGGACCCTGCAAGTGCACTCCTTGAGGTGCTTGACCCTGAGGTGAACCAATCATTTATGGACCACTACATTGAGATTGGTTATGACCTCTCCCATGTTCTCTTCATCACCACTGCCAATGTTACCTATTCAATTCCGCCCCCACTCCTTGATAGAATGGAGATAATCAACCTTCCAGGCTACCTTGAGTTTGAAAAGATTGAGATTGCAAAGAGGCATCTCATCCCGAAAATAATTGAGGATACAGGTTTAAGGCAGAAGGACTTCAGGGTATCTGATGGGGTTATAAAGAAGATAATAAAGGAGTACACACAGGAGGCAGGTGTCAGAAACCTTGAAAGGTCCCTGAGAAAGATAGCAAGGAAGATAGCAAGAGAGAAGGCATTTGGTTCCAGAAGAATACCCAGAATAACCACTAAAAATATAGAGGATTTTCTGGGTGTGCCAAAATTCAAGGGTTTCAAGAAGAAACAGGGGGTTGGTGTTGCCACAGGGCTTGCATGGACACCTGTGGGAGGAGAGGTTATACAGGTGGAAACAAGGGTGATGGATGGTGAGGGTAATCTTATACTTACAGGACAGATGGGTGATGTGATGAAGGAGTCTGCAATGGCTGCATTGAGTGTGATAAGGAGCAATTACAAAAGATATGGACTGAACAGGGATTTTTACAGAAAACTGGATGTTCATGTTCATATACCTGAGGGTGCTGTTCCAAAGGATGGTCCATCAGCAGGGGTAACCATTTTCTCATCAATACTCAGTGCACTCACAAAGAAACAGACAAGGGGGGATGTTGCAATGACAGGTGAAATCACATTGAGTGGCAGGGTCCTCGGGGTTGGTGGGCTTACTGCAAAACTCATGGCTGCAAGGAGTGCAGGAATAAAAAAGGTCATTCTTCCTCTTGATAATGAAAGGGATATAAAAGAGGTTCCAGAGGCTGTAAAAGCAGGGCTCAATCTGATATTTGTAAAAAACACAGAGGATGTAGTGGAGAATGCCTTCTAAGTATCAGGTTAAAAATCCCTCAAGATACATAATATTGGTTTATCTTACAATGATTGTACTTGGAATGATTCTCTTATCTTTGCCCATTTCCTCAAATGGAATAAGTTCCATTGATGCACTGTTCACTTCAACATCCGCCTTCTGTGTAACAGGTCTGATTGTGAAGGATACAGCAGTTGATTTCACGCTCTTTGGAAAGATAGTTATTCTTATACTTATACAGATTGGTGGGCTGGGATACATGGCTTTTTCCAACCTTCTCCTGATTATGTTCAGGAGGATACCAAACCTGAGGCAGAGAATGGTGGCAAAGGAGGAGTATGGGCTACTTTCAATGGAAGATATTGCCCAATTTTTGAAGTGGATTGTGGTAACAACAATTGTTTTTGAGGTTTCTGGTATGATTGTGCTATTCTCAGGGTTTTCACAGTTTCTTCCCTTCAAGGAGGCGTTGAATCAGGCAGTGTTCCATTCTGTGAGTGCATTTTGCAATGCAGGTTTCAGTACTTTTTCAACCAACCTGACAGGGTTTTACAGGTATCCTCTGGTGAGCATAACTGTTGCAGTACTTGTTATTCTGGGCGGGATTGGTTTTATTGTTTTGAGGGACATTGGTATGAAGCTTTCAGGTAGAAAAAAGTTCCTTGATGTGCATACTAGGATTGTACTTCTCACCACTGGTATTCTTATCCTTGTTTATACGGGGCTTATTATGTTGACCGAGAGCGGTAACACACTCAAGGGGTTTTCCAGGGGCCATGCCTTCCTTGCTGGATTCTTCACAGCAATAACACCAAGAACAGCAGGATTTAACCTTGTTAATACTGGTTCGCTACTTCCCATAACACTGCTTCTTGTGGTACTTGGAATGTTCATAGGTGCATCACCTGGAGGCACAGGTGGAGGGGTTAAGACAACAACCTTTGTGGTTCTCCTTATGTGGTTGAAGAATAGATTGAAAGGTCGTCTTTACACGAATGTCTTTAAGAGAAGGATTTCAGAGCCCACCCTGAACAAAGCATTCCTCCTTCTCTTCCTGTCTGCTCTGTTTATCTTCACAATGACTACCCTGTTGACATACACAGAGAAAAAGGTGTATAATGAGAGAGGCTTCCTGCCTCTACTTTTTGAAGAGGTTTCTGCCTTTGGGACAGTAGGGTTGTCCATGGGTTCAGGCCAGAGAAGTGAGGTGAGTCTTGCAGGTGACTTTACTGTTGCAGGGAAACTGATACTGATAGTGACCATGATATTTGGAAGGGCAGGACCACTGGTTATAGCCGCTTCTCTCTTCAGACCAAGGGAAGAGGTGATAAAGTATCCTGCCGCAAAAATACTCATAGGATAGGTGAAGAATGAAGGATGTTGTTGTAATTGGGCTTGGAGCCTTTGGTTCAACTGTAGCACTTGAGCTTGCAAAGAGGGGTTGCAATGTGTTGGTGATTGACAGGGATGAGGAGCAGGTTGAGGCATTCTCCCAGTATGTTGTGAACGCCGTTACTGCGGATGCTACAGACCCAAGAGCACTTAAAGAAGCAGGGGTTGAAAACTTCAAGATAGCGGTTGTGAGTGTTGGTGAGGATATTGCATCAAGCATACTTATCACAATGAACCTTAAGGAACTTGGTGTTGATTATGTTGTTACAAAGGCCACAACAGAACTTCAGGGAAGGATATTGAGGAAGATTGGTGCAGATAAGGTTATCTTCCCTGAAAGGGATATTGCATTGAGAACTGCTGAGAGCATAGCAAACCCCTCAATCTTTGACTATATTGAACTTTCGCCCTCCTATGGTATAATTGAGATTGTGGCACCACCGCAGGTGATTGGAAAGACATTGAGAGAGAGCCAGATCAGGTCAAAGTATGGTTTGAATCTTATTGCAATTAAGAGGGAGGTGCCCATTATTGATGAGGGTGGTAAGACTGTTTTAAGCGAAGAGATAATTGTCTCTCCTGCTGGTGATGAGAAACTTATTGAGGGAGATGTGCTTGTTTTGATAGGTAAATACGATGATCTGGAGAGGTTTAAGAAACTCAGGAGGTGAGAAAGGAATAATGGAGAAAGAAATAGACCCTGGAATCCTTGACGACCTGAAGGAGGTGGGAAGGTTTTACCTTCTACATCAGAGGTTTAAGGAGGCGATCGAGTCATTGAAGAAGGCGGATGAATCCAGCGATGTCCCTGACCCCGAGATTTATTATCTTCTTGGAATGGCCTATGAGAGTATAAGAAATTATGAGGAGGCAAGGAACTACTACGAGAAGGCACTTCAGTATGATAAAGATTTTGCACTTGCTAAGGAAAGGCTTGAAAAGATTGTGGGTAAATAATGGAGATAAAATACTGTCCCCTCCCATCAGTGGAGCTTGATAATGATGGTAAAATTGTTGAACACAATGAAATTCTTTCAAATATCCTTGGTTCAGACATAAAGGGTGAATATCTTAAGGATTTTATCCATCCATCTTCATTGAAAACATATGAAAAATTGAGGAAAGGAGAAATTTCAAGGGGAATAGTTGTTGTCTATACTGTTGATGGGGAAAGGGATTTCAGGCTTTACCGAATTGAAGAGGAGGGAAGGACAGCCTTTGTTTTAGTTGACATCTCAACAGAGATGAAACTTACCTCACTCCTTGAGAAACAGAGGGATTATTTCACTGATTTTCTGAACTCACTGGATTATGGTGTTCTTATTGTTGATAACCGCATTAAAGCCATAGGAAGAAACAAACTTTTCAATAGGATGCTTGAATATGGGGATGTGGATGAGGAGGGGTTTATTGATAAGTACAAGGAAGACCTTGTGCTTGTTAAGGATTCAAGAAAAGGAAAATCATTCTTTGTAAGATTCAAAGGAAATATGATAAAAATTCAATTAATACCATTCCTCCACAGAGGGGTTATCATACTTCTCTCTGATGCAAACCAGTTGATAAGGGTGCAACTCGCTGACAACCTTTTCAGAATAGTTGTATCCCAGCCTTTCAAAAAGGCAGTTAAAATGATGGTTAAGGAGATAATGAATTCCCTCCAGATAGATTCAATATCCATGACAGTAACCTTCCCCCAGTTTGAATTTGCCGCTGGTAAAGGTGAACTTGTTTTTGAAAAGTTTGAAACAGACAGGTATTCAGTTATAATAGGTCTGCCAGAGTATCTTGATGATGCACTTCTTCAGGGTGTTTTTGAGGATATAAGACTATCCCTTGGTGCACTTTTGAACTCAACCATCCTTGAATCAGAAAGAAACTTCTTCCACAGGGTGTTCACCCTTTCTGAAAGGCTTTTAACAGCAGAAAGTATTGAAGAGTTTGGGAAAAGGCTCAAAACCGGGCTTGAGAGTATAACTGGTCACAGGGTAAGGATTGTTCTTACAGAAGATACGAATAAGGTGAAACTTGGAAAAAGATTGATTGGCTCTGAGAGTCTAAAGTACAATATTTCTGATTGCGAACTTAATGTCTGGTTAAACTGGGAGGATTTAATCACCTTTGAAAGAAGGCTTTTGCTTACATTCCTTGAGATCCACTTTTCGAGATTCGTTCATAATATGAAGGTTCAGAACCTCTACAGGAGATTTGCAAATCTTTATGAAATGACAAACCTTCTCTTTAATAATGAGTTCAAGAAGGTTTATAAGAAGGTTCTCAATCTTGCCACAGGTATAGGTGGAGACTATGTCTCTTTAATAAAATTGAGGGGTGATGGTTCAGGTTATTTTGTTTATTCAACAGGTTATTCAGATAGAGAGATTGAAGAGATAAACAGAAAACTAAAAGAGATATACACACCCTTCAACAAATCTGCATACAGGTTTTTCAATGAAACAATGAGGAAGGGTATGGCATATAAAAGGGTGAAGAAGGGGACAAACATTGCAAGATTTGTTGTGCATAAGGACATAAAACACCTTTACATGTTTGCGATTGGAAGGAGTTCTCCAGAGCCCTACATTTTCACAGTGGGATTTAAGTCAGAAAAAAAACCTGCACAGGAACAGTTGATAATGTTCTCTGACCTTGCACATCAAATTTCCTTTGTTGGGTTCAGGGATGTTTATAAGAATATGAACAGAGGAGTATCAGCAATACTCAAGACCCTCTCCTCTGTTGATAACTGGATGAAGGATGTGGAGGAATTCAGAAAGAACATGATGGGTATTGCAAAGAAGTTGGGTGAAATAATTTCAGCAAAGCAGGGTTATTTCTTTAAGGTTGAAAATAGTTATCTTAAACGCATATTTTTGACAGAAAAAAGGTATGATGATGTTCCTGAAAGGATAAAACTCTCATCCGTACCCACTGTAAAAAGGGCTTTGAAAAGGATGGAAACCCTTGTACTGAAAAAAGCATCTGGTGACCATCCACTTGTTGATGAAACAGATTTCAGACCTGTGATGGTGTTTATTCCTTTAGATATTCCTGTTCTTGGTAAATATGTCCTTGTTTACAAGAAGACGGGCTCAATACCTTTCACAGAGGATTTGATTAAACTCCTTTCATTGATTGGAATTCTGATAAACACACTGTCCGGAAAATATGCTTCCTTAAGAAAGATACATGAACTCCTTAGGTTTCTAAAAATGTATCCAGAGAAATCTTCTTTGAAGAAGAAGGGCAGATTTTTTTACATCAAGAAGATGTCAAGGATAAAGAGCAGGAAGGTTCTTTCTGAGTTGAAACAACATAACTGGGTATGCTCAGGAGATACAATATATTTCAAGATTGAACGCAGTAAGGATGATAATGACATTATGGTTCTGAAGGGCTTAAAAGATGAGGAAATTAACTGTTTCAGGGAAATTTTAACCCTGTTTGTTAATTCCATATATGAGAAGAGCAGGATTGAGGAATTCAACAGCAAGTTTATCTCCCTCTCCAAATCACTGAAATCAGTTTCAAGGATGTCACATACAGAGGCAAAGGAAGAGATTCTGAAGGAGATAGTTTCAGCACTGGACCTTGCTTATGCAGGGCTCTTTATCCGTGAAAATGACTATCTAAAACTTGATTCATTTTATGCCATGGCACCCCAGTCTGTGAAAGACCTCAGGATTCCATTGAGGAAGGATGCAGTTACAACAAAGGCATTCAATTCTGATAGGCCAATCCTTGTTCAGGATGTTGAAAGGTGTGATTTTTACTTTGAGGGTATAGTGGGTATAAAGAGTGAACTTGCCATACCAATAACTTTTGGGGATGAAAAACTTGGGGTTCTTGACCTTGGCAGGGAAACAAAGGAGGGCTTTTCAAACCTTGATATACTCTTTGCTGAGGATGTAAGCCATCTTTTGAGCGTGTGGCTCTGGATTTTATTAACAGGAGAAAAGATAATAAAGGAGGAAAGATTAACCTCTCTTATTATGGATAATATAACCACAGGTCTTATAATAACAGACAGGAGTGGATTGGTGCTCAAATCGAACAGATTTATTGAGGAATGGCTTGGAGAGAACCCTGAAGGAAGGAATATTGTTGAATATTTTAATCAGGAAACAATGAAGGAGCCACTTGAGGGGAGGTATGTTGACAGGGTTGTTTTCAACTTCAGGGATATGGTATTCGGGTACAGTGGCGCTCCCATGTATGATGAAAGCGGGAGGATAATAGGTGGGCTCTACATTATCAGAGATCTGACAGAAATCAGGGAAATGGAGGAGAGAATTAAGAGGCAGGAGAGACTTGCTGCACTTGGTGAGATGTCGGCAGGGATGGCACACGAGATTAAGAATCCTCTGGCAGCAGTAAAGGCAGGTATAGAGTATCTTATGCGTGGTGTTAGAGAAGAGGAAAAGATTGAAAGTTTTAATCTTATAATGAAGGAGATTGACAGGGTTGACAGGATAGTTAAGGGCATGCTTGCATATGCAAGGAGACCCCCATTGAGGATGAAGGAATTTGACATATGTGAGTGTATTGAAAAGGTTCTTGCCATCTATGGAATAAACAGCAGGGAGAAGAATATCAGGGTTGAAGTTCATTGTGTTGGTAATATAATAATGTATGGAGATGAAGACCAGATTACAGAGGTTATAACAAATCTATTCCTGAATGCAGTTGAGGCGACGCCTGAGGGTGGTAAAATCTGGATAGAGATTGAAGAAAAGGATGAGCAAGTGGTAATTAGAGTATCAGATAATGGTCCTGGTATTTCAGAAGAGGTGAAGGAAAAAATATTTAATCCGTTCTTTACCACCAGGAGCCAGGGAACAGGACTTGGTCTTTCAATTACACACAGGATAGTTACCGACCATGGTGGTGTGATAAGGGTTGAGAATAACAGAGAAGGTGGTGCAACATTTATAGTAATACTACCCAGGAGGAAAAATGGATGAGGATAAAATCCTGATAATTGATGATGAGGAGGCGCTTGCCCAGTTTATTGAGAAGATACTCTCTGGTCTTGGAAGTTCTGAGAATCCTGTAACTATACAGGTTGCAAACACTGGTCAGGATGGTATCAACCTTGCAAGGGACATGCAACCTGATGTTGTTCTACTTGATATCAAACTTCCTGATATATCAGGGATTGATGTGCTCTCACAACTGAAGCAGATGGACTCTGATGTTCAGGTTATCATGATGACAGGGTTTGCATCCCTTGAAACGGCAGTTGCCGCTGTGAGAGAGGGTGCATACGATTACATTAGCAAGCCTTTTGATTCCTCAGAGCAGTTGAAGACAATAGTAAAGAATGCACTTGAGAGAAGGCACCTGATAATGGAAAAGAGAAGACTGATGACCGAACTCACTGAGGTGAATGAGGCACTTGAGGAGGCCAACAGGATACTTGAGGAGAAAAAGGCACTGGTTGACAAACAACTTGAGGAAAAGATTCAGGAACTTCAGCGTTTGAATGAGTTTTCAAGAAGACTTTCATCAGAGATTGACCTGTCAAAACTCATAGGGATTATCTTTGAGGAAACAAAGAACACAACAGATGCAGATGCCTGTGCACTCCTGCTTATGGACAGGAAACAGAAGACGCTTGTTGTGAGAAAAACGGACAGTGCATTTCCACTTGAGGTTGGGGGTGTTGTGGCGATAGGTTCAAAGCCCTTTGGTGAGATGGATAATAAGGGTGCATGGACCTTTGATGAAACCATATGTGCACCCATAAGGTTTGGGAATGAGGACCTTGGGGTGGTTTGTGTGAAGAAGGAAGGGGTGGAGTCTTTGAAAGACCTTTTTGAAACCATTGCATCCTATGTATCAGTTTCCCTGCACAATGCAATGCTCTTTGAAAGTTTAAAGTCCAGTTACATTGAGGCTGTTCTCTCCCTTATGCTTATAGAGGAGACAAAAGACCCTGGCATAAGGGAACATTCGCTCCGTGTTTCTGAAATAGCCACAAGGATTGGTGGTGAACTCAAACTGGGTGAAAGTGATTTGAACGATGTAAGGTATGCTGCCCTCCTTCATGATATAGGAAAGGTGATCAATGAGAAGGAGAGTTTCATAACAGGTGAAAAGATTCTTGCCCCTATTAAGTTTCTCAAGACAGCAAGCAGGTATGTTAGATATATGTCTGAACATTATGACGGTTCAGGAAAACCTGAAGGGCTTAAGGGGAGTGAAATACCCATAGGTTCAAGGATTATTGCAGTTGCCAACAGGTTTGATGAACTGCTCCAGGAAGGCAAGGATGAGGTAGCTGCCTTCAAGGAGATTGAATCTGGTGCAGAAAAGGAATTTGACCCAGAGATTGTTGAGGCATTGAGGAAAACACTGAGGAAAAAGGGATTAAGTGTTTAACAAAGGAGGATGGTTATGGTGTTTTTACTGCTTTCACTTACCTTATCTGGTTTTGATACACCAGAAAGCATGATTTCTGATGGAGAATTTATCTATGTCTCCTGTATAAATGGTTCTCCGACAAAGAAGGATGGAAACGGGTATATTGCAAAACTCAAAATGGATGGAACGATTGTAAAAAAGGATTTTATCACAGGGCTTGATGCACCAAAGGGTATGTGGATAGTGGATAGTTTCCTCCTTGTTACTGATATTGACAGGGTGAGAATAATAAATCTAAAAAAGGGAGACCTGATAAAAACAATAGATGTTGATGGTGCGCAGTTCCTCAACGACATAACAGGTGGAGATGGGAAGATATTCGTTAGTGATACAAAGGGCAATGTTGTATATCAGTTTGATTACACCCCACCATCTGGATTGAAACTTGAGACAAAGATAATTGTAACAGGTGGACCAAATGGCCTTTATTACAGATCACCGCATCTTTATATCGTTACATGGAATAGCGGGAAGGTGATGTTTTACTGCACAAGGGGTAAGGAGTTTCATCCCCTGACAGATGGCTATAAACAACTTGATGGTGTATGGCTTGAGGGGAATGATATTATTTTCTCCTCCTGGGATGGTAATATTTACTCATTATCAGGGGATAAAAAGACGGTTCTATTCAAGAGCCTTGTTTCTCCTGCTGACATTTCCCTTGTGAACCATGTTATCCTTATCCCTGAATTTATGGAGGACAGAATAAGGATAGAGAAACTGGAGTAAGGTTAGATATTCAGTATTATTTTAGCAATTGAAAAATAGATAAAGAGTCCTGTCCAGTCAACAAGGGTGGAGAGGAGCGGGCTGGAGACCACTGCAGGGTCTAATTTCATTGTGGAGATTACAATGGGTAGAAGTGCACCTATTATGTTTGCCCAGATAACAACAAAAAATATGGCAAGACCTATGACCAGCGAGACTTCAATCCCATAACCACCAAGATAACTTCTGAAGAAGAGGAATACACCAAGTGTTGAACCAAGAAGCATTCCAACAAGGATTTCCTTCCCAACAATCCTGACCCAGTCCCTCAGGGTAATATCACCAGTGGCAAGTGCCCTTATTATGAGGGTTGATGATTGGGTTCCTGTATTACCACCGGAACCATTAATAACAGGTATAAAGATTGCAAGAACTATTATGGACTGGAGTATATAAGAGAAATGCTGAATCACTGCAGATGACAGGAAACTTGCAATGAGAAGTGCAACCAGCCATATCACCCTCTTCCTGTAAAGGATACCTGGGCCTGCACGAGAGTAATCAATCTGTAATGGTTCAACTGAGGCTATCTTCTGGATGTCTTCGGTTGCCTCCTCTTCAACAACGTCCATTATGTCGTCAAAGGTAACAATACCAATAAGTTTACCTTCAGAATCAACCACAGGAAGGGCGATTCTGTCGTATAGTTGCATTACCCTTGCTGCCTCTTCCTGGTCCTGATATGCAGAAAGCGCGTGGATGTGGGTATCCATAATGTTTTCAATCCTCTCCTCAGGGGAGGCAAGAACCAGGTCAGAGAGTTTCACCTCACCAATGAGTTTTCCCTCCCTGTCAACAACATACAGTATATCAATGGTTTCGGCCTGTGTCCCATAATTCCTAACATGTTCAATTGCCCTTTCAGATGTCCAGTGAGATTTCACCTTCACATAATCAGGAGTCATCAACCTTCCAACACTGTCCTCTGGATACCCAAGGAGGCTCAAAGCCTCTTTCCTCTCCTCAGGTGGAAGCATATTTAATAACTTACTTGTAATCTCTGCAGGGAGTTCTTCAAACAGAGCAGTTCTGTCATCAGGGTCAAGTTTCTCAAGTATGTTTCTTATTGATTCCCCCTTCAGCCCCAGAAGAAGGTCTTCCTGTGCATCAGGGTCAAGGTAAGAGAAAACCTCTGCTGCCATTTTTTTGGGAAGAAGTCGGAATAGGATGGGCTGATCTTCCTCAGGTAACATCATCAGGAGTTCTGCAATGTCTGGTGCTTCCCAGTCAGAGATTGTCATTTTAAGGCTGGAGAAGTCTTTTGTTCTTATGAGTTCCTGTATCTCAGGTCCCAACAATTTATTAAGGCTCATGCACAAATCCTTTCTTTTCTTTGAATTTAAGCCACATACCTGATAAGTCAATACAGAATTCCCTTTTCCTTGACTTTTTGTTGGCCTGGTGTAATATAAAACCCTGAAAAAGGAGGTGATGATGAGAAAGTTTTTTGTAATCATTCTTTTATTGAGTTTGCCAGTCTTCATGGGGCAGGCACGGTTTGGTCTTGTTCTTGGTGACCCTACCGGGATTGACTTCTACCTTCCTCAGGGTCAAAAAGCAGCAATTGATATTCAGGCAGGTTTCAGTTATTACTGGATTGGATACTGGAGACTCTCTGCTGGATATACCATGGATGTGGCTGAATTTGATCTGGGAAGTGATCTTCCAAAGATTACTGCTTATGGTAGGGGAGCACTTGCAGGGGAACTGGGGATTTTCTCTTATTATGAGAGGATAAAGGCTGGTGTTGAAGCAAGGATTGGATTTAAGTTTATCTACAATAATAAGTATGAAATCTTTATGGAGAGTGGCCCATGCATCTGGCTCATTACAAGCCCCTATTTTGATTGGGGTGGTGTATTAGGGATAAGATTGTATAAGTAGTGTGTTATTTTAAAGAGGTGGGGTTTTTACTCCACCTCTCTTCCTTTCTGTATAAATAGATACCGCTTTATCTTCTTTGTGCTTGTCTTGGGGAATTCCTCTTCTCTGATTACTATTCTTCTTATCTTCTTATAGTCTGCCATTTTTTCATTCACCTTTTTTATTTCACCCATGAGGATATCATAGATATTCTCTTCACAGGGCATTTCCCCCTTCTTCTGGCAGTACTCGTCAACTGCCTCAAAATTCGGATAGATATGTGCTACAAGTTCATCAAGTCCAGTATTCGCATTCTTTTCCATCAATACAAGTACCTCTTCAACAAATGGGGATTCCCCTATCTTTTCCTCTATCTCCTCTGGATATATGTTTTTCCCACCTCTGGTCACTATTACGGATTTTGCCCTTCCGGTTATGTATATATACCCTTCGTCATCAATATATCCAAGGTCACCGGTCCTGAACCATCCATCCTCTGAGAGGACTTCCCTTGTTGCCTTTGGGTTCTTGTAGTATCCCACCATAACATTGGGTCCTCTTACAACCAGTTCTCCAACCCCCTCAATCTCATCAATGAGTTTTACATCCACACCAGGGAGTGGAAGACCAATGGATGCATTTTTAGGTTTTTCTGGTGGGTTCACAGAAACAACAGGTGAGGTTTCAGTTAGTCCATAACCCTGAAGGATTGGGAATCCCCATATCTCCAGTTTTCTTGACACCCACTCTGGAAGTGCTGCTCCACCAGATACAAGGTATCTCAGTTGGTCCATCCCCAGTGCTTCCCTTATGGCCTTAAACACCTTTTTTGATAGTCCCCTTATGTTCCTCTTTGTAAGTGGCGAAGCAATGGCTGAGAACATGCCAATTATCCCTTTTTTCAGACCCTTCTGCTTCTTCAATTCCCTTTCTATACCCTGAACAATCTTCTCAAGTAAAAGTGGAACTGCCAGCACAATCAGGGGTTTTGTTGCCTGCATATCCTGTTTCAGTTCATTGGACTTGAATGACCTTGCAATTGTGAGTATGAGGCCTGATGTGATGGAAAGTATAAATCCCACTGTGTAAGGGAACACATGGTGGAGCGGGAGAATGAGGAATTGATTGTCACCAGGGAAGAATTCAAGTATCATATATATCTGGTCAACATTGGACATGATGTTCTTGTGGGACAGCATCACACCCTTTGAGTTCCCTGTTGTTCCAGATGTAAAGAAGAGAACTGCAAGGTCTTCAAGTGTGAGGGCCTTCTCCCTTTCCATACCTGGACTTTTGTAGTAGTCCTTTATCTCGTCAAACCCCACCTGACTGCATACCTTTGCAAACTCTTCAGAAGGTGAATCTGTAATAATGAGTTTTGAATCAGATAACCTCAATATGTGAAGTGCCTCAGATTCAGTGAGTCTTGCATCTATTGGCACAACAACACCACCAAACCAGTGAACAGCAAGTGCAGATATTATCCATTCAGGGCAGTTTGAACCCCTTATGGCAACATGGTCTCCCTTTTTCAATCCAAATGTTTCTGTTAATCCCTTTGCCAGCATCTTCACAATTGTATAGAGTTCACCATAGGTGTACCTCTCCCAGTCGTACTCCTTTCTCATCTGGAGGGCAGGGATGTCAGGGTGTTCCTGTGCAATCCTTTCAAACATTTCAGGGATTGGAATAATTCCCCTTGATTCTCTAATGATTTTAAATTCCATAATCTCTCCTCCATTCATCAATGAGTTTTATTGCCCTTTCAGAGGCAATCCTCCTCTTTTCTTTACCCTTCCCAGGGGTTGGTGGCAGAAGTCCAAAATTTGCATTCATAGGCTGAAAATCTTTCTTCTCTTCATGAAGATGGTCAATCAGTCCTCTCATCATGGTTCCTTCTGGTGGAAGTACTGGTTCCTTACCAATCAGTTCTCTATAAATATTAATACCTGTTAGAAGACCTGTTGCCATGGCCTCCACATATCCTTCAACACCTGTGAGCGTCCCAATCACATAAACATTTTCCATCAATTTCAGGTATCTGTCAAGTACCTTTGGTGAGTTTATGTATGTGTTTCTGTGTATCTTCCCATACCTCAAAAATTCAGCCTTTTTCAGGCAGGGTATCATCCTGAAAACCCTCTTTTGTTCTGCTATCTTCAGCCTTGTCTGGAATCCAACAATGTTCCACATGTTTCCCTCTCTGTTTTCTCTTCTCAGCTGGACAATGGCAAAGGTGTTTTTGAATTTTTCAGGGATTTTCAGCCCAACGGGTTTCATCAATGAAAAACGGAGTGTTTCTTTGCCTCTCCTTGCCATCTCCTCTATTGGGAGACAACCTTCAAAAAATAAATCCTCCTTTATATGTGGTATGTGCTTTTCAGCATTCAGGAGTGCCTCCACAAATTGATAGTATTCTTCCTTTGTGAGAGGACAGTTTATGTAGTCCTCTCCTGCACCATACCTTGAACCCATAAATGCCCAATCCATATCGATGGATTCAGAAGAAACAATTGGAGAAACAGCATCATAGAAGTAAAGATATTCTCCTGTATATTTTTTCAAGGAATGTGTAATTTTTTCAGATGCAAGTGGCCCTCCTGCAATCACAACAATACCATCAAGTTCATCAATCCCCTTTTCTTCCCTTACAACATTGCAGACCCTCTCAGTGAATTCTGTTATGTCCCTGCTGAATCTCTCCCTGTCCACCACAAGGGCTTTACCACCAGGCACCCTGTGTTTTTCAGCAAAGGAAAGAAGGGTTGAACCCAGAATCTTCATTTCCGCCTTGAGCAACCCATGGGCATTTGTAATTTCCTCTGATTTCAAAGAATTGGAGCAAACCAGTTCAGCAAGATACCCTGTCTTATGGGCTGGGGTCATTTTTTTGGGTCTCATCTCGTAGATGGTTACATCAATCCCTCTATCAGCAAGGTAGAGGGCACACTCAACCCCTGAAAGCCCTCCCCCAATTATGTTAACTCTTTTAGAATGCATAACCCAGATATATGGAGTAGTAGGTTTCCCTTGATATTGTGGCCAGGTCTGTTCTCTTTGCCACGTAGAAATTTACATCAGTAATCCCCAGATTTAACTTTGCCTCAAACCCTATGCTTGCTACAGGGTCAACAAGTCTGGGGAAACCTATTGAAAAGTCAAATATTCTGTATTCATCCATGGAATAGGTTGCGCCACCAGCATCAAAGAAGATTGCACCCATTATCCCTGATATGGAAACAGGGGGAAATCCCAGTTCAAGTTTCTTGACAAATGGGAACCTGAGTTCCATACTGAAAACCCCGGCCTTTGTCCCATACTGTTCGTAATAATCATAGCCCCTGACCCACCCAAGATCACCAATTCCAACAGCACCCCCAAGGTGTAGAACATCCCTTCCCCATGAACTGATGAGCATTAACCGTGAGGCAAAACTCCATCTGTTCCCAAAGTAGTGATACCACCTTAGATCTGTTGATATGCTCTTCAAATCCCATACATTTTCATAATATACAAGGGGGAAAATGAACTTCACATATCCCCTGAATCCCTTCACAGGTGCATACCCATACCAGAGGGTATTGTCGTGAACAAGCCATGTTTCACCAAACACACCAAATTCAGATACAGAACCGGTATAAAATAGTGTATCGTGGGATGCACGGTAACTATCATATGTGAGGTAATTTGAAAGGGTATAAAAGTCAAACCTTGTGAATGTATCAAAGGGATATCTTATAAGTGTTCCCATTCCCCAGAGTGTGCCGAAATTGTAGTACAGGTCATTGCCATACTGGGAGAGGAATCCAACCGAATATTTACTTATTGAAAATCCGTAGTCTATTCTCCTTGGAAGATACATGTATATAATCTCAAAGTCGCTGTTGATGATATCAGTATTATTGAAGTATGCAAAAATCTGGTGATTCCCGAGCATATCACTTATTCCCAGAAGGAATTCTCCCCATAGACCGTAGTATGTATCGTAAAGCACATAAGACTGGAGGTAGTCAATACTCAACTCCACTGGAGCCCTTTTCCCATTCACCGTCTTTTCAGGTATCAATCTGAACCTGACCTCAGGGAATTCTCTGTATGGAAGGGGTTCTGTAGGTATAAAAGAGGATAAGTCGTCCATATAGAATATATCCCATGCGCCATCAACAAAGCATGATAGAGCACAGGAGGTTCCATTCCTGTCTATTGAGTATCCCTGGATTGATTCAAGGAATCTTGTGAGTTGATAAATTCTGCCTGAATTTACATTGTAAACAAATAGATTTTTGCTACCATCCCTTTCTGAAAGGAAGTATATCAAACTATCCCTTCCATAAGGTGAAAAAACAGAACCATCAAAGGATAAGAGTTTCTTTATAACCCCGTCCTCTATCACATACAGGTCATATTTATCGTAATCCCATTCATTCCCTGATGGTTTTGAGGAAACAAAGAGTACTTTATCACCCCAGAAGGAAGGATTCAATTCTGAATAAAAATCATTGGTCAGGTTGAATAAATCTTTATTTTCAAGATTGTAAAGGTAAATGTCAGGAGTCCCGTCAATAACCCCAGTCAGGACTATTCTTTTACCATCGGGTGAGAATTCTGGCCACATAATCCTGTCAAGTTTGAGTGAAATCCTGTTGATTATCCTTCCCTTTTTGAAACTGTAGAGGTATAGGACATCCCTTCCCATTTCCTTGGATGTAAAGCATATAGTATCACCAGTGGGAGAGACACCAATGTGACCTTCAAGGATATGCAGGGATTCAAACTTCCTGCCTCTCCCCCCCGTTACTACCCTTCCAAGGTCCCTGTTGTTTATGGGACTAACAGCCCTTATCTCTATGTCTCCTTTTGAGTCTGTGTAGTAAATTATTCTTGAGCCATCCGATGATATAGAAGGTGCATAGTTCAGATAATTTTTCTTTACCCTGTGGTCAACCACCTTCCTTGCGATCTCATCCACATACTCCCTCTCACTGAGTAAAGGCCAGTAATCCTTCTTTATCTTTCTCTGCCACATCTCATCAAGTTTCTGGATGTTTATTCCAAGAACCTTCTCAACTGCCCTGTCAAAGGATTTTGTAACCCTGATCGCATTCACAATCTCACCGATTTTCTGTATTCCATACCTATCCTCAATGAACTTCAATACACTCTGGCCTTCCTTGTATATCACAAGCCCACCATAGTATTCAAGCCTTGTCAGGGGTATGACATTCTGGTTGATTACAAGGTCTCTCATATAACTGTCAGATTCTCCATTCCATCCAAGGGAATAGAATTCTGCCATTCCCTCTATAAACCACAGAGGAATGTTCATTGTGAGCCTCTTGTTCAAAGCATTCAGTCCAGTTCCAAACCAAATCCTGTTCTGGAACACATGGACAAGTTCGTGTGAAAGAACATGCCTCAATGAGGACCAGTTTCCATCAAATGGGACAACCACCCTGTTCTTAAAACTCTCCGTAAACCCTCCAACAGATTCAGGAAGCCTTGAAAGAATAACATTTGTTTCTTCAAACTTGTTATAGGAGTTATAAATGATAACGGGTATCTTTTCTTCATCCCCCTCTGTCCTGTATGTGAGCCTTTTCCTGAGGTAAACATAGGTGGATTCAAGCACCTGAATAGAAAATCCTGCCATACCCTCACTTCCATCCTGATAGTATAGTTTGAAGTGTTCGGATTCAATTATATTCCACTTAATGTTTTCATACTGCACCTTGTTCTGTCCAAATGGATACTGTGATAAAAGGAGTAAAAGGTATATCATTTTATCATCTCTGCTATTACAAAGCCCATGAGGAGTCCCATCATGAATGTGATTGAAAGCATCTTTGCGTCAATCAGTTCCCTCTTGTATCCCATTTTTATTGCGAAGAAGGTGAGCAGGTTACCAACACCATTCACAAGGAGAACCAGCGGGATTGCAAAGAACTTTACAATCAATGGTCCAACACCAGGAACAACGCTTATAGTTCCAAGGAGTGCCTGAATGCCCTGGCTCAAAATCCCTATGAGAAAGACAATAGAACCCACAAGGAATTTATCCCATCTGAATTTTATTGTGAGGAGTATCATTACAACTGCAAACACAAGCCATAGAACAAAGGAGATTACTTTTTTCTTATTCCTGGGAACCTTTGAAATTTCAAGTTCCTCAATCTCCTCTTCAAGTTCTTTTTCCAGTTCCTTTATATTTTTAGCCATAGTTTTCTATCAAGTGTCCTGTACTGCACTGCCTCAGAAACATGCTCAACCTTAATAATATCACTTCCATCAATGTCCGCAATGGTCCTTGAAAGTTTGAGTATCCTGTCATAGGCCCTTGCAGAAAAACCGAATTTTTTCATTGCTGTCTCCAGGATTGTCTCAGCATCGGATTGAAGTTTACAGAATTCTTTCATCATCTTTGGTGTGAGCATGCTGTTTGTTGATATCCCCATATCCCTGTACCTGTTTTTCTGAATCTCCCTTGCCCTTTTGACCCTTTCCCTCATGTCCTTTGAGGATGTTGAAGGTGTATCCCCTTTGAGGTCTTCAAACTTCACCCTTGGAACATCAATGTGGATATCTATTCTATCAAGAAGGGGACCTGATATCTTCCCCACATATCTGTCTATCTGACCTGCTGTGCATGTACACTCAACATAAGGGTCTCCAAAGTATCCACATGGGCATGGGTTCATTGCTGCAACAAGCATAAATCGTGCAGGGAATGTTGCGTGGTGATGTGCACGGGAAACAGTAACAATGCCATCCTCCAGAGGCTGCCTCAAAACCTCAAGCACATCCCTTCTGAATTCAGGGAGTTCATCAAGGAATAAGACACCATTGTGGGCAAGGCTCACCTCACCTGGTTTTGGGTGTGTCCCACCACCTATAAGCCCTGCATACGAAACAGTATGGTGAGGTGCCCTGAATGGCCTTGTATATACAATTGGGGTATCAGAGGGAAGCATACCAGCAGCAGAATGGATCTTTGTTGATTCAATGGCCTCCTCAAGTTCCATCTCTGGAAGTATGGTGGGAATCCTTCTTGCAAGCATGGTCTTGCCAGACCCTGGAGGACCAATCATCAGGATGTTATGCCCACCTGCTGCAGCAACCTCAATCGCCCTCTTTGCAGGCTCCTGGCCTTTAACATCGGAAAAATCTATGTGATAGATTGAGGAAATCCTGAAGATATTTTCCCTGTCAATCATAAAAGGCTGGGGGAGTGGAGGAGTGAGTATCTCAACTGCCTCTTTAAGGTCTCCAGCAGGAAAAACAGGAACCTCCACCATTGATGCCTCAACCGCATTCTTTCTGGGACAGAGTATTCCCTGCAGACCCTCCTCCCTTGCAAGTATGGATGAGGCAAGTGCACCCCTGACACCTCTCAATTCACCATCAAGTGCCAGTTCACCAATAATGAGGAATCTCTCAAGATTTTCAGGGGAAATCTGACCACTTGCCGCAAGAATACCAAGGGCAATGGAAAGGTCAAGTGCGGTTCCCTCCTTACGTATATCTGCTGGAGCAAGGTTCACTGTTATCCTTTTGTTGTTGGGGAATGAGAAACCAGAGTTTTTTATTGCTGTTTCCACCCTCTCCCTTGATTCCTTCACAGCGGTTTCAGGGAGACCAACAATGGTGAATGCTGGAAGTCCCCTTCCAAGATTTACCTCAACAACAACCTTTTTTGCCTCAACACCATACAGGGTGTATGAATTCAATCTGAAAAACATTTCTGGATTATACATGCCTGCGATAATCAGTCAAGCCTCGCCTCCAGATTTTAGACATCTGGATTTGTCAATAATCATCTGGGGTATTATTAAACTTTCCTTTTATCTTCTTAATACCTTAAATTTAATCAAATTAATTGTATCACCATGTGTATGATTTCCAATCAGGGGAACTTTCTCTATTGACAAAGGCAAATTTTTTTAAATGATAAAAAAAAGGAGGTTTTAGCCATGAAAAAACTATCAGCATTTGGCACTGTTGTTTGTCTTTTTGCGGTAACGTTGTTGTTGCTCACTGGGTGTGCCACTATTTTCAAGGGCACATCGAACAACGTTGACTTTATCTCCGTTCCCTCGGGGGCAAAGGTTTATGTCAACGGTCATTTAATGGGCACGACTCCTGTTAAGTTGAAGCTTGAGTCGAAGAAAGTCTACTACATTGAGTTCAAAAAAGAGGGTTTTGGGACAAAAACCTTCACCATCACCAACCATGTTGGAGTCGGTTGGGTTATTCTTGACATTCTTGGAGGTCTCATACCAGTTGTTGTAGATGCAGCTACTGGAGCTTGGTATTCTTTGGACCAAGACAACATAAATGCCATTCTGGAGAAACAGCAGTAAACTATGAATGAAGGCAACAGGCGCTTCTGCTAAAACCGCGTTATCTGCCATATACTTTGGAAAAAGGAGGTATTCATGGATAGCAAAATCATAAGAATATCAAACATTATAGCCTTTGCAGTTTTATTTGCTTCCTTGACTTCCTGCTAGATGAAATATCTTAGGTATTCTAATTTACCAGTACCCGAAAGGTATGGTGCCCGTCAATATAGAGACTTAAACGAACAACAAAAGAGAAAGTTTTTAAAGAATGAGAAAGGATATAGTAATTCTATTATAAACGGCATTTTAAATGGTACTGTCAGAATAGGGATGACAAAGGAACAGGTCATATACAGCTGGGGGAGACCAGATGATATAAACAGGTCTGTAGGATCTTGGGGTGTACACGAACAATGGATATATAGGCGTGGAGATTTTGAAGCACAATATTTATACTTTGAAAATGGCAAATTAACAAGTTGGCAAGACTAATGAGTGTTACTTACATACGGCAGATAACACAGCATATAGGCTATGGGCTAACGTCCCGCCCTTCGAAAAATGGGTGCCGAGCGTTCACAAGTTCACAACTCACATTCTTTATTTTTTTATACCCATTTTTCTAATTTCCTGATTTTTAGTCTGATGCAGTTAATTGATATGTATTTTGTCCTTTTCTTCTTTTTTGTTTTGCACATGTGTTCACAAATGTCAGGGTGCCTTTATAGTTGATTATTTTAATTATGATTTTTAATAACTGAGGTATTATTTTTTAGCGGAAAAATCGTTAAAAGGATTGTCTTTAAGATTATAGTTATGAGGATGTTAGATGGGAAGGGGTATGATGGAGGTTGGGTGCTGGTGGTAAGGTATAAATTTCTGGTAAGATGGGAATGGATGATAGGGGTAGAGTTGTGAACTTGTGAACGCTCGGCACTATGGAGTGGAGATAATCAGTCAAGCCTCGCCTCCAGATTTTAGACATCTGGATTTGTCAATAATCATCTGGGGTATTATTAAACTTTCCTTTTATTCCTTATTACCCTAAATTTAATCAATTTAACTGCCACAGCATGTGCATTATCTTTTCCGAAATTTTTTGAAAAATGGGCTTGACTTTTTACTTCTCTTTGCTATAAATCATTAAGTGATATTAAACAATGATAAACTCTGGTAGGTTCAAAAGGAGATAAAAATAATAATCCTTGAAGAGACCGCAAAATATTTAAAAAAAGGAAAAATTACTCTTTATAAAACGGCAAGGGAAAGAAAAATCCTTGGGGTGAAAATTGGGATTGGAGAAGAGGAAATACCTGGACATAAGAGCAGCAAAACCACAGAAATTTACACTCATTTAAGCAGAAAAAATCTTGTAAAGATTGTTAGTCCAAACGATACCATAAACCTTAATAAAGAAGGCGGGAGGTGACAATGTTTATAAAATTAAAAGATTTTGTTTGTTCTTCCATAGGAAGTATATCTGCGCTAAGTGCGGATATAACCACGTTATACGCCATTGGAAAATTAAAATGGAAAGGAGGTAATCATGGTTGTTAAGAAAAAAATGATTTCAGGAAAAGTTCTGCTGAAATGGATGGCTATAGTATTTGGTATTTTAATTTGCCGAACCGTATTAGCCCAGGGCTTCGCCCCAAATGTTTTAGTAAACCAGGATACCACAGGAGAACAGAGTACAGATGGAACACAGAAGATTGCCGTATTAGAAGACAGCGTATATGTAGTATGGGCCCACACTCCAACCTCAGATACGACAACCATTTATTTCGCCAAGTCAACGGATAAAGGAGAAACGTTTGGCTCTGGTATTCGCGTAAGCAGCATTCCCGATTCGGTGTTACAGCTTTGGCCATCCCTTGCAGTGAATAATTCAGGGGAAATTTATGTTGCATGGACAGTCCTTAGTCTTGATTGGAGCACATCTTATGGCATATGGTTAGCGAAATCAACAGATGGGGGTGCAAGTTTTGAGCCGGCGGTTCAGGTATCTTCTTTTGGGGTATTCCCAAGTTTATCTGTTTTTGGTAGTAATGTATATGTTTTATTTGTAGACCCCTCAAATTATCCGATGGCCAATTACTATTTTGCCCGTTCAACTAACGGTGGTGACAGTTTTGAACCACCTTATCAGATAAATGATGCTCCCTGTCAAGAACCGATTGAATATTTTGAAAGTTTAATATCACTCTGCGTTGATGCTATGGGAAATATTTACGCTGTCTGGAATGATGGAAGACGTCTCGGCGGGCATGGTGATATTTACTTTGCAAAGTCCGTAGATGCAGGCGCTACTTTTGGTCCGAATATCCCAGTGAACGATATTACAATACCTGCAGGGGATTCAATTCAATGGTCTCCGTCTGTTGCAGTAAAAGGAACAGATACCGTTTATGTAGCCTGGACAGATATGCGTTTCGGTTCATCAGATGGAAACGAACGGGTATATTGCTCAAGATCTACCGATGGAGGTGCCAATTTTGGTGATGATAATCTTGTGGGAGAACAGGTACTAAGCTGTCGTCCCAGCATAGCTGTTACAGAATCAGGGCTCGTATACATTGCATATGAATATCAATCACTGAATGGCTACGGCATTTTCTGTAATGTTTCCATAGATGGTGGTTTAAGTTTTTTAGATACCCCCATTGCTGTTACTGACACCTTAAACAATGATGCAAGATATGCTTTTGTCGCTATTGGGGCCGATGAAAAGATATATGTGGTATGGCAAGATTCGAGATTAGGAAATAGCGATATCTATTTTTCAAAAGGAGAAATTATTACGGGAATTGAAGAAAACAATTCTTATTCTAGTCCAATTTCATTTGAACTTATGGAGAGCTATCCCAATCCCTTTAATGCCTCTACTTCTATTAAATATACTCTTCCAACGAGGGCTCATATTGAACTCAATATTTACAATATTCAAGGACAACTGGTAAGGACTCTTTTGAGCGGGGAAAAGTCGCCAGGAACTCATAAGGTGAACTGGGATGGAAGGAATGAAATAGGTAGAAATGTCAGCAGTGGCATCTACTTCTATCAATTGAAGATGGCCGGTGGGATTCAGAAAACAAGGAAAATGATTCTTCTCAAATGAGAAGCAAAATCTTACTCAACGGTGTATAAAACCACGTTAGCCGAAATAATCCGATTTATGATCTAAACTTGGAGGAAGGCTTATGAGAAATTGTCTTTTCTGCAAAATCGTAAATGGCACAGAACCGGCCAGAAAAAAACGGTGCCGAGCGTTCACAAGTTCACAACTCACATTCTTTATTTTTTTATACCCATTTTTCTAATTTCCTGATTTTTAGTCTGATGCAGTTAATTGATATGTATTTTGTCCTTTTTTTCTTTTTGTTTTGCATATGTGTTTACAAGTGTTAGGGTGCCTTTATAGTTGATTTTTTACTTATGATTTTTAATAAGTGGGGTATTATTTTTGTCAGAGAAATTATTAACAGGGATGATTTTTAAGTTTATTGTGATGAGTATCTTAGATGGATGGCATGGGTTGATGGAAGCTATGGTGGTAAGGTATAAATTTCTGGTAAGATGGGAATGGATGATAGGGGTAGAGTTGTGAACTTGTGAACGCTCGGCACCGGGGGTTTATTGATTGACTAATTCCCTTTTTTTTGTATATTTCTCCTATGGAAAAGGAATTTGACCAGGTAAGGATAAGGAAGGAAAAGGTTCAGAAATTGAGGGAGATGGGGATTGACCCATTCCCCTATATCTTTTTTAGAACCCATTTTTCTGAGGAGGTCAAAGAAAACTTTGATTCCCTTGAGGAGAAAGAGGTTGTTGTAGCGGGGAGGCTTGTTTCCAGAAGGTTGCATGGCAAGGCAGGTTTTGTGCATATTGAGGATGACAGGGGTAGAATACAGATTTACTTCAAGTACGACACCCTTCAGGATAGATACGCACTGGTAAAACTCCTTGACCTGGGAGATTTTATTGGTGTAAAGGGTAAAGTTTTCAGGACAAAGACAGGTGAGGTCACTGTCTGGGCAGAGAATGTGGAACTCCTCTCAAAGGCACTCCATCCACCACCAGAAAAGTATCATGGATTGAAGGATATTGAATTGAGGTACAGGAACAGACACCTTGACCTCATGGCGAACCCTGAGGTGAGGGATAGATTCAGGATGAGAACAAGGATAATTCAGGGTATCAGAGAATTCTTTGTTAAGGAAGGATTCCTTGAGGTTGAGACACCTGTTCTTCAGCCAAGGTATGGTGGGGCATTTGCAAGGCCATTCATAACACATTACAATGCACTTGACAGGGATTACTTTTTGAGGATAGCCAATGAGATTTACTTAAAGAGATTAATCATAGGTGGATTTGAGAAGGTCTTTGAGATGGGCAAGATGTTCAGAAACGAAGGGCTTGACAGATTCCATAATCCTGAATTCACGAACCTTGAGGCATACCAGGCTTATGCGGATTACAATGTGATGATGGAACTGGTGGAAAATCTATTTTTATACCTTTCAAAGGATGTCCTGAAAAAAGATAGTTTCACCTTCCAGGGTATGGAAATCGTGATAAAGGAAAAATGGGAAAGGATTACATACTTTGGTGCACTTGAGAAGTACACAGGTATTGACTTTTATCCACTTGACATGGAAGAGACAAAGAGGAAGGCAGAGGAACTGGGTGTTGATACAGAGGGTAAGGTAACAAAGGGCAAGATACTGGATGCCATCTTTGATAAATTTGTCCAGCCAGACCTTGTTCAACCTGTGTTTGTTATTGATTATCCTGTTGATATAACACCACTTGCAAAGAAGAAGAGGGGGGATGACAATCTTGTTGAGAGGTTTGAACCCTTCATGGCAATGACCGAGATAGGTAATGCTTACTCAGAACTGAACAATCCTGAGGAACAGAAGGAGAGATTCCTCTTTCAGCAGTCGTTGAGGGAAAAGGGAGACATGGAGGCCACCCCCATAGATGAGGACTTTATTCAGGCAATGATGTATGGTATGCCACCCACTGGTGGTCTTGGTCTTGGTGTTGATAGAGTAGTGATGCTTCTCCTTGATGTCCCCAGTATCAGGGATGCAATCCTCTTCCCCCAGTTAAGGGAATGAATTTTATCTTTTTCATAGCAAAGAGATATATAAGGATAAAAAAGGGAGAATTTTTCCGTTCCCTGATAACCATTTTCTCTGTAACGGGAGTAGCCCTTGGTGTTGCCACACTCATCGTTGTCCTCTCTGTGATGAACGGTATGAGCAATGATTTAAGGGAAAAGATTCTGGGAACAAATGGTCACATCATGGTATCAAAATTCTACGGTGAGGAGATATACAATGTGAATGCTGTGATTGATAGTATAAAACATAACATACCTGAAGTGGTGGGAGCAACACCCTATATCTTCTCAAAGATTCTGATAAGGCATGGGAATTTCACAGATGGCGTGATTATAAGAGGGGTGGACACTCTCACAATGGACCAGGTGAGCAACCTTAGAAAGAAGGTTATCCTTGGAAGGTTTGATGTCTCTGATAATGGGGTTGTGCTGGGGAATTACCTTGCTGATGGTCTCAGGGCACATGTGGGTGATACTGTGGAGATTGCAGTCCCATTCGGTGGGATACCAACACCCTTTGGTATCCTTCCAAGGGCTGAAAGGTTTGTTGTGAAGGGTATCTTTGATGTTGGTATGTATGAATTCAATGCAACCCTTGCCCTTGTATCCATTGAGAAGGCGAAGGGACTCCTTGGAAGGAGTGGTGTGACAGGTATAGAACTCTCCATAAAGGACATCTATAAGGCACCTGAAGTTTCAAGAAAACTTGTCCTTCTGCTGGGTTATCCTTACAGGGTGAGGAACTGGATTGAGATGAACAGAAATCTATTTGCTGCCCTGAAACTTGAGAAGTTCGCCATGTTCATTATCCTTGCTTTAATTGTTGTTGTGGCTGCATTCAACATAGCCAGCATCCTTATAATGATAGTGCTTGAGAAGACAAGGGAAATAGGAATACTAAGGGCAATGGGTGCAACGGGCAGGAAGATAATGAGGATTTTCATGATAGATGGACTCCTTGTTGGAGGTATAGGCACAACAACAGGGCTTATTATAGGGTATGTCCTTTGCTGGGCACTTGGAAAGTACAAGTTTATATCCCTTCCAGCAGACGTTTACTTCCTTGACAAACTCCCTGTAAAAATGCAACCCCTTGACTTTTTGATTGTAGGGGTTTCTGCAATCATAATATCCTTTCTTGCCACCATATACCCTGCATTGAGGGCATCAAAAATGGACCCTGTGGAGGCAATAAGGAATGAGTGAAATTTTAAGACTTGTGGATGTGAAAAAGAGTTTCATAACGGATGTGGAGAGAATAGATGTGCTTAAAGGTATAGACCTTACAATAAAAAGAGGGAAAAGAATATCAATAACAGGTCCGTCTGGTTCTGGAAAATCAACACTTCTGCATATAATGGGAGGGCTTGAGCATCCAAGTTCAGGCGATGTAATCTTTCAGGGTTCACCCCTTTACCAGAGGAGTGAAGAAGATATTTCATATATAAGGAATAGGTCATTTGGTTTTGTGTTCCAGTTCCACCATCTTTTACAGGATTTTACCGCCCTTGAAAATGTAATGATACCAGCACTTATTGCGGGTGAGGGATTGAAAACAGCAGAAGAAAAGGCAAAAGGCCTGCTGGAGAGGTTTGGGCTTGGTGGTAGATTGAATCACAAACCAGCAAAACTTTCAGGAGGAGAGAGACAGAGGGTGGCAATAGCAAGGGCACTGATAAATTCGCCTGATGTTCTTTTCCTTGACGAACCCACAGGTAACCTTGACCCAGAACATTCTCAGGAGGTTCTTGATGTTATCAGAGCCCTGGAGAGTGTGAGCATTGTTATTGTGACCCATGATACTGGGGTTGCCAAATTATGTGAAAACAGGTATAATTTAAAAAACGGAATACTGGAGGAAGTATGAAATGCGATAGATGTGGTGAAAGGGAAGCAGAGTTCAATTACATAGAGATAGAGAGGGATGGTACAAGGAAGGAACATCACCTGTGCAGGAGATGTGCCATAGAAACTGGTATACTCAAGGACCTATCCCATGACAGTCATGAGGGTAAAGAGGCACTCACTGTGTCCAACTGCCCTTCTTGTGGCATGAGTTTTGAGGATTTCAAGAGAGAGGAACTCTTTGGGTGCGCTGATTGTTATGATGCATTCAGACCAGCACTTTATGCCTACTTCAGGAAAATTCAGGGGAGTGAGAGATACAGGGGGAAGATACTTGCCCAGAATGAAAAGGTCCTTGCAATAAAGAAGAATTTAAGACTTTTGCGGAAGAAACTTGAAAGGTTTGTTGAAGAGGAGAAGTATGAGGAGGCAATCAAGATAAGGGATGAGATTGAAAGATATGAAGCGGAGCTCAAAAGTTATGAACAGGGATGATATGATTGAACTGATTCCTTCATTTTTGCAGAAACCCGGTAAGTACAGTGATATTGTCCTCTTCACAAAGGTTCAGTTGAGAAGGAATGTGAGGGAGTTTCTCTTCATACCAAAGGCTGATGATGATGAGAGAAAGGAGATACTCTCTTCAATCAGGGCAATGTATTCAGATATAAAGGGTTTTGAATACTCAGGCCTACAGAACATGGATGCTGGAATGAGGATACTCCTCAGGGAGAAATTCATCCTTCCATCAAGTGCCACCAATGACCCATTTTTCAAGGGAATGTTTTATACAGAAGGGCTTGATAGGGTGATTATCATAGGTGACCAGGACCATGTGAAATTGATAGGTTTCATTCAGGGGCTTGCACCATCAGAGGCTTACACATCCATTGAGGAACTTGACATTATGCTCTCAAAGGAGATGGGGGTTGCATTTGATAAGGATTTTGGCTACCTCACTGCTTCCCCTCACTTTACAGGCACTGGGCTGACAATATCTGCCTATGTGCACCTTCCTGGTCTTGTGGTAACAGACAGGATTCGTGAGGTAAAGGATAGAACACTGAGGAGCAACGCAGGGATAAGGCCTGTTTATGAAACAGGAGGAAAGGTTCCTGGTGCACTCTTCATTATAGAGAACACAAAAACAATGAACCGTTCTGAGGAGGAACTGATTGATGAAATGAATACACTTGTTCAGGATGTGGTAAAACTTGAGTATGAAGCAAGGTCTTTTCTTATGGAAAAGGCAAGGATTGAGATAGAGGACAGAATCTGGAGGGCATACGGTGTGCTCAGGTATGCAATGTGTCTTGATGTTGAGGAGTTTTTGAACCTGATATCAGCAATCAGGATGGGAGCAGGATATGGAATACTCAAAGGTATGGATACAGGGGACCTGAACAGGTTACACATTGTTTGCCAGCCTGAGCACATCAGGACGTTGATTGATTTGACCTCTGAAGAAACCGATGAGTGTACAAAGAGGGCAGAACTTGTTCATTCCGCCCTGGGAGGTTGAAAATGTTTGAAAGAAAGGAATACACCCCGCAACTGAATAAGATTATCATAATTGCAGAGAGAGAGGCAAGGGCAAGGAATATGGATATTATAACCTCAGAATTGCTCCTGCTTGCCATAATCCAGGAGGGTCAAAACCTTGCACTCACAATACTTAAAGAAGCAGAGGTGGATATTCCCCAGTTGAGGAAGGTGCTTGAAGGATACATCATGAGGGATGAACTTGTGATGGCAGGCTCATCCCTTGATCTTTCAATGGATGCAAGGGTTAGCCTTGAGAATGCAAGAAAAGAGGCAATTGGATTTGGGGACAACCAGATAGGTGCTGAACACCTTCTCCTTGGTATCATTGCAAATCAGGATACACGTGCCTCTGAGATACTCCTTGAGGAGTACGACCTTGACCTGATGAGGGCAAGGAATATTCTTCTCAGCCTTGGAACAAAGGGAAGGAAGGTTAAGAAGGTAAGGCCTTCTGCATTGAATTTCTACACAAGAGACCTCACCCAGCTGGCAGAAGAGGGTAAACTTGACCCTATCATTGGAAGGGAAAAGGAGATTGAGAGGGTTATACAGATACTCTCAAGGAGGAAGAAGAATAATCCAGTTCTCATTGGAGAACCGGGGGTTGGTAAGACTGCCATTGTTGAAGGGCTTGCCCAGAAGATAGCAAGAAAGGATGTTCCTGACCCGCTGCTGAACAAAAGGGTGTTGAGCCTTGACCTTGCAGCAGTGATTGCAGGAACAAAATACAGGGGTCAGTTTGAGGAGAGGCTGAAGGCCATCCTTTCAGAAATACAGGAATCAAAAAACATAATAATGTTCATAGACGAACTCCATACAATTGTTGGGGCTGGTGCTGCTGAAGGGGCAATTGATGCCTCAAACATACTGAAACCAGCACTTGCAAGGGGTGAGATTCAATGTATTGGTGCAACAACCATGGAGGAGTACAGAAAATACATTGAAAAGGACGGGGCACTTGAGAGAAGATTCCAGATAATCATTGTCGACCCACCATCTGTTGAAGAGACCATTGACATACTGAAGGGCCTGAAACCTGCATATGAGGCACACCACAGGGTGAGATATACAGATGCTGCAATAGAGGCTGCTGCAAAACTTTCAGATAGATACATAAATGACAGATTCCTACCGGATAAGGCAATTGATGTGATTGATGAAGCAGGTGCAAGGGTTAAACTCCAGAATTCAAGGATTCCTGAAGAGATACTTGAACTGGAGGATGAACTCAAGAAGATTAAAGAGGAACTTGAAGCAGCAAGGACAAGGGGTGATTTTGAAAAGGCAATAACATTGAGGGATAGGAAAGAAAAGCTGGATGAGGAACTAACAGAACACCTTGAGGAGTGGAAATCAAGCAGGACAGGTATTGTTGGTGAGGTGACAGAGGAGGATGTCAGGCATGTGATATCCATGTGGACAGGTATTCCCCTTGTGAAACTTGAGGAGAAGGAAACAGAAAAACTGCTGAGGATGGAGGAAGAATTAAAGAAGAGGATTGTGGGTCAGGACGAGGCAATAGAGGTTATCTCCAGGGCAATAAGAAGGGGCAGGACAGGGCTTAAGGACCCGAGAAAGCCCATTGGTTCCTTCCTGTTCCTCGGACCAACAGGTGTTGGTAAGACAGAACTTGCAAGGCAACTTGCACTATTCCTATTCAACAGTGAGAACTCACTTATAAGGCTTGATATGAGTGAATACATGGAGAAGTTCAATGTTTCAAAACTCATAGGTGCACCCCCTGGTTATGTTGGGTATGATGAAGGTGGACAACTCACAGAAAAGGTGAGGAGAAGGCCTTACAGCGTTGTGCTCCTTGATGAGATTGAGAAGGCGCATCCCGAGGTTTTCAACCTGCTTCTCCAGATACTTGATGATGGAAGCCTCACTGATGCATATGGAAGGAGGGTGAGTTTCAAGAACTGTGTTATTATTATGACATCAAACATTGGAACACGGGAACTCATGAAGGGAACAGCAATGGGATTCAGGAAAGAGGACAGGGAGATTACATACCAGCAGATGAAGGAGTATCTCCTTGAAGAGGTGAAAAGGGTGTTCAATCCTGAATTTGTAAACAGGCTTGATGAGGTTGTTGTATTCAGGCAACTCGGGAAAGAGACAATGAAGAGGATAGTGGAGATTCTGTTTGAGGATATAAGGGAGAGGGTGAAGGAGAAGGGATTTGAGATTTCACTCACAGATGAGGCAAAGGAATTTATTATTGAGAAGGGGTTTGACCCTGAATATGGAGCAAGACCACTGCACAGGACATTCCAGAGATACCTTGAGGACCCACTTGCAGAAGAGATCCTCAAGGGCAAGTGGAAGTCTGGTATGAAGATTGTTGTTTCAAGAGAGGATGATAAATTGATATTCCTCTCCTCTGAGCCTATCTCCGTTGAGGTATGACAAAGATAGGCATTGTTCTCCATTCACACATACCCTATGTAATGGGGCATGGTGTGTGGCCTCATGGTGCAAATTATCTTATGGAGGCTGTTTCAGAATCATACCTGCCTCTACTTGAGGTTCTTGAATCAATTGATGGAGAGAATCTTCTAACCTTTTCCATTACACCTGTCCTGCTTGAACAACTGTTGCATCCAGAATTTGAAGCCACACTCAAATCCTACCTTGAAGAGAGGCTTGATGCTGCCATTGAGGATTATCACTATTTCAGGAGGATTGGGGATGAACAGGGGGAGGTGCTTTCAAAGTTCTGGATAGACTTTTATGAAAAACAACTTCTCTCAAATCTTGACATAGCAGGCAGGTTCAAAAAACTTTATCTACATGGAAAGATAGAGATAATCACCTCTGCTGCAACACATGGCTACCTGCCATTGCTGGGATATGACAGGTGTGTGGATGCACAGATAAAGGTGGGAATTGAGGCATTTGAGAGGTTCTTTGGTAAAAGACCTGATGGGATATGGCTACCAGAATGTGCATACAGACCATCCTATGAGTGGGTTAATCCAGTAACAGGTGAGAAATCAAAGAGAGAGGGAATAGAGTATTTCCTGGCAAAGTACGGTATAAAGTACTTCATTGTTGATTCTCACCTTATTGAGGGGGGTGAAGCAGTTGGTGTTTATATTGAAAGATTCAATGCACTCAGGCTGCTGTATGAAAGGATGAAGGGTGAGAAAAGGGTGGAGAGGAAGGCCCTTTCTGTTTATACGCCCTACCTTGTGACCACGCATCCCTCACCTGTTGCTGTTTTTGGCAGGGATAAAAGAACAGGGCTACAGGTGTGGAGTGGTGAGCATGGTTATCCAGGTGATGAGTGGTACCTTGAATTCCATAAAAAGAGATTCCCCTCTGGTCATAGATACTGGAGGGTTACACACCCAAAGTGTGACCTGGCTGATAAGAAGATATATGAAAGGAAAAGGGCGCTTGAAAGGATTAAATCCCATGCCTATCACTTCAGGACACTTGTTGAGGAAATAGCAGGAGGAATAGATGATGGGTTCATACTTGCACCATATGATACAGAACTCTTCGGACACTGGTGGTTTGAAGGTCCCCTGTTCATTGGTGAGGTGATAGAGCAATTCAAGGGTTCTGATGTTTCTGTTGACACACCAGGGAATTATCTGAAGGAACGCATGCCTGAAGAGATTATAAACCTTCCTGAAGGATCATGGGGGAAGGGTGGTTTTCACTGGATATGGTTCAATGAATGGACAGAGTGGTGCTGGGATAAAATCTATACATGTGAGAGGATTATGATTGATGTTGCAAATAGTAAAGGGGATGAAAGGATAAAGTCTTTGATGGCAAGGGAACTTTTGCTCCTTGAATCATCTGACTGGGAGTTTTTAATAAGCACCATAAGTGCAAAGGACTATGCTGAAAACAGGATAATACAGCATTATGAGGATTTTATGAAACTTTACGAACTCCTGAAAAAGAAGGAATTGACAGAGCAGGATATAAAATACCTTAATTTTATTGATGAAAGGGACAGGGTATTCACATTTGTGAAGGCCGATTACTATGTATAGTTTGTATTTTCTCCCTGTTTTTGTACTGATTCCCCATAAGCCCGAAAAAATCAACCTCTCTAAATATTTTACATCACCTGTTGATAGTATCCAGATTTTATCAACAGATGGGGTGGACATGTATCCTATTATTGAGGGTAAGATAATGGTTCAACTTAAAGGAAATGTGGGGAGCGCAAGAATAAATGTCTTTTCTGGAGGGGATTCATTTGTGAAGGATATGCTCTTTGTCAGGTCAAAAAGTAGAAAGATAAAATTCATTTACAGGGGGAGTGGAAGGAATGTTTATCTTGCCGGGAGTTTTAATGGATGGAACAGTAATGCTCTCCCCATGATAAAAACAGATTCTGGATTTGTTGCAGAGATTCAGTTGAGTCCGGGCAGGTATGCGTACAAGTTTGTTGTTGATGGGAAATGGATTCAGGATACGAACAACCCCCTTTCTGAGGATGATGGATACGGTGGAAGGAATTCTGTTCTGATTGTGAAAGGAGGACATGAATTTATTGATGATATTTCACCATTTCATTATAGATTTTCATTCCCACTAAGCAAAGTATATGTACTTGATGGTGATAGACTTCTTGATGAGGAAAACTATTCAATAAAAGGAAGGGATGTTTTCTTAAAAAATATAAAAACAGATGTAATAAGGATTGTTGGCATTGGAAGGAAGGGTGAGATTTCAGGTCCATTTACCTTCAATATAAAACCCGAACCACCCATTGGTGGAATAATGTATTTCCTCTTTGTTGATAGATTCTTTGATGGTGATGGCAGAAACGTGAGGAAGATAAAAGACCCTGAAGTTCCAGATATTGCAAATTTTATGGGTGGTGATTTGAAGGGTGTTATATTGAAACTTAAGGATGGATATTTTGATTCACTTGGTATAAGTGTTCTCTGGATTTCACCTGTATTCCTCTGTCCTGAAGGTGCATACAGGGATGCACTACCTCCCCATAGAAAATTCACAGGTTATCATGGCTACTGGCCTGTTGACCTTTACAGGATAGACCCCTCCTTCGGGGATATGGATGACCTTAAGGAACTTGTTCAGGAGTGCCACAAAAGGGGCATAAAGGTCTTCCTTGATATGGTCTTAAACCATGTGCATGAGAGTTCACAGGTTTACAAAAAACACAGGGACTGGTTTACCTCAATCTATCTCCCTGATGGACAAAAGAACATAAGGCTTTTTGATGAGCATCCCTTCACAACATGGTTTGATGAGTTTCTCCCCTCCTTTGATTTCTCAAAGGACAGTGTGGTTGAATATCTTTCCTCTGCTGCTAAGTTCTGGATTAAGGAAGTGGGTATAGATGGATTCAGGCTTGATGCAGTGAAGCATATTCCCCATGAATTCTGGAGGGTATTAAGAAGAAGAATGGAGGTAGAAAGACATGTCTGGATGATAGGTGAGACAATATCATCAAGGGAGAAGATAAATGAATGGATATCTCCTTCAGAACTGGATGGTCAGTTTGACTTTCCTCTTTTCTGGGTGTTGAGGGATGCACTTGCTGGAAGGACTGGCATGGAGAGGCTCATGCAGGAGATCGTTCGTTCACAGGATGCCTTTTCAGATGGGCTCTGGGTCCCATTTATGGACAACCATGACTTCGGAAGGCTTGTCTCCTTTATAAATGGTGACCTTCTGGGGAATGAAAAGGAACTTGCTTTTGTATCCCCTCCCGGAAAGCCTGAGAAAAAATCCTATCACCTTATGAAAATAGGGTTTGCCATCCTCTACTCCCTGCCAGGACTTCCAATGATTTACTATGGTGATGAGATAGGGCTTCCAGGTGCTGGAGACCCTGATAACAGAAGGATGATGAGGTTTAAACATGATTCTGATGAGGAACTGCTTCTCAAAGAGGTAAAGAAACTCGCAGGTTTAAGAAGGAAGAGCAGGGCCTTGAGATTTGGAAGGGTGGTACCCATAAAGGCAGGGAATGAATACATGGTATATATGAAAAAGTACTTTTCCGAGAAGGTTGTGTGTGGGTTCAACAGGGGTGAGAAGGATATTGTTGTGGGATTCAAAGACCCATTCACGGGTAAACATATAAAATTAACCATACCCGGTGAAGGGTATAGAATGGAGGAGATATGATAAGGATTGCTTGTGCAACAGATGATGATGTACACTTTTATCATGGTCATTTTGGTGATGCACCGTACTACCTTATCTATGAGATGGAGGAGGACGGCAGGTACAGTGTGGCGGAGAGAATAGAGAATACAGCACCAGAGGAAAGGATGCACGGAGACCCTGAGAAGGCAAAGGGAATAATGGAGATTATGAAAAAGGAATTTGTTGATGTCCTGATAAATATCCAGTTTGGTCCAAACGTAAAGAGAATAAGGAAGAACTTTGTACCTGTTCTCTCCAATATTAAGGAGATTGAGCCAGCATTAAATCATCTGGCAAACCGCATGGGAGAAATCAAGGAAGAGTTAAAAAACCAGGAAAAAAAGATTATTATTCTTCCTTAGGCTCCATGCATGCCTCAAGGCAGCACTCAAGGCACTCCTCGTAGAGTTCCTCAAGTTTATCTATGTGTTCCCTGTAACACTGAATCTTTTCCTGGTCTTCAACCCCTTTTACTGCCTCAAGCACGTCCTTTGCAGCAAGTATGGCTTCTCCAAGGGAGTTTAAGGCCTTTATTTTTAACTTCAGAAGTTCTTTGTTCATATAGCCTCCTTTTTGTCAAAGATTAACACCCTTAAATCTTTAGTCAACCCCTCCCGCCTCCCCCTGAGGGACGGAGGTTGACTCTATGACACCCTGCTTTTCTCCTTAGTCCTTATATATATTTTCGCCAGGGAAGAGTATTTTAACGTGCGATACGGAGCAAGTTTAATAATCTCAGAATACTTCATTCCTGCTTCATCCTTTAATAATACAAGAAGTTTGTTACGTAACTCTTTCCCTTTCATGGTATTGGGATTAATTTGTTCTATCTTTATACCATACTGTTTTTCAAAATCATTTATAACATCTTCAACTGGTCTCATAATGAAATCCTGTCTCCTTTTACGCATAGAAGTTTCTACTTGCTTTCTTCTGTTAAAGTTCTTTTCTATCTCTGTTTCAAACCCTGAATTTCCCAGAATAAAGCCAAAGCGAGTTTTTACAGGTTTTAGTTTTTTATCCGTTAAAAGCCATTCCTTAAGCATTGTTTGGAACTGAGTCTCGCTTCCATAGATGCTCTCGACGAATTCGTTATCAACGAAATCAGAGTTTTCATCTCTGAAATATATGCCCAGGCTTGTCCATGGATAATTATAGGGATTATCTACAATACCAGCCCTTACCGGATTAAGGAGTACATATATTATAGCGGTTGTTAAATAGTTTTCTTTCTGAATTAAGGTGGAGAGAAACCTGTTCTGAAATACATACCCAATTCCACCATGTTGCTTCCTATAATAAATAGCATAGGTTCCGTTGAGATAACGCATAAAATCACTCAATCGTCCGGAGGAGTTTTGAAGGATTAAATGGTAATGGTTGTCAAGAATAGTGTAAGCCAATAGTCTTATGCGGTACTTTTTTACAGATTCTCTTAGAAGATTTAAAAAGTATTCTTTTGTTTTCTTCCCGAAAAAGATAAATTCGCCTCTTAAGCCCCGGGACATGACATGATGATATGCTCCTTCGTAGGTTACCCTTGAACTTCTCATTTTTCTATTATAGTGGAAGGTGTCATAGAGTCAACCTCCGTCCTTATGAAGGTGAAGACGTCAATTCTACCTGAATAGCAGGAGACCCATGCTTCTATTGTGTTTCCATCCTGATAAATTGCCACGCCAACTGGTTCATATCCAGTTTTCAATCTGTATAACCTTTTCAGGTTATCTGCCTGGAACACATCAAGGATATTATCCCTGTAACTCACAACAAACACATATTTTCCATCCGGTGAAATTGCCAGGGTTCTTGCAAGCCTTCCAGTTTTTGAACTTTTTATCACCTTCCCTGCTTTAAGGTCAATCTTAACCACCTTCCCGCCTATATTAATTGATGCATATAGATAGTTATCCTTTATAACCAGATGTCTGGGATTTACACCTGCATGGATAAATCCACTTGTTTTCCATGTGCCCATCTCAACAATTCTGATGAGGTCACTGCTCATTTCAGCAATATATAGAAGTTTATTGTCCATTGATACGGCAATACCCCTGGGTATTCTACCTGTTGGTATATCTCTGATTTTTTCCCAGGTGAAGGGGTCTTCAGCAGATATATCAATCACGGATACATTGTTTGAATGCCAGTTTGCGACAAATAGATACTTTCCATCCCTTGACTTTTCAATGACTTTGGGTGTTTTACCTGTTTCAATAAATAAAAGGTCACCTGTTTTTACATCCCCTGTTTCCATGTATTTCAGAGAAACCTTCTTGTGGGGATAGTGTTCTATTGTTTTAAGTGTATCCTTTAAATCCCAGACAACCACCCCACCAGCATTGTGTAATGATATCCAGAGGAATCTCCCATTATGGGTGAAGCATGCCTCAACAGGCTTTTCCTGATAAGAATTTATCCATATCTTTTTCCTGTAGTTATACCCTTTACCAGGTGTTTTTTTGAATCTCAGAATCCTTAAAAGTTTACGTGATTTTCTGTCAAACTCATACACACTCATATCCTCAAGATTCTGGGCATAAACCCTTTCTCCATCAGGGCTTATCACAATGGATTTTGTTCCTGAACCACTCCTTATTACCTGATGATGCACCATATCAAGTTGTGCCATGGTTATGAATAGAAGCATAAAACCCATATGTCCTCCTTGTTTATGAACCTGATTATATGTTCATCAATAGAGATGTCAATCAAACAAAAAATTCTGCTTGACTTGTGAAGAAATATGTATATAATAACATCATGAAAAGATGGTCAATCGTTGTCTACAGGGGTGAAAGGTCCTCATGTATGGGGTTTTCTGTCTCTGATTCCTTTCTGACTGCAGGGGTTGTATTCCTGTCTTTATTCTTTGCCTTCTTTGCCTACCTTGCAGTGGAAGGATACAGGAACAGAAGCATGCTATCCCATATTATCAGACTGAAAATGGAGAGGGATAAACTTCTCAGGGAGACTGAACATATAATGTCCAGCCTTGAGAAACTCCATGCTGAGATACAGGAAACAATTTCAAGGACAAGCCTCCTTGCCTCACTTGCCAGAAGGCCTATACCAGATAGATACACACTTATGATGGGTACCGGTGGTTTTCCTGAAAAGATGCCATTCCATGACCAGACAGTATCCAGCAATGTTTTGAAGTTAAAGAATGAAACAGAAAAACTGAAGAATATACTTGCCTTTGAGAATAAAGAGACTGATAGGGCAATCAGAAAGTTGAGGGAGAAGGAGAGACTCCTTATGGCCACCCCCTCAATATGGCCAACATATGGCCGAGTGACTGCAACCTTTGGATGGAGAAGGCATCCCATTCTTAAAAGGCGTGAATTCCATAAAGGGCTGGATATTGCCAATTTCCGAGGAACCCCAATTTATGCCACTGCCTATGGAAGGGTTACATTCACCGGTGTAAGGAATGGATATGGCTATACTGTGGAGATAGACCATGGTTATGGATTCTCTACCAGATATGCTCATCTGAAAAAAATCCTTGTAAGAAAGGGTGAGTATGTTAAGAGGGGTCAACTCATAGGACTTATGGGTGCAACAGGGCTTGCAACAGGCCCCCACCTCCATTACGAGGTCAGAATTCTTGGAAAGGCAGTCAATCCCATAAGGTATCTTGATAATTCACCTGTAGTTTATTGATGTTTCCATATCTCTTTCTTGCTCCCCTTGCTGGATACACAACCTCCTCTGTGAGGCTTTTTTTTCGCCTCCATGGTGCTGATATGGTGTTCACAGAGATGGTCTCTGCAAAGGCAATCCTTCTTGGGAGCAAAAAGACCCTTTCCCTTGCTGCCTTTAAGGAGAAAGAGAGACCCATTGGTGTACAGATTTTTGGGGGTGACCCGATTCTTTTATCAGAGGCTGCACAGGTTATTGAAGAAAATCTTAAACCTGATATGATTGATATTAACATGGGTTGTCCTGTTCGTAAGGTGATAAAACAGGGTTATGGTGCTGCCCTGCTTGAGAACAAGGAGACGGCTCTGAGGATTGCACATGATGTTTCAAGGGCTGTAAAAATACCCGTCTCTGTTAAAACAAGAACGGGTTTTGATAGACCCATTGGTCTCGGTTTCTTCCTTGAACTTGCAAGTACAGGGATAAGCCTGCTCACCATACATGGGAGAACAGCCAGGTCATTTTTTTCAGGTGATGTTGACTGGGATTTTATTCATAGACTTGCTGAAAGGTCTCCAATCCCTGTTATTGGTAATGGTGGCTTGAAGACACCGGAGCATGTCAGGGAAAAACTCAGGATAGGGAATATTTCAGGGGTTATGATAGGTATGGGCGCAGTGTCAGACCCCTTCATCTTCATGAAGGTGAGGGGAAAGTCCATTCCAGATAATCCGGAGGTTTACTTCCTTAAATTCATAATGGAAAAAGGTGAGGGAGTTAATGTCGTGAAAAGGTTTGCATTAAACATGTTAAAAAACAGGTTCAATGTAAGGAGATACAGAGGAATGATTGCCCGTTCCAGAGACTGTGAGGAGATACTTAAACTTGTGAAGGAGTGTGTTAATGTTTGAATTGAATAATGTTTTTGTGAAAAGGGGTGGAAAGGAGATACTGAGGGAGGTGAATCTTGGAATAGGGTTCAGCGAGAGGGTTGTGCTTACAGGCCCGAATGGGAGCGGGAAGACACACCTTGGGCTTCTTCTCTCAGGTATGATATACCCCACTGAAGGAACAATCATTGTTGATGGAAAAAATATTAAGGATTATGAACTCAAAGACATAAGAAGAATTTCCGGAATTGTGTTTCAGGAGCCCGAGATGCAGTTTATTACAATGAGTGTTGAGAAGGAAATCCTTTTTGGTCTACAGAACATTGGTTTGAATTATGATGAAATGAAACTGAGGACAGAAAAAATTAAAAGTATGTTTGGGCTTGATAACCTCTGGAACAAGAGTCCATACCAGCTTTCAGGTGGTGAAAAACAGATAGTTGCTATTGCATCCATCGTGGCAATGGAGCCCTCTTTCATTATTTTTGATGAAATAACAACCTTTCTTGATAGAAAACACAGAGAAAGGATTTATGAAATTCTGAAGCAACTCAGATGCGGTTATCTCTGGATAACCCAGGACTTTGATGAGATACCAATTGGTGAAAGACTACTTGTTCTGGAGGATGGAAGGATTGTGTTTGATGGTCAGGTGGAACCCCTGGTGAAATCCCTTGAGATTGATTCACCCCTGAACAGGCTGAAGAGGTTGTTGATTGAAGAGGGACTGGAGGAATTCCTGTGATTTCAGTAAAGAGCATCTGTGTTAGATACAATGGCAGAACTATTCTTGATAATGTCTCTGCTGATTTTGAGGACAGCAGGATACATCTTATAGTTGGACCAACAGGAGCGGGAAAGACCACCCTTCTCTCTGTGATAATAGGGTTTGTTAGACCTGATGAAGGCACAGTCACTGTTCCAAGGGGTGATATTTCAGATTTGAGAAACAGAATGGGTATCCTTTTCCAGTTCCCTGAGGAGATGTTTTTCCTTGAGAAGGTCTATGAGGAGATAGCCCTTGCTCCCATCAGCAGGAAGATGGACAGGATTGAGAATAGAGTACATCAGGCACTGGAGATGGTAAATTTATCCCCTGACATCCTTCAGGCATCACCCTATGAGATTTCTTATGGAGAGAAAAGAAGGGTGGCACTTGCAGCAATCCTTTCATATTCTCCTGACTGGATTCTCCTTGATGAACCCTTTGCAGGGCTTGATAGAAAGGGAATCAATATGATGATGGGTGTCATCAGGAATTTAAAGGAACAGGGAAAAGGTGTGATAATTGCCTCTCACAGGATTGAAGAGATTGCCACAATATGTGATAGTGTTACACTTATTGTTGGTGGGAAGGCCGTATTTTCAGAGGAATCTTCATCAGTTGACTGGAATGAGATATACAAGGCGGGTTGTGATGTTCCAGTTTCAGTAAGGTTCGCAATGGCGCTTGCAACAAATGGCATAAACATTGGATATCCCCTGACAATAGATGAAGCAGTAAAAAGGCTTAAGGAAATAAGAAGGGAGGAAAGATGAAGGCTGTATTCCTTGACCTTGTTGGAACACTTGTGAAGGGAAAATCAATGGAACCTTTTGAGGGAGCAGTGGAGAGGTTCAATTCACTTAAGTCAAAAAAGAGGATTTGTATTATAACCAACAATACCACTGATACCCCTGATGGCTTGAGGAAAAAACTTAAAAAGGCAGGATTTGACCTTGATGGTGTTGTACTTCTATCACCTCTCACGGTACTGAAGGAGGTTCTGAAGGGTGTAAAGGGCAAGATATACTGCATAGGTTCAGACGCTGTGGTTTCCACAATCAGGGATGCGGGGAAGGAGATTTCTGAGGATGCAGAGGCGGTTGTGGTGGGCCTTGACCTCTCCCTTACATATGAGAAACTCACAAGGGCAACAAACCTCATATTGAATGGTGCAGAGTTTATAGGTCTGCACAGCAACAGGCTTTTCCTCATGGAACCTGGTAGGGTGGGGCCAAGTGTGGGTGCAACCCTATCTTTTCTTGAATATGCCACATCAAAAAAACCAAGAATAATAGGAAAACCTGAAAAGGAGTTTTACAGGACAGGACTTTATCTCCTTGGTGTTGAACCTGAAGATGTGGTTGTTGTCGGGGATGACCCAATAAGTGAGGTAAATGCACCCCAGTCCATTGGCATGAGGGCAATATTTGTAAAATCAGGAAAGTATAGGGAGTGCCCTGATTTTGCAAAGCCTTACAGGATCTATGATAGTTTTGTGGATATAGATTGGGATAATTTGTAAACCTGTTATAAAATTCTACAACTTTAATTAATACATAAAAATCATAACACCCTGATTATCAGGGTGTTTTTATTCTGGAACAGAATATGTATATAAAGCAGAGGAAATCATTGAGGAAATACAGGGTATCAGGCTTCTGGAGCAGGATATAGAATAAGGAGGGCAAACCTGCTCTGGGGGCCATTTTTTAATTTGCCTTGACAA
>Ga0190359_1000057_pt1 | contig 63182 bp, 61 predicted proteins | sample 48721823_MG_FD_161269 | JGI IMG/M metagenome (GOLD analysis project Ga0190359, IMG submission 161269) | Hydrothermal vent microbial mat bacterial communities from Southern Trench, Guaymas Basin, Mexico - 4872-18-2-3_MG | ecosystem: Environmental > Aquatic > Marine > Hydrothermal vents >...
TCCTTTTAAGGAAGAATGGGACAATTGGTGTAAAGATAATAATATTGAATCCCTACATGCTCATCCATATTATCCACAAGATAAAGGAAAGGTTGAAAGGGCTATAAGAAATTTTGCAGAGGAGTTTGTTTACTTAATCAAAAAATCTCCTGAATGGCTTGATGGTAAAATAAAAGAATACCAAAGATGGTTTAATAATAAAAGATTTCATAGAGGGATTAATGCTATTCCTTGTGAATTGTATACTTAATAACTTTACTTTACAAAAACAAAAGATTTTTATATTCTCTAGGTTAAGATTTATATAGGTTCTGTTATTCACAAATAGACGCTCAAATGAAAAAGTCTTTAGAGAGATTTAAGAGATTTGAAGAAGAGTTTGATAATTTGATTAAGAAGGCAGCTGAGAAACAACATAAAAAGAAAAAATTAACAGCAAGAGAACGGATTGGTTTATTGCTTGATAAGGGGAGTTTTATTGAAATTGGGAAGTTTGAGGAGAATAGGTTAAAGGAGTTTGGATTAGATAAGAAGAGAATCCTTTCTGATGCCGTGGTTACTGGTTACGGGACTATTGGGGGTAGAAAGGTTTGTATATTCTCTCAAGATTTTTCTTTTTCTGGTGGGACTCTTGGAGAGGTTCATTCGAAAAAGATATCTGAAATAATAGAACTTGCTATAGAAACCGGAGTTCCTATAATTGGAATATATGATTCTGGGGGTGCAAGAATACAGGAGGGTGTTATTTCTTTGGATGCTTATGCTAAAATATTTCGTTTAAATGTCAAGGCATCTGGTATTATTCCACAGTTTTCTTTGATATTAGGTCCTTGTGCTGGTGGGGCTTCTTATTCTCCTGCTTTGACAGATTTTATATTTATGGTGAAAGGTATAAGCGAAATGTTTATTACAGGTCCAGGTGTAATAAAAGAAGCAACTGGTGAGAAAGTGTCTATGGAGGAGCTTGGTTCTGGTTATATTCATAGCAAGGTTTCTGGTGTATGTCATTTTTTTCTTGAGAATGAAAAGGAGTGTATGAAAAAATTTATGGAATTATTTTCGTATATGCCATCAAATTACCTCCAATTTCCTCCAAAAGAAAGTGAGTATGATTCGGTAGAGAGAAAAAATAATTCACTGTTGAGAATCGTTCCAGAGAATCTTGATAAGGCCTACGATATGAGAGATGTAATAAATGAACTATTTGATAGAGGAAGTTTTTTAGAGGTTCAAAAGGAGTATTCACCGAATATTATAGTTGGTTTTGCAAGGCTTGGTGGAATTGCTGTTGGTGTTGTTGCAAATCAGCCGAAATTTAAGGCTGGATGTCTTGATATAGAATCTTCTCAGAAGTTGTCCAGGTTTGTTAATTTTTGTGATTCTTTTAATTTTCCAATAATAAATCTTGTAGATGTCCCAGGATATTTACCAGGAAAAAATGAGGAACATCATGGAATTATTAGGCATGGAGCGGATATTTTATTTGCTTATGCAAGTGCTACTGTACCCAAGATTTCTTTGATAATAAGAAAAGCATATGGAGGAGCATATATTGCTCTTGCTTCTAAGGAACTTGGATTTGATCAGGTGATTGCTTGGCCAACGGCTATAATAGCGGTTATGGGTACTAAGGAGGCTTGTAAGATTCTTTACAAAAAAGAGGCTGAGAAAGCAAGAAATTTATCAAAATTTTTGCTTGAAAAACAAAAGGAATATGAAGAAAAGTATCTTAACCCATATTTTGCTGCTAGGGTTGGAGCTATTGATATGATAATAGACCCGGTAAGGTCTAGAGAGTATTTGTTTAAGATTTTGAATGCTATCTTAGAAAAAAGACAAGTTGTTGTACCAAAAAAACATGGTAATATACCATTATGAAAAAAATAGGGTTGGTTGTAAATAATAAAGGATATATTGTAAGTTTTGAGCCTCTTACGGATTATAAATATAAAGTTAAAATCAATAGGAGAAGTTATCTTATTAAACTTGAGGAGACTGATTATGGGTTAGTTTTGCAATATAAAGAAAAAAAGTTTGGTGTGGCTTTAAAGAGGAAGTCATACAATAGATTTGAGGTTTTTATAAATGGGATTGCTTATGATGTTGAGTTGGAAAGTTTACATGAACCCACCTATATGGTTCATTTTGAAGGAGAAACTAAGGAGAGAAGAATAGACATTCGTGCTCCTGCACCAGGAATAATAGGTAATATTTTTGTAAAAGAAGGAAAAAAAGTAAAGAAAGGGGATAGTTTAATCCTACTTTTGACTATGAAGACAGAAAATATAATATCTGCTCCTGAGGAGGGCGTTATAAAGAAAATATATGTAAACAAAAATCAGACAGTAAATGAAGGAGAACTTTTAATTGATTTTTTTGATACAAAAAAAGAAAATGAAAAGAATAAAAAATCTGCTTATTGCAAATAGAGGGGAAATTGCTTTGCGGATTATTCAGGCTTGTAGAGAACTTGATATCTCTCCTTTTGTTATTTATTCCGAATCTGATAAGGATTCACTAGCTTGTAAAGCTGCAGATAAAGCTTTTTTTGTTGGAAAGTCTAATCCCCAGCTTAGTTATTTAAATTTGCCAAAGATAATAAAGATTGCGAAGAAAAATAATGTGGATGCTATCCATCCAGGTTATGGTTTTTTATCTGAGTCTCCACTTTTCCCTAAGGTATGTAAGGAAGAGGGCATCATATTTGTAGGACCTCCTGCCAGAGTAATGAGGCAAATGGGTTTAAAAATAGAGGCGAAAAGATTAGCCCAGAAACTTGGTATTCCTGTTGTTCCTGGTTCTGAGGGATTAGTTGATAGTGTTGAGTCAGCGAAAAAGGTTATTAAAAGAATGGGACTCCCTGTTATGATAAAAGCTTCTGCTGGTGGCGGTGGGAGAGGCATGAGGGTTGTTAATAGGATTGATGAATTAGAAAAGGCGTTTTATCTTTCTAAATCAGAAGCAAATGAGAGTTTTGGGGATGACAGCGTGTACATAGAGAAATATATTAAAAAACCGAGACACGTTGAGGTACAAATACTTGGTGATAATTTTGGTAATGTAGTTCATTTATTTGAGAGGGAATGTAGTGTACAGAGGAATCATCAAAAACTTATTGAGGAAGCCCCATGCCCAGTACTTAGTGAGGAGGAAAGAAAAAGGATAACATCTTATGCTGTAAGGATTGCAAAGGCAATTGGCTATAGAAGTGCTGGTACTGTAGAGTTTATTATGGACTATAGTAGGAATATATATTTTAATGAAATGAATACAAGAATTCAAGTTGAACATGGGATTACAGAGTTGATAACAGGAATAGATATTGTAAAAGAGCAGATAAGAATATCTTCAGGTTTTCCTGTTTCTTTTAAGCAAAGGGACGTTAGAATCTTTGGACATGCGTTTGAGTGCAGGATTAATGCAGAGAACCCTAAGAAAAATTTTGAAGGTTCATTTGGTCGAATAACTAATTATAGTGCACCCAAAGGTATTGGACTTCGTCTTGATACGTTTATTGAAAAGGGAACACTAATTACCCCCTTCTATGACTCATTGATAGCTAAATTAATGTCTTTTGGCAGGGATAGGAATGAGGCTTTAGGCAGAATGCTTTTTTTTCTAAATCAATTTATAGTGGAGGGAATAGAAACGAATTTGGAAATGCATAGACTTATATTTAAAAATAAGGGCTTTATAAAAGCAGATTTATCAACAGATTTTGTAAAAGATAATCGAATTTTGGAAACATTAAAGAAAAAAGAAAAGCCTCAAGAACTTTTAGATGTAGCTCTGATTGCAGCCACTATCAATGAGTTCTATAAAAAGGAACAGACAAAGGAATTGGATTCTTGGGTTCTTAGCAGTAGGACATAGTTTATCTTTTAATCATTCTATAAAAATTTTTATGGAATATTTTGTTTTTTATATTCTCTTTAATGTTTAATCTTTTTATTGATTCTACAAAATCTTTCATCCTGTGTATCTTTCTTCCAAATGGGGTGGGATAGTCTGTCCCAAAGATTATTTTGTTTTCGCCTATTCTTTCTATTGTATTTTCGTCTAATAGTTTTGGTATTTCATAGAGATATGCGGATGTGTCAATGTATACATTTGGATGTTTTTCTACAACCATAAAAGCTTCATTATTCCATAGTGTTCCTAAATGTGTAAGCATAATTTTTAATTTTGGGAAACAATTTGCAACTTCATCAATAAGAAGAGGGTTTGCTTGTTCAAGTTTAACTATATTTCCGAAAGGTGTAGAGCCTGTATGAAAAACAACTGGGATCTTCATTTTAACCAGAGTTTCATATACAGGGAAGACTTTTTTGTCATTAGGGTAGAAATTCTGTAGTGGCGGATGAAATTTGCAACCTTTGAAACTAAACTTTTTTATTTTTGCTTCTAGTTTGTCACTTGCATCTTTTTCTAATGGATTTACAGATCCAAATCCAATAAACCTTTTAGGATAAGCTTTTACTAGTTTTGCAACATACTCATTTGATGAATATACTATTGGTGCTTCCATGGCATATAAGACAGATTTTGAGATATTCGCTTCATCCATTTGTTTTATTAATGTCTTTACAGAGAGAAAAGGAATTAATTTTAGTGATTTCCTATAAACCGATGTTCCAGATAGAATTTTATTTGTTATTGGATTAACGACTTTCTTTGCTTCTACCATATGCACATGAGCATTTATTATTTCCATTTTTACAATTTTTGTTCTGGTATTCTCTCAAAGAAAGGATCGTATAAGGCGTATCTTGGAGCTAAACTAATTCTCTTCCTTCCTAAAATGATTTTTATTGTTTCGTTGGCCATCATAACAGCGGTTAACCAGACAGTTGGAGCAAATGTTCTTGCACTAAGCTCCCCTATTATCATTTTTTTAAGAGCTCTAGGAGAATAAAATTTGGAGATGTCCTCTATTTTTGATAGTGAGTATATGACTTTAGCGTGGAGCTTCCTAAACTCTTCTTCTGAAAAAAAATCTAATGCTTTTCCTTTCGTTGGTAGTCCGTATACCTCTTCTAGTGAGGGTGTCTTTTCTGTGAAAACCCTAACATTGCCGTATATTATAGCCCATCCCTCCACCACCGGTATTTTTAATTTTCTTGCAATCCTTTCTATCATAACATATGCTTTAAACTCATCTAAAGCCAATACTGCAACATTTGCTTTCCTAAGCATCTTTTTAATGTTTTTTTCATTACAACTATCAAATTTATAGACCTTTAATTCAGGATTTATGTCTTTTAGAAATCTCTCAGTAACATCTACTTTTCTTTTTCCAATAGTTGAAGAAAAGGCGAAAATTTGTCTGTTGAGGTTTGTAATATCAAAACTATCTTTATCAACAATCCTTAGTGAACCAACTCCAACACGCGTTAGTATTTCTGCAATCACTCCACCCAATCCTCCAACACCAAATATAGCGACGCAGGAGTTTTTTAGTTTATCTTGTTCTTTTTCTGTGAGAATGCCTATATTTCTCTCTACCATTCTACTATATCTTTTTGACCACTTCATTTTCATTTTTTTAGTAGTTCATATAGAAGCTTAAATGTCATATCAATATCATTTAAACTTGCAATTGTGAATGTTGTGTGTACATTTCTTACAGGAACGCATACCGAGGTGCATGGTATTCCTTCTTTTGAAACTTCTATGTTTGTTGCGTCTGTAGTTCCTTTTTCATTTATTTCAAGCTGGTACTTTATTTTATTCTTTTTTGCTATCTTTTTTAGTGTTTCATTTAGTTTTGAGTCTGAAATCATATTAGGGTCTTCTATAGTTATTGCTGGTCCTTCATTTAAGATTATTGTAGGTTCTTCTTCGAAGTCATTAGTATCAGTAACATCTACAGCTATTGCAAAATCTGGATTAAGATTATAAGCGAATGTTGAGCCACCGGTTAGTCCAATCTCTTCTTGAATTGAGAAAATGTAGTAGATTTCGTTTGGAGTGTTTTTTAGTTTTTTTGCTAATCCTAGGAGTATGCTGCATCCGACTCTATTATCAATAGCTTTAGAAACTATTAATTTGTTGTTAGCTATGAACATTGGATTTTCAAGGAATACAATATTTGATCCAATCTCAACACCTTTTTTTATTAGTTCTTTTTTTGCTAGTCCTGTATCTATTATCATGTCTTCTAGTTTCAAGTTTTCTTCAAGATTATCCCCTTTTGAGATTCTCTTTGTTGTTATTATTCCTGGAATCCTTTCTTTTTTTGTTATTATTGCAATTCTCTCTCCTACAAATATGCTAAGATCTGATGTACCCACAGGTTCAATTTCAATTGAACCATTATTGTGGATTTTTCTTACAAGAAATCCGATTTCATCCATATGGGCTGCTAGCATTATTCTTTTCTTTCTTCCTCTGTGGATTGCTATTAGGTTTCCTAGTTTATCTGTTCTTACTTCATCAACTAATGGTTTTATTTGCTTTTTTATGAAATCTCTAACATTTGATTCAAAACCAGATATCCCATGAATAGAAAGTAATTTTAATAGTAATTGTTTATCCTCTTTTTCCATATTTTCACCAGAAAAAAATGGGGCAAATGCCCCAATCTTCTTTTTTTCTACCTTCTTCTCCTAGATGTTCTCCTGCGAGAAGAGTTTCTTGTGGTTCTTCTTCTTGTTGACCTTCTCCTTGTAGCCATTTTTCCTACCTCCTTTGGTTAATACTTTTTTTCTGGGATAACACATATAAATATTTTTCTAAATTTTTTCTGAGAAATTAAAGTTTTGGTTTTATTTTAATTCATCATTAATCCATTTGTTATATTTCTGATTTGGTTTTGCTTTGATCTTTAGAATACATGGTATTTTATAAGAATGTATTTTTTTAATCTCTTTTTTTATTTTATTGTAATTCTTTTCCTTTGTTTTTGCTATTATAACTGTTTCTTTACTTTCTTCTATCTTTCCTTGCCATAGATATGTACTATCTATTTGGTGCATATTGGCACAGGCAATTAGTTTCTTTTCTAATAAATGTTTACTTATTTTTTTTGCTTCTTTAGTATTTTTGCAGGTGATATAGATTAGTATCATATTGGTAAGATGTATCATTAAATTTAAATAACTTACTGTAATCTTAGGTTATCATGAGGAGATTGTATATATTTTCGAATGTAATTGGAATATTTATCTTTAATGAACAATTTCAAATTTTTGATAAATATCTGTTTGTTAATAGTGAACAATACAAAAATAAAGATTCTATAGAAAAGAGATTCTATAAGAAATACCCAGGGCTTAAAAAACCCACCAAGGATGGGATTAAAAAGATATTGGCTTTTTTTAAGAATAAAAATTTCTTTGAAGAGTTCCATAAAAAAAATATTCTTATAACAAAAAAAATGATTAAGGATTCTATTAATGAGGACTTGTTGATTATACAGGCAGTAAGTGCTATTGAAGAGCTTGAAAAGTCTATAAATATCTTGATGAAGAGATTAAGGGAATGGTATGGTCTTTATGCTCCTGAGTCTGAGCATTATTTACAAGACCAAGAGAGGTTTTTAAAATGTGTTTTAGGGGAATACAAGGAGGAAATTCCTAGTGTTATGGGAGCTAACTTTTCTGAGCGTGATTTGATGCCTATCATTAAGCTTGCTGAAGAAATAAAAAGGCTTTATGAACTAAAAAGCAAGAATGAATTGTATCTTGAGGGTATGATGGAAAGCTATTGCCCTAATCTTGTCTCCATAGCTGGTGTGAAGATTGGTGCGAAGTTAATAAAGCATAGTGGTTCACTAAAGAGACTTGTTGAGTCACCTGCTTCTAAGATTCAGCTTTTGGGTGCAGAGAAAGCATTGTTTAGACATATTAGGACCGGGAGTAAGGCACCTAAACATGGTTATATATTTCAGCATCCTCTTATTGTTAATGCACCAAAAGAGCTTCATGGAAAAATTGCAAGGACTATTGCTGATAAGATAGCACTAGCGGTAAGGATAGATTATTTTAGAGGGAAGTTTGTAGGTAATAAGTTGAGGAAAGAATTGGAAGAGAGGGTTAAAAAAGAAGAATTAAGGGTTAAGAAATGATAAAAAAATCAAGGATTTTTGGCGTTTATGAAGACAAAAAAAGAAAGCTCTATACTATAAATTTAACTCCTGGAAAGAGGGTTTATGGAGAGAATTTGGTAAAAGAAAATGGTATAGAGTATAGGGGATGGAATCCGAGAAAGTCAAAGCTTGCAGCTATGATTCTGAAGGGATGTCCTAATATATTTATCAGGGAAGGCAGCGTTGTTTTATATCTAGGATGCAGCACTGGGACTACATGCAGTCATGTTTCTGATATAGTTGGAAATAATGGATTTATTTTTGCTTTGGATTTTGCACCAAGGGTTATGAGAGAAATGATTTTTGTAACTGAATTTAGAAGGAATATCGCTCCTATTCTTGCTGATGCTAATTTTCCGGAATCTTATTTAGATAGAATTAGTCAGGTTGATGTGTTGTACCAAGATATTGCTCAAAAGAATCAATTGGAAATCTTCCTAAAGAATATAGATTTTTTTCTAAAGCCAGGAGGATTTGCACTTTTGGTAGTAAAGGCGAGGTCTATAGATGTTTCAGAAAAACCTAAATTGATCTTTAGTAAGATAAGAGGTGAATTAGAGAAGAGTCTTAAGATTGTTGATTCTAGGACACTGGAGCCGTATGAGTTAGATCACATGATGTTTATTTGCAAGAAGTAGGTTTGTATTTTAAGTTTTTAAGCTTTTACAAAACCGAAGATTTTTTAAACCCTTTGTTAATTTCTTTTAGAGGGAAAGAATGGAAAAGGGGGTAGAAAAAAGCACTTATAGGTTGAAGAAAGGATTAGCAGAGATGCTAAAGGGCGGAGTGATAATGGATGTTGTCACTGCAGAACAAGCTAAAATAGCAGAGAAGGCTGGTGCTGTAGCTGTAATGGCTTTAGAGAAGGTACCAGCGGATATAAGGGCTGCAGGGGGAGTTGCAAGAATGGCAGACCCCAAGAAGGTAAAGGAAATAATGGACGCTGTTAGTATACCTGTTATGGCAAAGTGTAGGATAGGACATTTTGTTGAAGCTCAGATTCTTGAGGCCTTAGGTGTTGATTATATAGATGAGAGCGAGGTTCTAACTCCTGCCGATGAGAAATACCATATAGATAAGCATAGATTTAGAGTACCTTTTGTTTGTGGTGCTAAGAATTTAGGGGAAGCTTTAAGAAGAATAAATGAGGGGGCAGCGATGATTAGGACAAAAGGGGAGGCTGGAACAGGCAATGTTGTTGAGGCTGTAAAGCATATGAGGTTAATAAATGAGCAAATAATAGAGTTAAAGTCAATGTCACGCAAACAATTAAAACAAAAGGCTGTTGAATATAGGATTCCTTTAAGTTTAATTGAAGAAGTAAAAAGCTTAAAAAGATTACCTGTTGTTAATTTTGCCGCTGGGGGAATAGCAACCCCAGCTGATGCAGCAATGATGATGCAATTAGGTGCGGATGGGGTTTTTGTTGGTTCAGGTATTTTTAAGTCTTCAAACCCAAAGGCTAGAGCAAAAGCAATAGTAGAGGCAACAACCCATTATAATGATCCTAAAATCATAGAAAAAGTTTCTGAAGGTATTGGTGAGGCAATGAAGGGTCTGGATATATCAAAATTAGACATAAAGTTGCAAGAAAGAGGTTGGTGATTTGATGGGGGGTATTGAGGTTATTAAAAGGCTAAGAGATTTTGAAACTCAATATGAAAAAAAATTGACCCAGTTAAAGGAAGATTTTACAAAAAGAATTGAAGAAGAAAAGAAAAAGATTGAAGAGAAAATAAAAAAAGAAAAGGAATTGATGGAAGAAGAACTTATCGAAGCTGTTAAAAAATCAAAGGAAAAAGCAAAAAGCGATTCAGAGAGTATAATTCTTAGATATAAAGAGAGAATTAAGAAATTGGAAAAAAGTTACTCAAAAAACTTTGATAAGGCTGTTAATAGGATATTTGATAGCGTAATAGAAAATGTTTAGGCCAGCGAGAGTATTTCACACAATAGTGATTTTGCCAGAAAACAAAGTAGATGATGTAATAAATCATCTTTTCGAATTGGGTTTGTGTGAGTTAAAAAACTCAGAATTGGATCTGTGTTCTAAGTATTCGTATGATGTGGTGAAGAAGCTTGATGATATGCAAACAAGATTTAGTTTTGTTTTAGATTCCATTGATAAATACAAAAAGACTACTAGAGCAGAGAGGAAAATTAAATCAATTTTATTCCCAGAGCCAATTAAGAAACATAAAAGTCTAATCTATTCTGCTGATGAATTGATTGACGAAGTGGAGTACCATCTTAGTGTTGTAGAACCCAAAGTGACTGAAAAGTTGAATATGTTAGTTAAGATTCAGGAAGAAATTGAACAAAATCAGTTTATCATTTCTAATCTAAAGTTGATACCAAATATTGAAACATATTATTTTGAACCTTCTGAAATAATAAAAACACATATTGGTATTCTGAGTAAATCCTCCCTAGAGAAGATAAAGGAGAAAATAGGAGATAGAGCTATTATTTGCTTTGAAGAGCAGCACAAAAATTTATGTTTTGTAATTGTTTTTTCCTCTTATAGAGATTATAACATCGTGGATAGATGTTTACATGAGTTTGGTTTTGAAGTGTTAGATATACCCTATGAAAAGAAAAAACCTTCAGATATAATAAGGGAATTGGAAACAAGGATTGATAAGCTTAATACAAAAAAAATGAGAATAGAGTCTTTTTTGGAGAAATTAGAGAGAATTTATGGGAAAAAATTAGCTATTTTAAAAGAGGAGCTTGATATTGCAAAAGAAAAGCTTTTAGCTTTGAATTATTTTAAGACAACCAAGGCATTTTCTGTTTTTGAAGCTTGGGTTCCAGAAAAAGACTTAAATAAATTCCATAAAGTAATAAAAGAAACTTCAAGGTACTATTATATTGAAATAAGTGAGAGAGATGATGCTCCTACCCTCTTTAAAAATCCAAAATTAGTAAAACCATTTGAGATGATAACAGAGTTATATGGTCCCCCAAAATATAAGAAGCTTGATCCAACACCAATACTTGCTGTTACATTTACAATATTCTTTGGCTTTATGCTCACAGATGTTGCTTATGGTTTATTGCTCATACTGGTGGCTATTCTGCTTTATAAGGGTATCGGAAGAATAAATACTACTATGAAAAACTTTTCTGTTATATTAATGTTTTTTGGCGTATCTACCATTCTCATTGGTGCAATATTTGGTTCCTACTTTGGGAACTTTTTTCAAGAGATTGGCCTTAAGTTACCGGTACCAATAGATGCAATGCGTCAGGCGATGTTAACCCTATCAATTGCTCTTGGACTTGGTTCTTTACATCTTATTATTGGACTTGTTACAGGTCTCTATGAGAATTTTAAGGATAGAAATATAAGAGATGGATTGGCTAAACAAGGTGTCTGGTTGGCTTTTATGTTATCTTTATTTTTGTTTTTATTTAAATTAAACGGTATTGGTCTTGTATTTTTAGCTTTGGCTATAATAATGCAGTTATTTTTTAATTATCTTGATGGGGGAGTAGTCTCTTCTTTTCTGTCAATATTCGGGTTTAGTGGCTTTCTTGGTGATTTGTTTTCTTATGCTAGGCTTATGGCCCTAGGTATAGGTACTTCTGGTATAGCTCTGGCTGTCAATTTTATGGTCTTTATGGTAATAGACCTCATTCCTGTTGTTGGACTACCTATTGGAATAGTTATATTTATCTTTGGACATATTTTTAATATGGCTATGAATGGTTTGGGTGCCTTTGTTCATTCAACGAGACTTCATTTTTTAGAATTTTTTACAAAATTTTATGAAGGAGGTGGTAAAACATACAAGCCATTTTTGGCTGAAAGGGAATATACTTTAGTTAAATAGAAAGGAGGTTATAAAAATGGTTGTTACACTAGGAACTGTTTTTGCTGTAAGTGGAGCAGCTATTGCTTTAGGTGTTGCTGGTCTAAGTACAGCCTTTGGTGTAAAGGCTGCTGGTGTAACAGGAGCAGGAGCGGTAGCAGAGAAGAAGGAACACTTCAAGAATGCATTAATCCTTCAAGCATTACCACAGACACAGACAGTATATGCTTTTATTACAGCGTTACTAATACTAATGGGTGCAGGGCTCTTGGGTGGTGGTGCTAAAGAACTATCAATGGCTCAGGGATTAACGATGTTTGGAGCTGGGGCACTAGTTGGGATAACAGGAATATCGGCTATAATGCAGGGCCTTGTTTCTGCTTCAGGTATAGTGAGTTGCACAAAGAATCCAGATGCGTTTGCACCAAGTTTGGTTTTTAGTGGCCAATGTGAAACACCGGCTATCTTTGGTTTTATAGCATCTCTAATACTACTAGTTGTTGGGTTGGGAGTGCTAGGATAAAAGAGTACTTTTTATTTCCATTTTTCAAGGAAAGCAAAATGGAGATTTTTGGTAATGCTGAATATATAAAGAAAGTTATTGAAGAGAGATACAATCTGAAGATTAAAGAGTTGGAAAAGGAGAGGGATAAGAGTTTAGAAGAGTTAAGAATAAAATTTGAAAATGAAATTAAATTACTTAGAATTCAGATGAAAAATAAAAAGGAGACCGAGGTAAAGAAGGTCTATTCTATGATATTTAATGAAGAGAAGTTAAAGGCAAAAAAAGAGTTTGAAGAGAAGAGGAATTCGTTAATAGAGTCTGTATTCAAAGAAGCAAAGAAGAGAGCAAAAGATTTTGTTCATAGTAAAGCATATATAGAGTATATTAAGAAAAATATGCCAAAAGAGAAAGTAGAGATTATTGGAGATAGCGATTATTATAGGAAATTCTTTCCAAAATTGAAGATTGATAAGAGTCTTATTGGAATTATTTTTAAAAGTAAAAATATTGTATATGATTTTACTTTGGATAATATAATCAATTCAAAAAAAGATATACTAAGACACGAACTAAGTAAGATCTTATTTGGTTAAAATGGTGAATGATACTATGTTAAATATTACAGAATCAATAGGAGTTGTTAAACCCCAGTCTTTAGTTTCCGCTTTAGATCCATTTTTATTGACCTTTTTGTTTATTATTGTTTTAGTTGTAGTTGTCTTAGTTTTTGTTTTTAGGAAGGTGGCACCTATAAGCCATTTTCTTTATGCTGATGCAAGAGTTCATGCAAGGACAAAATTTATGGTTTCTGACTCTTTATTGCAGGAACTAACAGAAGCAAAATCATTAAATGAATTTAGGTCTTTGTTAAGAGAAACCTCTTATGCAGAGAAACTTGAAAGTGCCGATGAGAATCTGAAGTCTTTTCATCTTGCGTTAGAGCAATCACTTGTAGAATCTTTGTTAGAATTGTTGGAATTAAGTCCGAAGAAAGCAAAACCACTATTAGGAGCTTACCTTATGTTTTTTGAATCAAAAATATTGAAGCTATTTTATAGAGCAAGATTTGTTGGAGCCGGTGTAGATAGCGATATTGTTTTCCCTATCGGTAATATAAATAATATTTTGTTGAAACATTTGCTTGAGACAAAGACTATAAAAGACATAGCAATAGTTATGGACGGAACGATTTATTCTCAAGTGTTTAAAAAGGAATACAAAAGTTTAGAAGAATTTGAGGTTACACTTGAACAATTTGTTTTTAATAATTTTGTAGAAACAATTAGGAAAACTAGGATGTATGACGGAATTTTTATAATTGATATAATGAATAAAAAAATAGATATAGCCAATATACTTGCTTTGTTAAGATTTAGGATTAGGAATATAGAAAAAGAAAGACAAAAAAGCCTATTGGTTTATAATAATTCAGAGCTTTGCTTGAAGTTTAACGAGTTAATAGGTTCAAAGGATATCAAGGAATTTGTAAATAGGTTGAAAGGTCTTCCTTATTATGATTCTATGGTTAGGGCTTATGAAAAATATGAAAAAGATAAGAATCTTGTTAACTTTGAGACAGAGCTTTTTAGATATTTCAAGAGTTTTATTATAGAGAATGAGTTAGGCCACACTCTTGGACCATATCCTTTGTTTTCCTATTTAATTAAGAAAGAGTTAGAGCTTAGAAATCTTTTTGTTATCAGTAGGGGAATAGATGCTAAGTTTGATGCTGAAAAAATTAGGGAGTTGATAGTATGATTATCCTTGGAAATCCAGAATTTGCAGTTGGGATGAGATTGGCTGGAGTAAAGAATAGTTATGTGATTAGAAATAGAGAAGAGGCTTTGGAAATACTTAAAAGAATAGATAAGAATGACTTTATTATAGCGAATCTTAGTGTTATAGAACTTGTTCCTGAGCTTATGGAGTTCAGAAATGTGGTGTCAGTGCCAGATAATGTTAGAGAGTTTTTTAAAACTGATGATTTAACTGATATAATCAAGTCAGCTGTTGGTATTGAGCTTAATGTGTGATAAGAATGGGAAAAATAATTAGGATTGCTGGACCTGTGGTAGTAGCAGATAATATGAAGGGTTCTAGGATGTATGATGTTGTTAGAGTGGGTGAAGAGAATCTTATAGGGGAGATTATACAACTGAATGAAGATAGAGCAACAATACAAGTATATGAAGATACAACTGGGCTAAGGCCTGGTGAGAAAGTTATATCAACAGGGGCCCCTTTAAGTATAGAATTGGGTCCAGGTTTGTTGAGTAGCATTTATGATGGGATTGCAAGGCCTTTGCCTAAATTAGCAGAGATCTCAGGAGACTTCATTAGCAGAGGACTTGAGGCTTCTTCCTTAGATAGAAAAAAAAGATACGATTTTATAGCAAATGTAAAACTAGGACAAAAAGTTACGGGTGGGCAGATATTGGGTGAGGTAAAAGAAACAGAACTCGTTGAGCATTATATTTTGCTTCCACCTAATATCTCTGGCAAGATTATTGAAGTCAATGATGGTAAGAAGGGAGTTGAAGATGTTATAGTTTCCATAGAAACAAAAAATGGAAAAAAAGAGATTTCTATGTATCAGAAGTGGCCTGTTAGATTGGCTAGGCCATTTAAGGAGAAACTTGAGCCAAATATTCCTTTGATTACAGGACAGAGAGTTTTTGATACTTTTTTTCCAATAGCCAAAGGTGGAACGGCAGCGATTCCAGGACCATTCGGAGCTGGAAAGACTGTTACTCAGCAGACACTTGCAAAATGGGTTGATGCTCGTGTTATTGTTTATATCGGTTGTGGGGAGAGAGGTAATGAGATGACAGAGGTTTTGGACGAGTTTCCAAGGCTTGTTGATCCCAAATCTAATAGGCCCTTAATAGAGCGTACTGTCTTGATAGCAAATACATCAAATATGCCAGTGGCTGCGAGGGAGGCTTCAATATATACTGGAGTGACCATAGCTGAATATTTTAGAGATATGGGTTATGATGTCGCATTGATGGCGGATTCAACTTCAAGGTGGGCAGAAGCAATGAGGGAAATTTCATCAAGATTAGAAGAAATGCCTGGAGAAGAGGGCTATCCTGCATATCTTGCTTCAAGGTTAGCTCAGTTTTATGAGAGAGCTGGAAGGGTTACTACTCTTAGCGGAAAGGATGGTTCTGTTTCTATTATTGGAGCTGTGTCTCCTCCTGGTGGGGATTTTTCAGAGCCGGTCACACAGAATACACTTAGGATAACAAAGGTATTTTGGGCTTTAGATGCGCCATTGGCATATAGGAGGCATTTTCCAGCAATAAATTGGCTGACCTCTTATTCATTGTATGTTAATAGGCTTTCAGATTATTTTGATGGTGTTGTAAAAGGATTTTCTAGGTTGAGGACTAGGGCCATGGGTATTTTACAAAAGGAAGCAGAACTAAAGGAAATTGTACAACTTGTTGGTCCTGATGCTTTGCCTGAAGAAGATAAGCTAACTTTGGATACAGCAAAATCATTAAGGGAGGATTATCTTCAACAAAATGCATACCATGAAGTTGATACTTATTGTGATATAAAGAAACAGTTTTTTATGCTGAAGACAATTTTGAGTTTTCATGATTTTGCCTTAAGTGCTGTTAAAATGGGAGTAAAAGCATCAAAGATAATCTCTTTAGGGGTGAAGGAGAGGGTAGCTAGGATGAAATATCTTAAAGAAGTCAAAAAAGAGTCTGAAGAAATTTTAAATGAAGCAAATATGCTTATTAACAAGCTTAAAGATAGCTTGTCTATTCTACAAGGAGGAGAGAGTTAGAATGTTAAAGGAATATACTTCAGTATCTGAAGTTACAGGTCCTTTGATGATAGTTGAGAATGTTGAAGGGGTAGCATATGGAGAACTAGTTGAAGTTAGCACAGCTACAGGAGAGAAGAGGGTAGGTCAGGTCTTAGAAGTTAGGGAAGATAAGGTCATTGTACAATTGTTCCAAGGGACTGCAGGGATTGACACTAAATCTACCCGGGTTAGATTTATTGGAGAAACGATGAAAATAGGTGTTAGTGAGGAAATGTTGGGTAGAATATTTGACGGATTGGGAAGACCAATTGATGGATTGCCTGAGGTAATAGCTGAAAAAAGGCTTGATGTGAATGGCAGTGCAATTAATCCATATAGAAGAATGCATCCTGCTGAATTTATTCAGACAGGGATATCTACAATAGACATGAATAATACACTTGTTAGGGGCCAAAAGTTACCGATATTTTCAGGTTCTGGATTGCCCCACAATCAGCTTGCAGCACAGATAGCAAGGCAGGCAGTTGTTAGGGGTAAAAAAGAAAAATTTGCGGTTGTATTTGCAGCAATGGGGATTACGAATGAAGAGGCATTGTTTTTCAGAAAAGAGTTTGAGCATACTGGTAGTCTAGGCAATGTGGTTATGATATTAAACCTTGCTAATGATCCTGCTATTGAGAGGATTATAACTCCAAGAATAGCATTGACTATCTCAGAGTATTTAGCTTATGAAAAAGACATGCATGTTTTGACTATACTTACAGATATGACAAATTACTGTGAAGCCCTGAGAGAAATATCAGCAGCTCGTTCTGAGGTTCCAGGAAGAAGAGGGTATCCTGGTTATATGTATACTGATTTGGCAACAATATACGAGAGGGCAGGACGAATAAAAGGAAGAAAAGGCAGTCTTACCCAGATGCCAATTCTCACAATGCCTGATGATGATATAACTCATCCTATTGCTGATTTGACTGGTTATATCACAGAAGGCCAGTTTGTGTTGAGTAGGGATATACACAGAAAAGGGATTTACCCTCCTGTTGATATTCTGCCGTCTTTGTCAAGATTAATGAAAAATGGGATAGGTCCAGGAAAGACAAGAGAAGACCATGCTAATGTTTCAGACCAATTGTATGCAGCATATGCTCATGGTAGGGAATTAAGAGACCTTGTTGCAGTTATAGGTAAGGAATCCTTATCAGAGATTGATATTAAATATTTGGAGTTTGCAGATAAGTTTGAGAGATTTTTTGTTAACCAAGGATATGAGGAAAACAGAACCATTGAAGAAACATTAAAATTAGCTTGGGGTTTATTATCTATGTTGCCGAAATCAGAGCTAAAGAGGATAAAGAAAGAGTTTATTGATAAATATTATGGAAAATAAATTTTTGTTTTGAATAAAATGCCAAGTATTAAGCCAACTCGGATGGAGCTTCTCTTAGTTAGAAAAAAATTAAAGCTAGCTGAAAAGGGTTATAAGCTTTTAAAGCAAAAGAGAGATGTTTTGATTCTTGAGTTTTTTCAGGTTTTAAAGGATATCAAAAAATTAAGAGAATTGATTACTGAGAAGTTTGTTAGGGCTCAGGGTTCTTTGTATAATGCGGAGGCGATAGAAGGTGAGCTGAATATAGAAAGAATCGCTCTTGGCTTATCTTCCGGGACATCTATTAAGATGTCTTCTAGGAGCATAATGGGGGTTGAGATACCTGTTGTAGAAGAGATCAAAACAGAATATCAATGGTCAGGTTATTTTGGACAGACATTGGAGTTGGACTATGCAGTTAAGCAATATAGGGAGCTTTTTCCTGATTTAATAAAGTTAGCTGAAAAACAATTGATATTGAAACGCTTAGCAGAAGAAATAAAAAAAACAAAGAGGAGGGTTAATTCTTTAGAGTATATTACTATCCCAAAATTAGGAGAAGTTAAAAATATCATAACATTTAAGCTTGAGGAGTTAGAAAGAGAGAATTTTATAAGGTTAAAAAAAATAAAGAAAACAAAAACATGAACAGGAAGCAAAAACAAGAAGCCGAACTTAGGGCTAGGTTTTTTCTCATTCTTACCTTTGCAAGAATAGTAGCAGAGCTGACTATAATAATTGGATTTCTTGTTATTCTTTATCTTATACTCTTTTGGAAGTAGTTTTTTATTACTTGTGTTATTGGGAGTGGTGTTCTAACGAAAGATTTATATTATCCTGTAAAATTTTGCCAACTATGAGGGTTGGGGTTTTAGCGTTGCAAGGTTCTTTTAAAGATCATCTTAAGATGTTAGACAGATTAGATGTAGATGCAACACTTGTTAGATTGCCTAGGGATTTAGATAAGGTCAACGGATTAATTATTCCTGGTGGAGAGTCCACTACAATAGGCAGACTTATCGTACGTTATGGTCTTGACAAGGTGATTAAGTTTAGATGTAACAGAGGAATGCCAATCTATGGTACTTGTGCAGGTGCTATATTGCTTGCAAGGGAGATTGTTAATAGTAGGCAACCGAGACTTGCTCTAATGGACATTTCTGTTAAAAGAAATGATTATGGTCGGCAAATTGATAGTTTTGAAGTAGATTTGGATATATCTGATGGAAAGCCGTTTAGGGGTATATTTATAAGAGCACCCACTATTATATCAGTAGGTAAGCGATGTAAGGTACTATCAAGATTCCAGGATAAACCTGTCCTTGTTGAGCAAGAGAATTTATTGGCCTCTACATTTCATCCAGAACTAGTAGGAGATACAAGAATACATAAATATTTTATTGAGATGGTAAAAAAGAATAATAAGATAGTTGTTTGATTTTTTAGTTTTTTTGTACTAACTCTATTGTTTTTATCAATTTACAGGTGTTACATATGCTTCCAGAGGATGGTTCTCCACAGTTCTTACATATGTTTGCTTTACCCCTGCTTTCTTTTTTTAGGATAGGTAATATTTTTAGAAATGAATTTACAATTCCACTCTTTGTGCCTACATGGTGTTTTTCAAATTCGTTTATCATATCTGCTATTTCTTTTCTGTATGATTCATCCCTACAAGGACATTTTTCATATTGAACAGGGAAGTTGTATATTTTTGAGAACAAAGTGGTTTCTTTTTCTGTACAGAAGTATAATGGTTTAATTCTCGGAATAAAGCCTTTTTGTTTTAAGATTCCTGTTTTTGGACCAAGTCTGGCTAATACTTCTATGTTATTTTTAAAGATGTTCATGATTATACTCTGGGCTTCATCATCAAGATTATGGCCAGTTGCAAGTTTTGTTGCTTTTAGTTCTTTTGCTTTTTTGTTTAATATGTATCTCCTAAGGATGCCACATATTGTACAAGATTTTATATTTTTAGAATTCTTTCTTATAACGCTTTTTAAATAGCACAAGGAATAGCCAAATTCTTCCTTAAATGATGTAAGGTGTAGAGTTATCTTGTATTCATTACAAAATTTTATTATATTTTTTTTATTTTTTTTGCTATATTCCCCTATTGATGGATCTACATGGATCGCCTCTACTTCTATCCTTGGATTGCTTTTTGTTATTTTTTTTATTAAATACAAAGCTGTTGTTGAGTCTTTACCTCCAGAGCAAGCAACAAGAATCTTTTCACTTTTGCCAATTAATTTATTTGCTCTTATTGTTTTTCTTACTTTTCTTTCAAAGTATTTTAAAAAATGCTCTTTACAGAGTTTTTCTCCTGCTTGTAATGTAATTACTGGATGTTTTTCACAGCATTTCATTTCTTATTAAAGAATAAAGGTTAATTTTTAAGCATTTCCATAACAAAAGTATTAAATATGTAATCTTTTTTTTAGTTTGTATGTTTAAATCATTTTCGTTTGCTTTGGTTAGCGTTATTATTGTAAGTTTAATCTCATTGGTGGGTATATTTACAATATCTATAAGTGAGAGGAGATTAAGGAGGCTTTTGTTATTTTTAGTTAGTTTTGCAGCTGGAAGTCTATTTGGTGGTGCTTTTATCCATCTTCTCCCAGAGGTGTTTAATGAGTATGGATTTGGTTTAGATGTTTCTCTTTATTTCTTGCTTGGTATTATTTTATTCTTTATTCTTGAGAAATTCATCCATTGGAGACATTGTCATATACCAACAACAAAAAGACATCCACATCACTTGGCTGTAATGAATATAGTCGGTGATGCATTGCATAATTTTATGGATGGTGTTGTGATAGCTGCTTCTTATTTGTCTTCTGTGAAATTAGGTATTACTACTACGACAGCTGTTATCTTACATGAAATTCCACAGGAGATAGGTGATTTTAGTGTGCTTTTGTATGCTGGATTAAGTAGGGTAAAGGCTTTGTTTTTTAATTTTCTTTCAGCTCTGTCTGCTGTTATAGGAACTATTTTAGTTTTAGTATTAGGCCAAAAAGTTGGGGATTTTTCTCTTTTTCTTTTGCCCATTACAGCAGGAGGATTTGTCTATATTGCTGGTTCTGATTTGATTCCTGAGTTACATAAAGCATGTGAGCCTGTAAGAGAAAGTATATTTCAGCTTATTTATTTTATCCTAGGTATATTAGTTATGGTTTCTCTTGTTTTTATAGAATAAACAAAAAAATCTACGGCTTGGGGCATTTGCAGTCCTTGCAATATTTTATTTTTTTTTCTATTTGTTTTGCTATTTCTTTGTTAAAGCCAATAATTGCCTTGTTTCCTATAAATGTTACTGGAGTGTGCTTTATTTTTATTCCATATTTATTTGCTATTTTGTACATCAGATCAATGTTTTCTGATGTGTTTATGGTAAAGGTTTTAGCTATCAGGTCATGGTATTTGGATTGCATATCTAGTAAGAATTCTAGTTCTTTTAAAGATGCAGAGTCTTTGTTGTTATAGAACATATACAAACATAAGCACCCATCATCAGCCTTTCCATTGCAATCCTCATCTTGCTTGTTCCCGCAAATCTCCTCTCTCGGTTTTCCTTTCTTGCATTTACTCCAGCTCCCGTTTATACACTCTCTTGTTCCAAATTTACAAAGCCCAATGCCATAAGTGGTGCAGTTTTTTATTAGCCCCTCATCTATTAGTCCGTCTTTATCATCATCTATTCCATTACATATCTCTTTTGTTATGTTGTTATTTTTTGGGGGGTTTACTTTTATTGTTATAATCCCATTTTTACAGCCAGATATAACCAGAATTGCCATTAGGATAATTACTATTGATTGTTTTTTGTCCATTATTGTTTTATTCTGATTTCGAACTATATAAAATTTTTGAAACACAATATTTATAAATAAAAATAGCCTTACTTAGTAAATGAAAACAAAAAATTTATTAAATTATATTTCTAAGGGATTATCAAGGGTGCTTATATATGACTAGGTATATTGTGATTGTTGGTGGTGTAATTTCAGGTATTGGTAAAGGTGTAACTACCGCATCAATAGGTAAGATATTGCAGGAATATGGATTTAAGGTTACAGCAGTAAAAATAGACCCCTATATTAATTATGATGCAGGAACACTTAGACCAACAGAGCATGGCGAGGTTTGGGTTACGGATGATGGGGGGGAGATTGATCAAGACTTGGGTAATTATGAAAGATTTTTTGGTATTGACATACCCAAAAAGAATAATATAACAACCGGGCAGATCTACAAGACCATAATAGATAGGGAAAGAGCAGGAAAATATTTGGGGCAAACTGTTCAATTTATTCCACATTTATTAGATGAAATAAAAAGAAGAATAAGAAACGCATCAGCTGGATTTGATTTTTGTTTGGTGGAAATAGGAGGAACTGTTGGTGATTTTGAGAATATCCCTTATCTTTTTGCTATGAAGAGTATGGAAAGAGAGATAGGAAAAGAAAATGTTGTTTATATATTAATAACTTATTTGCCGATTCCTTCTCATATTGAAGAAATGAAAACAAAACCAACTCAACAGGCTATTAGGCTGTTAAGTGAAAATGGGATTTTACCTGATTTTATTATCTGTAGGGGTAAGCGGCCTTTGGATAATATAAGGAAAAAGAAAATTGAGGTTTCTGCAAATATTCCGTCTTCCCATATAATCTCAGAGCCAGATATAGACACGATTTATAGAATTCCTCTTGACCTAGAAAAAGAAAAGTTCGGATTAAAACTTTTAAATATATTCAAGGTTAAGGCAAAAAAGAAACCAAACTGGAGGAAATGGAAATTTCTTGTGGATAAACTTACCAATCTAGGAGATTCTATAAGAATTGCAATAGTTGGAAAATATGTTGATATCGGTGATTATAATCTTGCTGATTCTTATATCTCTATAAACCAAGCATTACAACATGCTTCAGCTAATCTTAATATGGGTATCAATATACATTGGTTAGATTCGAAAAGATTTGAGAATAGTAGCTCTAATCTTAAACAGCTGGACGAGTATGATGGTATAATTATCCCAGGTGGTTTTGGCTCTTCTGGTGTTAAAGGAAAGATAGAGGCTATAAGATATGCGAGAGAAAAAAATATTCCTTTCCTTGGTTTGTGCTATGGGATGCAATTAGCCGTGGTAGAGTTTGCTAGAAATGTATGCAAGATGAAAGATGCAAATACAACAGAGGTTGATCCAACTACACCGTACCCGGTTATAGATATACTGCCTACCCAAAAGAAGTTTCTTAAAGAAGGTAAATATGGGGGAACAATGCGTTTAGGAGCATATTTAGCTATACTAAAAGAAAAATCTCAGGTCTATAATCTATACAAAACAAAAGGAAGGCTAGAAGAGGATAGGAAGAGGATTTCAAGATTGAAGAAAGAAGGTTCCTTTAGACTTGGTATTTTGGAAAAGAATAAACCAATGGTCCTTGAGAGGCATAGACACAGATATGAAGTGAATCCAAAATACATAAAAGTTCTTGTGGATAAGGGTTTAGTATTTTCTGGATATCACATTAGAGAGGATGGTACGCGGTTGATGGAATTTATTGAATTGCCAACAAATATGTTTCATATAGGAACACAAGCCCATCCTGAGTTTAAGAGCAAACTAGAGAATCCTGCACCTCTGTTTTATGGTTTTGTAAAGGCAGCAATTAGGAGGCATAGAACTTAGTCTTAGAAAATTGACTTTAAATAGGAGCGTGTCTAAAAAATAGTTGCAGAAATATAGAGAATAAAGCTAAACTGATAAAAACATAGGTTTTTGTGCTTATGTTGCATTCTCGTCATAACATAGAAATTCCATCAAATTTTACAAATCCCTGTTATCGTCTAATAAATTTTTAGACACGCTCCTTTAAATAGTAAATTTTATTAATAAACCTGAGTTCTTGGTTATGAGAATATGGTAGAGGATAATTCAGGGGTATCTTTTGGTGAAGATAAAAACAAAGCTAAAAAAGAAATAAAACATTATAGAACTATACTAAATAGGGTTCTAAGATTTTATGATGTTAACTATAGAAGATTATTGTTTATCCCCTTTATCATGCTCTTTTTGGCATTTATAGTCATAGCTATTCAGATAGGAAAGAGCGGCTCCTTTATAAATAAAGATGTTTCTTTGAAAGGTGGCGTTACAATTGTGGTTAGTCATGAGGGTAAGGCTGATTTGTTAGGACTAGAAAAAAAACTTTCATCAAGATTTGTTGGGCATGATATTTCCGTTAGGGCTATAAAAAAGGCAGGAAAACAAACCGGAATAATAGTTGTAGCCGATATTGATGGGACTAGTAAGAAAGAGTTAGACTCTTTTATTTCTTCATTAGAATCATTTTTGGGATTTAAACTTGATGAGAATCAATATAGTATAGAGATTATGGGTTCTTCCTTGGGAGCAAGTTTCTTTAAGGAAACAATAATTGCTTTGTTATTGGCATTTCTTTTGATGAGTGTTGTTGTTTTTATTTATTTCAGAACATTTGTACCAAGCATAGCAGTTATACTCTCGGCGTTTTCAGATATTGTAGTCACATTGGCAATTGTTGATTTACTCGGTATGAAACTAAGCACTGGTGGTATAGCAGCGTTTTTGATGTTGATAGGTTACTCTGTGGATACAGATATGTTACTTACAACAAGGCTGATAAAGAGAAAGGAAGGTACGGTTCTGGATAGGACCATTGGGGCATTTAAAACAGGTATGGTGATGACCATCACAACAATTGCAGCAATTATCGTTGCCTTGTTGTTTACAAAGTCTGATATAGTGACTCAAATTATGACTATAGTTCTTATAGGCTTGTGCGTTGATATAGTGAATACATGGATACAGAATGTTGGTATATTGAGAATCTATTTGGAAAGAAAGAATAAGATGGTAGAATGAAGAGAAAGATTAAGAAGATATTCGGGAACATTAGGGTGATAATCTTACTAATCTGTTTGCTTTTAGCTATTGTGGCGATTTATCCAAATCCTGGTAGAGAAGGGGTTGCAATAAGGAATGTTATCCCAAATTCTTCAGCTAATTTGGCAGGAATACAAAATCCAAAACCTAGAACTAGCCCTATGAAAAGAGAGTTGATTTTGGCTATAAATAATAAGGTAATCAGGAATATGGAGGATTATGTTCAAGCAATAAGTTCAATCAAGGCGAATAGGACATTAGTAATAAAGACCAATAAGGATGTGTATAGATTAATCCCGAAAGAGAGAGTAAAAATAATAGAGCTAAACAAGACAGAAGTTAGGAAAGTAGCAGAGACAAAAGAAGTTAATGTTACTATTAATGGGACATTGGTTGTAGTTAATAAGACAATCATAAGAACAGAAGAAGTACCAAAAAAGAAGAAGATTTCTTTGGGTGTGGAGGATATTGGTTTAAGAGTGTATCCTGCTCCAAAGACTAATATAAGGAAGGGGTTAGATTTGCAGGGAGGAACAAGGGTTTTATTGCAACCTGAGGAGAAGTTAACAAAAGAAGATATAGAAAACCTTATTGCTGTAATGAAGGAAAGATTGAATGTGTATGGGTTGACGGATGTCATAATAAGGGAGGCTGGGGACCTTTCTGGTAATCAATATGTTCTTATAGAAATAGCTGGGGCAAATGAAGAGGAAATAAGGAATTTATTAGCAAAACAAGGAAAGTTTGAAGCGAAGATAGGAAATGAAACTGTTTTTAGAGGTGGAAGGGATATAACCTATGTTTGTAGATCAGCAGATTGCTCTGGTATTGATCCATTTAGTGGTTGTAGTTATAATGGCAATCAATGGTTTTGTAGATTTAGGTTTGTTATATCTTTGTCACCAGAGGCAGCAAAAAGACAAGCAGAATTGACAAAAGATTTAGAGGTAGTGACAGAAGGTAAAGAACAATATTTAAGTAAAAAGCTTTTGTTGTTTTTGGATGATAAGAAGGTTGATGAGTTAAGAATAGGGGCAGAGTTAAAGGGTAAGGCGGAAACAAGCATTCAGATATCTGGCCCTGGTTTAGGTGTAACAAAACAAGAAGCTGCTATTAATGCCCTTCAGAATATGAAAAGATTGCAGACAATATTAATTACTGGTTCTTTGCCGATAAAACTTAAGATAGTAAAGACAGACTCTATTTCACCTATACTCGGGGAAGAGTTTGTTAGGAACTCTCTCTTTATTGGGATTTTGGCGATTTTAACTGTTTCTTTTATTATCTTTCTAAGATATAAGAGGCTTAAAGTTTCAATACCATTAGTTCTTGTTTTAGTTTCGGAAGTTATAATCTTGCTTGGTTTTGCTGCATTGATAGGGTGGAATCTTGATTTAGCATCTATTGCTGGGATAATAATCTCTGTGGGGACAGGTGTTGACCATAATATTATTATAACAGATGAAACCTTAAGGGGCGAAACAAGAAAAATATTTAATTGGAAACAGCGAATAAAAGGGGCTTTTTTTATAATTATAGGAGCATATCTTACAACAACATTCGCTATGATACCACTAATATTTGCTGGTGCTGGTTTATTGAAAGGATTTGCCATTACTACTATAGCCGGAATCTCAATTGGAGTGCTTATTGGTAGGCCCGCATATGCTAGCATCATTGAAATATTGTTAAAGGATTAAGATGGTCACGAGGAAAGGGGCTATTGCTTTAATGTTTTTATGTACCTTATTTACTTCAATAGCACAGGTCTTATATAAATTAGGAGTAAGAGAATTGGATTTTAATTTATTGTCAATCTTGGGTAACGGTTATCTGATATTAGGAATTTTTCTTTACATAGTTGGGGCTTTTATTATGATAATAGCGCTTAAAGGTGGCGAGCTTTCTTCTCTTTACCCGATTATTGCTACAAGCTATATATGGGTCAGTCTTTTTTCATTTTATTTTTTCGGTGATAGTATTAATCTATTAAGGTGGATGGGGATATTTGTAATAATCATTGGAGTTTTTTTTGTTAGCATTGGGTCTAAAGAGAGGGGGATTCTTGAATATACCGATGTGATATAAAAAATGAAAACAGCTCTATGGTCTATCGGATTAACGCTTTTGGCATCTCTTTTGGGCTCTTTTGGACCTGTGATGTTAAAGAAGTCCTCTAAGGATTTTTCATTTAGAACTAATATTTTTGATTTTATACGGAATTATTATCTAATCGCTGGTTTTGCTTTTTATGCTGTAGGCACTTTGTTGTTTATTCCTGCACTTAAGGGCGGCGAACTTTCTGTTCTCTATCCAATGGTTAGTACCGTTTATGTGTGGGTTGGTTTATGGTCTGTTCTATTTTTGAAGGAGAAGATGAATAGGTTTAAGTGGATTGGGATTTTTGTTATTATTTTGGGTGTTTTTTTTATTGGCTTAAGTACTTCCTTTAGTGGTTAGTGTGGCCACGTACTGTTCAAGTAAAGGATGTTCAATAGCGAGCGTTCAGAATAAGCTATTTGGACTTGATATATGCCGGCTGTTAGCAGACCTGAGTGATAGCGAAGGTCGAGGATTGCCGAAGGCAACAAAGCCCTCTTAATCGCTGTTATATGACCGAACCCGAAGGGTGAGGCAAGGAAACCGAAGGTTTCCGAAGAAGTCCGCCGTAGTCCGCCTATGATGGAGTTTGGTAATAAAAGAGTAACATAATGATTACCTCAATTTAAATTCAAAGTGTTTTTTAGGTTCTCCTGTAAATTTTATCTCTAATTTTTCTCTTAAAAAGATTAATATTGTTTTCAATGTTTTTCCGTCATTACTTATATATGCATTATAACCTTTTTCATATTTCTCTCTATATTTTTCTTTGAATTCTCTTATTATTTCTGGAGCATATTTTGACCATACAAGGGTGTGTCGTCCTGTTGAGCCACCTGTATAAAATTTACCAATTCTAGAAAGTTTTTCTTTAAAGTATCTTATACATTCTTTTCTTAATGTTTCATAGTACTTTCTTTTAGCACTGCTTTCTCTTGGAGAGTGCTCAACAAATTCAATTTCAATTATACCCTTCTTCCTAATATTAACCTTTGGTTTTAACATATAACTTAAATAGATATATACTTATTTATAAAAGTTGTTAACGGCGAGTGGAGGCGAATTGCGTATAATATATGCGAATCGCTGTTATATTCCCCAAGCGAAGCGCAGGATCGAGTAGCGCAGGCGTAAGCCGAGCAACGCAGAAGTCACGAGGGCGCGCGACAATTTGATTAAATTTAAATAAATCCTATTCTTATTGTTGATTATGGGTAATGAAAACTTTTGGGATTTTGAAGCTAAAATATTCAACGAAGTAGCAGAATTAACTCAAAAAGAATGTAAAGAAGATTACAAAAAAATTGCATGTGTATTGAATAATTGGGTTGGTCTTCTAAATATTGTTAAAAAGTATTCTCAAGATGAAGTTATAAATTCTGTTTCAGCAGTGTTTCTTCTAAATTCAGGTAAGCAGATGAGATGGATTGCTCATGAAATTCTCTCTGGAACTTATTTTGAAGCAATTAGAGATTTAAGATGGGTATTTGAGACAATAATTTGGTCATTCAATATTGATAACTGGTTAGATGAAGAAGCGAAACTCATATTTGGTGTGAATAAGGGGTCAGAAATGAGTTTAAAATATGAAACTCTTGCGCTAAAAGATATAGTTGAAGATATTCTAAGATACACTAGTTTTAAAGATAGGGAGAAAATAAAAAAAGAAAAGATAGAAGAACATATTAAATATCTCTCTCAAGAACAAAAAGAATTATATAGAAAATTTTACTCTAATGTTTTGAATAAATTATTGTTTTGTAAATTTTCTGGAAAAAATGGATTAATATGGAATCTTCCATTTGTTACCAATGAATTGAATGAATTATATGGAGAATTATCAAAATATACCCATTTTTCTCACAAAATATTACAGCCAATTTATGAAAAGGCTAATTGGGATTTAGTTTTTAATTTTTCGTTAGATAAAGAATTAGTAACTATCTGTACAAATTTCTTAATTAAAGTTATGGATGTTTTTTATTCATCCTTATATCTAAAATTTATAGAAATAAGAGATGAAATTAAGCAGAATATAGAATATTGCAAATCCCATGGAGTTTTATTTCCAATTACAGAGGGAGCAATAAAAACTCCAATAGATTTTAGGGTTTCATTTAGAGAAGCACAAGAGTTAGTCAATTTCAAAATATTATCTGGAAATTATATAGCAAGAGATAGGGGTTGGGGAAAAAGTTTGTATCATAGAGAGATAGAAGTTGAAAGTGAAACTCATAGAAAATTAAAAGAGCTGAGTGTTAGACATTTTCAGAAATTAGGGTATAGGACCAATCAAATACCTGTCGGGATCAAAGAAGAACATACAATATCTGATTATTTTATGGTTAAAAATGGGATTTTCTATTTTGTTGAATGTCTGACTAACGAGGCAATTAGGAGTGATCCAAAAATAATTGAAAGAAAACTGAAATTAAGCGAGTATGCTCCAATGTGGTTTGTATTAGATAAGACAGCGAATCTTAAAATTTTTCCTGAAGATGAGAACGTTCATTTTTTACTGATTGATATAAAGAGAAACAAATGTATTATCCCAAAAAAGAAAAAGGAAAGAAGTTTAGTATGGCAACTAGGAGAATCTGATGATCCTTCGGCAATACCAAAATTGATAGAATTTACAAAAAGCAACAATGCTAATGAAAGAAGATTAGCAGCTTCTGGTTTGGGAAAATTAGCAAAATATAGACCGCAAATTTACAAAGCATGTCCATATTTGATAAAATTACTAAAAGATGAAAAACCTCAAGTTAGGCAATATACTGTAAAAGCTTTAGGTAAAATCAAGTATGTTAAAGCTCTACCTCATTTAAGGGAATTGCTGAATGATGAGAAATACTATGTTAGAGAAGCTGATAAAATTGCTATTAGAAATTGCGAATTAGAATATGAGAGATATAAAAGAGCGCGCCCTCGTGATTGAATATAACAACCATCAAACGAAATAATATTACGTTTAACATACTGTTTTAGGACAAAATGTGAACTTTTAAATAATCTGATTCATACTTGTTTTGCATATGTCAAGTAAGTCTTCCGTTGGTTCGGAAATGTGGCCGAAAAGTTTATTAACATTTAAAAACAACTCTTTTTTTGGGGATTAAGATTCAGTCTTCAATAATCTTTCTAGGTACGGGACAGGGTTCGTTTGTAGTAGGTAAACAAATACGCTCTTCTGCTGGTTTTATATTGCAATCAGGCGAAAATCAATTTCATATTGATCCTGGCCCATCCGCTCTTGCAAAGGCGGCTGAGTATGGGGTAAATATTAGGGCAAATACAGCTATTTTTGTTTCCCATTCTCACATTAACCATTCCAATGATATAAATGCAGTAATAGATGCTATGACTTACTCTGGTTTTGATAAAAAGGGTGTATTGATAGCTAATAGTACTGTTGTTAATGGTAGTGAGGAATTAAGACCTGTTTTAAGTGGTTATTATAGGGACTTTCTAGAGCGATTTATTGTTATGCAACCAAACCAGCGTGTAGCCTTGAATGAAATAGAGATTCTAACATTGAAGACATTACATTCAGAACAAAATACCCTTGGATTTAAATTTTTTACACCCGAGTTTGTATTAACCTATTCTTCGGATACCAGTTATTCTCCTGAATTGGTTAAGCAATATAAGAACTCTAATATTTTGATATTGAATGTCCCATACCTGAAAAGAGGAAAATATAATCTTTGTGTTGAAGATGCAATAAAAATAATAAAAGAAGTTAATCCAAGGTTAGCGATAATCCAGCATTTTGGGGTAGAAATGACAAAGGCGGATCCTTTATATCAGATAAGGGAGATTCAAAAGGCTACTAAGGTGCAAACAGTTGCGGCCAAGGATGGGATGGTTATAAACCCTTTATCATACTCTGTTGATAGGGGTCAAAGAACATTATATTCTTTTCCAAAAAACCAGGTTAGAGGGAATAAAGAAGAAGAGATGAAGGATAGGAAACATGATGGTGGACCTGGAGAAAGTTTGTTAGATAGTGATAAGGTTCTAATGGATTTAATAGAAGAAGGAAAGACTAAACAAAATTAAGAAGCAAGATTATTCCATAACCAAGAAAACAACCTGCTGTTAAGAAGGGCATTGCAGGATAGAACTTGTCTTTCTTTGCTAAGATTAGTAATAGGAATAGGGCTATGCTAGCGAACACAGGTATTATTAAGGCTTTTAGGAAGCCTAACAATATTGTATTCTCTTTCATTAAATTTTTCATAACAACCCCAGCAAAAAGTAGGGGAAAACCCATATCTCCTCCACCCAATATAGCTGTTTTGATTTTTTCCTTCTTTGTTTTTTCTGCTTTTATCTCTTTTATGGCCGTTGGTTTTTCTGTTTTTTCATATGGGATTGAGATTCCAGCAAAGATGTTCTCTTTTGTTTGGAATTTAGCTAGTGTGACCATGTGTTTTATCTTCAGGACAGCTATGAAATCATATATTGATATTAGGATTAAGAGTACAAATGCAGCAAACAAATTAATTACTGGAACAAATATTGCAGCTAACCCGCCATAGATAAACAACTCTGTTAGGTTTTGTATTATCTTATTTTGTTTAAATATCTTGTACCACCCGAATATGATTGCTAATGGAAAAGCAATGTACTGATTCAGAAAAGCAGAGAATGCAACAGATAAACAGAGTGTGACAGCTAGAAAGAACCATACTTTCCAAAATATGCTTTTTTTGAAGCGAATAATTATTAACATTAGGATCGTTCCAATAATTATGGCAAGAAATATAAAAACAAACGAACTCTTTTGCTCTAATGGCGGTCTTTCAATATTGTATGGTAAAGAAATAAATTCTACTTTTCCTGTTTCTACTAGTAATTTGTGATTTATATATGAGTTAGTAATAGCCAAGCCAATAATCTGAGAAATAAAGAAAATGGATATTAATATTATGTTTATTTTTAAAGAGTGTTTCATAGAAAAGTAAAGTTACCTCTATTATTTAAAGTTAACTTTTATTAAGGAATTGTTTTGTACTTTACACTGACTAGAAACCATTCAATAGACAGAATCAATAGGGCTAATATAAACATTATCCATGAAAGATCTTTAGAGAGTTTTTTTTCTTTCATCATTGCAATTTCTTTAAATGTTTTTTTTAGCATTTCTTTGTTATCTGCGTTAAAGTATTTGCCACCTGTTTGATTTGCAATCATCTTTAGGCTTTCTTCATCCAATTGTGAGGAGAATCCTATTGTATTTGTACCCCCTCCTTCTCTCGTTCCAACACCTATTGTATAGACTATGCTTTCTTTTGATTTAACATAGTCAAGTGCATCTTCTACGGGGGTTCCTATATTGCTTTGCCCATCTGTTAGCAATATTATGATTTTTTTATTTTCTTCGTCAAAGATATTAACAGCTGTGATTAAAGCATCTCCTATGTTTGTCCCACCAATTTTTTTTACCTTTATTGATTTTATTGCATTTTTGATATCTTCTTTTTTTGTTGTAGGGTTTATATCAATAAAGATATCTCCGGCAAAAGAGATAATTCCAATTTTTGATTTTTCACTAACAGAGTCAACGAAGGATATGGCAGACTCTTTTGCAGATTCAAGCCTATTTGGTTTGAAATCATCGGCTAACATACTTGAGCTACTATCAATTGCTATTACATAGTCATAGTTAGGTGCTTTTCCATGGTACCAGATTACTGGATTGCTCATTGAGAGGATTAATAGACTGTATGCTGTAGTTCTTAGAGCCAAAAGAAAAATATTTTTGTTAAGTAATAAGCCCCTGTATGGTTTTGTTAACAAAAGGCCTTTAGAGACTCTTTCTATTGCTTCAAAGTTTGAAAATCTCAAAGCAAGGTTTCTCTTTCTTTTTAGAGTGATAAGGTGGAGTGTAATAAGAAATGGAACAACTAAGAAGAGCCATAACAATTTAGGTTCGTTAAATGCTATCTCCATTTTCTAATCCTCTCTTTAAAGAATAATAGGATAGGATTTACAAAATCCTCATTTGTGGTTAAGGAAATAAATCCAGAACCAGTTTTTTCAAAAAGACTTTTTAAGTACAGCTCGTTTCTTTTAACATGGTTTCTAAATGCTTTTTTTATCTTCTCAGGTTGTATTATTATTTGTTTTCTTGTGAATGGGTCTTCTAGTATGAGTTGTGTGTCTGTCTCTGGTAAAACCTTGTCTCTTGGGTCTCTAATCATTATTCCTACTACATCAAATTTTTTTGCTGCTATTCTTAGATATCTTTCCCAGTTTCCCTTTAGTCCAATAAAGTCAGATATTATTATTATAAGTGAGAAGGGTTTAAAGAACTCTAATGAGAACTTGAGTGTATTTGCAAGGTCATAACCACCACCATATGAATTAATATTGACAAGCGCTTTTGATAATAGGTAAAATTGTTTTTTTCCTGGTTCAGGATATACTTTTTCTTTGATTTTATCACTAAATGTAATAAAACCAAGATGATCACCTGCTTCTAGGATAGCATATCCCAGAGAAACAGCAACTTCTGCCGCATATTCATTTTTTAGTTTTTCAGTGGTTCCATATACCATTGAAGAACTTGTGTCAATCAGTAAGGCAACATTCAATTTACGCTCTTCTTCATAGCTTTTCATAAGGAGTTGGTTTGTTCTCATACTTGCTTTCCAGTCTATCCTACTAGCATCCTCTCCGGGAGTGTATTCTCTATACTCCGTGAACTCTAGCCCTCTTCCTTTGAAACCACTCCTATATCCTCCAATAAAGTGGGATTTCACCAATGCTTTTGTAATAATCTCTAATTTCCTGATAGCTGGCTTTAGTGATATCTTTAATTTAGCCATTTTATGGAATAGGCACCTTAGAAAGGATTTCGGTTATGATATCATCTGTTTTTATCCCTTCTGATTGTCCCTCATAATTTAGAAGAATTCTATGCCTTAGGACAGAATGAGCAACATTTTTTACATTTTGTGGCGTAACAAATGTTTTTCCCTTTATCAGAGCATTTGCTTTGGACGCAATAAATAATCCAATAGATGCTCTTGGTGATGCTCCGTATTCTATGTACTGCCCGTATTTTATTTTGTATTTTTCTGGATTTCTTGTTGCATCTATTATTCTTACAATATATTCTTCTATCTTCTCACTTAGGTAGACCTCCTTTGTCATTCTCTGCATCTCTATAATCCTATTCGGTGTGACAACTGGCTTTAGACGGAAATCCTCGAAGTTATAGAGGGTAACATTTTTCTTTATTAGCGTTTTTTCTTCATCTAGTGAGGGGTAGCCCATATATATTTTTAATAGGAACCTGTCAATCTGAGCTTCTGGGAGAGGATAAACACCTGCACTTTCTATTGGGTTTTGCGTTGCCATAACAAAGAATGGGTCTTCTAGCTTGAAAGTTTCTTTTCCTATGGTTACTTGCCTTTCTTGCATGGCTTCTAGCATAGCAGATTGGGTTTTTGGAGGCGCCCTGTTTATTTCATCTGCAATAATAAAATTAGCGAATATAGGTCCTTTGATGATATAAAATCCTCTTGTTTTGTCGTAAGCTGTAATTCCTGTGATGTCGGTTGGTAACAAGTCAACAGTGAACTGTATCCTTCTGAATTTACCACCACATACAGCTGCTAGCGATCTGATTAGTAGGGTTTTTGCTATTCCAGGGACACCTTCTACTAACACATGCCCATTACAAAGCAAGCCTGTGAGAAAGCTATCAATCGCTTTTTGCTGGCCGACTACAATTTTTGATATTTCTTTTTTTATATTTTCTATATCTTTTTGATATCTTTTTACATCCTTTTTTATCATTATTTTTTTATTTTTTTTATGTTTATAAATAAATTATTAATAACTCTCTAATAGCAAAAACGATAGTTTTAAATAATTATTTAATGAAGTATTTCTTATGAATCTCTTTAAAAAGAAAAAATTAAAAAAGCATAGAAGGATTTCAAGGAGAGAGATATTAAAAAGAAAGGCACTTATCAGGTTAGGAAAACTTAATCTTAGAAAAAAGAATTGCGAGGATATGTTATCTAAGATACTAAGGGACTTTTTTTCTGATGCACTTAAGATAAGGTACGAGTTTACATATGAAGAATTGATTCGAGAGTTAAAGAATAAGAAGATAGGAAAGAACCGAAAGAATCAAATAGTAACAATTTTAGAGGAACTTAATAATATTGAGTTTACAAAAAATAGACTTTCTGCAAAGGACATTAGACTTTTTAAGGATAGGATATCACAACTTATCCGTTTTTTTTGAAAATCAATCATTTCTATTGTTTTTTAGTTTAGATAAGTATAATTCTAATTTTATTTGTCAAAATAAGTATTATTTACAGGTTTTGGTTCTTATAAGGACATAATATTCTTTTTTTGTTTTTTGTTCTCTAAAGCTAAAGAAAAAATTTTATATAAAAGGGTTAATTATCAAATAGGAATTGGGGGTGTTTTATGCAAGAGTATTTTGATGAGGTAAAAAAAGCTAAAATAGGGGAGATAGTGCCAATTTACAAGGTGTTAGAAGGTTCTTTTGATTCTTTTGATTTCTTTGCTAAGATTTCAAATTATGGAAGGAAGAAATATTCTGTTTTGTTCGAATCAGCAGATATAGTGCCGAAATACGGGGAATTAAGCCTTGGTAGTGCTTCTCCTTGTTTGGTGCTAAGAGGATTTAATGAGGACTTCGAGATAAGAGCATTAAATAGGTTAGGGAAAAAGATTATAAGGCTCTTAAAAAAGGATCTTGGTTTCTGTGATAAACTATCTTTTAAGCAAGACCTAATTAAAGGGAAATTAACGCCAAAGAGGAAAAGGGTTTCTGAGGAGCAGAGGCTAAGATTGAAGACCCATATGGATATTATAAGGGCTGTGGCTTTTAAGTTTAAGCCAACTAGGAAGCCATTTATCCCTTATTGTGGTCTGTTTGGGGCGATTAGCTATGATTTTATTAATCAATTTGAGGATTTACCAAAGAATAAACAGGATATGCTCAATAATCCAGATTATGAGTTTTACTTTCTTGATAATCTTTTTTTAATAGACCACAAAAAGAGCAGAGCGTATCTAATAGCTAATGCATTGATTACAGATAATAACAAGGAGGAGATATATACTGAGTGTATAAAGAAGATTCAGGCTTATGAGAAACTGTTAAAAAAGAAGACTCCTAAGCCAAGAAGGTTTAAGCCTATAAAACAAATGATTGAAACAGATACACCCAGAAAAGATTATGAAAAGGTTGTGTCAAGGATAAAGGAACATATTCTAGAAGGAGATGTTTTTCAGGCTGTTGTTTCTAGGACAATTGTAACTAACTATAATTCTGAGCCCCTTGATATATACAAGAAGCTGCGTGACTTAAATCCTTCCCCTTATATGTTTTATATTAATCTAACAGATGGCATCTTGTTAGGAGCTTCTCCTGAGATGGCGCTACGGGTTCAGGGTGAGCAGGATAAGATAGTTGAGATAAGACCAATAGCTGGAACAAAACCAAGGGGGCTTATCACTGAGAATATAGACCCAGACCTGGATTCTAGATATGAGGTGGAGCTAAAGATAGATACTAAGGAATTAGCAGAACATACAATGCTAATAGATCTTGCTAGGAATGATGTTGCGAGGATATCAGAAACAGGCACAAGATTTTGTAATGAGCCATTTATTGTTGAAAAGTATTCTCATGTACAACACCTGGTTTCTAATGTAAGAGGTATTCTAAAGAGAGACCTAGACGCTCTGCATGCATATATTGCTACGATGAATATGGGGACATTAACAGGATGTCCGAAAGTAGAGGCAATGAGGTTAATAAGGATGTATGAAAAGAATAAACGAGGTTTTTATGGCGGCTCTGTTGGTTATGTAACTCCTAGTAAAGATATGGATACCGCTATTGTGATAAGGTCTATGTTCTTAAAGAACAAGAAGGCATATATAAGGGCTGGGGCTGGTATAGTGTATGACTCAGTACCAAAGAACGAATTCTATGAAACAGAAAAAAAGGCAAAGGCATGCCTGAGGGCTATTAAGTTGGCAGGTGGTTTAAAGTGAGGGTATTTTTTATAGATAACTTTGATTCCTTTACTTATAACTTGGTTGATGAATTCAGAAAGAGGAATTGTGAAGTGTTAGTTTATAGGAATAACATAGACCTTAAGCTTGCAAGGGAAATTATAAAAAAATTTAAACCAGATTTGATTGTTATTTCTCCTGGTCCTGGAACACCGAAGGATGCTGGCGTTTCAAATGATATCATTAGAGAGTATCACCAAGAGGTGCCTATATTTGGTGTTTGTTTAGGCCACCAATGTATTATAGATGTTTTTGGGGGTAGGATTGATAAGGCAATAGAGACTGTTCATGGTAAACCGTCAAAGATAAAGCATGATAATGTAGGAATATTCCATGGGGTAGAAAACCCATTTCAGGCTGGAAGATACCATTCTTTGATTGGTTATGATATACCCTATTGTTTGGAGATATCTGCGAGAACAATTGATAAGGAGCTTGTTATGGCAGTCAGGCATAAGGATTGTATGGTAATAGGTGTTCAATTCCATCCAGAGTCTATTCTTACCCCTGTTGGGGGATTGATAATATCTAATTTAATTAATCTGATAAAAAGGAAGTGATGAGGATGATTAAGGAAACGATTCAAAAGTTAGTTAATGGAGAAAACCTTAATACCCAAGAAGCAGAAAATGCAATGGAAGAGATTATGTCTGGTAAGGCTACAGATGCCCAGATTGCTGGTTTTTTAGTTGCTTTAAGACTGAAGGGGGAAACAATAGATGAGGTTGCTGCTCTTGCAAAGGTTATGCGTAAGAAGGCTACGAGGATAAGACCAAAAAATCATTCTAGGCTTGTTGATGTTGTCGGTACTGGGGGTGATAAGTCAGGTACATTTAATATATCCACTGTTTCATCTTTTGTTGTTGCTGGTGCTGGTGTTCCTGTAGCGAAGCATGGAAATAGGGGTGTAAGTTCAAAATGTGGTTCAGCAGACCTCTTAACAGCATTAGGCGTGAGGATCGATTTAGAACCAAAAATCGTAGAGAAATGCATTAGTGATGTAGGGATAGGATATATGTTCGCTCCGAAGTTTCATGGAGCAATGAAATATGCTATTGGCCCAAGAAGGGAGTTGGGTATAAGGACTGTTTTCAATATTTTGGGTCCTTTAACTAACCCAGCAGAAGCTCCGTTTGAATTAATGGGTGTTTTTGATGAAGGTTTAGTTGAGCCTCTGGCTGAGGTTCTTGGTAAGCTGGGTTGTGAACATGCTGTTGTTGTTCATGGTAATGGTTTGGATGAGATTACAATAGAAGCTGATACCTTTGTTGCAGAATACAAAGAAAACCATATTACCACATACAATATTAAGCCTACTGATTTTGGAATCAAGCTTTCTCCAATAGAAGAGATAAAAGGAAACAATCCTGAGGAGAATGCTAAGATAGCATTGGATATTCTAAGTGGAAAAGAAAGAGGGGCTAAGAGAGATGTGGTTTTATTAAATGCTGGAGTGGCACTTTATGCGGCAGATAAGGCAAATGATGTCAAAGAAGGAATTGAATTGGCAAAGCAGTCTATCGATTCAGGGATGGCTTTAGAAAAGCTAAATCAGTTAAAAGAGTTTACCAATATGTATTAGGCAAATTGCTAGATTTTTGAAATGATATTAAATAAAATCATAACTTACAAAAAAAAAGAGGTAAAAAAGAAAAAAAAAGAACTTCCTTTAACCAAGATAAAAAGTAATCTAAAGGAATCAAATAGAGATTTTAAACTTTCTATCTCAAAGGGATTTAATTTAATAGCTGAGATAAAGAAAGGTTCTCCCTCGGAGGGCATAATCAATAGAGATTTCAATTTAGAAAGAATATCTAGGATTTACAATAATAACAAATATGTTAAGGCTATATCTGTTTTGACAGATAAAAAATTTTTTTTTATGCATTCCTCTTTTTTATCTATTGTAAGGACATTAACAAGTAAACCTATATTGAGAAAGGACTTTATAATTGATGAATATCAGGTTTACGAAACAAGATATCTTGGTGGAGATGCTGTTTTACTGATTGCAAGGTTATTAAGTATAGGTGAAATGAATAGATTTATTTCTATTGCTAGAAGATATTCTATGGATTGTTTAGTTGAGGTCCATAGTCTAGAAGAATTAGAAAAGGTATTAAAGACAAAAGCACAAATAATAGGGATAAATAATCGGAATCTTGATACTCTAAAAATTGATTTAGGGATTACCAATAGACTTCTTGATTATATACCAGAGGGAAAGATTGTTATCGCGGAGTCGGGTTATAATACAAGTAAGGATATAAGTAGAATAAGGGACAAAGTTAATGGAGTGCTAATTGGGACATCATTTTTGAAATCAAAAGATATAAATAAGAAGATAAATAGTATAATGCAATATAAAAGATGAAAATTAAAATAGCTCCCTCTATATTATCTGCAGATAGGACTAGACTCCAGGAGGAGGTTAATGAGGTTGAGCAATATGCTGATTTGTTGCATATAGATGTTATGGATGGAAAATTTGTTCCTCCGAAGACCTTTACACCAAAAGAGATAAAAGCTTTGAAAACAAGACTAATAAAGGATGTGCATCTTATGGTTGTTGAACCTGAAAATAGTTTTATTTCAGATTTTATAGATGCAGGGGCTGGTATTGTGACAATACACTTGGAGGCATGTAGGGATATTAGAGGTGCAATAAATATGATAAAGGATAGAGGGATTAAGGTTGGTGTTTCAATAAACCCTCCTACACCTTTAAGGACATTGCTGCCTTATGTTGATGAAATTGATATGGCATTAATCATGTCTGTTAATCCAGGCTATGCTGGCCAGAGCTTTATTCCAAGTGTTTTATCTAAGGTGAGAGAGTTAAGAAAGCTAAGAGAAAAACTTGATATACAGATAGACGGTGGAATAAATAAGGATACAATTAAGCTGGCTGTTGAGGCTGGAGCAAATATAATTGTTGCTGGCTCTGCTATATTTAATAGCAGAGATAGGAAAAAAGCCATTGAAGAGCTTAGAAGAGCAGCTGAACATGGTTAAGGTAAAAATATGTGGGATAACAAATAAAAAAGACGCATTAAAGGCAATCAATTTTGGAGCAGATTATGTTGGATTTTTAGTGGAAATAGATTTTGCTGAAGATAAGGTAACAAGAGAGAAGGCAAAAGAGATTATAGGTGTATTGCCTACTAATGTAAAATCAGTTTTTGTTACTTATTTGCAGAAAGCCGAACCGATTGTTGAGATAGCTAGGATGATAAGGCCTGCTGTTATACAATTACATAACTATATAGCTCTTGGGGAGATTATGAAAATAAGGAAACTATTACCAAGAATAGAACTTATTAAGGCTGTGTCTGTTTTGGATGGTAAATCAATAACAGAAGCAAAGAAATTTGAAAGATATGTTGATTTTATCTTACTTGATACAAAGATAAAAGGAAAGAAAGGAGGGACTGGTAAGGTTCATGATTGGAATCTTAGTGCAAAAATAGTTAAAGAGGTAAAAAAACCTGTATTTTTGGCAGGTGGTTTAAACCCGGAAAATATAAAAAAGGCTATAATGGAAGTAAGGCCTTATGGTGTTGATACGAATTCAGGAGTAAAGCTAAGAGCAAGAAAGAAAAGTTATAAGAAGCTTAGAAGGTTTATAGAAAGAGCTAAAAGTTTAGGTGGTTAAAAAATGACTAAAGGTAGGTTTGGAAGTTATGGTGGAGTATATGTTCCAGAGACATTAATACCTGCGTGTAAAGAGCTTGAATGTGCTTTTAATAGATACAGGAAAGATAAAAAATTTAATGAAGAATTAAACAACCTTCTTGTAAAATATGCTGGTAGACCAACACCTTTGACTTTTTGTGAGAATCTTTCAAAAAGGCTTGGATGTAAGATTTATCTTAAACGGGAGGATTTAGCTCATACTGGTGCACACAAGATAAATAATGCTCTTGGCCAAGCACTATTGGCTAAATATATGGGCAAGACAAGAGTGATAGCAGAAACCGGAGCAGGTCAGCATGGTGTAGCAACAGCTACTGCTGCAGCAAAGCTTGGATTGAAGTGTGAAATCTATATGGGTAGTGTAGATATTGAAAGACAAAAACCAAATGTTTTTAGAATGAAACTTTTAGGGGCTAAAGTAAATCCAGTGGTTTCTGGTGGGAAGACACTAAAGGATGCTATAAATGAGGCATTAAGGGATTGGACAACAAATGTAAGGACAACACACTATCTTTTAGGTTCTGTTTTAGGTCCACATCCATACCCAGAGATGGTTGCATATTTTCAGTCAATAGTAGGTAAAGAGACAAGGAGACAAATAGTAATGGAAGAGGGGAGGTTACCGGATGCTATTATTGCCTGTGTCGGTGGAGGTTCTAACTCTATAGGCATTTTTAAGAGTTTTATTAGGGATAGGAAGGTGAGGTTAATCGGGGTTGAGGCAGGCGGCCTGGGTATAAATACAGGAAAGCATGCTGCAAGGTTTTCTGATAAAAAACTCGGTAGGTTAGGTATCCTTCATGGTACAATGACTTATGTATTGCAAGATAAATTTGGGCAGATATATAACACCCACTCAATATCAGCTGGACTTGATTATTCAGCTGTTGGCCCAGAACATGTTTTTTTAAGAGATATGGGGCGTGCTGAGTATTATTATGCTACGGATAAGGAGTGTCTACAAGCATTTAAGATATTGAGCGAAGATGAAGGCATAATTCCAGCTCTTGAATCTGCTCACGCTGTTGCTTATCTAATAAAGAATGCAAAAAAATTCAAAGATAAGCTTATTATCATAAACCTAAGTGGAAGAGGGGATAAAGATATTTATGTGGCTGCCAGAGGCTTAGGTGTAAAGATAGATTAAAAGATTTTATGGTATTAAGGATAACAAGTTTTTTAAAATTATCAGATTTCTTTTTCTTTCTATGAAGAGGGATCTCACAGAGGGGAGTATAGTAAAGACTATGGTAATAACGGCAGTACCTATGATTCTGGCTCTTTTGCTTCAAACTGGCTTTAATGTTGTTGATGCTATCTATGTTGGTCATATTAGTGCAGAAGCAATCGCAGCTGTTTCATTGGCATTTCCGATAATGTTTTTTGTTTTTGCTGTAGCAGGGGGGATAGGTGTTGGCGCTACTTCATCTATAGCTCAGTTTATTGGAGCAAAGAAACTAGAGAAAGCTGATAATGTAGCCGAGCATGCTTTATTGGCTGGTTTTTGTTTGGGAATATTTCTCAGTATATTTGGTTTAATTTTTGGTAGGAGCATTTTAGGCTTAATGGGGACTAAGCAACTGGTTGAGCTTTCTTTTGAATACTTAAGTATTATTTTTATTGGTGTTCCTTTTATGATTCTATTTGTTATAGGTAATAGTATCTTTAGGGGAGAAGGAGATACAAAAACACCAATGGGTTTTATGATTGTGGCTACTATTATAAATATAATTCTTGATCCAATATTTATTTTTTCTTTTGGTCTTGGTGTCAGAGGAGCTGCCATAGCTACATTAATATCCAATATTGTGGGTACATCCCTTGTCTTTTTTGGTTTCGCAAGAGGAAAATCATTTGTAAAAATTAAGCTAAGTCACTTTAGGTTTGATTCTAAAATCCTGAAGATGATTTTTAGAATTGGTTTTCCAAGCTCTTTGTCTCAGATAAGTATGTCTGTAAGTCTTTTTGTTATGATGAAGATTGTAGGTTATTTTGGAATGTATGCTATTGCTGCTTTTGGTATCATATTTAGGTTAGATAGTATAGCTATTCTTCCTTCTATTGGTCTTATGATGGCTGTGGTGCCTATAGTTGGTCAGAATATTGGAGCGAGGAAGTTTGATAGGGTAGAAAAAACAACCTATATTGGAGCAAGTATTGCAGCAACATTCACAGCCATTGTTGGAATCTGTTTCTTTCTCTTTCCTAAGTTTTTTATATCTTTATTTAATTCTCAGCCAGAGGTCTTAAAATATAGTATGATGTATTTAAGAACGGTAACCTTGACTTACGCTTTTATTGGGGTTAGTATCATTATTGGTGGCTCTTTCCTTGGCTTAGGCAATTCACTTTCAACCTTATTATTAACTCTGTTTAGGGTTATTATACTAGTAATTCCTATTGCTCTGCTGCTCGCGTTTATTTTTAAATTGAAACTTTTAGGGGTGTGGTTGGCTTATGCTATATCAAATGTGCTTGCAGCTCTGTTTTCTTTGTTTTTATTTAAAACAGGAAAATGGAAGAAAAGCCATATAAAGAGGAGAGATATTCCAAGGGCTATTCCTTAATTTTTTCCATTTTTTTTATATATTTGGCTAGGGCTTTTTCCACTTCTTTTTTTAATTTTTCATTTATCCCTAATTTTTCTATTTCATTTTTGATATTTATTTCTGGTTTTTTTGTTAATGAACTTACAAGAATCCTGTTTGCTTTCTTGCATTCTTCTTCTATCCTTTTTGCATATATCGTATTAAACTTTCTGATTGATGGAAATTTAGTTATTGAATCTGCTCCTGCTTTCAATAGCAGACTTATTTCATCTAGGTGTGTTAGCCAAGAACCTGCTATAATCTCCATATGTGGGAATTCTTTTCTTGTCTTTTTTATCCATTCTACATAATATTCAGTTTTAGGTCCTTCTTTGTTTTCAAATATAGTGGCTTTTTGTGGCTTTAGTCTATAGAATGTTATTCTATCAATTTTGTGTTTATTTATGAATTCCTTTAGTGTTTCAAAATCTCCAATTTTTTCTCCTAGGCCTATGATTATTGTTATTGCCTTTTTTAGATTTAATTCATTACAATAAGAGAACATTTTTTCTATTTGCCATAATGGTTTACTTGGACATAGTTTTTCTCTTAGTTTTGGGTTTATACATTCTACAGCACCACAGACTCCTGTTATGTAGGGTTTGAATAATTCCAATTGTTTTTTATTCAGAAATCCGATATTCAGCCATTGTTTTTGCTTTGTTATCTCATAAATATTTTTTATTATCTCAAATAGTTCCAAATCAGAAAAGCTATCACACCCACTTGATAGAAATTCTATTTTCCATTTACATGCTTTACATATTATTGCTTCTGCCAATACAGATGCTTGGCTTCTTCTATCTTTTATGGGGTCTTGATTTGTTTTTTTTGAGGAAAGATAACAGAATGCGCAATCTCTCTTTGAGCAGTACCAGCTTAGGAATATTGCCCTTTCAAAATATGTTTTCTTCATAGTACTAATAAATATTTTTGATTTAAAATATTGCTAGAGAGCCCCTGGGGAGATTTGCACTCCCGACCTGCTGATCTCTTTTTTATTATTTAAATACGAGTCAGCCGCTCTTCTACTAAGCTACAGGGGCATAAGAATCTATTTTTTTATTTGCTTTAATAAATCTTCTTTCTTTGGAAATCTTTTTTGACAAATATTGCAGACTGGTTTTTTGTCTATATATGTTCCTATTAGCTTGTTTAGGAAGGTGGTTTCTATTTTTGAACCGCAAATTGAACATTTCATTTTATCACCATGTTCTTTATTCTTTGTTTTTAGAATATTTCTTAATGTACATACCTGTCACTACTATTTTTTTTGTCATATTTATTGGAAAGGAATGCTTATTTATAAATGCTATTCTTTTGCTTTATTATTAAAAAAATTTATTAATAACAATAAACTTTGCTGTTGTAATGACAAGGATAGCTATAGTAAGGAAGGAGAAGTGTAATTCGTCTGGATGCGGGGGTTATCTTTGTATTAGGGTATGCCCTGTCAATAGGATGGGTAAGGAGTGCATAGTGGAGGGAAGTGATGGAAAGCCTAAGATAAACGAAGAGCTTTGTACTGGTTGCGGGATTTGCCAAAATAGGTGTCCTTTTTCAGCGATTTCTATTATAAATCTACCTAGTGAGTTAAATAAGCCACCTATACACCAATATAGTAAAAATGGTTTTCGCCTCTATAGTTTGCCAACTCCTATTTTTGGTAAGGTGGTTGGAATAATAGGCGCTAATGGAATTGGTAAATCCACAGCAATAAAGATTTTGGCTGGTGTTTTAGAGCCAAACCTTGGTAATTTTGATTCAAAGAGTGTAGATTATAATAGTTTGATTGAGTTTTTTAAGGGTAGTGAGGCGCAATCTTTTTTTGAGAAATTAAAAGATGGAAAAATTAGGGTAAGCTATAAGCCCCAACAAGTTGAGCTGATTCCAAAGAAGATGAAGGGGGTAGTTAATGAATTATTAAGCAGGGTTGATGAAAAGAAGAAATTGAATGAAATCGCAAAGGCATTGGGTATAGAGAAAATTTTGGATAGTGATATAAGTAAAATTTCTGGTGGAGAGTTGCAAAAGGTGGCAATTGCTGCTACAGTTCTGAAGGAAGCGAATGTTTATATTTTTGATGAGCCATCTTCTTATTTGGACGTAAAGCAACGCTTGAAGATTTCTAGGTTCATTAAATCTTTGGCTAATGAAAATACAGCAGTTGTTGTAATAGAACATGATTTGGTGGCTATGGATTATATGGCTGATTTGGTTTATATTATGTATGGGAAAGAGGATTGTTATGGGATTGTCTCTACTGTTCTTAATGCAAAGGTAGGAATTAATACTTATCTAGATGGCTATCTGAAGGAGGGTAATGTACGATTTAGAGATTATAGGATAAGGTTTGAGATAAAACCACCTACAAAGGAAAAGAAAGGAGAAGAATTAGTGAATTGGCCTGATATGGAGAAAAACTTAGGGAGGTTTAAATTAATCGCTAGCAAGGGAAGCATTAATAGAAAGGAGATTGTAGGAGTTTTAGGAGAAAATGGGATAGGAAAGACAACATTTGTCAGGTTATTGGCTGGTGTTGAAGAGCCAGACAAAGGAAAGATAAATTTTAAGTTAAGGATTTCATATAAACCACAGAAGCTTGAGTCTGATTCCGAGGAACTTGTAGCTAGTATTTTAAAAGATGTTATAAAGAATCATTCTGCTGATATAATCAATCCTTTGAAGATAAAGGAATTATACACAAAAAAAATTAATCAATTAAGCGGAGGGGAGCTCCAGAGAGTTGCTGTTGCATTAGCTTTGGGTAAGGATTGTGATTTGATCCTATTGGATGAACCATCAGCGTATTTAGATGTGGAACAACGTTTGGTTGTTTCTAAAGTTATAAAAAATATTGCAGAGAGAAAAGGAATATCTGTAATGGTTGTTGACCATGATTTATTGTTTATAGATTACTTGAGTAATAGACTTATTATCTTTGATGGCGAACCTGCAAGAGAAGGTATAGAAAAAGGACCTTTCTCTATGGAGGATGGAATGAATACCCTTTTAAGAGATTTACAAATAAGTTTGAGGAGGGACCCAGATTCTGGTAGGCCAAGGATAAATAAGCCTGGTTCTGTAATGGATAGAAAACAAAAAGCAGAAGGAAAACTTTATTATGCTTAGGGCTTAAGTTCTTTGTTTATTACTTTAATTATGTTTTAGCCAAAATATTACTCGGGCAAAACTATTCTTCCTTTCTCTTGTTAAGTATTTGCAATAAAGTTATTAATGTTGAAGCATCCCTTCTATCAAGAAATCTACTTAACTCATTTATAAGGTCACGTTGTTTTTCAGTTGCTTCAGTTGGTTTATAATTAAATTTCTCATATTTTTTAGCTATTATCTCCCAGGTTTTAATCAACTTTTCTTTTTCTTCTTTTTTCAAATTCAAATAAAGAGCCATGAGATATAGTTTACTTAACTTGTTTTTATAGTTTTGCCCTGCGTCATACTTCCCTCCCCCACTTCGTATGGGTCGGTTCGGCTAACAGCGATTCGCGGATGTATATGTATATTTTTATGCTTTTCCTTTACTTTCTCCTAAGACAACTCCTGACGCTATTATATGTGCAATTCTTATTGGTTCTGGTATATGGCTTCTCGTGCAGCTTATTTTTATTATCTCTCTTGCTTTATTTAGGTTTATCCCTTTCCTTTGGATGTAAATTTTATTTATTTTTTCTACTTTTCCTGCTTTTTTGATTATTTTATATTTGTTGGATTTGTTTATCTTTTCTAATGTTTCTTTTATCTTTTCATAATCTGGATATTTCCTGATAACGACTATAACAGGTATCTTTGTTTTTTTATTTAATTCTTCTATATCTATGACATTAAACCCCCCTAACGCTATTCCATTAATTAGTATGCACCTTAACTGTGGCTTGAATTTTGATTTGTTTATCATCTCAATAAGCTTTTTTGTTGAGTCATCACCATCTATTCTTACTTTTGTTGTTATAACCCCCTCTAGCAGAGTACCACCCCTGAATATTGTTCCAACCACAAGTATATCGTCATCTGTGAATTTCTTGAATGGAGAATCATCAATTCCTAGTATTCTTATCTCTTTTTTATACATCTTTTTTGTTTTTATGGCTTCTGATTCATAACTCTTAAATATTAAATTCTATTTCTAGTATATAAAATGTGTGGTATCATTGGATATGTAGGGTATAGAAAAGCCGCTCCAGTTTTGCTTGAGGGACTGAAAAGCCTAGAGTACAGGGGTTATGATTCTGCTGGTATGGTTTGCGTAGATGGAAAGGAGGTTTCTGTTAAGAAGGATGTTGGCAGAATTGATGAAGTAGATAAAAAGTTAAAATTTTTAGAGTTAGGAGGTAATATTGGTCTTGCACATTCTAGATGGAGCACACATGGTAGGACAACAAAGGAAAATGCTCATCCCCATTCTGATTGTACAGGTAAGATTTTGGTGGTTCATAACGGCATTATAGAAAATTATGCGGAATTAAAAAGTGAGTTGCTTAAAAAAGGGCATGTCTTCAGGTCAGATACAGACACAGAAGTTATCGCCCACCTTATTGAAGAAGATTATGATGGGGATATATTAGATGCTGTTCTTAGGAGTTTAAAGAGAATTGTTGGTTCTTATGCCTTAGGCATTATTCATGCTGATGAACCAGAGAAAATTATTGCAGCAAGAAATGAAAGCCCTTTGATTATCGGCTTGGGTGATAATGAAAACTTTATCTCTTCTGATGTTTCTGCTATTATAAAACATACCAAGAAGGTTATTTATTTAGACAATAAAGAAGTGGCTGAAGTTAGCATGAATAATGTTCTTGTTTATGGCCTCCAGGGAAATAAGAAGAAAAAAAAGATTGAAAGAATAGACTGGAGTATAGATGAGGTTCAGAAACATGGATTTAAACATTTCATGTTAAAGGAGATATTTGAGCAACCAAGAGCAATAACTGAGACGATAAGCGGAAGAATAACAAGTTATGATATAGCTATTGGTGATGAGATTGGGCTTAGCGAAGAGGATATTAAAGATATTAAGAGAATAGTAATCGTGGCTTGTGGGACAAGTTGGCATGCGGGTCTTGTGGGGGAGTTTATGATTGAAGAGTTAGCAAGAATTCCAGTAGAGGTTGAATATGCTTCTGAATTTAGGTATAGGGATCCAATAATAGATGAAGGTACGGTAGTGATTCCAATATCGCAGAGCGGAGAAACAGCTGATACCCTTGCTGCTTTGAGAGAAGCTAAAAAAAGAGGGGCTAAGATATTATCTATTGTTAATGTCAGGGGATCTTCTATTGATAGGGAATCTGATATTACAATATATACAAGAGCTGGACCTGAAATAGGAGTGGCATCTACTAAGGCATTTACATCTCAATTGGTTGTTTTGTATCTTATTACTATATATTTTGGGAAGGTCAGAGGTATATTACCAAAAGAGCAAGTTTCAAATAGGGTAAGAGACCTTAGAATGATTCCGTTACAGATGCAAGCTGTTCTTGATAAGAGTGACTATATCTTATTGCATGCAAAGAAATTTTATGAAAAGTCAAATGCACTTTATCTTGGTAGGGGGATAAACTATCCAATAGCTCTTGAAGGGGCTTTAAAGCTAAAGGAAGTAAGCTATATCCATGCAGAGGGATATCCAGCAGCTGAGATGAAGCATGGCCCTATAGCTTTAATTGATAAAGATATGCCTGTGGTTGTTATTGCAACAAAGGATAATAGGACATACAAGAAGGTAATAAGCAATATAGAGGAAGTAAAGTCAAGAGGAGGAGTTGTTATTGCTATAGAGAGTGAGGGTGATAATGAAGTCAGAAAAATTGTTGACCATAATTTATTTATACCAAAGAACTCATATATATTAACACCTGTTTTGGCAGTGATTCCCTTGCAATTATTCGCTTATTATATAGCTGATTTGCGGGGATGTGATTGTGATAAGCCAAGGAATTTGGCAAAGAGCGTTACTGTAGAATGAAATTCAGAAAGGCAACACCAAATGATGCTATTGGAATAGCTACTGTACTGAAGGAGTGTTATAATATAAAGTCTATTAAGGAAGGAGTTGAGGTTTTTAAGAACGAGGTTCTAAAGCAATATAACTACATTGTTGCTGATGATAATGGAAGGATTGCTGGATTAGTGACATGGCAGATGCATGGTTTACCCAAACATCAGCTATGTGAACTTGATAGGATTGCTGTTTTGCCAGAATATAGGGGGAGGGGCGTGGGTAAGGCTTTGTTTAATGCTTTAGTTAAAGATGCTGATTCCGCTTATAGAAAATATGGATTCAGGTTGAGAAAACTCTATTTATTAACTCATAAATCAAATAAGGGGGCTCAAGCATTCTATAAAAAACTTGGTTTTAAACATGAAGCAACTTTGAAGGACCATTATTATAAGGGAGAAGATGAATTTGTGTTTAGTATGTTTTTTGATTCAAAGTAAAAACAAAACTTATAAAAATATCAAATACTAGGGCTTTTGTATGGAAAAACCAAAAGCGGATTATTTGTTTGAAATAAGTTGGGAAGTCTGCAATAAGGTTGGCGGGATATACACAGTAATAGAATCCAAGGCAGCAACTATGTATGTGCTGTATGGAGATAAATATTTCTTGATTGGGCCTTATTTTAAAGATGAGGCATTAGTGAGGTTTAGCGAAGAGAAATGTCCACCTGAGATAGAGAGGATTTTTGCTAAACTTAAGAATGAAGGTGCGAGATGTCATTATGGTAAGTGGAGGATAGATGATGTTGAAATTAATACAATTTTAGTGGACTTCTCTAATCTTCTGGTAAAAATAAGAGACATAAAAAAACAACTTTTCCAAAATAAGAGATTTGTCAATAAAGAGCTTGATAGCTACATTGTTTGGGGTTATATTGTTGGGAGATTCTTAGAAGAAGCAAAGAATATTTTAGATGGAAAATTAGTAGCTCATTTTCATGAGTATCTTTGTGGAGCAAGTATAATTTACTTAAAAAGAAAAAATGTAAGTATTCCTGTTGTTTTTACAACTCATGCTACTTATTTAGGTAGGATAATAGCATCATCTGGGTTAGAGTTATACAATCTAATCAAGAAGATTAAACCAGAGAGGGAAGCATGTAGATATAAGATTGAGGATAGGTATATTCTAGAGAGGGAATCAGCACTTAGCTCTACTGTTTTTACTACTGTGTCTGAGATTACTGATTTAGAGGCAAGATATATCCTTGGTAGAAAAGCAGACCTAATATTGCCAAATGGGTTGAATATTGCTAGATTTCCGAGTCTTGAGGTAAGAGCAATAAATCATGCTCAGTCAAAGAAAAAATTATTGGAGTTTGTAAAAATTTTCTTTTTTCCATATTATAAATTTGATACAAATAATTCTTTACTCTATTTTATTTCAGGTAGATACGAGTTTAGAAATAAGGGTATTGATGTTTTTATAAAAGCTCTAGGGAAACTGAACAACATGTTGAAGAAAGAGAGGGATGGTAAGACAATAATTGTTTTTCTTTGGATACCTGCGAAGGTTAATGGAATAAACATAAATCTTTTACAGAATAAAATAAATTATGATAGTATCAAGGCTTTTGTTTTTGATTCATTGTCTGAGTTAAGAGATAAGATTATAGAATCTATTCTTAACCAAAAGTTACCTACTATAAGGAAACTTTTTGGAAGTGATTTTCAGTATGAAATGAAAAAGAGGATGATAAAATTTAAGAGAAGAGGGAAACCTATAATGGCAACCCATGATGTAGTGGATGGAAACGATAAGATACTGAAGGCATTAAGGAAGGAGGGTCTGAATAATTCAACACATGATAAGGTTAAGGTTATATATTATCCTGTATACTTGAGTGGAACTGATGGTTTAATAAATATGGGTTACTATCAAGCAGCGATAGGTTGCCAGTTGGGTGTATTTCCGTCTATTTATGAGCCATGGGGGTACACACCATTAGAAACAACAGCTCTAGGTGTTCCCTCAATTACTACTGATTTGTCTGGCTTTGGGCTTTATATTCAAAAGAGATTCAAGAGGCATAGAGGATTATATATTTTAAAGAGGAATGGGGTAGCTGATAGTGAGGCAGTTAATAGTTTGGCAGAGTATCTTTTTGAGTATTCTAGATTAAGTAGAGAGGAAAGAATAAAAAGGAAATTAGAAGCTAAGAGGATAGCAGACTTAGCAGATTGGAGGTTTCTTGTTTCTAATTATGTTAGAGCACATAATCTTGCATTAGCTCTATTGAAATAATATTGACTATAATAAATGTTAATAAGAAACTATAGGAAGTTAATTGGAAAGAATGATTTGAGAAAGAAAGCACTAAAATTAATTGATTCTGGTTTGAGTTCCGTTTTGTCCGAAAATGTTATGAATAAAAAAATATCTTTTGACAAAGCTAAGGAAACTTTGTTCATAGCCGATTATAGGGGTAGGGGTTATAAGATTGAGTTAAAAAAATATGGAAAAATAGTGCTTATTGGGTTTGGTAAGGCTTCTTTATCTATGGCAAAGAGATTAGAGGTGCTTATTGGTAATAGGATAAACTCCGGAGTAATAATTTCTGTAATTAAAGGGGTACCTAGTAATAAGAGGGTGAAGGTGATAAGAGGAACACATCCTTTACCATCTTTGCAGAATCTTAGAGCTACAAAAGAAATTATTAACTTGATAAAGAAGCTAAGTAAAAATGATTTGGTGATTTCTTTGGTTTCTGGTGGTGGCTCTTCTCTACTTTTTTATCCTACTGTTAGTATTAAGAAGTACATAGAAATTGTAGAGCGTGCTTATAAATCTGGGATTAGTATAAGAGAGCTTAATAAAATTAGAATTGGTTTGTCTAGGGTGAAAGGAGGAAAGTTAGCTAGGTTTACTAAGGCAAAAATTGTTTCTTTGATATTTTCAGATGTTGTTGGAGATGATTTGTCTATTATTGCATCTGGTCCTACTGTGGGGAGGGGACTTAGTAATGTAGAAAATATTCTTATATTAAACAGCAAGATAGCTTTAGATGTTATGAAAGATATGGCTCTTTCTTTTGGCCTTAAGCCGGTTTTTTGTTTGGATAGGGTAAAGGGGGAAGCAAGAAATGTTGGGAAAATGCTATTGAATTTCTTTATTAAGAAAAGAGCAAAATGTTTGCTTTTTGCTGGAGAAACCACAGTCAGGGTTTTAGGTAATGGAAAAGGGGGACGCAATCAGGAGCTTTGTTTGGGAGTTATTAATGAAATATCAAAATTAGAATCTACTGTATTGGTCTCAATTGGAACAGATGGGAGAGATGGACCTACAGATGCAGCTGGAGCTGTTGTTGATAATTACTCTTTATCTAAGGCAGAGAAATTAGGTTTAGATTATAAGAGTTATCTTATGAATAATGATTCTTATTCTTTCTTTAATAAAATGGGGGACCTTGTAATAACAGGACAGACAGGAACAAATGTAGCGGATATAGGAGTTATTATCAGAAGTTAGTTATTATTGATATTCTTTATAAATATTTTTTAAATCTTTTATTTTTTTTCATTTCTTCTACAAGTTCTTTTACTTTTTGTGCTCTATTTTTTGGAATAACCATAACAGAGTCTTTTGTGCTTACTATAATAAGGTCTTTTATATCATATGTAGCAACAAGGTTGTCTCCCCAGATTATACAATTTTTTGTATTAAGACCAAAGTGTTTTCCAATTACCACATTCCAATCTTTGTCTTTCTGGTGTATTCTTTCCATTGCTCTCCAATCACCAATATCATCCCACTTCATATTTGCCTCTATTACTATTGTGTTTTTTGCTTTTTCCATTACACCATAGTCTATTGATACTTTTTTGAGATTTTTGAATTCTTTTTTGGCTATTTTCTTATTAAAATTGTTTTTTTTTATTTTTCTTAATGCAAGATATAGCTCTGGCATGTGCTTCTTTATAGCTTCTAACATAACTGAGCATTTAGAAACAAACATTCCTGAGTTCCATAGATATTCTCCAGATTTGAAAAAGACTTTTGCTGTTTTTATATCTGGTTTTTCTTTGAACCTTCTAATCTTATAGGCCTTAATTTTATTTACTTTTACTGGTTTTCCTTTTTGTATATAGCCAAAGCCAGTATGGGGTTCTGTTGGTTTGATTCCTATTAGAACAATGTAATTCTCATTTGCTAAGTCAATAGCAAATTTAACATGTTTCAGATATTCATTTTTACTTTTGTAGGTATGGTCTGTTGTCTCAATAAACATTATTGCATCTCCTTGTTTTTTTGTAATATATGAGGCACTAAGACCTATAGCTGCTGCTGTGTCCTTGGCTATTGGCTCTATTACATAGTTGACATTTGGTAATGTTTTTCTTATGTGTTTTGCTAGCTTTTCGTTTGTTGAAATGTATATGTCTTTTTTACTAAATAAGGGTTTTAACCTCTCTATCGTTTCTTCCACCATACTTCTATTAGAAATAATTTTTAGGCATTGTTTTGGGTTTGTTTCCCTTGATTTTGGCCAAAACCTTTCTCCTTTGCCACCAGCCATAATTACAGCGACTATCATGTTCTTACCTCTTTTGCTGTATTATTTAAATTTTACTTAATTTTTTATCTTCTTAATCTATCTAACAAATAGCCTCTTTTCTTAAAAAATTCCTTTGCTTGTTTTTTTATTAGGGGTTCTGTTTTGTTTGTTTCTATATTCTGTGTTTCTTCTATGAATGTATATACCCTACCGAACCATATTGGGACAAGGGATTTTATTATAAGACTTCTTATTCTTTTGTTCTTTTTGAATGCTATTATATAGTCGTAGATTATCTTTGCCCACCATTTATTTTCAATTTCTATATCTTTTTTTACCATGTTAATTAACTTGTTGTAATCTTTTTTTTCTAGACACTTTTTTATAACCCCTTTATTTTTTATAACCCCTTCTTTAAATCTCATTTCTGTTGCTTCTTTATCTACTGAAAATTTTTGTACTTTCTTTGTTTTTTTTCTTCCTATGATTTTTGTTTCTTTTACCTTTTTTAGCTCCCTTAATTTTTCATAGTTGTTGGTGATGATGGTGAACAGAGTGTCTGTAACCTGTCTAAACATCGGACTTAGTGTTTTTGCTGGGTCTTTTACATTATGAATCTTACTTCCAAGTAAAAGTTGGCATATCTTTAGCTTTCCAAGTATAGCATTAGCGCTCATAAATATATCTATGCCAAAAAAATTTACATTCTTTGACCATTTGCATTTTAGCCAATGGTCTACAGCATTTCTAGAAAAAGCAAAATCCCCTCCAATTGGCTGTCTTATATCTTTACAGAATACTCCATATATTAAGGGATAGCATATATGTTTTGTTATTGAGCCATCATATTTGTATCTATTGTATATTGGTGTAGCATAATCATACTTGTATTTTTCTATTGCATCAATTTGCAGTTTTACCCAGCTTGGATTTATGCTTCTTAAATCCGAGTCATTAATGATGTTATACTTTGCTTCTAGTATCTTACTTTCTTTGAAGAATAATTTAAGGACAGTCCCCTTTCCTGTAGTTCCTGGAGGTGAAATTAAGACTCTTTTTTTTGTTATTGTGTTTGTTTCAAGAAATTTTTTTGTTGTATCATCCGTACTGCCACCGTCCATGTTTATTATCAAGCATCTCTTTTTTTTGTGGTATCTTTGTAAGCCAGCATCAATTTGTCTTGTAACAAATGATATTGTTTTTTCATTGTTGAAAGAAGGTATGCCTGCTATTATATCAAATTTTCCCATCTTAATTCTTGTGTTTTATAATTTTGTATTGCATGTTTTTATAGCATTCATAAGTCTGTGGGCTATTTTTATTTGTGAATAATTTTTAATAACTTGTTCTTTGTTTTTTTTAATAATCTTGTTGTTGTAGAAAACTCTTTTAATTTTCATTAGTGTTTTTTTATTGTTTTCTATTACTCTATTTTTGAATTTTTCATCTTTGAGTTTTAAGGATAGCCTTAGTTTTTCTTTTAGATTATTGATATCTTTGAAGTCTTTTTTTCCTATTAGTAGTTTTTTATACAGATGTTGTAGGTTAATATTGTTTTTTTTGAAGTCTATTGTTATTTTTGGTATATCTCTTCCAATAAGGCTTTTTCCAAAGTACCATGATTCAATAAATAGCAAACCAAAGCCTTCCAATGTGCTAGTTGTTATGACAGCATCACAAATGTTATAGGCGTCTCCTATAGAGTAGGATATGATTTTGTTCTTTTTGGTGAGTCTCTTTTCAGGCAAGTTCAATCCTATGATTACAGGCAATTTGTGTTTTTTAACAAAATTTATTATCTTGTGGGCATAATTACCACTTTCTAGCTTTTTTTCTGTCAAGGTTACAATAAGATAAAAATTTTTTTTCATATACCTCCTTAATAGCAGCGTAAGAAATATGGCTTCTTCTATGTTTTTTCTTGGGACTGTTCTTACAGGGTATAATAGAAACCTTGCATCTTCTTCAAGATTTTTGTTTTTTATTATTTCTCTTTTTAGGTTTTCGCTAAGCTTTTTGTTTTTTTGCAGTAAATCCTCGTTGATGAGATCTGGCATTAGGAATACTCTTTTTATGCCCTCTTTTTTCAGTTTTGAAGAATCATGGCTGTTTAGTACCATATATGTGGGATTTTCTCCTGAAGGGAATAAGATGTTATGCCAGTAAGGTTTTCCTTTTTTTCCATCAAACTTTTTTAAGTTTTCTAGACATTCTTGCCTTTGGTATGGGAAATCATGGATTCTGTAGAAGAGTTTTTTTATGCTCTTGTCTTTTGATAGTCTATAGAAGGCATATGTTGCTGGAGGATGTAAGCCTATTATTGGGTTTTCTATTATCGTGCAATCAAAATTTTTTAGTATTTTTTTTAGTTTTTCATATATCTTTATTCCTTCATTTATATATTGTAAGGCATTGTTTTTTTTGAATTTGGCTAGCTTTTTTTTGGTTATGCCTAATTCGGCTATGTTAATGTAATTGATACCTTTAAGCAATAAAAATTTTTTTTTGAGATTACCTATGAGTGTAATTTTTATATTTTTGAATGCTTTTTTTAACCCCGTTATGTTTCCTCTGATTACAGAAATAACTCCACAATAATCTAGGTTGTAGTGAATGAAGGCTATTTTCATTGTTTATTTTATTTTTTGTTGTGATATAAAAATCTTTTTTATTTTGCTATTTTCCACATTTTATTGAAATATATCTTATACGCTTTTGCTATTTCATCATTGTCGATTAGGATTGTTAGCGGTTTATCAATATAATTAAAGAATCCAACAAAGTTTTTGAATATTATGACTGATGTGGGAGATAAGTATTCTGCTCTTATGAATCTAATATCTAGATTTACGAAGTGTTTTATCAGCTTCATGATGGGCCTTCTAAAAATCATCTTGGACGCAATCATTTTCCCTTTTATGTTTATTCTTGCACTTTTTTTACTTATATCTAGGATATGGTATTCTAATATTTTAAATATCTTCTTTACAGAACCAACAATATATACTTCGTCATTTGGTTTTGCTATGCTTATTAGTCTATAATATAAGGCTCTTAGACCATCAATTCCTTCAAAAACTTCTATGTTTTGTTTTTCTTTTATCTCTGGTTTGGTTAAGATTAATCTTTCAATAAATCTTCTCAGTTGTTTTTCTTTTTTCTTGAATTCTTTCTCCAGTTTTTTTAAATATTCTTCTAGCTTATACGGGTTTGTAATGTAGAAATACTTAACCCTATTTTTTGTTGTGCTAGACACAAGTCCTTTCTTTATTAGTTTGTAGAGTATGTCATATATGTTGCTCCTATGTTTTTTTGTTCTCTGGGCAAGGTCTTTTGCTTTGGCTTCTCCTAAGTTAAATAGTTCAATAAAAATTTCAATTTCTGAGTCTGTTAGTCCTATTTCTTTTAATAGTGATATATTCATGTTGTATGTTTATTATACAACTAATATTTAAATTTTTTTTAGTTTTACTTTGTTCTATGAAGTATTACCTTGGTATAGATATAGGTTCTGTTAGTGTAGATACTGCTATACTTGACGAGAATAAGAATGTTATTGATACAAGGTATCTGAGGACAAAAGGGCAGCCAGTTCAAACAACATTATTTATACTCAAAGTTCTTTATGATTCCTATCCGAATATCTCTAAAATAGCTGTTACTGGTACTGGTGGGAAACTAATAAGTAGATTGACTAATGCCTTATTTGTGAACGAAGTACAAGCCCAAGCAAGGGGGACTAGATTGTTAAATAAAAATATAAAAACGATTATTGAGGTTGGTGGAGAGGATTCTAAACTTATACAGTTAAATGATGATGGGACTATAGCTGATTTTTCTATGAATACTATATGTGCTGCTGGTACAGGTTCTTTCTTAGACCAACAAGCTTCAAGATTGAATGTTAGAATTGAGGATGAGTTTGGAGAGTTGGCTATGAAGTCTAAGAATCCGCCAAGAATCGCTGGAAGGTGCTCTGTTTTTGCGAAGTCTGATATGATACATTTGCAGCAGGAGGGAGTTCCGGACTATGACATTATCGCAGGTTTGTGTTATGCTTTGGCGAGAAGTTTTGTGTCAAATATTGTAAAAGGACGTGTTTTGGAGAAACCAATAGCTTTTAATGGTGGTGTTGCAGCAAACAAAGGGATGATTAGGGCTTTTAAGGATATACTAAATTTGAAGGATGATGAGTTTATTGTTTTGAAGCATCATGCATGTATAGGGGCTATAGGGGCCGCCTTGGAGTCTATAAACAAAAAAATTTCAATAAAAAATCCCATCGCTGATATTGAAGAGTATTTGGCTACCCACAAGAGGGCTAATGGTTCGTTAGAGCCATTAATGATGAGTGAGGTTTTAGATTTAGAAGTCAGGTGCAAAGCTCCGAAATTTAAAGATGGGGAGAAGGTTGATGCATATCTGGGTATAGATGTTGGTTCTCTAAGTACGAATGTTGTTGTTATTGATAAAAATAAAAGGCTTTTGAGCAGAGTCTATCTAAGAACAGCAGGAAGACCGATTGAGGCTGTTAAGAAAGGGATTAAAAGGGTTTATGAAGAAATAGGTAAACATGTTGTTATCAAGGGGGTTTGTACAACTGGTTCTGGAAGATATCTTACTGGAAAATTAGTGGGGGCAGACATAGTTAAGAACGAGATAACAGCACAGGCAAGGGGAACTTTAAGTGTAGACCCCAAGGTTGATACTATCTTTGAGATTGGTGGGCAGGATTCAAAGTTTATTAGCCTGAAGGATGGCATTGTTGTTGATTTTGCTATGAATAAGGTGTGTGCGGCAGGAACGGGTTCTTTTTTGGAGGAGCAAGCAGAGAAGCTGGATGTAAATATTGTAAATGAGTTTGGTGATAAGGCACTTAAATCAAGATGTCCTACTGCCTTAGGTGAGAGATGTACTGTTTTTATGGAGTCTGATCTTAATGCTCATAAGCAGAGCGGAGCTGATAAAAACGATCTAATAGCTGGTTTGTGCTATTCTATCGCGCTTAACTATATAAATCGGGTTGTTGCAGGAAAGAAGATAGGTGATAATATATACTTTCAGGGCGCTGTTGCTTTTAATAAGGGTGTTGTGGCTGCTTTTAGAAAACTTACCGGAAAGGATGTTAAGGTCACTCCTAATAATGATGTGACTGGTGCGATAGGGGCTGCTATTATTGCTCTTGAGAACCAAAAAGAAAAAAGCAATTTTAGGGGATTCAAAGAGATTATTGACTTAAATTACGAACAGAAGACATTTGAGTGTAAGGGTTGTCCTAATAGGTGTGAAATAAAATCTGTAAAGTTTGGTGATGAAAAACCTGTTTTTTATGGGTCAAGATGCGAGAAATACGATGTTGATAGAAAGGATAAACTGACTAAATTGCCTGATCTTTTTAAGGAAAGAATGGATATGCTTTTGAGACCTTACAAAGAGAATGTTTCTAGGGATTTACCTAGTATTGGTATTCCATTAGCAACAAATATGTTTGAGTTTTATCCCTTTTGGAATGCCTTCTTTACAGAACTTGGTTTTAGTGTTGTCCATTCTACATTAACTAATAAAGAAATAATAAATGAGGGATTAAGCAATAGTGCTGCAGAAACATGTTTTCCTATAAAAGTTGCCCATGGTCATGTGTTGGATTTGGTTAAAAGAGGGGTTGATTATATTTTTACTCCAGTTATGATTAATTCGGAGCATAGCGAAAGACAGATTAACAGCTATTTCTGTCCTTTTACACAGACATTTCCTTATATGATTAATTCTGCTATTGAAGAAAAATTGAATGGGAAAAAGTTATTGCAACCAGTGATTCATTTTCAGTATGGTAAGAGTGTTCTTGAAAAAGACTTAATTAAATTTGGATTAGAATTAGGTAAAAAGCCAAAGGAAATTAAGAGGGCTTTGGAATCAGCAATAAGATTCCAGGATAGGTTCTATAAAGATATGAGGAAAAGAGGTAAAGAGATTTTGGAACAATTGGGTAATAACAAAAGGGCTCTTGTGATTGTTTCGAGACCGTATAATGGTTGTGACCCTGGACTTAATCTTGACCTTCCTAAGAAGTTGAGAAATATGGGTGTATTGCCAATACCCATGGATTTTTTGCCTATTGATATTGATAGGATATCTGAAGATTTTAGTGAAATGTATTGGAAGTATGGGCAAAAGATATTAGCCATAGCTGATTTCATAAAAGAAAAGGATAATCTGTTTGCTATTTATGTTACAAACTTTGGTTGTGGGCCTGATTCATTTATATTGCAATTTTTTGAGAGAAAAATAGGGCACAAACCCCATCTTGTTTTAGAAGTAGACGAGCATTCTGCGGATGCAGGAATAATAACAAGGTGTGAAGCATTTTTGGATTCAATAGACAGTCTTAGTGAGGTTAATATAAAGGAAATCAGGGTAAGCAAGGTGTTACCCTTGTCTAAGATAAGTAAGAAAAGGAAGATATATATTCCTTATATGGGGGACTATTCTTATGCTCTGAAGACTTCTCTTAAGCTTTTAGGTTACAAATCTGAGGTAATACCTCTCGCTGATGAAAAAAGCCTTGAGATAGGTAGAAAATATACTTTAGGTAAGGAGTGCCTTCCCATGATAATAACAACCGGCGATATGGTGAAGATTGTTACAAGCAAGGATTTTAGGAGAGATGAGTCTGCCTTCTTTATAGGCACTGCTTCTGGGCCATGTAGGTTTGGGCAATATGCAAAGATGCAAAGAATAATCCTAGATGAGCTTGGATTTAAGGATGTTCCTATAGTTACTCTGACAGCTGATGATTCTTATGGTGGAATGGGATTAAAATTTTTAAGGTTAACATGGAATCTATTAGTGGCAATAGATTTGTTGGGGAAGACATTAAGAAAAATAAGACCTTATGAGATTAGGAAGGGGGAAACAGATAAACTTTATAGTGAATGTTTAGAAGAGCTTCAAAGTGTAAGTAATGTTGATGATGTTAGAAAAATCTTAAAATTGGCTGCTGAAAAATTTAAGAAAATCCCAACAAAAAATGTCAGAAAGCCATTGATAGGCATGGTTGGGGAAATATATGTTAGGAATCATCCATTTAGCAATAATGATATTATCAGAAAAATTGAGGGGCTTGGAGGAGAGGTTTGGTTGACGCCTGTTACTGAGTGGTTTTTTTATGTTAATTTTGTTACCGAGATAAAGAGTGCTATGGAAAGAAAATATGGAAATGTATTGAAGATGAAAGCTGTTCAATTCTTGGAGAAAAGGGAAGAGCATAAATTGTTTGAGATATTCAAAGATATTCTAGAAGGTTATGAAGAGCCAGAGATAAGAGAAAATGTAAATAGCGCACTTCCATATTTGACAAAGTATTTTTTTGGTGAGGCAATCTTAAGTGTTGGTAAATCCGTTGATTTCTTCAAGAAAGGAGTAGATGGGATTATAAATACTATACCTTTTACCTGTATGCCTGGGACAATAGTTACTGCTTTGATAAAGAAATTCAGAAAAGAACATGATAATATTCCTGTTTTAACTATGTTCTATGATGGTTGTAAACAGGAACAGAATGAGGAGATAAGATTAGAGGCATTTATGCTCCAAGCTAGAGAGTATATGTTAAGAAAGAAAAAAGTTATGGTTAGCCAATAGCTCTTCTTACATCGACTACTTCAACAGAGTTTATTCCTTCTATTTCTTTTATCTTTTTTTCAAGTTCTTCTGTACTTCCTTTGCTTTCTTCCATTACGAATATAATCTTTAGTGCTTTCAATCCAAAGGCTATCGGTTCTTCTTCTAGTTTTGTTTCTGTTTCTCCTGTAAATTCCTTAATATCTTTTATTATCTTATCTTTAATCTCATTAAGATTTACTTCTGGGCTTTCAGGCATTACCTTTAGGGTTATAACAACTTGTGCCATCTTAGTTTGGACCTACAAAATTGCATTCGGGACATTTATATTTAGCTGCTGTTTCTCTGCATTTCTTACATCTTACTATTGTGCTTTTGCCACAGTTTGGGCATTGAAACATTACTGAGCCTGACATATTTGTTATTCTTTTTTTGCATGATGAACATATTATTGTTTTTTCCATATTGGCTTTGGATTTGTATTTTGTTTATAAATGTTACTATTCTCTTTTCTTTAAATAACCTAATAGTCCGAGAACAGCTTTTCTTCTAAATTTCTTTATTTTTTTTACATCTGGCATTTCTCCGTATGTTTTTTTGTGGCCTTCTGGTATAAATATTGGGTCATGACCGAAGCCGCACTTTCCTCTTATCTTCTTTGATATTACCCCTTTCTCGACCCCAAGAAAACTAAGTGGCTTTTTACCAGGTTCGCAATAGCCAACAGCAGAGATATACATGCATTCTCTATTTTTTACACCCTTCATTAATTTTAGGATTCCTTCAAGTCCTATTCTTTTGTGGATATATGCAGAACAAGTGCCAGGGAATCCCTTTAGTGCCTTTATGAATAAGCCAGAGTCCTCAACAACAACCGGTTTTTTTATTTTATCAGCAAGTTGTTTTGCAGCCATCATCACTATTTCTTCCGGATAATCAGATCTAAGTTCTGGGTAGTCTATTTCAAGATGGTTTATTTTTATTCTTTTACCTAATATTTCTTTAAATTCTTCAACTTTATGCTTGTTTGTGGTTACTAGGTTTATTCTCATCTAACTTAGAACTATTTTTGGTTTTTTATATATTTCTTTCTATTTGTTTGCGTTATTATGGGCTTTTAGAACATAAGCTGCAATATATGCTTGCCTGATACCCTGCTCTCCCCTAAAATGTAACTGCAGATTTGTGTTTCTGTTATTTTCTGGATGCGGGTCTTCTATGAGATGTGAGTGTCTGTATCCCCTTAGGGGCAATGGTGCTGCCCAGATACTGTCTGGTGATATTTGTTCTGGGGGAATTCCTTGGACTTTGTCTTCTCTAATAGCGAAGGCTATATAGTTTCCTCCCCTGAATTCTTCTGAACGATTCATTATGTGAGAGAAATATTCTAGTAATCTGAGTGCCCCCTCACTTGGGATTATGGTATAACCATCTGTTGTGTTATATCCAAATACAGGAAAGTGGCCAATCTTATCAATGTTTGGAAGTTGTGTAACCTCTACTTCCGGTAGAGTTAAAATAATAGGGTATCTCGCTCTATGCTTATTGAGAGGATATCTGCTAGCGTCTCTCCTGTGTGCCCTATCAATCATTTTTAGTGCGAGAATCTTTTGGCTTATTACCCTTCTTAGTCCTTCATCTGTTTTATTGATAATTCCTTCAAGTCCTTTGCTTTGTGTTTGATTTGCTTCTGACATTTTTGTTTATGTTGTTCTTGGTTTATGGTTTTTATATAAATTATATAAAAGAACGATAAAAGTGGGAAGCTTATTTTCATATATAAATTTTTCTGAAATTTTCTAATCTAGTATGCTAGATAAGAAAGCTGATGATTTTATGTTTTTTTCTTTTAATGATACTGTAAAGATAAGAAATTAATACCTCCTTTTTCTATGAGTTAGATCATAAAAAAAGGAGGTCTCAAAAATGCTTTTACAAGCTTTAATTAAGACAGCTAAGGATTTAAATCTTTGGGTTAGGGAAAGAAAGCCTTTTGTAGCAAAGGCTCAGGCTTGTTTGCTTATTCTTGCCGGCTCTTCCTTAGCTGAAGTCAAACAATTTCTTAGCTGGCAAGGG